>Ga0247736_10000023_pt1 | contig 171646 bp, 151 predicted proteins | sample UWRJL193509B2_FD_180935 | JGI IMG/M metagenome (GOLD analysis project Ga0247736, IMG submission 180935) | Plant litter microbial communities from Arlington Agricultural Research Station in Wisconsin, United States - UWRJ-L193-509B-2 | ecosystem: Environmental > Terrestrial > Plant litter >...
TATCATCATTAAGCACATGGGGCAATGATTATAGTGATCATCAAAGGCTCCATCTAACAAATAAAAGACAATAATTAAAAAGATGAAACGAATATTGAAGATTGGATTAGATTCAGCAGCACCTTTTCCCTTACACAGCGACTACAACTCTTCTCTATTTGAAGGATTTGAAGTCGATCTTATGCGGGCCGTTGCAGAAATCATGGATCTGGATCTGCATTATGAAGTTTCATTATGGCAAAACATCCTCGAAAAACTATATAAAGGAGAACTGGACATGATCTGCTCTGCGGTAACAATGACCAGTTCCAGGCAAATGATTTTAGAATTCAGCAAGCCCTACCTCGAATTCCAGCTTTGTGCGGTAATAAACGAAGGTGATAAATTTACTGAACTGAGCGATTTCAAAAATAAAAGAATTGGTATCCGTACAGCTACAGAAGCAGAGAAATATGTGATGTCACAATTTCCGGGCAATCCCACGCACCATGCGGAAACCAACAACGAGTTGTATGAGAAACTAATTGCCCGTAAAATTGATGTTTTAATTGACGATTCACCTATTGCTGGTGGCTTTTTGCATAAACATCCTGCTTTAGAGAAATCGATGTTTATGCCCGGCACAGATTCTCAATATGCAATTGCGATGAAAAAAGGTGATCTGGCACTTAAAAAAGAAATCAATAAAACATTGGAAAAGCTGACAGAAAACGGTACATACGCTGAAATTTACCAAAAATGGTTCAGTCAGATCATACTGGTCTGATAATTGTGATCCTGATGCCTATAAATAACCTTCCCCGTGGATAAGAAAAAAGACAAAGAGAAAAAGGGTAAGTCTGAAAAAAAGACTAAAAAGAATTGCTGTGAAAAGTATAAAAAAGGCAAAAGATGCAGTAACTGTCCGCTGAGATAAATTCTCAGCGGCTTGGCATTTTCCTTATCGCATCATCTACAATCCTGTCTAAACGCTCAATCTGGTTTACACTTTCTTCCGCTATCCACAGGAATTTTTTTGCCTTTGTATCATATATGGCCGTTCTTCTTCCGTCACCAGGCTCCAATCGGTCAAAATATTGATAACATTCTAATATCGACCGGCATCTGCACCACCAATCCATATCCATTTTATAATTTACGTTGATTGCTAAGTATTCCATAATTTGAAATTAGTAGTTCGTATTATCCATTTCCAAATTTATTACACGAACTAAAGGATTTCCATGGTGAACGGCGGTATTCGGCCGTAAAAATCATTCAAACAAAAAGGGGTATTTTTCGCTTTTATATAGAACAAATAATAAGCTGTATAATTATGGAAAAAATGATTCAAGCCCTGTTCGATAGTGAATCAGAGGCATTCAAAGGATTACAGGCAATACAACAGCTGGATGAAGCGCAGGATATTTCCCTGGGTGATTCTTATGTATTGACAAAAGATGACAACGGAGTAGTGTCATTACGTTCGGCAAAAGATGAAGCAGAAGGATATAGTGCAATAGGTGGCGGGATTTTGGGAGGCCTGGTTGGTCTGCTGGCCGGTCCATTAGGATTCCTGGTAGGGATTGGCGCAGGAATGGTTGTTGGTGCGGCGGGTGACACCGTCAGGGCGGAGGGAGTGTCGGATTATCTTGATGATATTTCTGCGAATATCCCGAATGGCAAGTCGGTATTGATCGCGCACGTGTGGGAAGATTGGGAAACTCCGATTGATACTGTTCTGTCGCCATTAAGTACTGATATCAGAAGGACAAATCTGGAGGAAGAAGTTTTCAGTCCGGCAACGTCAGAATTAGACCGTATCAACCAGGAAATTACGGATGCAGAGACGGCATATCTGTCGGCTGATGAAGAGGATAAAGCAGCGGCTAATGAGAGGTTATTGTTGTTGAAGATTGAGCGGGAGAATCTAGTGAAGAAAATCAGTGGTAGCGCCGGACATCAGGAGAAGCAATTTGAGGATTGGGTAGGGAGGCATGACGAGGTGAGTCATGTGATTCACGAGAAGGAGAAGCACGATTTATTAGCGGGTCGCATTGCTGAGCAGAAAGCGAGATTAGAATTGCTGCGGAAAAATAGGTAAAAAAAAACGGGTAGGTACTTTTCTCCTCAACATTTTGCGAAGGGCAAAATCTTGTATGTCGAAAAGTACCTACCCTTTTTTTTAGAAAATCTCCCGGGAGCATCGTGTAACCCGCTTTGTGGCCAGCTAAAAATACCCGCTCATCTCTCCTGCGGGAGGGAGACCAGGCAGGGTGGAGACCAACAAAGCTTAAACCAATCGCTTCAGATTTGGTGGTTACAGTATAACCACATGATGATCCGATGATGATGTGACAAACAAATCTTTATCATATCGCTTTTAAATGAAAGGTTTTACAATGTCTAGAATAGACTGTGCCTGTTTCGACATCGGATATTTATCTAAAATGTATTCAGAGGCTCGTTTTCCCATTTTTAATGTCTCATCATAATCAGTGACATATTGGTGTATGACTTTATTCACCTGTTCTGCATAGTCTATTAAGTTAGACTGTTCTATACTGTAATTGAGCTCTTTTTTAAAGAATTCCTTACCACCCTGACCATGGTAGCCGATAACTATGCATCCACATGCCATCGCTTCTGCTGGAGGTAAGCCAAAGCTTTCCTGATGACTGAAAGATAAAAAGATAGCAGATTCTCTTAATATTTTTGCACATTCCCCATGCGTAATCCCATCAATTATCCTGATCTCAAATCCATTTAACTTATTCATCGTTTTTAGCATGCATTCAAGAATAATTGCATCTTGCTTTTCTTTCCTTGGCATTAATGCGATTATTTTTTTCTTGTATGGATTAAAATGGAAAAGCTGATCGTTTATCCCGTAATAAAATCTGCTTAATTTAATGCCCGGAAATAAGCGGTTCATTACCATAACATCATAATCGGATGCAACAATAGTCTGTACTACATCCCGATGAAAATAAACGCTCCTTACATCGTTTAAATCGCCCCAGATGAACGGTTTGAAAGTTTTGAAGGAATTTTGATTAAATATTATTTTACGGACTCCAGGATAAATGGTCAATACCTGATCCGCTATAACTTCAGGAATGATTAACAGATCATCATGTGTAATATTTACGGATGTAAATTCTGTTGTTCTGGTTGAATTGACAAACCAATCTAGTCTGTGCCTGGTATGGTAAATTATATAGCTTTCAATGTTATTCGCGTTTAATGTATCTACGAATTCATATAACCGCATTACTCCCCCTGATGGAGTAGGGTTGGCTGTTCCTAATACATATACTACGCCCATATCTTAAACTTTTAATTATTTCATTGGTGATGCTATTAAAATTATAGATATATACGATCCGATAAGTTGGACACAGGTTACAAAATATGCTCGTGTGACTATTATTCAGCTTAATAACAATAATAAAGGATGGATGGAAATTTAATAGTGCCACGTTTCAGTATCTATCGGTCAAAACCAGCAAGGATAGAATTACTACTCATAAATGTACAGGTGAGACTCTTGAGGATAGTTCATTCCAGCTTCAATAGTACCTTAGTTCTTATGATCAAAAAAATAGGGATGCTGAGTTTGCCAATACAGTTGAGAAACAATCATAAAACTCGAAGATGCGGGTTGTGTTGTCTGACCTTATATTTCTGTCTGATGATCTTTTCTACATCCAATGGGGTAAATGCTCAAACTATAAAATATAGATACAAATCTGATACTTCGCTTTTCAAACTTCGTAAAAAGCTTTTTTTGGAGGATTCGTTAATGAAAAAAGGCATTATGCAAGATCCTGATACTAAGAAAAATTATTTCACGGGATATGATTATAAGACTTTGTATGATTGGGATCAATATTTTGAAGCAATAGTTCAGATTTACATGGGCAAGTCCTCAGATTATATCATTAATGGGGTCACTATTTTCCTGGACCATCAGCATCCAGATGGTTTGATCGTCCGTGCAGTACCAGAAACTAGAAAACGTAATGAGCATATCAAACCATTTCTATGCCAAATAGCATTATTAGTATTCAATAACTACCATGAAACTAGATGGTTAGATAAACTGTATTTTGAACGCTTGCAAAAATACCTTGATTACTGGCTCATCCAAATGGATGGAGACCAAAATGGTTTGAGTGAATGGATGAGCGCTCCCCATACTGGAATGGATAATCAACATGAACGGGCCGGGTGGTGGTTTGACAGGAAAAGTGAGGGAGTTGATTTAAATTGTTATCTGGTCAGGGAACTACGCGCATTTGCAACGATAGCTGATCGATTAGGTAAAAAAGATATAGCTCGTGTTTATCGGCTAAAGGCAGATAAAAAAGCAGAATTGATCAGAACAAAATTATGGGATGAAAAAACCGGGTTCTTTTATGACAACAACTACAAAAATAATGCGCTGATACATGTGAAGAGTGTAGCAGGTTTTATGCCCTTATGGGCCGGGATAGCTACTAAAAAACAAGCACAGAGAATAATTTATGATCAGCTGTTCAATCCTGAGGTTTTCTGGAGTCGATGGCCGGTACCTGCTTTAGCGAGGTCGGAACCTGGTTACTCCGAGACATTGCTAAAAGGAGATCTGGGCTGTAGCTGGCGGGCAAATACCTGGATCCCGACTAATTATATGTTATATCATGCTTTGAAGTATTATGGTTACAATGATCTGGCATCACTTATAGCGCACAAAACTAACGAGTTATTACAAAGATCTGGTAATCGTGAATACTATCATTCTGAGTCAGGCACAGGTGTAGGGTTAGATCCATTTTGGGGCTGGAGTTTATTAGGGCATTTTTTTCTATATGAGGACGGGACACCATTTGATATTACCAGGTTCGCCAAGGATGGGATTGAGGGCAGGTAGAATGGTAGCAGAGAAATCGGTAGGAACACAACTAGACGTGATTACCATTCCGATTTTGTTTGTCGTATTATTTTCTATTATTACTTTTCAGGTATATTTTTTTACATCAATACATCGGATAAGTATTTCTTATAGATTTGGGAAATGAACCGTATTGATCGTCTCTCAGCTATAATTATCCAGTTAAAGTCGCGCAAAACTATCAGGGCGCAGGATATTGCCGAGCGGTTTGGTGTAGGATTACGAACAGTATATCGTGATATACGTGCGCTGGAAGAAGCTGGGATTCCGCTTGTCGGCGAAGCCGGGGTAGGATATTCTTTGGTAGAAGGATACCGGTTGCCGCCAATTATGTTCACCAGGGAAGAAGCCACGGCTTTTATTACCGCAGAAAAATTGGTCAGCAAGTTAACCGATGCTGCCAATGGAATGTCGTACAGTACTGCGATGGACAAAGTAAGGTCGGTACTGAAGAATATCGAAAAGGATTACCTCGAAAATATTGATGAGAAGATCGAAGTGATCAAAGCCAACCGCGGGGTTCCGGAAAGGGGACAGCACAATCCTTTACAAACTATTCTAAAAGCTATTGCGGAGCTCTCTGTGATGGAACTTGATTATTTTTCTTATTACAGGCAGGAACATACCAAAAGGGACATTGAACCTGTAGGGGTATTTTACCTTGATCATTATTGGCACCTGATTGCTTATTGCAGGGAGCGGAATGCTTTCCGGGATTTCAGGTTTGACAGGATCTATGGGATCCGGGCAATAGACAAGCAATTCGTGGACCGGCATCCGTCTTTACAAGATTATTTAAAGGAACAATATAAGGATATCAAATTAGAAGAAGTGTTGGTCCTGGTAGATCCGGAAGCTTCATTGCATTTGGGCGAACAGAAATATTATCATGGATATGTTTCAGAGCGCCAAACGGCGGATGGAATCGAAATGCTGTTCATGACCATGTCGATAGAGGGATTTGCAAGGTGGTATATGACTTTTGCAGATTATGCCATAATTGTGCAGCCGGATATACTGCAGCAGCGGGTAAAAACATTATTTGAGGCAATAACGAAAAATTTAAAAAATAGATAATTACTGCTGACATAGGGTTGTCAGCAGTGTGGCGTTTCTTTGAGTAAACAAAAAAAAGATGACCATGTCAATTACTAAAAACCTATTAAAAGAACTAACAGAAGAATCAGTGGTAACGAGAAAAATGCTGGAGCGCATCCCCGCAGATCAGTATGAATGGCGCCCTCACCCAAAAAGTATGAGCATTCACCAACTGGCCGGTCATATTGCTGAACTTCCGGGATGGGTGAGTATGGCTTTCACTACAGATGAAATTGATTTTGCTACAAGTGGATATAAGCCACTGGAATGGAGCAGCAATGCGGAACTGCTGGAGCATTTCGAGAAAGCACTCGCTGGCGGACAACAGCAGCTCGAAAGCTCGTCCGATGAGGATTTAAATCCGAGATGGGTACTCCGGAACGGGGAGCAGATCTTTCTGGATATCACCAAAGGTGGTATGGTGCGCAATGCGTTAAGCCAGACTATCCATCACCGCGCCCAGTTAGGTGTTTATCTACGATTGTTAAATATCCCTATTCCCGGGACGTATGGACCAAGTGCCGATGAACAAGGGTTTTAATTTTCGTATCAACCGAACAAATAATTAATAATCAAAGACTGGTTCCCTGCTTAAGGAATCAGTCTTTTGTGTTACCAGCGTTTTTTATTGCCCATTTCTTTTTTACTGCAAGTATCCCTTTTTCAAGCTACTGTCTTTTTGCCGTAACACTTCGCTTTATGCCGACTCAAATGCCTGCACCAGATTAATCATCAGTAAGAAGATCATTATAAACTTCAGTCAAATACAAACAATTATTTATTCCAAACAAAGCGCTCTACATGAAACTCAAGTTTTTTAATCAACTGATTTTGAGATCCGCAGCATTACCCTATGCGCTGGATCTTAGTGAACAACAGCTCTTTAAATTGTGGGAAAATCCGCTGGTCCGGGAGGGTGTATTTCTGGCAAGCAAACCTTTATATTTTGAGATTGTCCGTTTTCTCGAAAAAGAGCAACAGGTAAATCCCAACAAGGAGCAGTCAAAAAATGCAGAATCATTACTCCAAAGTTTATATAAATATATCGCGAGGATGAGCAACCGCTCAACGCCATTTGGTATTTTTAGCGGGGTAACTGCGCTGGAATGGGGAGCGGAAACTGATATCATATTAAATGATCATTTTAAGCGGCAGATTGCCCCCGATGCCGTGTTGAACCTTCAACTGGCTAAACTGAACCAGGAACAAAATCCTGATGCTCAATATAAGATCAATAATACCGTATACCGGCAAGGCCAGGAGTACCGGTTTATTTCTTACCACGTGGCGGATGGCGAGCGGTTCTACCAGCTCAGTGCTTTAAAACATAGCGATGTCCTGGAATACCTGATAGAAGATATGAGAGATTATGCCTTAAACAGGACGCAGATCACTGTATTATCTGGTTATGACGAGCAAGAGTTTTTGCCATTTCTGACTCAGCTGATTGATATTCAGTTTTTAAAATACGCACATCAGCCGGGAATTGGATTAGAATTTCCGGATTTTATCCAGCAGCCAGAGTCGGCTGAAAGTAACCTCAAACCGCTTGTTCAAAAATTTGAAAGTATAAATCAAAAGCCTTCGCCTCTAACTGATTTTGTTGCCGCCTATCAGGATCTGGAAAAAGATGTTAACGAGTTATTGGGATTTACGCCAGCTAACACTTTTCATGTTACCCGGTTCAATGCGCTCGACCAATCGATATTGTCCACGGCTTTACAAAACAAGCTGGAAAAAGCGATTAAACTGTTAAACAACCTTCACCATGATGAGCCCAATCCAAGAGTAGAGAGATTCAAAAAAGATTTCAGTGATAAATACGGGGAGCAAAGTGTGCCATTGTTAGCGGTATTTGATACGGACATCGGTTTAGCCTATGGAAAATGGCATGAAAAATCTACCTTTTTTACTGAAGGACTGGAGGGTGTTTCATTTGGCAGGGATGAGTCGGGCACCTTCAACGCATCTGATCTTAAGTTACTTAAAGTAGTAACTGATGCCTTTTACAACCGGACATACAATTATGTTATCCCCGATCATTTCGCGGAGGAGAACTCGATGGAACTGCTGCCGCATACGATGTCGGCCACCTTCCAGGTTTTTGAAGATGGAACGATCTCCCTGGAGCAAGTCGCCGGTACCGGGTCAATAGGTTTGCTCGCCAGGTTTGCGTCTGGCAGTAAAGCGATAAACGGCTTAACATTGGCGATCACCCGTGAAGAAGCCCTCAGCAATCCCGAAGCCATCTATGCAGAAATTATCCATTTACCTGAAGAGCGTTCGATGAACATCATGGCGCATCCGCAATTTTGGCCTTATGAGATACAATATATTGATCATGCTACAGGGAAACACGTCATCCGCCTGGACGATCTGGAAGTTTTACTCCGTGGTAATACTTTTCGGTTATTCTCCCGCAAATACCAGAAAGAAGTGATACCCCGATTGAGCAGCGCCTATAATTACAGCCGCTCCCAGCATCCGATCTATACTTTTTTATGTGATATCCAGCACCAGAAAAGTAACAACGGTCTTGTTTTTAAATGGGGAGAGTTGGTACAAGGCCAGGTCTTTTTTCCGAGGGTCACTACAACCGCGGGGGTGATCATTCACCGTGCTACCTGGAAATTTACACCTGCTTCCTTACAAGAACTTCAGCAGGCAGGTAAATCATTTGATCAGTTTACAGTATTACTTGATACCTTCCGTTTACACTGGATGCTGCCGAAATGTTTTTTTATCGTAAAAGGTGATAATGAATTACTGATCGATTGTGAAAATGATATCTCCCTGCAAGTGTTATTCAAAGACATCAATAAAAAACCGGCTGAACTCACCTTAAAAGAATGTCTGCACAGGGAATATGCTACCGTAGTAAAAGATAAGGCGGGAAAGAGTTATGCGCATCAGTTTGTTGCGCCTTTTTCTATTGCTAATCTTAAGCGATCCCCGCGGATCAAGCCGGTCTCCAGCCTGCTCAAAAGAGCATTCCATCCGGGCAGCGAATGGCTGTACCTAAAAATATTTCTTGGTGAAAATACAGCCCAGCCTGTATTACTGCAATTGCATCAGCTGTTGGAGAACGCAGCAGGCACAACCGATCAACAGCGAGCCATTCGTAAATGGTTTTTTATCCGGTACAAAGAAGGAGGGAACCATATCCGGTTAAGAATAGATTTAACTGATCCATCGTATTTTCAGCAGGTATTTTTTGCTGTGATGGAGGTGCTCGATCCATTTCTCCACCAGCAGTTGATCAGTACCGTACAGCTCGATACATATGTTAGGGAGATAGAGCGTTACAGTCCGGAGAAAATGGAACTGGCAGAAGAACTCTTTGCGGCCGACAGCCGCTTTTGCTGTAAAACTTTTGCGCTGTTACGGCAAGATTATATGAACAAAGATTGGTTACTGATATTTTGGGCAGTGACCGACTATCTGCAGCGGATGAGTCCCGATAAAAGTATACAGCTGGCATTTGCCGAACGGCAACTCAGTTATTTCCTGCAGGAATTTGATGATAAAATCGTTAAAGTCCAGATCGATCTGCTGAACAGAAAATACCGCGCTGATATTGATCCGCTGCAATTGGTGTATCAAGATTTGTTAACGCTGCGCAAAGAGGAAATTGATTTTTTACTCAGCCGTCATACGGAGGTGATCTGGGATGAGCGGTTTCTGGCCAGCATGATACACATGCTGTTAAACCGCTATTTTAACAACCAGCAGCGGCTGCATGAATGTCTCCTTTACGGATTCATAGTCAAGGCATTAAAGACTGATCTTGCCCGGGCGAAATCGAAGTTCAATCAGCAAGAGGAGCGTAGTAAAACCCAGGATTAACAGGTTAGCTGAACAGTTCATCACTCATGTCACTGTTCAGCTAGATTTTTTGCATGACCTCATTTTTTCTCAGGTAAACAAGTTTTTATTTAACCGGTCAAAGAAATCATTTCTGTATGTAGAACCGATGGGGATTTTCTCTTTTTTATCGGTAAAAACAATCATGTTGCCTTCTATAGAAGCCACCTTTTTGATAGAGATGATGTATGATTTGTGCACCCGTACAAACTCTTCATCTGGAAGGCCGTCAGACAGCGACTTCATGCTAACCAGCGACACATGCCGTTGCCCGTCTGTATAAACAGAACAGTAGTTTTTTAGTCCCTCGATATAAAAGATATCCCGATGGTTCACCCGCACAAACTTTCCACGGTCAGTTTTTAAATAAAAAGAATCCGGTTTTTGCTCTTCCGTCTTTTCGGCGTTTAATTTTTTCTCCGTATCACTTTTTAATGCCTGTACCATGATACTATGGTCTAATGCCTTTTGTGTGGCCTTTAGAAACCGGCCGAAAGAATAGGGTTTTAACAGATAGTCGCGTGCATCATTATCAAAACTATCCATTGCATAAGTAGAAAATGCGGTAGTAATAATTGCCTGGGTACCTTGTGGGAGCATTTTTATCAGATCCATTCCGGATAGTTCCGGCATCTGGATATCCAAAAATACTAAATCAACTTCACGTTGTTTGATCTCAGCTAATGCCTCGATCGGGTTAGTGAACACCCCGATAAGATTCAGATAGGCAGCTTTCCCAATGTAGTCCCTTAAAATATTGTTAGCATAGGCCTCATCATCAACAATGATACAATTTATTGTCTTCATCAGATTTATATTGGTTTGTTTTGCAGTCCTGAAGCTTGCAGAAGCTTTTATTCATTTTTTTACTGAACCATATGCTTATACAAGTATCATTTTCTGTTTTTGTGTTTAATAAAAATATGTAGAAAAGGTTGGTTCAGGTTTAAAGCTTCACGGGAAAGGTAAGGCGGCATTCGTAAGTAAACTCATCATTATTGATCACCAGGTCAAAGTCGCCCGCATATTCATCCGTCAGGCGCTGTTTAATATACGCCATACCGATCCTGTTAGATTCCATCTTCCTGTTCGCGTTTTTATAATTAAATGAATAATAGCTCAGCTTGTTTCCATTTAATTCAATTTTCAAAACAGCCTCCTTGTCGGGGCGGTTGAGCAGGCCATGCTTAAAGATGTTTTCTACCATGGTAATCAGCACCATGGAGACTACCTCTGCTTTATCCGGATACTGTGGCGGCGTATAGTCCAGGAAGATACGATCGTTCCTGTCTTTATGGATATTGATGTAATCATTGATATAACTCAGTTCACTATCTAAAGTACTATAACCGTCTTTAGTGCCTGATAGCGCATGTCGCATAATATCCGATAACATCAGGATCGACTGCCCCACTTTAGGCATCGCGTTGTAAGTTTCCGAGTATAAAAAACCAAGTGTATTAAACAGGAAGTGCGGGTTAATCTGAGACTTGATCAGGTTCAATTCAGATTGCAATGCATTTTTCTGCAGTTTTTCCTGCTCCTGTTTCAGCATGGCATTGTCCAGCTTATGCTGATAAACCTCCTTTTGCCGTACCGCAGCCAGATGCACAAAACTATAGGCCACGCCGATCAGCGAGAAATAAATCGACCGCATGGTCAGCGTACCCATGCGTGCTTTGGTAGTGATCGATTCCAGTGGCTGATGGTTCAGCCACATATCAACAGCAACCTTTAATCCGACAGACAGTACTACGATTACAATGCAGGCAATGACATATAAAATGATATTTAATATACGGCTTTTGATATGGTCGCGGATAGAGATAAAACTCAGCCAGGCTGCATAAAAGATCCCGGCATTGATGATGAAATTGATCACAATGTTGAACATTACAATGGGTAAATCTGCGAGATATATGATGAATATTTCATACAGCATATAGATCAGCCAGACCATCAAATGGATCGAAAATTTCTTTAGGTACATACCTTGTTTGTTATTTTTTATTAAAAATGGGATTTCTAAAGTCCTTTAAATTCCCAGTGTAGTCATTCGGTACCCCGCGTTGGTACAAGATTTTTCAGCCCCTTCTATCATCCTTTCATATTTATCGCACAAACCAATTATGATAATTATGAAAAATAGAACGAAAAACACCTTGCCACAACTTGAAGTAACACAAGTTCAAATCTTAAACAAATCAGTATCATCCAAAAACTTTTACCGCAGCGGCAAAGATAGGACTTATGCTGAATCAGGAGCTACCATAGACACAATAATTACCACTTCGAGCACGGGGATAATTTAGGGATTTTTAATTATTTATCTGGAAGATTGTGAGTAATCTTCCAGATAAATCCCTGTTTGCAGGATTAAAAGATAGATTTTTTCTGCCATCTATGAGCTACATAATCCTTTTAGTCCGTTCATAATGTAAGCTCAACTTCCCGGTGTTTTAATTTTTAAATACAGTGAAAACACCCTGTTAACAGAGTGGGCGATCAGCTATTTTTATTGAAAAATCAATCAATAGAAATGAAACACATTATCGCCCTCACCTTCACACTGGCAGCTATCCACCTCACGCTTGCCTTCAACACCAGGGAATCCAAGGTCAGATTTGACCAGCCCGTAGATTACAAACTCGCACAGGAATGCGTTGCGCTTTACAAAGACTCCGGAGAGGTCAAAAATGTATTGCGGACAGAAAGTATCGAGTTTTCCAAAGATTCATTAGCCTTATGGATGGAGAAAGTTGGGCGTGTTTCCAAGTACACCACAATCAGGGTAACACCGGGCCTGTATACCAAAGCCATGATTAAACGTTACGGACTGAGCCCATCGCTGGAGAACCGCTTAACCGTATTCCTGTTTCCTTATAATGAAGGCGTTCCGGCAACAAAAACAGCAGCAGGGAAGTCGTCCTCAACCGCCGGGAAGAACCCTGATCCGGCCCCGGTCGACCCCTTTAATTTAGGCAACGTACATCCATAATGGACCCGAATTTACATTACTACTTTGAATTTCTGGGCTTACTGATTGCTACTGTTTATTTTGCTAAGCTCAGAAAATCATTTCTTGCCTTGTTTCTTCCATTCCTGCTGCTTACGCTGCTGGTGGAAGTCTTTGCGGGATATCTTTACCATACCTATAAACAGCCTACGGGCTGGATGTATAACTTCCTCAACCTGGCTTCCCATATTTTTTACGCGCATATCTTTTATAAGTATTCCGGTGTATTTAAATACAAACGGCTGGTGATCCTGCTGACCAGCCTGTACCTTACCGGTGCGGTAACGTATTATCTGAGTACCTCATTTTTTAACTTCAGCAATTCGGTCATCGTAGCGGGAGGGATCCTGCAGGTTGTCCTTTCCTGTTTATACTTTTATGAGTACCTTCAAAATGATGATTATGTGCAAGAGCGGCATTACAGCAGCGGGTTATGGATTGCTTCCGGCGTTCTGATGTTCTACTCCGGGATTACCATTTGTTTTTCCTTATATCATTATATACTGATCAATAACCTCAGTGTATTTAACCTGCCGCTATATAACGTTATTCCACGCATCCTGAGCATTATTCTCTACTCCTGTATCTCTATTGCACTCTTCATATGGAAAAAGCCCCGGAAGATATAATACTGGCCATTATCGTAGCCAGTATCCTGATAGTGATCCTGTCGGTATTTACCCTGCTTTTTTTTCTGGTATTCGTACGCAAAAAAAGGATCCTCCAAAAAAATAAAGAAGAACTGAGTATCAACTATGAAAGGGCATTAATGCAGGCCAGAATTGAGATCCAGGAGCAAACGCTGAACAACATCAGCCGGGAGATCCACGACAATATCGGTCAGGTTTTATCTTTTATTAAACTCTCTTTAGGTATGGCCGCGAAATTTACCGACGAAGAGAAACAACAGAAAATCGTGGAAAGCGTAGCGCTGATCTCTGAAGTGATCCTTGACCTCCGTGATCTGTCCAAAAGCCTGAGTTTCGAACGCATTAAAAAAGATGGTTTGTGCAGGGTGATCCAGGCAGAAGCCGACCGGCTAAACCGGAACAACCTCATCAAGGCAGAAGTTACTGTAACCGGCGAGGCACTTCGTCTGGACGGTCAAAAAGAATTACTGCTGTTCCGCATTTTCCAGGAAATTACCAATAACACACTAAAACACGCGGAATCCTCTATTCTGTTAATAAATTTGAATTATTGTAACAATTTCTTTACCTTAACAGTGAGAGATGAAGGAAAAGGATTTGACACCCGGGATCCTGATAAACTGAAGGGTCTGGGGCTGGAAAATATCCGCCAAAGGGCTGCCTTAATCGGTGCCGTTGTACAACTGGAAAGCGGTTGCGGAGTAGGAAGTTGTACAACAGTTAGCCTCGATCTCTCGATATAATCACCTGTTTACGGCAGAAATGAAGAAAAATTTAATAGCTCTTGTTGACGACCACCGTCTTTTCAGGCGTGGGATTGCTTCATTGATTCAAACCTTCCCCGGTTACGAAGTTTTGTTCGATGCCGGCAGCGGGGAAGAGTTCTGTAAAAAAATCAAGCCTGAATTTAAGCCAGACATCGTGTTGCTGGATATAAATATGCCTGTATTGAATGGTATGCAAACCGCCATCTGGCTGCAGCAACACTACCCGGAAATCCATGTCATTGTCCTTTCCATGTTCGAAGATGAAGATACCGTCATTGCGATGATCAAAACCGGTATTAAAGGTTATCTCCTGAAAGACTCCGAGCCTGCAGAATTTAAAATGGCATTAGACGCCGTAACTGCTAACGATGTTTATTTTCCTGCGTTTGTTACCCGTTACCTGGCCAGGAGCCTCAGCAAATCCAATGGAGAAATCAGGCTCAATGCCCGGGAAGTTGAATTCCTGAGATTTGCCAGTACCGAACTCACCTATAAAGAAATTGCTGATAAGATGTGCGTCAGCCTCCGCACGATAGATGGTTACCGCGACCAGCTCTTTATCAAATTGAGTGTTAAAAACAGGATCGGCTTGGTTTTATATGCAATACGGCACAAAATCGTAGAATTATAGATTAGCACTTCTTCATTTGGGACATTTGACTATAGTTTTAGCAGGCCATGGTCATTAAATTTAGTACAAACTTCCTGTATGAAACTTCCATTTGTATCCTGCATCATGCCGACTGGGAACCGGCAGCAATTTATACCTTATGCAATAGATTATTTTTTGCACCAGGACTACCGGAATTCAGAACTGATTATTCTCGATGACGGCACCACACCATCTTACCCGCTTGTATCAGATAATCCAAGGATCAGGTACTATTACAGTAAGATCCCACAGTTATTAGGCACCAAACGGAATCTATGCTGTCAGAAAGCAAGAGGGGATATCATCGTACACCTGGACGATGATGACTGGTACGCGGAAGACTGGATCAGCAACGCTGTGGATCAGCTGATTACCTCCGAAGCAGAAGTAACCGGGTTAAACAATGTGAACTTCTTCCTGACCGATCTTAACAAAAAGTGGAAATACCGGGATGGGGAAGACTTATATCCCTGGGTATACGGCGGTACCCTGGCCTATTGGAAATATTTCTGGGCCTTACATCCTTTTAAAAAGATGGTTGCCGGAGAAGACAACGATTTCATCTGGAGCTCCAATGCTAAAATACATCAACATCACTATACCTCCGGCTATTTGGGATTAATCCACCAGGAAAATGCCGGGATCCTTCCCTTTCAAAACCCAAGAGAAAAAGCGCAGCAGCTGGATGGTGTAACCCCGGCGATGGTCAGCAGTATCTATGATCTCGACATCCTGCAAAGAATTACCAAACTCCCGCAGCAGGAATAAAGAATTTTAATATATTTATTCGATGAAATATATAATTGGTTTTCTATTCCTTTTTACAATCACCACCACTTTTGCCCAAACCATGAAAGCCGGTGATCCCACAGTAAATTTCGTTACCATCAATGAACTTACCGTTAAAGATTTTAAATTGAGTTCCAACTACTATACCTTAAAAAACAACCTCTCCAACCGCACTTCCGAAGCATACGTTGCAGATCGTCCAAGTCTGGCACAGATTACGGCCGCTGCTTTGCGCATGCCGTCAGAACAGTTTAAAATCAGTAAAAACGGTAAGCTGCTCAGCATGGTCTTGTTTTTAACAGGAGAAAACAATGCGTTTCTTGTTATCAATCCCTTATCCAAAATACAATCCGGGTTCACCAGTGGTTTAACAGGCGCAATTTCTGAAAACAGGGCCAAGGAACTGGTCAAAGAAAAATATGATCCCGCTGCGGTTATCAACGGCGATCAGCTAACCTTTAACAAAACGCAATTTACCATTATCCCCGACGCAAAAATTAGAGAAGCGGTAATCAGTTTAATTGAAAAAGAGGGGCTGAGTAATGAAGGACCTGCAGACAGTGCGTTAACCTATGCTGAAATCTACAACCAGATCTTAACCGGATCAAAAGAAGGAGGGAAGTTTGATTTTTTCACCCCGATTAAAGGTAAAGAATACGACGAACGCGCATTAAAACCAGGCGTGCTCAGCACTAATATTAACGTTGCGTTATACAAGTGGGGCAAAGCAAATGCTACCCTTGGTGTAAAGTCTGTGCAGGATGCCTTGGCCTATTTCGCCGAACTGAATAAAAGGACCGTATCTGGCAGGGAAATAGAATATATTACCTTGGGCTTTGAAGATGGCTTAGCTAAAGAGTAAATCACAGTGAGCTTGAAAAACAAAAGGACAAATAACTCGAGTGAGAGCGAGATTATTTGTCCGGGGATACAATTTTCACAGGTAGATTAAAATTGTAATATGATATAGAAATTAGTAGCGTCTAGTTTTTGTCCTGATGCGGTACAGTGTTTTTCTTGAAATTCCTAGATAAGCAGCGATACTTTCAGCCGAAGCCTTTAAAAATATCGAAGGGAAATCACGCCAAAGATGCAGATACCGTTCTTCATTGCTAGATCCCGCGAAATCAACAAACCTGTTTTCTACTTCCTCATGATGCTTCTGCATCACCCTATTGATATAATCAATGGATTCGGGGAAAGTTTTTTTAATGTCCTGCATATTATCGTAGGTTATCGAAGACATGATGCTTGGTTCCAGCAATTTGATATAGATGTCAGATGGTTTCTGGCTAAAGAAACTTTTAACCGGGATCATCAGGTTGCCTTCCCTGCAAAACCAAAGCGTTACCTTTTTGTCTTCCGTATACATATAGCCCATTGCAGAGCCTTTTTCCAGGAACCACGAACAATCCGCAATTTGTCCGGGTTTCAGGATGATTTGGTTTTTGGAATAAACATCCCTCGTGATCATTTGGTTTAGCTTTTCCTTCAGCTCTGGACGCAATGGATATTTGCCAGCTAAAATTCTAAATAATTCCTCGTTTTCCATGTTATATAGGTAATTAGGTTGATATGAACTATTAATTAAACTCAATCTGATTTGCTTGTCAATGACCTTGGCACCACTGCAAATTCTAATAAAATATGATTATATTTTATATCTATGTAGGTATGAATAGTAAGCAGTGCATAAGCCGGAGTTATTAGTATTTAGATAAAGTAGTTATAACATCTATTATATTCATTATTCTTATAACTAAATATACTAACAAATTATTACCAAATTATAGCATTATCTTGCCTTTTTAAATAAAATTTTATGATTATTTATTTGAATCGGCATTATTTGCAAATAGAGCCTGTTTTTGCATTTGTAAAGGGATGATTTCTACACTAATATATTGTGTGTCATCTGACTTGTTATGTTAAAAAACGGCTGATTGTGCAATTTTTTTGAGGCAATTGTCCTACTCCTTATCTGAAAGACCTCGTAATTTGTGGATGATTATTATAATTGTGTACATAAATTGGTCGGCGGAAATCTGGAAATGAGTAGATATTTGATGATAAAGCAGAGTTATAAACAGAGCACATTTTGCAATTGAAATTTGTCATCAGTCAATACTGTCGAGAGTTTTACTTTTAAAGTTTAACAGAATGCTATTTATACTATCACTGAATAAAAATCTGAGAAAAAATATTAAAAGAAATATATATAGACTAAAAGCATTTTGCGTGGTATAAAACAGATTAAGCCGAATTCCTTTTATCTTTTATTTAAAACCAATCTGGACTTATTCTTCATTAGAGTGGGACATTGTAACAAAATTTATACTATACATATAGATGTAAACCAACACCGAAGTAGACCAATACTTATGTAAAAAAATCTATCTATGAAAACAAAAGAATTTTTAAAAGCAGTTGATGCGTACCTGGATGGTACTGCCAATTCCTGGCAAACGTTTATTGTTGACGATCATTTTGACAGCTTTAAGCACGAATTAGATGTGTTGGAGCTGTATCGGGACTATGAGGTCAAAGAAATCTGTGATCGTCTGTTAAGCAACATCAAAAAGCGTATTAATTTGCTGGATTAAAATTTTATTGGGTAAAGGGTTGGCGGGTAAAAACCACCAACCCTTTTTCTTCTTTGCCAATTGTACTATGAATTTGGGTCATTCGTCCTTAGCCTAACTATTTAAACTTGGTAATTTACATCATCTGTTTGTTGTATACTATTAAGCTTATTTAACAATGGCAAAACCGAAAGTGTCCTGTATTATGCCAACCGCAAACCGCCAGAAATACATTCCACTGGCAGTGCATTATTTCCTGAACCAAAGTTATAGAGATGCCGAGCTCGTAATCATTGACGACGGCAAAGAATCTATCCAGCCACTACTACCAGATCATCGTAGAATCAAATATTTTTACAGTAGCGAGCCTGTTGGTAAAATAGGCATCAAAAGGAACTATGCCTGTGATAAAGCGGAAGGTGAAATCATAATGCACTGGGATGACGACGATTACTACGGTTACGACTGGATCAGCCGATCTATTACCGCATTAGAAACTTCGAAAGCAGATATATGCGGCTTAAATGACATTTATTTTTACTCCCCACTGCAAAATAAATACTGGAGGTATGCCGATACCGAAGGGGAAAAGCACTGGTTATCAGGCGCTACTATGGCTTATCATAAAACATGGTGGGAGAAACATCCTTTCAAAGACATTCAGATAGGAGAAGATAACGATTATACCTGGAACAGCGGAGCAAAAATATTTGCCCATGATTATACTGATGGGTTCATAGCAACGCTCCATGCACATAATACGACATTAAAACCATTTGAAAATGAAAGATTAAAGAAACATGGAGTTGTATGGATGGATAAGGGAATACTTAGACCCGCTGATGATCCTAAAGAAGAAAAATCAACTGGCATTTCTGAATAAATTTACATCCATTTGTGGCATCGGACCATTGTTTTAACCATCATCTTCAGTAATTTAGTCTTTAATACTACTGTTATTTCTAGATTCAGATTGTAGTTTTAAATACGATTTATGCAGTAAATCTGCAAATTAAGAGGGGATAAGCTGAAAACCCAAAGAGTAGGCTCAAATTAAAGTTTTAGTCCTTTTTGATGTATAAAAGGAAGAGCGTGATGGCAAGAGATTGGTTTATAAATATTGGAGGATGTGACGGAGATATACTGGATGCAGATAATTATGTCAATGTTAAAATTTTTCCTTCTTGTGTAGTTACTGGTAACTTTATCTGTGCAGTTGCAGGGGTATACAGTCCCACGATTCATGGTAGGAATCCAGAACCATTTAGTAATAATTTGAAGAATTATATTATTCAAGCGAAGGCTGCTTTAACATCAAAGCCTGACGGTTCGGGGCAACAGAGATATGTGTATGTCACTCCTTATGCATAAAATTAAAGCTATAGTTCCAGCAGCAGACTATTTAACTTTAACATTCTGCTACTGGAACATTGGTGAACTCGTCCAGTCTTTCAGTCGCTGCATGTTCTCTTGCAGGTACATCGAAAACTCTGTCCCGTCTTTATGTAAATAGCCGAAGTAAATCCCATAGATTAATAATGCTGCGGCCATAAATGGTAGAGCGTCTATCTCATTATCAGTTAAGGGCCGTATTTCAAGATAACTATCAAAAAATAAAGTGTACGCACGGCTGGCTTCGTCTGGTGTAGCTTCTCCCGCTCTCATCAGGTTAAAAAGATGCAGGTAAATCCCAATGATATCCTGAATTAAAAAACCACTACCGGTAAGGTCAAAGTCAAACATAGTTAGCCTGTCATCCCCCTGAAAATGGATATTCCCAGGATTCAGATCGCCATGTACATAACCGAAATCAAATCTGGACAGGTTTAATTTTGCTAAACGGCGGATCACGATTAAATTCACCTCCTGCAGATATTTATAATCATCTTCTGATTTAGTAAAAGCCGGTTGGAGCAGTTTTACAGGATTGATCATCAGGTTACTTAGCGTATATTCTTTAAATTTATGCTGGAGATCCAGGCTGGCGGTAATATTATGGAATATAGCTAACTCCCTTCCGAGCATAACTAATTGTTTATCCGTCATTTTTAAACAGACTTCACCGTCAGCAAATGTAAACAGAACACCATAAGACAGTTCGCCATCCGTTTCAAATTCCTGAATATAATTCCCTTTCTCATCATTAACTGGGAAAGAAATACTGGCTCCACGTTTTTGTAAAGCTCTCAGTAATTCAACTTCTCCCTCTACTTCGTCCAGTGTCCTGTTATTCTTGTCATACAGCTTAAATATATATTTCGCAGCATAGTAATTCACTTCGTAAAGCGTATTCCTATAGTTGCTTAATAACTTGCAGTCTGCTTTTAAGAAGCCATATTTCGACTTGATTTTGTTTGCTAAAGCACTTTCCGATACCATTAAAGTTGATGTATTCATATGATTTAAGTTATCAATTAGGGCTTAATCTGAGTAGGGACATCTGTCTCTTATTAGGTAAAAACAGGAAAAGATGATCGGTAATACTTTAGGGGCAGTTGTCCCTTATCCCCGGTGATTTTCTTCTCTATATTTATTTAAAAACTTATATGGAACAACCTTTAGTCTCCTGCATTATGCCCACTGCTAACCGGCAGCAGTTTCTTCGTTATGCTATAGATTACTTTTTGCAGCAAGACTATCAGCATTCGGAATTGATTATACTTGATGACGGGACAGAATCATCACGAGACTTCATACCGGATGATGATAGGATCAGGTATTTTTATGACGATTATGTACAGCTTTTGGGTGCAAAGCGGAACTTCTGCTGTGAACAAGCTACAGGTGAAATCATCATCCACCTGGATGATGACGACTGGTATGAAAAAGATTGGATCAGCAGGCAAGTAGAAATGCTGCTCAATTCAAACGCAGATATTACAGGTCTGAGGGATATCAACTTTTTTCTCAATGCTTCAAACCAGCATTGGGAATTCAGGGATGATCCTGAGTTAAAGCCGTGGGTTTATGGTGCAACATTAGCTTATCGTAAATCTTTCTGGGAGCAGAATAAGTTTGCTGAAATGAACGCTGGTGAAGATAACGAATTTATATGGCGCTCAAGCGCCAGCATACGGCCCCATGACTATACCGCTGGCTATCTAGGGCTCATCCATTATGACAATGCGGGGATTATTCCTTTCGAAAACCCCAGAGATAAACAGCAGGTTTCCAAATGGATCAAAGGCATAAAACAACCTCATACCGTACCTTTGCATATAATTGACCAGCAAGATTCCGGATCAGCACTAGTCAGCTGTATCATGCCGACTAAAAACAGAAGTAAGTTTATCCCAATTGCCATTGATAACTTTAAGAAACAGGATTACTTACACAAAGAATTGATCATCATAGATGATGGCGACTCACCGGTCAAACACCTGGTTCCAGATGATCCGCAGATCCGATATGTTTATCTGGAAGATAAAGAACCTACAATTGGATTTAAAAGAAACATAGCATGCGGATATGCGGCAGGTGAGTTGATTACCCATTGGGATGATGATGACTGGTATGCGCCAGACTGGATCTCTTTCCAGGTGAAGAACTTTCTGGCCAGCGGAGCAGATATAGGCGGACTGAACCAGGTCCAGTATTGGTCGCCCTTACTCAAAACAGGCTGGATACTTAAAAACAGTGATTCCCACTATCCATGGCTGAGCGGGCAGAGTTTAATCTATCGTAAAACCTATTGGCAGGAACACCCTTTTCAGGACCAGCAAACCGGGAGTGATGACGAATTTGTAAGTATCAACGGCGCCAGGCTTTTTGCCCATGATTACTATCAGGGGTTATTGGTGATGCTGCACGGACATAATACAACCCAACAATTTTTTGAAGATCCAAGGATTAAAAATTAAGCTAACCACTTATTTAACAGGAATGATCCAGTAACTGAAATTATGGTCTGCAAAGGGAAAACGGTATTTTTTTAAAGGCATAGAGCCCCAGCTGTCCATTCCCTGCAAACCACTTTGCTGCAAATCAACATGCATAAAAATGCGGTCTCTTTTTACCAGTTCTCCAGAATGGTACTGTTTTTTATCTGCTTCAGGATCTAAATCATCTAATGAATAGGGCAGAGCTGAAAAATTGAACACAGTATCTGCCATAGAAATACGTATGCCCTTTCCTTTTTCATCCGTAATAGTCAGCCATCTGACGTCGCTCTTATTCCCACTTTCCTGAGGGCGGGCATAAGGATAATATTGTTCATCAATTCCCTGGTGATACAGACCTATATTAGATGACGTTTTTCTATCCCAGTAATTCTCCAGCGGACCACGGCCATAATAACTGATCTGACGCAAATCTTTATTCAGTTCCAGATCAGAACCAAAACGCAGGAGCAGGGGATAATCTCCTTTTAAAGCTTTGAGATTGACACTGATCTTTATAGCGCCATCGGAATGGACAAGATAAACAGATTCTACACTTGCATCAGCATTAACGATCATCTTCCTGAATTTTACAGCATAACTGCCATCATCCTGTTTTTTTATCTCATAATCTCTTACAGCAGCATGCTGATAAGCCATCCGCCAAACGCGTAAATTCTTGTTGAACTCAGCACCGATATCATTATCAGTAGGGGCACGCCAAAATGAAGGAACAGGCCCTTCTTCAATATATTTTTTGTTCTTAAAAAAATAGGAGTTAAGCGTGCCCTTGGCTAAGTCAAATTTTACCTCAAAATCTTTTCCTTTGATCGCTACCTCTTTATCAGATTTAACAATGGATAAACTCTCATTTTTATTGTCAGGCGTATAGACACTTGCTGGCCTGCTACTCCATAGGAATTGCTCCTCTGCCATGGTAAAACCTCTTTCCAAAAAAGGCTCGGGCTCAATCAATTTATAGGAGATCGTTAAAAAGTATTCGTGACCGGCCTTAGGTATTGTTTTAATTGCAAGGGTGTAAGTCTTGGCAGATCGCGGTCCAATATCTATCCTGTTGATGCTACCCTTTTCTATTGTCTTACCATCGGCAGTTAACTCCCAGTGCGCAGAGACATTATCCAGGTTTTTGAAGAAATAACTATTGTCAATAGAGATTGTATTTTTGCTATAAGTTGTTTTGATGTACTGGTATACCTTTTTTACTTCTGCTGCCATCGGCGTCATTTTCCGGTAGGCAGTAACCACACCCTTTACACAGAAATTATTATCAGTAAAATCCTCATTAACCGGTCCGCTTAAAGGAAAATCACCGCCATAAGCCAATATCCTCTTACCATTCTTTACCGTGTCTATAGACTGATCTATCCATTCCCAGATAAATCCGCCTTGCAAACTGGGCCTGCTTTCTATTACATCCCAGTACTCTTTAAAATTGCCGAGGCTATTACCCATGATATGTGCATACTCACTCATAATTAATGGTCGCCCGGGATTACTATCCACATAGTCACCTAAAGCACCAGGATGAGGATATTGGGGAACAACAATATCTGTGTTGTAATCCATTTCAGCGCGTTCATACTGGACCGGGCGATTGTCATGCTGTTTTAGCCAATCATAGCCTTCGTAAAAATTAACTCCATTTCCAGCTTCATTCCCTAATGACCAGGTGATTACCGATGCATAGTTTTTATCCCGTTCGTACATCCGCCTGATCCTTTCCACATGGGGTACTAACCACTGCTTATCATTACCGAGTGTATAAGCCAGGTCATAGTACCTGCCGTGCGATTCTATGTTTGCCTCATCTACCACATATAGCCCATACTCATCACATAACTCCATCCAATACGGATCAGGCGGATAATGAGAATTGCGAACTGCATTAATATTCAGTCTTTTCATCATTTCCATATCCTTACGCATATCCTCATGAGTGAGCGTATGTCCTTGTTTTGCATTGTGCTCATGGCGGTTTACTCCCTTCAGGAAAATACGCTTACCATTTACCAGCAAGTTTTCCTTTACAATTTCTACAGTACGGAATCCTATTCGCTGTGGAATAACTTCTAAAATGCGACCATGTTTGTCACGCAGCGAAATCAATAAAGTATAAAGATTTGGTGTCTCTGCTGTCCATGCTAAAGCATTGGCTATTTCCGTATTAAAAGATACCAGGGTCCTGAAATTTCCAAGCACTGATTTAACACCTTTGGTCTGATCTTTATACACGGATTGACCAGATGGGGCACGCAGATCAAGATCAACTGAAAACGTATCCAGCTTGCTGTGATTGGTATCACGATCTATACGATAGCTGTTCACCTCTGCATTGACTGATAATAACCCATTTTTAAATGATGGATCCAGCGTAGCTATAGTTTTAAAATCTCTGACATCTAGTTTTGGAGTAGCATACAAATAAACATCCCGTTCTATCCCAGAGATCCTCCACATGTCCTGGCACTCGAGGTAACTTGCATCGCTCCAGCGGTAAACCTGCAACGCTACCGTATTATCGCCCGGTTTAACATACTTCGTAATATCAAATTCAGCTGCAAGTTTACTATCTTCACTATACCCAACCTTAACACCATTAATCCAGATAAAAAAAGCCGACTTTACTGCGCCAAGATGAATAAAGACCTGCCTGTCTTTCCAATTTGCAGGAAGCATAAAATGTTTACGATAGGAGCCAACAGGATTATTATCCACAGGGATATCAAAAGGAGGATTTAAATTCTTTCCTGTTAGATTTTTACCCGCAAACTCATAAAGCTGATTCACATAAATAGGGACACCGTAACCATTTGTTTCCCAATTGGCGGGAACCTTAAAATTGTCCCATTTCGTATCGTCATATCCAACTTTATAAAACTCTTCCGGTCTTTGTCGCGGATCTTTCACCCAATTAAATTTCCATACTCCATTCAACGTTAGAAAGTATGCCGATTTCTCTTTTTCTCTCTTGCAGGCTAACAAAACATTTTCATAGGCAAAAGCCGATGAACGCATGGGCATCCTGTTTATCGCAACAATTTCCGGCGTTTGCAACTCCGTTGGCAGGGATTGTGCAATAGTGCATTCAACACAAAACAGAAGCAATAGTCCTGCAAAGATCAGTTTCATTATATTTGGTTTATTAAGACCCAAACATAATTATTTTGCCTACAGTTCTTTCCGGCAAACGTTTGCGTGAAATATAAAATCCATTCTTTATCAGTTCTTCAAAAACTCTTTGATTTCATTTTCTATCCTGACAGACTGATTGATTACCTCCTGCGCATTTTTTCTTGACACCTGATCTCCTGAAAAACGGTATGCCGTTAACGCCTCTGGTATCATGTAAAAAACACCGCCTTTTTTTGCCACCTCAGACCATAACTTGTAATCTTCTGCATGCGGATAATTAACATATCGTAGATTGTGCTTTATCAGAAATTCTCTTCTGACCATTACAGAGGAGTGTGCTACATAATTTGTTTTGGCAAACTGTTCCAAGGCGTTGTCTATCAATCCATTTCTATTTTCATAATCCTGGATGTAACTGCTGATTCTTTCCCCGAAAACAACCAGCCAGCTACTGCATACATCAACGCTTAAACTTTCCATAATTTCCAATTGCGTTTCAAGCCGTTTATGGTGCATCATATCATCCGCATCTATCCTGGCGATATAAGTACCTGTCGAGTTTTCGATGCCACTGTTAAGGTTAGCGATAAAACCAGCAGTGCTGTGGAAGACCTTAATTCGGGCATCGTCATAACTGCTCACTACCTCCATACTGAAATCCGTAGAATTATCATCATAAACTAAAAGCTCAAAATCGGTATAAGTTTGGCCCAACACACTTTCTATAGCTTGTGAAATATATTGTTCTGCATTTTTCACAGGAAGTAATACACTGATTTTTGGCATAGCTAAACAGTTTTAAATTAAGCCTTTAATTGCGTGGCCCAGATCGGGAAATTTTGTCCGTCTCTTTCATAATCATGGAAAAAGGTTTCATTAGGAATAATATTAGCACCGTAAGTTTTTCTGATCACACTAAAAATACTTTGGTCATGCCGGTGGTCTATAAATCCATCATGCTGCTGTCTGATCTTCTCATCCGTAAATAAAAATGAATGATTAACAGCAATGTCATACCACTTGTTCACCAGCATCATCACATGTGCGCATTTTCTGAGAATTAGGATTCCTCCAACCAGCTGACCAGAATTGACGATCTGCTGAGGCGACCTGAAAAAATCAAACACTTCCTGTTTCGTAAACTGATACTCTCTCCAGTGTAAACCGAAATCAACTGTCCCTGTTCCTGAAGCCTTAACCATTTTAATATAATCCGAGAACCGTTGATAGCCGTTACTATTGATATGTGAACCAGCATCAATGTAAAATAGTATTTCATTGTCCAGCAGACTATCTAATACCAATTTTACAAAATAGGGTTTCCAGATCCAGTAACCGCCACCTCTGCAAGTCATTAAAGGCTCATAAACATTTTTATAGAAAGCCTGGTCTATGTCGAGTTCTGAGAATGAGTGAATTTTATCAAAAAATAATGATTGCTCAGCAGACTTTATAAAGCCGTTTTTTAGTTTCGTATATAATGCATCTCCGTAGGTAGCTAAATGTATACTCATATTCGTTTTTATTTTAAGCAATGCCCTTTTAGTTGCTTTTTTATCACACTCTATTTTTTATCTTTGACAAATGACAGTAGAAGAATTAGAAGCATATTTTGAGGGGATTGAGTTACCTGAACAAGTTGAATTGGTAACAGGCGTCGTGATCATGGATGTCCCGCTTTTTCTGCAATCTCATTTCAGTTATATCAAAAATAATCCGGGATTAAAATCCACCGACGTCTTTTTACAGCGTCTAAATGATTTGTATGTAATTCTCGAAAAGAAGTAGGTCTTACAGCGCATCCACCCTGTAAGACCATGCTCATCATTACGAAAAAACAACATATATCAGCCTTTAGGCTAATTTTTTAGAGCTCCATTAGGATTACGCCAACGAGCGCAATTATGGAGAGCACGATATTCACTTTGAAATGTTTGTTCCATCCTAATTTGTTAAAAAGGCCGCCACATGCACAGGGAGTCCGTAGATATATTTTAAACACTGCACCCCCAACATACAGGGTAAATGCAATCATGGTAAACAATGATGCATACATTCCGGTTAACCTGGTAGAGGGGATCAATAATAGCACTATCCATGCAATTTCTGCTAAAGGAACCAGATAAATTAAAATCCTGCTCGCCCATTTTGGAAAAACCTGTGTCATCATAGCATGTTTAAATTCATTAAGATCAGTCAGTTTACTGATAGAAGAATAGCCCCATAAAATGACAAGGAGGCCAGTGATTAAGATAATGAAAGGATGTGGATTCATATTTGTGATAAAATTTATGTCCATTTTAGATCAACAAGTTACGCCGATACCTACAAAATAAAAGGGACAGCTGACTCAAATAGATTGTCGAACTGTCCCTTACAGGTTGGTTTTATATAGGTAGAATTAATATCTTCTGGTTCTTGTCCTGATGCGGTTTAGCGTTTTTCTGGAGATTCCTAAATAAGAAGCAATGCTTTCTACAGACGCTTTTAAAAATATAGCAGGGGTATCACGCATCAAGTTAAGATAATGTTCCTCTGGCGTTAATGCAGCCAGATCCAGAATCCTTTTTTGACTCATCTGGTGGTAATCCTGCATCACCTTACGGATATATTCGTGGGAATCGGAAAATGTTTTTGTCAGCTCCGCCACATGTTCGTGAGAGATCGAGAATAAGATGCTGGGCTCTAACAATTCGATATAGTTGTCTGATGGTTTCTGGCTAAAAAAACTGTTGATCGGAATCATCAGCTGCCCCTCGTTCCAGAACCAAAAAGGAACTTTTTTATCCTCTTTATATATATAACCCATCGCTGAGCCTTTTTCGATAAACCAGGCTCTGCTAGCTACCTGTCCTGGCTTTAAAATAATCTGACTTTTGTTGTAATACTCTCTTTTTATCATTTCGTTGAGTTTTTCCTTCAACTCTAAACGTAAAGGATGTTGTCCAGCTAAAATTCTGAATAATTCCTCATTTTCCATTTCATACGGTAGTTAGATATGTAACGATTCATTAATAATCTCTAGAATTATCTGTATTGTAATGACCTTGGCATCACTACAGATGCTTAATAAAATATTAAAATTTTACATTTATGTTGGTACCAATAATTTATAATGCATATGCTTTAAACTGTTTTACAATCAATAAGATACGAATAATATCTTTTTAAGAATAATATTATTCCAAAAAATATATTAACAATTTCTTTCGATTGTCAGCTATCCATTATACTCATAATTAAGAGCTCAATTGCAGAATCCTGCACTACCTGAGTTATTCTTAAATGATTAAATTTTGTTTTCCGCTATGCAATTCTTTCGTTACTCCATTCCAGATAAACTTTCCGCTCAATCTGTCCGGCAATGTAATCTCTGCATTTATGCCTGTTTTTCCCTGGCGGGTATAATGCACAGAAATATTTCCATACGGATGTGGCATTGCAGCAGAAACATCCATTAATTCCCCCAGTGCGGGTTTTATCAACACCTTAGAGAAGCCAGGTGCAGCTGGCATGATACCGCAAATCGTAGCCAGGAAATCGTAATTCGGGCTGGCACTCCAGGCATGGCAATCCGATCTTGCAGGCTCCGGCTTTTCTGCGAAGGTAGTTAAGCCAAGTTTGAGCATTTCCCGCCAGGGCTTCAATTCGCTATAATACAGATCTGCCATATCTGCTTTTTTTAGAGCCTGGACGAGGTAGAATCGATAAAAAAAAGTTACCTGCCCTATACTTTTGTCATTCAATAACCTGGTGACCATTGGTTGTAAGTGATCCTGTGGCATTGCACCGCTTAACACTGCCCAAATACCAGCATGCTGACTATAGGTTTTTTGTTCTGGTGTATCAGCGAGTAAACCCTTTGTTTGATTATAACACGCAGCGAAGGTGCTTTTATTAATTTGCCCGGATAAAGCAGTATACTCATCCGCTTGTCCAGCATGGTCGAATGCCCTGAATAAATCAGCCGCCTGATTTAATGTATAGGCATACTGCAGTGTAATAATACTGGAGTTACCGCCATCCGCACCTGGGGGTACACCCCAGCTGTCAAAATTATCCCAGTCCACAAAATTCCACCAGGTTAAAGGACCCAGCATTTTTTTACTTGCATCTGTGCGCACTTTATACCATTCCATAATTTCGTTGATTGCAGGCAGAAACTGTTTAACAAAAGCATCGTCCTTACGATTCATCCAATAATCATGAACCATGGATACCCAGAATAGGGAAAAAGTGGGAATAATCTGTAACCTGTTACTCGGATACCGTCCCTGTGTTAAACCTTCCGGAGTTCTGGAATGATAAAAATCCAGGATTGATTTACGCATCAGCCGGTCATCCCCGCTATTATATAGGGAAATTAAAGACTGGATTCTACTGTCGCCAGTATACTGCAATTGCTCATAATAGGGCGTGTCATAATATAATTCTCCAGCACATAACCGTGCGGTTCGCCAGCCAACATTCCATATGTCTGATAGAGATGGATCATTAGAAGAAAATGAAGCATTTAGTTCTAAAGGATAACCGGTTTTCATACTTAAGATATCAATCAAAATCAGGGGTTCATCTTTAGTTGTAATATCCAGTTGCAGGTAACGGTAAGCCCTGAACCACAAGGGCCTGAATTTCCTGTTTTTTCCACCATCCGGCAAGAAAATATCATAATTGCCTTTAATTTCTTTATTATCTATCTCGTCCCTGTTCCCTTTATTTCCCTGGGCATCAAACAGCGACTCCGCATAGGTCATTTTAACCGTTGATCCTTTTCCCTCCGAAACAGTTAGTTCAGGATAAGCCGCTGTATTTACAGTCAGGTCCAATAAAATACTAACCGTCTGATTAGCCGGAATCGTAACCGTTTTATTTCCTTTTATAAAACCCTCATTTACCTTGATGACCGTCGCTCGCCTTACTTTTTGAAAGCGCTCCGCATGCTCTTCCATCAGAGGAATACTTCGGGGAGCTAAAGTCCAGCGATTGTCAGTTCCATGGCCTACCGGCTCTGCATGCGCTATTTGTTCAGCATGCTGCCATGTGCCATCATTATAGTTGGTTTGTTCCCAATTCCAGTCATATGTACTTGCATCTAGACGATCACCGGGCCCAACCACCATATATGCTTTTAATCTTTCCTGATTATCTAATGAAGTTGGCGAATAAGCATTGCTTTTAATCACCTTCCAGGTAGAATCCGAATTGACTATTTTCTCTGCCTGTGTATCACCCTCCACTAAGAGCGCCGTCTGGTTCGATACCTGAGCCACGGGAGCTAATTGTCCCATGTTCCATACTATTGCTGCTACCGTATTGTTTCCTTCCATCAGAAAAGGAGCGATATCAACAGTCTCAAAAAACCAGTTAAATAAATCTCCGCGAGCAGGTCCCGAACATATTGGTACTCCATTTACAAAAAAACGATAACGATTGTCACCTGAAATATGGATTGGAAAAGAAGAGGGGATGGCGTTCAGTTTAAAATTCTTCCTGAAATGGTAAATACCATATTCTTTTTGCTGACCAGATCTCGCAGTTATCCAATATGCAGGCCATGTATCTTTTAGTAATCTCGGGTTTACTTTTACTGTCTGCGCTTTAATAACTTCGATGGATAATAATACTAGATTTAAGAGTAAAATCAGTCTGATTTTCATGATCCTAAGATTTAATGTTTAGGTTAATATATCTGTTAATTTATTAGGTCTATTTTTAACAATTACACCTATTCGTGTAATTGTTAAAAAAGCGCCGCTAAATTACTTATATAATTGTAAATTAAATAATTAGGGTTGATCAGTAGAGGTTGATATTCTTATAGGTTTTGTTTATAATCTTTTTAAATATTGGTATTGAACAATTTAAAAGCATTTAGCTTTTTCGGAATTTCTTTAAAAATAAATGAAAATAAATTTTTAAGCGACTAGTTTGGGCAATTAATATATTGATATCCTTCATGTAATGCAATTATATCCATGCCCCACTGAAAACTACCATTTAGTTTTGGCGGCAGGGTTATCTCAGATTCGGCACCAGAATTACCTGCACGTTTAATTTTTACAGTAATCATTCCTAAAGGGTGGGGCATGGAGCCTTCCACAGTTGTCAGTTCACCTAAAGCCGGCTTTATCAGTACGGTCTCGAAACCTGGTGAAGACGGCATGATCCCACAAACTGTTGCCAGAAAATCATAAAGCGGACTTGCACTCCAGCCATGACAATCCGAACGTGTAGGTTCTGGTTTTTCTGCAAAGGTTGTAAGACCTAATTTTAGCATTTCGCGCCATGACGTAAGTTGGCTGTAATATAGATCTGCTAATCCGGCTTTTTTTAGCGCCTGTACAAAATAGAAGCGGTAAAAGTAGGTGACTTGCCCAATGCTTTTATCGTTCATCAATTGGTGAATCATTGCTTTACTTGCGTAGGCAGGTATTGCTCCGCTTAATATTGCCCATATTCCGGCATGCTGACTGTAGCTTTTTTGTTCTGGCGTATCTGCTATTAATCCTTTATCTTCATTAAAACAATATAGAAAAGTATACCTGTTTAATTCATCAGAAAGCGATTGATATTTCTTCGCAGTCTTCTGATCGCTAAAGGCAGCAAAAAGTTCGGCTGCTTGAATTAAGGTATAAGAATATTGTAATGATACAATTGCGCTATTTCCATTTTCTGTTCCAGGTGCTGTACCACGTTCATCGAAATTGTCCCAATCTACAAAGTTCCAATGTGGTAAAGGACCAAGCATATTTTTCTCTGGATCTATCTTTTCTTCGAACCATTGTATGATTTTTTTAATCGCAGGCGTGAACTGAGTAATAAACGAATCATCTTTTCTATGCATCCAATAATCATGTATCATTGATATCCAAAACAAAGAAAAAGCAGGTATAATTTGCAAATGATTGCTGGGATATCGGCTTTGCGTCAATCCTTCTGCTACTATTGAATTGGAGAAATCTAATATTGCCTTTCGCATCAGCCGATCATCTCCACTGGTGTAAAGTGAAATCAGTGCTTGTATGCGTGCATCAGCAACGTACTGTAATTGTTCATAATAAGGTGTATCATAGTAAACCTCTCCAGCACACAGCTGTGCCGTTCTCCAACCCACACTCCAAATCTCCTGCAGCGAAGCATCGTTACTCTTAAATGAAGCCCTTAACTCAAATGGAAATTTGATAGTTAGACTATAAATATCATCTATAATTAACGGCTCATCCTTTGTGATGATATTTAGTTGAAGATATCGGTACGCCCTGCTCCATAAAGGTCTAAACGTTCTCTTAACTCCTCCGTCAGACGTGAAATTGTCATGGTTCCCATAGATTTTTTTACCTTCAATCTCATCTCTATTTCCTTTATTGCCATTTTGGTCATAAAGAGATTCTGCATATATAAACTGTATAGAACTGTTTTTACCCGCTGAGATTATTATTTCGGGATACGCTACCGTAAGAAAAGTGTGATCAAGTAAAATATTGAGTTCCTGATGAGCTTGGATAACCAGCTCATTCTGTCCCTTTAGAAAATCATTATGAGTACCCTCATTTGTACTTTTTCTGCAAACTGGAAAGCGCAACATTTCCTCCTTAAATAAGGGGATATTTCTTTCAATTAGTCTCCAGGCATTTCCTTCTTGCCCGTCTTTAGCATCGGAAAAGGAAATCAATTCTGCACACTGCCAATTGGTATCATCATAATTGGAATTTTCCCAATTCCATGGATATTCATTGGCATCTACCTTATCACCTGGTCCGATAACCATATAAGCATTCAGTCTTGCCTGATTGCTTAGGGAACATGGTTTGTAAGCTGTACTTTGTAAAACCTTCCAACTCGCATCGGTATTGATGGCTTTTTCATATTTGCTATTGCCCTGTATAAATAAAGCAGTTTGTAATGAGATTTGTCCAACAGCGGCATATTCTCCCATGTTCCAAACCTGTACAGCAATTATATTTTTTCCCTGCTTTAAGAATCCCGCAATATCTATTGTGTCGTAATACCAGTTTGACAGGTCACCGCGGACTGGACCTATAGATACATCTTTACCATTAATGAATAATCGATAACGGTTATCAGCTGAAATGTGAACAACAAAAGTGGTAGGAACCATGCTGATGTGCATGGATTTTCGGAAATGATAAATGCCATAGTTTTTATATGTTGAATTGCCCTTGCCTATCCAAAATGATGACAAACACAGATCACCACTTTGTTTATTCAACATAATGATAGATTAAAATGAATGGATAAATTTTCTCTATTGATAATTCATCAGCAATCTTTCATATATACATAACGTCTTTGACCGAATCCAGATGGTGTAGCACAGCCGGTAGCCAAAGCATCAGCAACATAACTGTCAAGTCTTGGATCGGCCGCTAATGTACGAGGATGGGCACCAAATATGGTGGTCACCCCCCCCCCCACAATCATACTATACACACCCAGAACAACACATATGTTTTCGGCACACATTACACAGTTATTCGGAAAATTCTGAACGTAATTATAATTTGCGGCATTAAACTGACCTCCTGGGGCACAGTTGTACGAGTACCATCTTCTTGTTACTGACATATAAAACACTCCCTTTATAGATCAAAAGGGAACAAAACTTTAAGTTGCTGATTCTTTCAGGGGGATCAGCGTTCCCTTTTAGCTAATCCAATAGGATAGCACTTATATAATCAATGATTGATTAGGAAATAATTCAATACAAACTGATCAAATTAATTTCAATTATTTGATCACCTCAATAGCCAATTTATGAAATCAATTCAACCGTGGGAAGGTCATTGGTTACAAAGCGTTTTGCAACCGATAAAACTAGTTGCTCATCTTGCGTTATGAGTTGCATTCACTAATAGCAACTATAGATCTGTTATTATAGAATCTAGCTTAAAGCTATATCATTGTTCTCAACAAATGATGATATTATATTTAATCAAATTTGTTGTAAATAAATATCGCTTTCTGATAGGAGATGTTACCACCTGTCTATACTGTATAGTGTAGAGATGAAAACACCCAATCAAAAAAAATTCAAGCGAATGGTACGTGAGTACCTTTCTGGCACAGGATCAGAAAGTGAGCGAGCGGTCGTAGAACGTTATTTTGAATTATTTTCCACACAGGAGGATATTTTGGAAGAACAAGATCAGGAAACTGTAAACGCTATTGGAGTCCGGCTTAAATCAATAATTGATTTAAAAATTAAAAATCAGGAACGCAAAACGTATCCTTTGTTCCAGAAAGTCGTTGCAGCCGCTATTGTATTGCTTGCACTTTCTATTGGTTTGTACTTTTACGACTTTGAAAAAAGTGGCGATCAACTTGTCTACAAACACAAAACTGAACAGAAAGATATTGCTCCAGGTGGAAACAAGGCTATCCTGTCATTGTCAGATGGATCCAAAATCACTCTCAATACTGTGAAAGATGGAATTCTTGCAAATCAGAAAGGTGTAGCTGTAACTAAAACAGTAGAGGGGTATCTGGTTTATGATGATGTTGCATCATCAACTGCTACTAAATTGTTTAACAGTGTCTCTACTCCGCGTGGAGGACAGTACCACCTTCGGTTATCAGATGGTACATCGGTCTGGTTAAATGCAGGATCAGTTTTAACATACCCAGTCTCGTTTGACCATAAAGAACGTCAAGTTAAATTATCGGGTGAAGCTTATTTTGAAGTAGCAAGAGATAGTACACGGCCTTTTAAGGTGCAAACGATACAGCAAAATATCAGTGTACTTGGTACGCATTTCAACGTTAGTGCTTATGATGATGATAATACTACCAAAACAACTTTGCTCGAAGGGAAGGTAGCTGTTCAGCGTTTAAAGTCTCCTGATAAAAAAATCCTCAACCCGGGCCAACAAGCTCTTACTTCTTCCAATGCTAAAAATAATTCTGTGGTAATCATTAATGTAGACACTACCGATGCAATAGCTTGGAAAAATGGATATTTTCAATTTCAAGACGAGTCGCTGGAAAGTATCCTTAAGAAAGTATCACGATGGTACGATGTGGACATTGACTACTCTAAAAATCAAATATCAAATCAATTGTTTTTTAGTGGCACAGTTTCAAAATATAAAAATGCCAGCCAGGTCCTTAGAATATTAGAATTAACCGGCGGGATTCATTTCAAGATTGAAGGAAGGAGAATCATAGTTATGCCTTAACGACTGAACCCTAAAAAACTAACACAACCAATCAACCAATTGCAACAGCCATCCTAGCAGTAAGCAAGTTGCGAAATAAACCAAGTAAAATATATGAAATTTTATACTCTACGCTCAGGCGGCCTTTATGGTAGTCTGTATAAATTTTTACATTTCCTGCGGCTGGTGTTTGTCATTTTGACATTCGGAATTCTACAGGCTAGTGCCACTGGTTACAGCCAGCCCCTCAATCTCAATAAAGAGAGTATTTCGTTAAGAGATATTTTCAAAGCTATTAAACAGCAGACGGGATATGATGTTTTATGGCAGAAAGGTCAAATTGATGAATCTCGCAAATTAAAGGTCAATTTTATTAATGCATCAATTGATGAGGTAATGAATGCATGTCTTCAGGGGCAAAACCTCACATATACCATAGATGAGAAAAGTATTGCATTACGTAAAGTTCCTTCAAAATTACCTAACGTTGCATTACGCCAGGATTCATTGCTGTTCAGTGGAAAAGTCACGGATGAAAACAATAAACCAATGGCAGGGGTTAATGTTCGAATCAAATATGGTACACGTTCAACCGTCACTGGCACATCTGGTGAGTTTCGTATTTATGCGCCAAAAGCAGAATCAATATTACAGCTAAGTTTTGTTGGTTATGCAATTACCGAATATCCTCTCAAAACAAGCACCCCCAATCGTTTAAATATCAGGCTACTACCCGCTACTGGGACCTTGTCTGAAGTGCAGGTAGTGAGTAATGGTTATCAGGATTTGGCTAAAGAACGAGCTACAGGTTCGTTTGAGGTTGTGACAGCGAAGCAGTTGGAGCACAGTACAGATCCTAATCTGCTTAAACGTTTAGAAGGAATTACTACAAGTCTAAATTTTAATAACAATAATACTTTCAATACAACAGTTTCAAGTACTCTAGTCAGTGTCACTAATCGTAATCGTTCTCCCTTGGCGGACTTAACCATTAGGGGAAGAAATACTCTCACCCCGAGCAACCTACCCTTTAATAACAGTGGATTTCCGCTACTGGTTATTGATGGGATTGCCAGCGCCTACCAAATTGATCAAATCAATCCAGAGGACGTCGAGAGCGTAACGATTTTAAAGGATGCTGCGGCTGCTTCAATCTGGGGGTCAAGAGCTGCCAACGGTGTTTTAGTTATTAAGACTAAACGAGGAGGATATAGTCAGCCCCTGAGCGTATCGCTAAACACAAATTTGACTGTAACCGAAAAGCCTGACCTGTTTTACCGCAATAAGATGAGCACATCAGATTTCATTGATGCACAGCGAACACGTTTTATGCGGCAAGGAACCCGCTTATCTGACGTGGGCGCCGATGGTAGTGCCCAAGGTCAGGATTTGGTTAGCCCAGTAGCCGAGATTATGAATGATTACCTGAATCGCAAAATTATAACTGAACAGGAAGCAAATGCACAACTTGATGCGCTAAGAGGTATTGATGTCCGCAATGATATCACTAAATATCTGCTTCGCAAGCCGCTCATACAAAACTATTCTCTTGGGATTTCTGGCGGAAACCAAACGACTGCGTACCGACTCTCTGCGGGATATAGTAAGACTCAGGGAAATACGCAACAGTCAGGTACCGACCGTATTAACCTAAACTACAATGGCTCAATGCGTCCTTTAAAAAACCTAGAGCTAAACTGGAACCTTGGTTACGGTCAACAGCATAAGGATTTTCAAGCAGGCAATACCTCTGTGGGTACAGACCCTGCCCAGTTCCAGCCCTATGCTAGGCTTGCCGATGACAACGGAATACCGCTGTCCCTCCCAAGTTTATATCGACCATTATTTGTCGAATACTTGAAAACAAAATACGGTAGCAATATTCAGGATATGACTTATAAACCTTTGGAGGAAAATTTATTGGGTTCACTGAAGGGCAAGATTCAGACAATGAACTTTTTAATAAACGCAAACTATAAGTTTCATTCCTCCCTTTCAGGCAGCTTATCATATAGCTATAACCGACAGTTAAATGATGAGGAGGAATACTACAGTAAAAACTCATTTTACTTGCGTGAATTAAGTAATCGCTATCGGGATCCAACTACGCTTGCCTATGGGTTACCTTATGGTGATATCTTGCGTCCGTCTCGGAGTACTTCGACAGGTCAGACGTTGCGTGGGCAACTAAATTATAACCATACTTGGGATCGGCATGCCCTGAATGCAATTTTGGGAATAGATGCGAGCGATAATTACATCTATCAGAATGGTAACACATATTACGGATATAACTCCGAGCTATTAACTTTTAATAATAATGTTAATCAACTCACTCAATATCCAATGTTATATATGTCTGGTACAGCTTCATTGCCCTATAACGATCTCGCGATTATTGATAACAGGAGTAGGACATTCAGTAGTTACACGAATGCTGCATATACCTTTGACAATCGCTATACTGTGTCGGGTAGCCTACGACGTGACGGATCCAATATATTTGGGGTATCTGAGAATAGAAGTGGGACGCCGTTTTATTCCGCAGGATTGAGTTGGAATATTGGTAATGAACATTTTTACCATTTTGAGCAAATACCTCGCTTGCAATTACGTGGTACTTTCGGGTACAATGGGAATAGCAACCCACTTGCATCTGGCAGACCAACGATAACTTATTCTACGGCGGAACAGACGGGGTTAGCATCTGGATTAGTACCCTTTACAGGTTTAGCAACCAATAAGAAATTGCGTCCAGAAAGAACTGGAGTATTAAATTTCGGTTTGGACTTTGGATTTAAGGGCGGGCGAATTTCTGGTAGTTTCGAATATTACAATAAATACACGAAAGATCTTATCGCAGATAATCTGCTAGATCCTAGTACTGGATTTACTGCATTGAAGTTGAATACCGGTGATTTGCGAGGCCGAGGGATCGACCTGACATTGAATTCCCAGAATGTACAAGCAGGAAAATTTATTTGGAGTACGAATTTCCTGCTAAGTTCTAATCGGGTGAAGGTTACTAAATTGTATAGTCGGACGACTCCGGTCGCAGGAACCTTTCTTGCCGGCACAGGGAGCGACATTTTTAATGTTGGTTATGACCTTAATAGACTATTTGCTTTCAAATGGGCTGGACTTGATCCGGCGTCGGGTAGCCCGAGATTATTGTTAAATGGTCAACCGTTAGTTATTAATAATACTCCGGCTGGTCAAACTAGGTTTAACCTCCTTACAAATGCCTCTACATCCACGCTCCGATATATGGGTTCAGCAGTGCCGATTTATTTTGGGTCGTTGCGTAATAGTTTCAGTTATGGTTCATTGATGCTGTCTGTCAATATTCTATATAAATTAAAATATGTGATTCGAAGGCCACAAGCTGATATGGCAATTTACAGTAACTTGTATGCAGCTACCCCGTCTTTAATAGGTGCTGAATATTCAAAAAGATGGCGTCAACCTGGGGATGAATTATTGACAAATGTACCTGCCGTAACATATCCCGGCAGCATCTATAGTGATGACGCTTATCGTCTGGCTGATATTAACATACTTAAAGGTGATCATATCCGGCTACAGGAGATAAATCTTTCATGGGGAGCGAAGCTGCCAAGCTGGGGAGTGAAAAACGTCCGCCTATATGCTAATGCAACAAACTTGGGAATTCTTTGGCGGTCTAATCGACAGGGAATTGACCCGGATATTAATGATCTGCCCAATCCTAAAAGTTATAGTTTTGGTTTGAGCGCGAATTTTTAAGACTAAAGAATTATGAAAAACTATCAATTGATTATAATGCTCCTGACTGCTGTTTTGTCAAGTTCTTGCGAGAAATACCTGGATGTAAAGTCCAATAGTACTCAAGTATTTGTCAAAAGCTCAGAAGATTGTCAAAAGTTATTAGACTTTTACAATGTTTTTAATATTGGTTATCCAAGTGATGGAACTATCTCTTCTGGAGATACTTATTTGACTGATGAGTCATATAACTCCTTTTCGGCAGAACTTTCAGATGAAGACCGTGCATTTTATACTTGGCAGGCGGGTGCGATCCGCAATCGAGCAAATAATTCGCAATGGTCTTTTATCTATTTAAAAATTTACCAAGCTAATATTGTATTAGAGACGCTTAATGATCTTAGTGATAAACCCGATCAGAGTACTGTGAATAGATTGCGAGGCACTGCGCTGTTTTATCGAGCCTTCAGTCACTGGCAGCTTGCACAGCTATACGCCCCTGTTTACACGGCAGCTGATGCTCACCTACAGATGGGAATTCCAATCCGACTTGAATCGGATGTAAATGAAGTTCTGGTGCGAGGCACAGTAAAACAAACATATGAACGGATTATTCAGGATTTAAATGAAGCAGTTAATTTATTGCCTGAAAGTGTGCCTGTTGTTTCACGACCTAGCAAAGTTGCGGCCTTGGCCATGCTAGCTCGTGTCTACCTATCTATGGAAGACTATGCGCAAGCAGAAAGCAATGCTAATGCTGCTTTGCAGTTAAATAGTAACCTCGTAGATTACAATACAATCAGTACTAATTCGTTTACACCTTTTCCGAGGTTCAATAGGGAAGTAGTTTTTCAGGCGGCAATGACTGTTGCTCCGGCACTGGTCCCAGGGGACGGCTCGGGATCTTCTAGTGTTCTAAAGATTGTACCTGATTTGGCTGCACAATATGAGTCAAACGACCTGCGGCGTTTGATTTTTTTAAAATCAGTGGCAGGAAGCTCAACTGTATTTACTTTTAGTGGGAACTACGAACCAGCATTCACCGGAGAGTATTTTGTGGGGCTGGCTGTTGATGAGCTCTACCTTATTCGTGCGGAATGTTTCGCACGTGCGGGGAATATTGTATCGGCACTAGCGGATCTAAATACGCTGTTACGCACTCGCTGGTTAACAGGAACGTATGTTGAAAAAAGCACAACAACAGCCAATGAGGCACTATCATTAATTCTCATGGAAAGGCGCAAAGAGCTTCTATTGCGTGGATTGCGATGGAGCGACTTGCGCCGTTTGAATCGAGACCCTCGTTTTGCAGTGACACTTAAACGGACCGTGTTGGGTGTCGAATACACCTTACCCCCAAATGACCTTAGGTATACATTATTGATACCAAGCGAAGTGATAAATCAATCTTCACATTTGCAAAATAAAAGATGATTGCTTTTAATAATTAATGATAAGTCAACGTTTAACAAAGTATATTAAAACTTAATTATGAGAAAATACATGACATTGTTCTTTTGTTTCCTAGGGTTGGTGGTTAGAGGTCAGGAGCAAGACAAATATGTGTATATTAAGCCGTTGTTTGATTTTGATGTCAAAAAACCTTTGTTTGTTCTTAATAAAGACCAGCTAATAAATGAAAATCGTTACCTACGTTACTATGCATTAACCGGATATCGTGAAGGGGTAGCTACTACTTCGGGACCTTTCGGACTCAGTTTCTCAGGGGTTAACAACACAATCTCGGGAACCCGCCTGCTGTATATGTATAATGTGTCAATAGGAGAGATTGTCACACATCGTCTTGGTGAATCTGATCGGGTAATTTACGAGGTTAATGATCCATCACGATACCGTTACCTACCGAAGTATGGTCCAAGAGTACAATGGTTGCGAAAGAATGGATTGTGCTTTGAAGTAATGTTTCCATCGAGTAGTATTAACATTAAGTTAGTTGACACTCTTCTTTCTAAAAGTTTAGGAATTACTTGGAATCGTGAAAAGCGTCGTATTCCTGTAGTTATACTTTCTCGTCTGTCTAAAGAAGACAAGAATAAGTTCAAGTTTAACGCGAAGTCCAACGGTGATGCACAGGGTTCATTTAGTGGGGTCACTTTTGATGCCTTGGGAAGTGCCTTGGCCGTAGATGGCCGACCTTTTCTGAATGAAACTAATTATGAAGGACTAGTGAATCTCAATATAGAAGTGAAAGATCCGAGAGAACTCTCTAGTATTAATAAGCAGTTGCGTCGGTACGACTTGGTGGTCAAGGAAGAAATCCGTGAATTAGATATGTTGGTAGTGAGAGAACTGAAATTTGAAGAAAAATAATGAGTATAAGTAACGTAGGCAATATCGTACAATCTACAATGTGGCTGCTACTATGCAGCTTATCTATCTGTTTCGGTCAAGCCGTAATGCCAACTTCCAGATCTATGAAAGCTTTGGAAGTTGGTGATATTTTTCCGAATTTAACTATCTCTAGCTTGATGAATAATAGGGGTGAACCTCTGCATGTAGCAGATTATAATGATCGACTGTTAGTGATAGATTTTTGGGCGACTGGATGCGGGAGTTGCGTTGTGGCACTTCCAAAACTTGCTAAATTGCAGAAGCAATTTGGAAGTCAAATAAAGATACTTCCGGTCACAGCAGAGCACAAACAACAGGTACAGGCCTTTTGGACAACAAATAACAATCTCAGATCTTTGGATCTTCCTACGGTAGTGGAGGATACATTACTGTCAAAATATATCCGCCACCGGTTTGTGTCCCATGTAGCATGGATTTATAAAGGCAAAGTAGTTGCGCTCACAGGTGTTGACTATGTTGATTCCAATACAGTAAAAAGAGTGCTTTCAGGGGAAAAAATTAACTTCCCACTAAAGTATGACTATTACAATTTTGACTTCGAAAAGCCGCTTTTTTCCTTAGACAGCAATCAGATTGACCGTGCGCAGACATCACTAGAGTATGTTGCGATTTCGGGCCATCGTAAAGGCATTAGCAGTGACGGGATGGGTGGTTTTGGTATCCGAAAAGATACGTTAAATAAATCTGTAAGGGTATATATAGCAAATGCATCTATCTACAGTGCCTACATAATCCTTTCCAATAGTGCTGGGTTAATGAAACATACTATCCAAGGCTTCAGTCCAAATCAGGTGGTATGGGAAGTGGCCAATCGTGATCAGTATCAATGGCGGAACAAAGAATTGTCTGGATATCGACAGGATTGGGAATATCTTAACAGTTTCTGCTATGAATCCCTACGTCCCGATACAGGTCAGACTAATGGGCAGCTATACTTTCAGGCAATGCTTGATTTGAATCAATTGTTAGGTATAAACGTACGTTGGGAAAAACGTTTTGAACATACGTTTGTTTTAAAATACGATGTTTCAGCGAAACAAAAAATACTGAAGGAGGGATTGAGTTCAATCAATCTTGTAAATAGTATGAATCAAAACGAACAGTCACCTTATGTATTTGATGAAAGCGGAGGAAACATTATTATCCCACAAGCTATTGCCAGCTTCAAGAGCATCGATTCTATTTCTAGGTCACTTAAACCTTATGGATTGAAATTAGAGCAGCAAAATCGTGAGGTATACAAGCTTGTATTTAGCGAAAAAGTAAATTTCTTGCTCCCTGATGGAAAGTTGACAAAGGAATTTCAAAAGCGTAAAGCGATACAGGTCGGGCTAAAAAATGCTGATTCGTTGGAGAATTTGACGTTCTTGGATCACAATAAAAAGCTTCCTGAAGTTGTTCTCCTGACCTCAGGTTTACAATATCGGGTGATCCGTAAGGGGATTGGACGTCGGCCACTTTTAACGGATAAAGTGAAGATACACTATACTGGAATGCAAGTTAATGGTAAAATATTTGAAAGTACAGAAGAAGGCGGCATACCCAGTATAGTCAAGTTAACTGACTTGATTCCAGGATTGGTTGAGGGAGTATCGCTAATGCAGGAGGGAGCAAAATGGTTTTTTTATGTTCCAGCTGCTTTGGCTTATGGTGATCACACCGCTGAGGGTAAGATCCCGAAAAACAGTACGCTCGTCTTTGAAGTTGAACTATTACAGGTCCTCCGTTAAACTATAATAAAATGATGAATAATAGATCTGCAAACATGATACATAAATTTAAGCACTTTTTTTTGTCGTTAGTGGTGCTTCTCGCCATACATATCTATTCCCCCATGGTCTGCGCACAGGCTGTACAGGGAGGTAGCTGGCAAATGTTAGATTTGAAAAAAGATAGGGTAATGGGAATTAGTGCTAATTTAGCCTTTGAGACTTTGCTGGGGCATCGTAGCGCACTGCCTGTGATAGTGGCGGTAATTGATGGGGGAGTTGATACTTTACATAAGGAATTAAAAAATATATTATGGCGCAATGCCGGAGAGGTTGCGAATAATCGGATCGATGATGACCACAATGGCTACGTCGACGACGTACATGGGTGGAATTTTTTAGGTTCGCCAAAAAGTAGCTTCCAGTATGATAACTATGATCTGATCCGGAATTTAAGAAGTGCTCCTAAAGGTACAACGGAAGCGGAGCAGCTACAGCTTACTTTAGAAGGGAGTAGAAAGCTTGTTCAACAGGATATCAACGACACTAAAGCAACGATAGCAGCAGTTGATTCCATAGTTGCAGGCATTAGAAAATCAAATCCTACCGTTGATGATTTCAAAAATTATCGATATTTGGACTATGCTCAGGAGCAACAGCTACTCCTGATAGTTGCAGCGCTCAAGTATAGACCGGATGTTGTAGCCTACAGGAAGCACTTGCAGTCAGTTCTTAACAAATTGATGGACGATCTCAATTACTCTTTAAATATAAACTATAATCCAAGGCAGGGAAAAGAATTTAGGCAGCCATTCAATGGTAACAGTGATGTACAGGGGCCATGGGCACTTCATGGCAGTCATGTTGCGGGAATCATCGCCGGTCGTTCCGTAGGAGTTGCAAAAAATAATGTTAAATTGATGATACTACGGACTGTACCAACAGGTGATTACTTGGATAATGATATGGCAAAGGCAATCCGTTATGCGGCTGACAATGGTGCCAAGGTAATAAATATCAGTGCAGGTAAAAGTGGGGTAAGAGATCCCGATCTGATCGAAGCCGCTATACGCTATGCAATGGATAAAGATGTGTTGATTGTACATGCTAGTGGTAATTATGGTCAATTGTTAGAGCAAGGGTATTATCCACAGTCGACTTATAAACAAGGGGGAAAGGCAAAAGCTTGGATTGAAGTAGGGGCATCAGGGCCTACAAATGATAGCACACTAATTCTTAAGGCTTCCAATTATGGCAAATCGGTAGTGGATGTTTTTGCTCCAGGAGTAAATATCCGTTCCTGTGCAATTGGGAATGAATATAGCGAGCAAAGTGGTACTAGCATGGCTGCAGCTGTGGTATCTGGTATAGCCGCTGTTCTTCGATCTTACTACCCGGGTTTTACAGCCGAGAAGATTTCAAAAATTATTTTAGATTCATGTCAAGAAGTCGGCCATAAAGTAGAAGCCTCCAATGGGATAATGATTCCATTCACCGAAACCTGCGTCTCCGGTGGTATTGTCAATCTTTACCGCGCGCTGCGGCTAGCTGAAACGCTAGATAATGCAGCACGATGAATACTAACAATTTATTTAATTCAATACAGCCCGGTGTAACCGGGCTGTATTGAATTAAATAAATTGTCTAACGTAGACATACTTCCTTGTACCAGCAAGCGTCGGAGCGGGCGTGCCTGCCGCAAACGCATCAGTGATATAACTATCAAGCCTAGGATCGCTTGTGAAGGATTTTGGATTGGTACCATATGTAACGGTTCCAGATCCAGGATTTTCACTATAAATCCCTCTTACTGCGCAGATATTGTTCGCAGAAGTTAAGCAAGCATTAGGGAAGTTAGCAATGAAAAAATAATTCAGTTGGTTATGCTGGCCGCCAGAGGCTCCATTATATGCGTACCATCTTCTAGTTACTGACATAAAATATAATCCTTTTATAAATCAAAAAGGAATTAAAAACTTTAAGAGTGCCTACTCTTTTCAGGGTTTTCGGCGTTTCCCTTTTCGGTCTTCAAGCAGACCGGTGCTTTGTATCTTAGCGTTAAACGGAGAAATGTATTAGAGTGCATCACGACACTATTTATTTCTTCCTCATCTTAGCAGAAGATCCGAATCTAATTTACGGGCAAAAACGATACTTTACTAGGGTCGGATGCACCGGAATAGATAGATCATATTTTATCGATATTGATTTGATCTGTACATATGAAATGATTTAGATCACCAAAATGTTTATAAAGCATATGTCGCAATGGTTAAGTGAAACTTATAAATTGTACGTAAACAAGTGTCTACTTTGCGAAAAATTCCTTTTCAGCTCAAGTACTCAATACGAATTGAATAGCGATATAACTTTCACGATTCGGATCGCTATCAAATGATTTCGGATTAGACCGTATGTAATGGTCGAGACCTTTGATTTTCACTACATGCTCATAGAAAACAAAAGATATTGTTCGCAGTAGTTAAACAGTCACAGGTTTTACTGATAAAAAAATAATTGATTTGTCTGTGGTTGGTCAAGCTATTGTTTTAATGTAGTAACATCTTCTCCTTACTAGCATAAAATATAATCCTTTTATGCATCAAAATGGAAGCAAAAAATATTAAGATTGTTACTCTTTTTGTAACCCTCCCTTTTTTTGAACTGGTTTAGGAGACGAGAATTCAAATCTATATAATATTTTTTATCCCTCAGCATGGAGTCATCTCCGCAGGAGTTGGCTCCATGCTGATGCTCCATTCTGCTCTATACTCCAGCGGAGTTTTACCTCCTAATGTTTCATGTGGTCTCTTGGTATTGTAATCTGTTACCCATTCCTCTGCCAGTATCTGTACTTGCATTATATCTTCAAATAGGTATGCATCCAGGATACTTTCTCTGAAGCTTCGATTGCAACGTTCTATGTATCCATTTTGCATGGGTCTGCCTGGCTGAGTATACTCAATTGCGATACTGTTACCCTCGCACCAGGTGTTAAATTCCTTACTGGTAAATTCGGGTCCATTGTCCACCCGGATACATTTTGGCTTCCCGTGTTCATAAATAATCTGTTCCAGTAACGCCGTAACTCTCACACTGGGCATAGAATGTGCAACTTCAATGGCAATGGCTTCCCTATTAAAATCGTCAATTACATTCAGCGTCCTGAACTTTCTTTGATTGATTAGCACATCACTCATAAAATCAACAGACCACATTTCCAAGGGAGCTGATGGTTGCTTCAGTGGATTTTTTACCCTTTCTGGAACACGACGGCGTGTTTTTTTTCTCCTTTGATTTAAGCCTAGTAATAAATACACACTCCGTACCCGTTTACGATTCCACTTAAATCCCATGGTGCGAATTCGTCCATAATAAAGATCCTGTCCCTCAGTAGGATAGCTGACTGCTAATTCCTGCAGTTTAGTAATCGTTTCTGAATCATCTTTTTTCTTTTTATAATAATACATGGATTTCGGTAGGCATACTACACGGCAAGCCCTGCTGATACTAATCTGGTGCCGAACCACCACATAGGTAACCATGTCTTTACGCTGGTCGGGCTTTAAAACTTTTTTGAAAGAACATCTTTCAGGATCTTATTGTCCAGCGCCAATTCAGCCTACATGTGTTTTAGCCTGCGGTTTTCCTCTTCAAGTTCTTTCAAACGGCGAAGTTCCTGGTTGTCCATCCCTGAATACTTTTTCTTCCAGTTATAAAAGGTTGCCTGATGTACGCCAAGTGCACGGCAGATATCTGCCACCTTTTTTCCTGACTCCTGTTCCTTAATTGCTGCCACGATCTGGCTTTCACTGATTATTGACTTTTTCATCTTACTGTTTTAAAGTTACGAATTTTCGCCTTTTATACAGTCCGATTTTTAGGAGAGGTTACATTTTCTGTTATTTTGGTATTTTCATTTATTATCTTTTGGCACGCTGACGCCCACTATCTTTGTTGCAATCCGTTTCTCTATTTAATCCCCCGATTAGTAAAAAAAATTGGGTACTAGCTTGCTATTTATCTTCATAAATAGCAAGCTAGTACCCAAAGTACTTTTAATGCCCTAGTACCACCGTATACAGCATGTAACATACAGCGTTTCAAAGCCAAGTGATGAACTAATTTTTAGCTTCCTAACCTCTGTTTCTTACGTACACGTAACGTCTTTGTCCAGATAATGATGGATCAGGAATGCCAATACCGAATGCATTAGTGATGTAACTGTCAAGCATTGGATCTGAAGCGAAAGATTTGGGATTGGTACCATATGTAATGGTTCCCCCTGCTCCAATCTGTTCACTATATATCCCTAGTACGGCACAGATGTTAGTGACAGAATTTAGACATGCGCTTGGGAAAGTGTTGGCGAAAAAATAATTCAGTTGGTTATGCTAGCCGCCGGAGACTTCATTATATGCGTACCATCTTCTAGTAACAGACATAAGATACTATCCTTTTATCCATCAAAAAGGAATCTAAAAACTTTAAAGTTACCTACTCTTTTGCAGGGTTTTCGGTATTTCCCTTTCCGGTCATCAAGCAGATCGGCGCTTTATAATTTCAGCATTGAACCGGAAATATAAACTACAGTGCAAATAGATCACTACTTGTTTTATCAGGATAAGTGCATGATATTGAGTTAAAATGCATATATTTCCTAATTTGAGATTGATGAAAAGTGTTAACTTTCATTATTAAATAAAATTGTTTTATTGCGTTACTGCTCCTAAATTCAACTGCAATTTCTCACATATACGTAACGCTTTTGTCCAGATAGTGATGGTGCAGAAGTTCCTCCAGCAAATGCATCAGTAATATAACTATCAAGCTGTTGATCGCTGGCGAAAGACTTAGGATTTGTACCATATGTGATGGTTGAGGATCCGGTGTCTTCACTATATATCCCTAATACCGAGCAGATATTGTTCGCAGCAGTTAAACATCCGAAGAAATTCCCGATGTAAAAATAATTTAGATGATTGTGTTGACCCCCCGACGCACAGTTGTAAGTATACCATCTTCTTGTTACTGACATAAAATAGGATCCTTTTTTTATAAAAAAGAGATCAAAAACTTTAATTATGCCTACTTTTTACAGGGTTTTCGGCGTATCCCTTTATGGTATTTAAATATTCCATTGATTTAAATCAGAATGTTAATCATTAAAAATGAGTTTTGCCGGATCTATTTATGAAAGATCTTTTTATTTACCAGAATCTTCCAATAAATATACAACCCAAAAAAGTTACTGGAACTAGAACTGAATAATTAAACATTTCATTGAAAAAAAATACAAGTTCAATCTTTAAATTTGGTTAATGAAAACTAGGACTATAACTAACAAACGGTGTTTCATTGCAATCCCATATTGTTAAGTAAAGTTTCTTACATATACGTAACGCCTTTGACCACTTAGCGATGGGGCGGCAGTGCCTAAACTAAATGCTTCCCAGATATATGATACCATCTGTATATCCGCAGAAAAAGATCTTGGATTGGTACCATATGTGATAGTTCCCGCACCAGTATCTACACTATATACCCCCAGTACTGCGCAGATGTTATTCGCTGTTGTTAGGCAACTGTTAGGAAAGTTGTTTATAAAGAAGTAGTTGAGGTGATTAAATTGAGCTCCAAGGGCTCCATTGTAAGCATACCATCTTCTTGTTACTGACATAAATAGGATCCTTTTCTTTATCAAAAAGAAATCAAAAAACTTTAAGATTGCCTATTCTTTGCAGGGTTTTCGGCATTTCCCTCTATGATCTTTAATAAGGCAATATCTTAGATAATTTTAAAGGTGAAGAACCTACAGGTAGTCTTGTAGAGAAATCACCTAATTAATTACTTTTGTTTACCTGAAGATCAGGATTGAAGTTACATTCAAAATTTTTATTGTAACAGGGTCGGGTGCAACATAATATGCAAAAATATTCTAAAATTTAAATGTATACTTATGCGACTAATTGATCTATTTTTCAATATATCAAGCATTTTTATATGATATGGTTTTGATTCAAAAAAAATTATAAGTTTTGGTAAAGGGGGGCAATTTCCAATTATCGAAACTTTTGAATTCAACAGTATGGCAAATCTGTATTGGGTTTGTGACTTATAGAATATAATAAACTTTTAAAATAAAAATAACCTGATAATAAGCCTTATAAATATATTATTAGCTAAATGACTTCTTATATACATACGGTTTTTGTCCTGCTCCAGATGGATAACATGACGGTTGAGCCAATGCGATAGAAATTTATGATCCAAGTACTGTATCACTAGCAAATGATTACGGATTAATATTGAAAACTTTATTATTAGATGGGTCTATTGGATCTATGATTTCATAAATTCCCAGAACAGCACAGACATTATTTCCAGGGATGTAGCAGGATGGGAAAAAGTCCTGAAGAATATAATTTACTTTGTTCAGTTGGCCACCTCGGACTCCGATTTATGCTTACCATCTTCTGGTAATGGACATATGATGTGATTCTTTTATGCATCAAAAAGATATCAAAAAACTTTAGTTTGGCCTACTTTTTACAGGGTTTTCGGCATTTCCCTTATCAATTTTCTATCAGACAAATTTTAGTTGCAACTGATTTTAACAGTTGTAAACTGATTATCTATAGCCCAGGAAAAGTATAAATATATTTTTTCACTGCCATTCCAACTGGTTGAGCAAGTCCGGTAGCTTTCGCTGAGGCTATATATCTTACTAAATATGAACTAAAAGGCATAGGGGGTAAGCCATAATTTGGATTAGTTCTTACATAGATTGCACAAATATTGAATGAGTCTTCAAAGCAAGTTGGCTTAAGATCTATAGGTAAATAATTGGCTGCACTTACTTCACCAACATATGAATACCATATTCTTGACATAAGAAGTTGATTCTTTTATACATCAAAAAGAAATCAAAAAACTTTAAGTTTTTGCCTAATCTGTTCAGGGTTTTGGGCTGCTCCCCTTTAGTTTGCTTTACCCAGGAAGTGGTAAAAAATAAACATATTTTTTACTGCCGATTGGTGTAGCAAGTTGGGGTAAGCCAGTTGTTCTTCCGGCTGCTATATAGGTAATTAGTCTCTCCGAAAAAGCTCCGGGGCTTAATGCTCAAGTGTAACGTGAGTAAACTGCGCAAACTATCCTTCTATTAATGCAGGTGGTTTAGCGGTAGAGTAGGTGCAACTTGTTACTGCAAGTACATTTCCCGTTCCAAGATAGGAAAACCATGCTCTAGACATAGGCACTGATCTGTTTATATATCAAAACAGATTAAAAACGTTAATAGTACTAGCTTACTCTTTTCCTGGTTTTTAGCTTCTCCCATTTTATTCTTGTTTTTTTTCCTTTGTTTCTGACATTCTAACTTCGAGTGGTACGGGAGGGGGCCTTGAATAAGGCTGACTTTTGCCGGTTTTATATGCGCGGACGAGGTATTATGGCAATTGTGGTGTGCCGTCTATATCGGGCTGTTTTTGAGGGTCATCGGGTAGTTCATCTGCAAAAAACGCTCTGATGTAGGGGCCGTTTTCTGTTTCGGGAGCTTTATCTAATATGGTGTAACTGTCAGAATCGCAGACATCCAGGTCGTCATCAATAAATTGGTATCAGGGCATATTTATTTTTTTTATGATCTAACCTACCCTGTTATGGGTTTTCGGTGATCTTGATTTCTTTAATTTAATAAATCTTTTCCTCCTGTCCATGCCTCGGCATGTTTTTTATGTCTCGGATTTTCGACAGGTTTAAGTTGTTATTGTGCGCATGTAATATGGAAGTAAAGCCTGCTAAATAGTCCATTGTAAAGGTTTTTCCGTCGGAGGTACATACAATGTCATATCTTCACCAACTTTTAGATCAAGGAATTTGTGGTTTTCCCATAAAGTTTTTGGGTAAGCCATTGTCGCACAGCATAACCAAGGTTTTTCTGTATCGGTGTCTTCATATCTCCATCGTCTGTTTACGGTTGGAGAATAAAAATCTACCGTATTCAATCCGGTAATGGATGCACCTCAAGTAAGTTGGGCCTCTACCTGACGGCTAATCCAGTCTTTTGCGTACCAGTCATCATCACCCCAGTGTACAATGATTTCTCCCTGCGCTTTTTCACAGGCAATATTCCTTTTTGTGCCGATGATGCCTAGTTTTTCTGGATAATAGAATAGCGGATTCGTGGGGCTGCAGGAGATTGATTGCAGTCTTCTACGATGACCATTTCAGCGCTCGGTTAATCTTATTCAAAAAATTACTTTACTGCAAATGCTAATAACCCGACATTTCTAAATAGTACAATGAGTAGAATCATAATAATGGAAATTCTATATTCATTTAAAGCTATAACTTATACAACGATACTTGCGTCCAAAACGGAAAAAAAATAGTAAAAATGGAGACCGATTACCAAAAGATGGTATGTTTTAATTGCGAAAGACAAACCCCTGTCTCCACTATTAAAAGTAAATTTATTCTGCCAAATACTAGCTCATGTCAGCAGAGAAAAATTCGATAAGCAAGTGAAGGCACACCAAAGCGACAAATATAATAAATGCATAAAAAGCTGGACACATTTTGTCAGTATGTTGTTCTGCCACATAGGTGGTGTAGGTTTGGTTCTGAATTTCAGCAACGTTCTGCCTAGCGTAACAGTTAATCTAAACCATTTGGCTATTACCAGTGTCCCTTGAAAATCTGGTTATAATATATTAACAGCCCCCGTAGTTATAAAGTGTTTAAAGATTACTATTACCAGCTGCTAGAGAAGCTGATGGGCAAGCACAGTTTTGCAAAAAAAAGCAATTGTGACAACTCAAACGCAAGATTTACCTTGTAGATGCCAGCATCATCCCATTATGTCTCGAGATGTTTAACTGGGCGAGCTATCGCAGTAGTAGGGGGCCGGTTAAATTGCATGCAGTACTTGATTACGAAGGATGTCTTCCTTTTTTTGCACAAATTACAGTAGGATGCCTGCAAAGAGTAAATGTGGCATGCAGCTTAAATTTTCCAAAAGGCAGTATGTTAATTACTGACCGTGGAAATGTAAATTACAAATGACTTAACGATTTGGACAGAGGTTGTTTGTTACCAGGACCAAATCTAACATGGCCTACTTCCTGGAAATGAATTGCCCCGCAAAAGGCATGAAATCAACGGTGTGCTTAGAGGATTAAAATTAAGTTACTTAACGAAGCACCTTTGGCTTGTGACTAATTGAGCAGAACTACAGGAAGCCAATGTACGATTAAGACAACTATAAATGCTCGAATTGACGGTAAGATGGCACTGATTACCAAGTGTAGTGCTTATTCTCAACCTTCACAGGTTTTAGGAAAAACATTGCTAAACCAGAAATTACGGTTACTATGTTGGCAGCGCTTGGGTTTATAATACGTGCAATCTTTGTAATTACTCAAATAAAATACATTCTTATATGGATCAAAAAGGGAAAAACAGCTTCAATGTTTCCTGCTTTTTAGCATGATTTTCGTGGTTTTCATTTGCGGTCTTCAAGCAGTCACGGCGCATATCATCTCCAAAGCGATCTGGATAAATAAATCGTACTGCTTTCGTATCCATATTTATTCCTATTCTCAGCAAAAGTTCCTGATAGTAATTTACTAGAAAAGACATTACATTATTTTGTTAGGGTCGGATGTATCTGAAATCGGCGGAGGAATTTGTGAATTGGTAACTGTGATGATATTTGTTGAATGAGTTCTTATCAATTTAGATTATAAAGGTGGCAAGAACTCATTCTAATAATAATTAAGAGCATACAATATGAGGCAGTGTATTTTAAAAAAGACACGTATTAAAGGTTATTTTATTGGGAGATGGAAGTGAAAAATTGTAGCTTAAAGTGAGGCTTTCACCCAATACGAATAAAATTACTATATACTAAGGACTTTCAAATTTAGGATATAAGGGTACGTTTCAGGTCACATATTTGAGGTGGGATACATACCTGTCTACATTTGTTGGAAAAAAAGCTATAACTTACACAAAGGTTTTTACATATACATACCGCATTTGGCCAGGTCCCGACGGTTGCGCACAACAGCAAGCTAATGCATCTGTAATATAACTGTCAAGCTGGGGGTCTGAAACTAATGCTTTTGGATTGGTACCATATGTAACGGTACCCCCTCCACAATTCTCACTATATATACCCTTTATTGCACAGATGTTACACGCGGTAGCTAGACAATCATTAGGAAATTGATTAACAAAAGAATAATTCAATTGATTGTGCTGGCCACCAGCAGATCCATTATACCTATACCATCTTCTTGTTACTACACACATAAAATATGACCCATTTGTACATCAAAAAGGATCAAAAAACTTTAATTATGCCTACTTTTTGCAGGGTTTCGGCGTCTCCCTTTATGGTCTTTACATATTCCATTGTTTTAAACTCAGAATCTTTAATCATCTAAAATGAGTTTTACCCGATTTATTTATGAAGAATCTTTTTATTTACCAGATTTCTTTTTTTTTCATTTTGGTAAATGAAAACTAGGACTATAACGACCAAACCATGTTTCATTGCAATCCTAATATTGTTAACTAAAATTTCTTACATATACGTAACGCCTTTGACCACTTAGTGACGGGGCAGCAGTACCTGAACTAAATGCTTCCCAGATATATGATACCATCTGTATATCCGTAGAAAAAGATCTTGGATTGGTACCATATGTGATAGTGCCCACGCCAGTATCTACACTGTATACCCCCAGTACCACGCAGATGTTATTTGCTGTTATTAGGCAACTGTTAGGAAAGTTGTCTACAAGGAAGTAGTTGAGGTGATTAAATTGAGCTCCAGGGGCTCCATTGTAGGCATACCATTTTCTGTTTACTATCGACATATCATAGGATCCTTTTATTTATCAAAAAGAAATCAAAAAAACTTTAATTATGCCTACTCTTTACAGGATTTTCAGCATTTTCCTTTCTGATCTTTAAAAAAACAGGCACTTGTATAATTTATACTAGAGGAATAGATAGGTGGTCATATTCAAAACTCACTTAATTAGTTACTTCTTACTTAAGATCATAATCTAATATACCATTAATATCCCTATAATACTAGGGTCGGGTGCTCCAGAAAGTACGAGGATATTTTACAATTTCAATGTAGATTAACCAACTAATACGTCTGCCGCTCAATATACAATGAGTTATAAGGTATATATGATTTTTCTATTAACAACAGGAACTATAAGTTTCGGTAAAAGTGTCAATTTCCAATTATCGAAACCTAAGTATTCAATAGCATCGCAAATCAATATTCAGTTACGATTTATAAAGCCTACTAATGAGTATGTAAAGTATAACAAGATGAAAATAGATTTTGTACATATCGTACTTCAATTAAATGACTTTTTATAAACATAAGGTTTTTGTCCCGCTGCTGCTGGATAAAATGAGGGTTGAGCCAAAGCAATTGCGATATAAGAAGCCAGTAATGTATCTTTTGCAAAAGATTGCGGATTCGTGCTAAAAACTCCATTATTGGAAGGATCTGATAGGTCGTTGATTTCGTAAATTCCATAGACAGCACAAATATTATTTCCTGTTACCTCGCAGGATGGGAAAAAGTCCTGAAGGATATAATTTGCTTGGTCCAATTGACCGCCCCGGGCCCCTATGTATGCGTACCATCTTCTTGTAATGGACATATGGTGTGATTCTTTTATGGATCAAAAAGAGATCAAAAAACTTTAATTTCGCCTACTTTTTACAGGGTCTTCGGCATTTCCCTTCTCAATTTCAATAAGCTAATTCTATTACATCTCAGCTTAACGGTTATAAATTTTGAGCTAACTTTCTATAACCCAGGATAAGTATAAATATATTTTTTCACTCCCATTCCAATTGGTTGAGCAAGGCCGGTAGCTTTCGCAGCTGCGATGTATCTTATCAAATTTAAACTAAAGGGTACAGGGGTTAAGCCATAATTAGGATCAGTCCTCGCATAAATTGCGCAAATATTGAACGAGCCCTCAAGACAAGTTGGCTTAAGATCTATTGGTAAATAATTGGCTGCAGTTACTTCACCTCCAGTAGCACCAACATAAGAATACCATACTCTTGACATAAGAAGTTGATTCTTTTATACATCAAAAAGAGATCAAAAAACTTTAAGTTTTTGCCTACTCTATTAAGGGTTTTGGGCTAATCCCCTTTATCTTGGATTACCCAGGAAGCGGCAAAAAATAAACATATTTTTTAGAGCCAACAGGAGCGATCGGCTGAGGTAAGCCAGTAGCTCTACCCGCGGCTATGTAGGTTATTAAATTTTGCGAAAAAGCACCAGGACTTAATGCTCCAATGTACCGTGCGTAAATAGCGCAAACCACCCTTCCATTAATACAAGTAGGTTTCGCTGTAGAATATGTGTAACTTGTTATAGCAAGCACATTTCCCGTTCCAAGATAGGAATACCAGGCTCTGGACATAAGCATTGATCTGTTTATACATCAAAACAGAATGAAAACTTTAATAGTATTCGCTTACTCTTTTCCGGGTTTTCAGCGTCTCCCGTATGTTTAGCGTAGCTTTATAACTAGTTTAATTTAACTAGGTCTCATATACACATACTTAAATGAATTTAATGGTAACCTTGGTTCTGCTACACCATTTGTTAATCCATTTGCGATGTATCTTCTCAATCTTTCAGATAATACACCTGGAAATTCCAATCCTATGTCCTCTGCATAGATTGCACAAACAACGAAACCATCTCTGCAAGCAGGTAAATCATTTGATAATAAATAATTTTCAGGTAGGATGACAGATCCTAATCCAGTATAGGCAAACCAGCTTTTAGCCATAATGTCTTCTACTTTTTAAATCAAAAAGTAATTAAAACTTTAGTGTAGCTTACTCTTTTATGGGTTTTCAGCTTCTCCCGTTTATTCCTGTTCTTTTTTCGCCTTTTTTTCTGACATTCTAACTTCGAGTGGTACGGGGGGAGTGCTGGAATATGGCTGACCCTTGCTTGTTTTATAAGCGCGTACCAGGTAATATAATAATCCTGGAGTACCGTCTATATCGGGTCGTCTTTGAGGATCATTAGGTAATTCGTCTGCAAAAATTGCGCTGAGGTAAGGACCGTCTTCTGTTTCAGGAGCTTTGTCTAGTATAATATAACTATCAGGATCACAGACATCTAAATCGTCATCAATAAATTGGTACCAAGGCATATTTAATCTTTTTATGATTTATCCTACTCTTTTATGGGTTTTCGGTGATCCCCGTTTGTTTTAATCTAATATGTCTTTTCCAGCTGTCCATGCCTCAGCATGTTTTTTGTGCCTTGGATTTTCAACGGGCTTTAAGCTGGTATTATGGGCATGGAGAATGGAAGTGAAACCTGCTAGATAATCCATAGCGAAGGTTTTTCCGCCAGAGTTCCAAACAAAGTCATAATCTTCGCCTACCTGCAGGTCAATAAATTTGTGATTTTCCCATAATGATTTAGGATAAGCCATTGTGGCACCGCATATCCATGGTTTTTCAGTATCAGTGTCTTCATATCGCCACCGTCTGTTTACAGTTGGAGAATAGAAATCTACTGTATTTAATCCGGTAATAGCTGCACCTGAATGAAGTTGTGCTTCTACCTGACGACTAATCCAGTCTTTTGCATACCAGTCATCGTCATCCCAATGGATAATGATTTCTCCCTGCGCTTTTTCACAGGCAATATTTCTTTTTTTACCGATGGTGCCTAGTTTTTCTGGATAATAGAAATAGCGGATTTGGGGATTGTCAGGAATTAATGCTGCACAAGATTCGTTTCCGTCGTCTATGATAACCATTTCTGCATTCGGGTAATCTTGTTCAAGGAAGTATTTGATGGCGAGTGGCAAAAACTTTTGCCGGTTTGCCGTGGGTGTTATACAGGTTACTATTGGCTGATCCATAAATGTTATTTTTTAATTATCGCTCAAATAAAATTAGAGAAAATTGATTAGAGGAGATAGGGTCAGTTGACGCAAAAGGGAAACCGTTATCAAACCATTTTTCTTTTCTGCGTAACTTGTTTTGTAACCAATAAAAAAAATAATTAGTAGCCAATGGAGCCAATTGAAATAGATATTATCATTTTGAGCTATGCACAAAATGATAATTTAAAAACGACCACAATTAATGCGGTTAACTCTTTAATGCATTCAGAGGATCCCACGTTGATTAAATTCAATATTATAGTTGTTGAATCACAGAAAGACCTGCAGCCTTACCAGTATCAATATACGACCACGTTATATCCGGAGGGAAATTTTGGCTACCATCGTTTTATGAATATTGGTATTAATTATACCTGTTCTAATTTTATTTGTATTTGTAACAATGACCTTATTTTTCACAAAAATTGGGCAACAGAGATACTGAAGCCTTTTTTTATGTATTCGGATATTTGGAGCGCTTCTCCAGTTTGTTCTTTCCTGCACCCTAAAAGTGGTTTCGAATTGAATAGTGGCTTTAGATTAGGGTATGGTATACGCGAGGAATTGTCTGGTTGGTGCATTTTTTTTAAACGGGAATTGTTAAGGATAACCGGTCAGCTGGATCCTAATTTGGAATTCTGGTGTGCGGATAATGATTATGTGAATACGCTTTGGGCTTTAGGGCTAAAGCACCTGCTGGTGACATCGTCTATTGTGGATCACTTAGAGAACCTGACTTTAAAAAACCAGGTTCCTGAAGATCGGCATCGGCTAACGCTAGGGGCGTGTGAGTATTTCAGCAAAAAATGGGATGTGAAAATGGGAGAGCGGTGGATAGAGCTATGAGCTAATCTTTTAAAAGTGTTCTCACTTTTGCAGTAAATTCTTCATTTAAAGGTTGACTTTTTTTGATGAACATTTCGAAATGTTCATATGGCCATGTATTTGAGCCATGGTACGTGTAGATATAAAGAAAAGGTGATTCTCCAATCATGGCGAGCATTTTTCTTTTGTGAAAAAAGGGGATCACGTGCGTGTCTTCTGCTCTGTTTATGTCTCCATACTGGTTTTGAAGTAACATTTCTTTTCTACAAAGTAGGGTGCCGTCCCAATGATAGGGGAAGGAAAGGTACGCTAAATGAGTAGAGTAATCATAAAGGAATATCCTTTGTAGCACGCTGGCCTGAAAACCAGGGCCAACTGTATGAAGGCTGTTGAACTGGAAGGAAAGTCGACTAGAATGGTGCCAGTCATCGTCGTCCCAGATACAGACATAATCTCCATGACATTTATATAAAGCATGGTTCCTGGCAAATCCCAAGGTCTCGTTCGGATCTCTTTCTATTTGAAGGATGCTAACGTTTTCATATTGCTTAAGAAGCGCTCTGGTCAGGTTGTCATCTTTTGGATAGGAAATCACCAATTCTTTATTGATGTAATTTTGTGATTCGAAACAGGCAATTGCTTGTTGCAGCAAAAGGGGTCTGTTATTGGTAATGCAAATGCAGGAGATTAGTGGATAGGATGGTCGCATAAGACGGAGTTTAAATGTCCCTTAAATACACATATTTCTTGGCGTAATATGGCTTGGCTGGTTGCATCTGACCTGTCGCCATTGCGTCCAAAATATATTGCTGTAGATTTGGAGAGAGCGGATGTAAAGGTCTTGTACCATTATTATAAGCATAGATGCAACATAAGGTATCGCCACATAAACAATTGTGTTTTTCTACAATGTGATAATTTTCAACTGCGAAGGGCTCGCCGCCCCAAAAAAAATACCAGGCTTTAGACATAACGTTAGGATTTAAAATTTATCGAATTTAAATCTATCTGGTTTGATTCGATAGGGACAGTTGACCCATTTAAGTATCTAGGACAGATGTCCCAATGTTTAATGAGGATAACAATCACCTTGTTTTCTTGTTAACTTGTGCTAACTAATAACTCTCAAAAATTTACCAGATAAAATGTATGAACCCAGCAAGATTAAAATAATTATTAAAGCATGGATGCAATAATTATTTCAATCATCGAAGGCTCCATCTAACAAATAAAAAACAATAGATAACTAGATGAAATTGATAGAAAAAATCGACAGGCATGAAGTACTTCGACGATGGGCAGTAGGAGAGGTGTATTCTACATTTTTTAACCCCTTGTATGAATCCAGTAGAGAAGAAACACTAGCAATGCTTTTATCTGGCAGCCATTACCTGGAAAAAGAGGGTATTGATACCGTTTTAGAACTAAAGCAAGGTTTAGTAGATTCAATTTCTCTTTACATCAATTGGTATAGGGCATCTCTGGAACTGAACAAATCTGATTTAGATTTGGTTTATACACTACAGTTGCCGGGTTGGGAACGTAATACAGAAGGGTCTTACCTGATTGCTGATGCGGCAAAAAATATACAGCAAGTACCTTACCTGGATTCCAGGGTAACTGGTATTTACAGGGCTTTGAAAAAAAAGGAAGTTAAAATGGAAGGTATCACTTTACTGGCAGTCGACAAAGTCGGACCCTACGTAGCGGTGGAAGGAACGGGAAGGTTAACTAGTATCTATATGGCGCAGAAACTGGATAATTTAGATTTGCTGGATAACAACCAGGTGGAAGTTACCTTAGGAATTTATTGATGTTAGCCAGGTGAAAATATTTAATTTGCTATTATTGGTGTGAACCAATTTTTTATCAGTACATTTGTACTTTAATTATAATAAAAATACAATGCAAGAAGGAGTAGTAAAATTTTTTAATGAAACTAAAGGTTTCGGATTTATCGTACCATCTAATGGTGACAGTGAAATCTTCGTTCATTCAACAGGCCTAATGGCTAACATTCGTGAAAACGATAAAGTTACTTATGATGTTGAAGAAGGCCGTAAAGGTCTTAATGCAGTTAATGTTCAAATAGCTTAATTACCGCATTATAAATAAAAGAACCGGTTGGATTTATTTCCAACCGGTTCTTTTTGTTTAAGGACGTCTCATCTGTCCCAAATATCCCCTGTTGATTGAAGTAGTTGCTGGCATTGATTATCTTAGAATGTTATGAAACCTACACAAGATTACATCTTACAAAAAGTAATGAATAAACTTGTGCAAGCTTCATCACTGATAAATAACAATATCAACTGATGAAAAAGATAAGATTAATCAGCGCTGCCTTCGGAGGTGATCAAAAGGAATTAAATATAACTATCCCTTTATCTAATGAAAACTACAGCTGCGATGTAGTTTTATATAATGATACCAATACTCCTTCCAGAGCAAATAGTCTGCATCCAAGGCTAAAAGGTAAAATCCCAAAAATGCTGGAATGGCTGGAAAGCCCGGATTATGATTATTACATCTGGGTAGATTCCACTTTTACCATCTATGATGGTTTCCTGGAAAAAATCATGCAGTATGCTGAAGAGGACTTTGATCTTTTTTTATTTGCACATACCAGAAGGACTTCAATAAGAGCAGAGCTGGATCACTTGAATAATAAACTGAAAGCAGGAAATAAATACCTCACTGATCGATATGGAGGTGAACGCATGGACGATCAGGTTGCTTTGTACTTATGTGATAAAAGCTTTAGAGATGATCAACTTTATTTCGGTGGCTGTTTCATGTATTCCAAAAAACTGGTAGGTAATTCTGATTACAATTTAATGACAGATTGGTTTCTACATAACACCATCTATTCTATCATGGACCAACTGAGTCTGCCTTACCTATTGCATAAACATCAAACTAAATACAAGGTTTACCCGCATGTTTTAATGAGGAATAAGTTTTTAGTGCATGACTTTAGTATTTTTTATTAATACGGAATGAGAGACTGTTGTCCCAAAATTTAACAGCTACTTGTTATGGTAATGCCTATGCTTACCTTAGGTACCAAACCACTGGAAGAAAACATGACCGAATTGAATAGTATCAAATTAGAAACTTCGAGGTTATACTTGAAACCTTTAACTTTTGACCAGCTCATATGGTATAAAGACCACGATATGACAGTGGCAAAAGAATTAAATCTTGTCGAACAATATAGTGAGGTTGTGAGAGAGTTCGTTGTGATGATTGAAAGTTGTAATATTCCATATGTTCAATACAATCCGGATAAGATTTTATATGGAACTTTATGGGTTATCATTCATAAAGATCATAATGCAATTATTGGAGATATTAGTTTTAAAGGTGCACCTAGTGAACAAGGGTTGGTTGAAGTAGGGTATGGTATTGCTTTGGAGTACCGACAAAAAGGATATATGTCTGAAGCTTTAATAGCTTTAACGACCTGGGCTTTTCAACAACCGGATGTAAAAATTATTCTGGCTGAAACTGATAAATCCAATGTAGCGTCACAAAAAACATTGATAAAAAGTAAGTTCCAGCCTTTTGCGGAAACCGATTCAAATTACTGGTGGAGATTGGATAAAGAAATGATCAATTAGTTCATGCCGGTTCTGGAATGTCACTGATTCTGGAACCCCATTTCTTTTTGTGATAAATGACATCTTTGGTGAGTTGATTTTGTCTGGTCTCTGTTTGAGTTTTTAAGGTCTGGGCAGCAATATGATCTACAATAGAAGAGGTTATTAAAGCATGTTTAATTCCACAGACCCATAGTGTATAGGCATAGTCATAATCGGCACCAGAGAATTCATAATTTTCATCTAATTTTCCAATACTATCGATGAGTTCTCTCTTAAAAAAAAGGCACCATCCAGTAATTTCATAGCCTACACGATACCCAAAAATGGCTTCTTTATCTAGTGACATTGCTAGATTAGGATGGTAATTTGATGATATGGGTGAGGCACTTACAAGCTCTTTGTCAATTTCCATTTGTTTTAATATTTCTGACGCCCAGTGAGGATGAAAAATTAAATCGTTATTGCAGATGCATATGAAGGGAGAATGAGTAGAATTGATTCCAATATTCATATAACGATGATAGCCGAAAGGCTGTTCTGGGTATATGGTGGTAGTGCCTGGATATTGATATGGCTTCATCAGCTTTTGCGACTCAATAACTATCACATTAATTTTGATTTTTTTCTGGTTCTCAGATTGCAAAAGCGAAATCAAACAGCTTTTAGTCAGCTGCAATAATTTATGCGTATGTGCGAAGCTTAATATAATCACGTCAATTTCTGTTTTTTCTTCCATCTTTTTTTGATTTACTGTATAGTATGATGCGTATTTTATTAAAATACAATTAATTTCATTCAATCTTTTTTGTCATTAATTGTTTGGGACAAGTGTCTGCCTTTTTATAGATGATAGATGTGTTGGTTATGGGTCATTTGACCACTAGGAGATTCCTCAATTACCTTTAAATTGAGGGCAATCTAATCAAGGTTAACTGCTAAATAATAGATAAATGAACGAATGGGAATGGTATTCTGCTGAAATAACAGCTGGCGCAATAAAGAACAAATTTATAATCGTAATCCCATGTTACAACGCAGAGACTACGATTGAGATGGCTATTTTAACTGTCTTGAAGCAGGACTTTGATGATCTGGGCATTATCATTAGAAATGATCTATCAACGGATAAAACAGCGTCAATTGTGCGTACCCTATTTGGCGTGGAAAAGCAGGGTAGCTTTAGCGTTAAGAGTTCTGGAAGGGATGTAGTCTATATTGAAAATACTAAAAAGCTATATGGCGGCGGGAATACTTATGAAAGTGTTATTGAATATTGTAGCGATCCCTATTCTATAATTGGTGTAGTAGATGGGGATGATTTTCTAGTTGCTGAAAATGCCGTTTCCATCATATATGAAGAGTACAAAAACAATACGGATAAATGGCTGATCTGGTCCAATCACGTATCCCGAGAACAATTAAAAAAGAAGTTTGCAGGTTTCTCTTTCCCACTGCCACCTGATGCGTATATTTATAAAACACGAAGGTACTGGGCGGTCTCTCACTTTAGAACTTGTCTTGCTGGTCTTTTTCGTTTGATTAATCCTGAAGATCTTGTTGATCCATATGATAAGAACTCCTACGCGAAGATTTGTGGAGACGCGGCAATCATGTATCCCATTATTGAATTATGCGGTAATAAGCACAGCCTTTTTATTAATAAAAATCTATATTTTTATAATGATGGTCTCCCTACAAATGATGCAGAATTGTATAAGTCTGAACTGCAGTTCTATAAAGCATATTTTGAAAATAAAGAAATTTACACGCCATTAAAATCAGATCATAAATTTTAATGGTTATTGAAGTTCTTGCTAAAACATTTTATTAGTATATGATAGTTATATAGGGTTTTGTGCTGCTTTTTTGAGAGATATAATCTGTATATCTTCGCACAACCAAATATAAGCAAATGACTAAATTTCTATTATTATACCTGCTATTTCAGGTGAATTTCTGTTTTGCACAAACAAATTTTTCCTCCTTGCCTGTGTGGACCAAAAGTTCAAACGCCACAAACCAAAATGATTGGTTGATCAGCAATACTACAGTAAAGGCTGAGGTCTACCGTAGTGCTGATTATAAAGATATTATTCTTTATAACGGTTTACTCAAACGTTCTTTTCGCTTGCAGCCCAATATTGCGTGTACGGATTTTACTAACCTGACTAGTGGTGAACAGTTATTAAGAGCGGTTAGTCCGGAAGCTAAATTGACAATTAGCGGAAAAAATTATAAGGTAGGCGGATTATATGGTCAATCGGAAAAGGCTTATCTGAATAATGAGTGGGTCGAAAAGTTCACTGCTAACAATCTTGATTTTAAATTTAAGGCTTATTCAGTTAGTCCAATCAAACCTTATGCAAATTGGAAGGTTACAAATCGGTGGGCATTAAATAAGGAATTGCCATCTGGAAAAATGCTGACTTTTATTTTTGAATGCAGTCAGCCGGCAATGAAGGGAATAATTGTAAAAGTGAATTACGAGTTATATGACGGTATTCCTCTACTATGCAAATGGTTAAGTGTAGAGAATAATGGTGTTAAAAAAATAACTTTGGACCGAGTAGTTAACGAGTTACTGGCAACGGTAGAGGAAGAGTCTTCCGTAGTAGGCACTGCTGTTACTATGAAAAAGCCGCATGGATTGCATATCGAAAGTAACTATTCATTTAATAACGCCTCAAGTGCTCATCTCAGTGATCAGTCTACCCATTGGAAAGCTGACACGAGTTATACTTCTCAAGTAAATTATTCTTTAAATACACCATGTTTGTTGGAAGTATATCCGCCAATTGGCCCAGGGGTTGAACTTTTGCCTGGCCAGATTTTTAATTCTATCCGAACAAATGAATTATTATTTGATGGTTATGATAAAGAGCGAAATGGATTAACACAGCGATTAATGTATAAAACAGTAGCTCCGTGGGTAACAGAGAATCCGATATTTATGCATCTTATTAGTGTGGATGCTACTACGGTGAAAAATGCGATAGACCAGTGCTTAGAAACTGGATATGAGGGAATTATACTAAGCTTCGGTAGCGGATTGGATATGGAGAATCTATCTGAGCAAAATATTGGTAAAATCAAAGAATTGGTTAGCTACGCGCACAATAAGCAGATATTGTTAGGTTGTTATTCCTTGTTTTCGAGCAGAAAAATTAATGATGCGGAGGATATAATTGATCCTAAAACTGGTCTGCCAGATGTACATGCAATGTATGGTAGTGCACCCTGTCTTGCCAGTAAATGGGGAATAGCTTACATCGAAAAATTGAAGTTATTCTTACAGCAGACGGGTATGGATATATTTGAAAATGACGGACCATATGCTGGTGATCTTTGTGCTTCTACAAAACATCCGGGTCATAGAGGGGTGGGAGATTCTCAATGGGCACAAATGGAAATGCAGAAAGAATTGTATCGTTGGTGCAGTGCAAATGGAATTTATGTGAATGCGCCTGATTGGTATATTTTTGACGGAGCTAACAAAATGCCGTTAGGGTATCGTGAAAGCAATTTTTCTTTATCACGAGAGCAACAAATAATTTTAAATCGCCAGAATATCTACGATGCCACCTGGGAAAAATTGCCATCTATGGGCTGGGGATTCGTTCCATTAACAGAATATCAAGGCGGTGGAAAAGCTGCTACAATAGAGCCGCTTGCTGATCATTTAGCTGTATATGAGCAATTGATGATCCAGTATTATGGTGCCGGTGTTCAAGCTTGTTACCGTGGTCCCCGATTGTATGATACGGAAACAACTAAGAAAAAAGTAATTCAAGTCATCAGCTGGTATAAAAAATACCGTACGATCTTGAATTCTCCTATTATCCATCTTCGCAGACCAGATGGGAGGGAATGGGACGGCATTTTACATGTTAATCCTACTGCAAAAGAAAAGGGCCTTGTCATGTTGTACAATCCGTTAGGAGAAGTCATGACAAGGGAAATTCGGCTACCTTTATATTATACGGGTTTGGTTAATAAAGCCAGTATCAGAGAAAAGGAAAATCAACCAAAGAATTTTAAGTTAGACAAATTTGGTAATGTACTTTACAAGGTTAGTATTCCTGCAAATAGCTATACGTGGTTAGTTATTGAATAATTTGGGACAGTTGTCTCCGGCTAAATGATCATCAATTTCTAAATTAATGACCTGCAATGTTGCAGGTCATTAATTTTATACACTTATGGTAGTTATCACTTTGAAAGGTGGATTAGGCAATCAGCTATTCCAATATGCTTTTGGAAGAAGAATTGCACTAGAACGTAATGAACAACTTTATTTTAATATCAATCCCTTGGTCAGTAATAGTGATCAGGCTACGCCAAGAGATTTTAAGTTGGAACGGTTGCCAAATACTATAATAGCGGATGAAGAGGTTGCTGCGACATTTAATGATATCTATTATGGCGAACGCAGGGCAAAGATCATTTCAGATGAAAATACGCCTAAAGAAAATATTTCATCTATCATCAATGATCCAAAAGTTAAAGCAATTTTAATAGATGGCTATTTTCAGGATGAGTTTTACTTTGAACCTTACAAAGATTTTATCAGGGATGAATTTAAATCATTTCTGGATACGTATTATCAGAATTCTACATTGATAAATAATTTATTGCCAATGAATCAGGAAACTGTAAGTATACATTTACGGCGGACTGATTATTTGGAGCCTGAGAAAATGGCAGTCCATGGAATTTGTGATGTTGATTATTATAAAAAAGCGATAGAAATAATCAATTCAAAATTGACTAACCCATATTTTTATTTGTTCAGTGATGATCCGCAGGAAGCTGACAAGTTATTCGATGGAATGCTAAGCGAAAAAATAAATGTTTCTGGATTATTAGCTCAGGTGCCTTCAAAAGATAACGATCTTATAGAACTGGCCCTGATGAGCAGGTGTAAGAACTTTATACTGGCGAATAGTAGTTTTAGCTGGTGGGGGTCATATTTGTCTGATGCTGATCCTAAACTGGTTATCGCACCAACGAGTTGGCTACTGAGTGAAGAGCTAAAGAGTCGGGGAGAGGATATTGCTTTGCCCACCTGGATTAGAGTATGATCTTAAATCTTATATATTTTCCGCTAACCTGAGAATGCTACGAAAAAAGGATTGGAAGAACGATGATGTTCCGGTGCAGTGCCAATTTTATATAGATATTTACAACCATCTGCTACAACAGCAAGAATAAATAAAACGAGGATGATTTTTAAGAGCGCTTTCATATTTTTGGTTTGCATCTAATTTAATCCGTTAGGAAGAGTCCAACCGGGTCATATGAACCATAATAGTATTGTCCGAAGGAAATTGCCGTTTAATTCAACAGATTTATTTTTTATACAAAAAATCAGCAATTGCCTTAGGAGATTTATTGCTTTTGACATACTATATTAATGAAGACCTCAGAGTAGATTTTTGCATATGCAAATCGAAATCTGGTTGAAAATTAATTTTAAATAGCGATGCTTCAGAAAGAACCTTTACTACTCCCGGCAAGTAAATCATACGATAGTGGTAACGGCGATTCTCAATTGTGTTCTTTGGTCGATAACCAAAATTACTTGCTGACCAATTTGTGTACTTCATTCTGCAAGGAGTGGCCTTCATTGTTCAATCCGGAAGAAATGAGATTAGACGTTTCGCCTGAACATCCTTTCACCATTATCTTTGATTTTAAATATCCAAAATTTGTAGATCTGACAGATGACTTAAATACTGCCTATGTATTTTTAGGAATAAAAGATCCTCAAAAGGAATATCAGGAGAGTATTGAGCTAGGTGTTTATATGGGTAGGCTCTATATCAAAGATATGTTTGATGCAGTTAATATTCCGAAGGAAAAATTAGTGGAAGGAGTAAAGATTGTATTAACCGTATGTCCACATAAAATGAGCAGGAAGTGCACAACTACTTTGAACGTGCTTGACCAGGCAGGATATAAAATCACATCAATTAAAACAAACAGATTTTTAACAACCGACTGGAATGGTGGTATCTCTACAGGTGCTCATTTTAAGTCATTGCGCATTGAAGGTATACAACCTTAAAGATAGTTTTTAGTGCCTATGTTTACCACAGGGGAACCGGCTTCGGCTTGTTCCCCTTTTATGCGTCATATGTCCCATCTGACTTCAACTATTGTGTTTAAATTATCAAAGATAAGTAAGACTGACAACTCTTTGTCAACAGGAGTGTAGGTTATAGCTGATAAAGGCATTTTAAATACAATGATAAAATTTAATGGAAAGAACCGGTTCTTTTTTAGCGAGACTAATCTTTGATATTGAAAACTCTGATCCATATGTGATGAAAAATAGATCGGAGGATGAATTTTTTGAGCTTACTGATGATCCATCCCTAGCTGCTGATTTATCTGGAGGACAAGGGGCTTATTTTGTCAGGTTTTTGCTGAGTAAATTACAAATCAATGAGCACCATCTTTTTAGGTGGAGGCTGGAAAATAAATATATTCAATACCAGATAATCAATCACTACATCCCCGGTGCAGTAGCAAGGACATTCAGCTTTTCAGCATTAGCAGATGAGAATGATGGAGTGGATAGAATTAGAGAATTGTGCGAAAGCGGATTTTTTATTAAATCGACCCTGGGAGACAGCTCAGGCAGAAGCAAGCGTTTCGACCGAACGGCCGAGTTGAATGAAATTATAAAATCATATCGGTCAGCATACAATGAAGAGGAAGAATGGATGGTCCAGGAGAGACTGGATCTGAACGAAGAGTTTCGAATTCATACTTTCGGCAGAGACGTTATTGCAGGTTTGGCTTTCAGGATAAATGGATCTGGTTCTGACGGTCAGGGGGCGCTGGAATTTGTAAAGCTGATTTTAGAACAACTGCCGGATACGATTTTGCAGGGAACTTTGATTGGATGGGATATTGGAGTAACCAACGATCATCAGTTCTATGTAATTGAGGGAAACTTTACAGGCTTTCATCCGGTTTATGGCCGTGGATTTCAAACTAGCGGTTATTTTCAGGATGCCAGGTTTGGAGCCGTAGTTTGTGCCTGGATGAATAACTTTTTTAAATTGAAATATAAGATCTCGATAGGCTCGGTAGAAACTATTTTACAGCAAAACAGCAAATTCTTCAGTGATTTTATGTTTTATTCATCCGTCCTTACTGAGGAGCATTTAGATATACTTATAGATAAAAAGGAAATAGGTGATCCGCCTGCAATTCTGTACTTGGGAGAATATACAAATGTTCTTTATATTACTTTATTGAAGTATTTTCAACTTGTAAATTTAGCTCCAAAATTTTATCTAATTGTCAATGAGTTTTTTATGTCTAACTTTACTAGTGCGCTGGTGGGGGTTGAGTTTATACACGTTTTGGTTGAACAAAACTTATTTCCAAGAGATCAATATTTATCAATGAGGGATTTAAATTACGAAAAACGGAAAAAAATATGCTGTGATCGTGCTGGGCGGTTGATCGAAGAATCTGCCTATATTATGCTGTGATTGTTATGTAAAATAAAAAAGAGAATCATGAATTAATGATTCCTATGAAGCCTGAAAAAAAACGTAAAATATTTTTTCTTTGCTAAATCGATCTAAATAAATTACAGCCTGTTTTCTGAAAAAACGATCATAAAAAGTACAATAATATTTTTGGATTATAAAAAATAGTTTTTTACATTTGAATCATCAACAAGGCAGATAGCTAGATAGTTACTACTTGCTGAATTGAAAAACTGAAATTATTAAGACGAGAAAGTGTCTGCTTTCTTAACTGATCTAGAGTCTATAATTTACCTGAAATGTAGTTAAAGCCCAACTGGTTAATTTAGTTGGGCTTTTCTCTTAAAAAATTTTAACACTTATTATTTTGTAGATCCCTGGTTTGCCCTTAAACGATACTGGTTCGTACCTGGTTCGCTAAGCGGTTTAAATTGGCTGCTAAAGCAGCCTTAGACTAGTCCATGTTCTTATACCCTAGCTCTACCGATCATGTACCCTTCCTATACCCTTCGTTTACCCCCGGGGGTAAACGAAGGGTATAGGAAGGGTTTAATAAAGATGTTGTTAAAAGGACTACGGTTGGTTTACCATTGCACTTCATGCAAAAGCCATATCGTACCAGGCAAGAACCGTAATACTACCAGGGTACAATCAAACAATATTAAGAAAATAGCATAGTTTAGGTGAGATCCAGAAAACCTGAATGATAAAGGTAAATATTATTTCGCTTATATGTTGTAGTAATTAAATATTATTTCTACTTTTGCAAATATGAATTTAATAAAAATTTATCCCAGGGGATGAAAGAATTGATTCTTGCTAGATTTCAACTGTTTATAGTGGTGCCATTTTAATACCAATACATGTTTGATTTAAGCTTTAATTACTTTTTCATCAACTGAAATTGTCTAATTAATAACTTTAAAACAATCAAACAATGGCAAAAGTCAAAAGTGGGATCGGCCTTGGCCTTTCCGGCACCATCGGAGGTGTAACATTCTGTCAGCAACCTGACGGTACAACAAGCGTAAGGGACAAGCAAAAAAAAAGTGATCTACCCAGAACAACGGGGCAGCTATCAACTGCAATGGATACCTCATTAATTTCAGGGTTTTTTAAACCAATTTCCTATTACATTAAAGTGGGTTTTGAATTGGAGACAAAACCAGGTTTAAATGCGAATAATATTGCTGCACCTTATCTCCGCAAGCACGCAATTACCGGGGTTTATCCTGAACGTATCATCGATTATTCCAAAGTACTCTTAAGCAGAGGTAAAATGCCGCCACCAAAGGATGCAACTGTAACTGTTACTGACCTTGGGTTTGCATTTACATGGGATACAGGCATTGAGTTGCCCGGCATGCACTACAGCGACCAGATTATGCTGATGGCGTATTTTACAGAAAGAAACAAAGCTGTATTCGTAACAGGTGGTGCACAGCGCTACACGGGGCAGGATCTGTTGGTACCTAACGGTATTACACGGGGAACTACAGCCGAGATTTATGTTTCGTTTATTGCAAGTGACCGTAAGAGCATCTCTGATAGTATTTATCTTGGACAAGTAAACTGGTAATCATGGGAACCAGAAGCAAATCGATCCTTGGAAATATCCGGGGAAAAGTAGGATATATCGTACTGACGAATTGGAAGAACATTCTCGTTGTAAAAGGGTTACCTTCAAAAACTAAAAAGGTATCTGAAGAGCAGCGCGTTCAGCGAGTATTATTTTCAGCGGTAACGAAATTTTTATGCAAAGCAACAGCTATTTATAGATTAGGTTATCAGTTACCCAAAAAATCAAATTTAACGCCTATGAATCTGGCCACCACTTACCATATGGCTAATGCGGTAGTTGGTGAGTATCCTGATTTTAGTTTGGAGCTGAGTAAAATCAAATTTACTAATGCGATCAGGCCGACAGAAAATGGATGGAATGCTAAACTTACGAGGGAAACAAACTCACATGTTGAGGTAAGTTGGGAGCTTAATCCCTTTCCTGAAAAAGTGACGCAGCTTGATGATCAGGCGGTTGTAGTAATCTATGACAGCTTTCAAAACGGCTTTCTCATGTATAATAAAGGCGTACAACGACGCGGCTTAAGTTTTGTAATTGATTATCATACTTCAGCAGGTCTTGAAATCTTTTACTGGCTTTTCTTTATCTCAGCAAATGGTAAATTTGTCTCGGAAACGGAATACTTAGGAAGTGTTACCATGTGACAGTTGGGGTAAAATTAAAACTCTCAAATAATTCAAAGGCCGTCGTCTAATTTTTTTAGAGGCGGCCTTTTACAGTTTGTTTATACTATTTCTCGTTGGTTGGGATGACTGGAAATTTTTCTAATGCAATTTCTATCTGTTCGTAGATATAAGTCAAATCCTGATCGCTGATACAGTAAGGAGGCAAAATATAAATAACGTTCCCTAAAGGTCTCATCAATATGCCTTTGTCTAAAAAGAAATCATACAATACATTTCTGAGGTCGCTGAAATAAGAGGTTCCTGAGCCAGTTTCCCATTCAATGGCCAATATAGTTCCGGTTTGCCTGATTGCTGCGATCTTAGGGTGTTTTTGGATCTTTAAAACGAATTCCTTATGCCTGTTAGTAATCTGCTGTATACATTCCTGTGTAGTCTGTTCTAACAGAAGTTCGATGCTTGCCAGGGCAGCGGTACATGCCAGGGGATTTGCGGTGAAAGAGTGTCCGTGGAACAGCGTTTTCAATTTATTGTCTGATAGAAAAGCGTGGTGGATTTCTTCAGTGCATGTTGTGATACCTAAAGGCATAGTACCGCCCGTTAACCCTTTCGAAAAACACATCAAGTCTGGTTTCGTGACCAGATGGTCTGTTGCGAAATTTGTTCCTGTACGCCCGAAGCCGGTAAATACTTCGTCCTGGATCATCAATACATTGTTTGCCCGGCAGTGCGCCATAAGCTCATCTAATTCTAATGCGCCGTACATCAGCATTCCTGCTGAACCCTGGACTAATGGTTCATATATAAAACATGCAAGATCGTTAGCGTGTTCAGAGATGGTCTCTTTTAGCGATTCAATGTTTGCCGGGGTTGGTGTATCAATGAAGATCACTTCAAACAGGAAAGAGTCAAATGGGGCAGTCCATGCATTTCGTCCGCTGACCGACATGGCACCAAATGTATCACCATGATAGCCGTTAAAAAAGGTGATTACTTTTTTTCGTTTGATCTTTTTATTGAACCAATACTGCAGGCACATCTTTAGCGCCACCTCTATAGCGGTAGATCCGTTATCGGTATAAAATACTTTTTGCTGATTGGCGGGCAAGATTGAAAGCAGCTTTTCTCCCAGATCAATGGCTGGCTGATGAGTGAAACCTGCAAAGATCACCTGATCCAGTTTTCTGATTTGGGCTACCACTTTTTCTACAATGTAAGGGTGGGAGTGACCATGAATAATCACCCACCAGGAAGATACCGCATCAATGTATTTTCGGTTATTTTCATCATATAAATAACTTCCTTTGGCACTGATGATAGGAATCGGAGGTTTTGCGCCATGTTGCTGGGTATAAGGATGCCAGATATATTTGGCATCCCTTTGGGTTAAAGTCATACGTTCGTTTAGCTGGTTACTGGTTCTGCTTTAACCATTGGTTTTAGCCCCAGAAGATTAAACATTTTACGGTCGTCGTCCAATCTCGGGTTTGGCGTAACTAATAACTCTTCACTTTCGCTGGTGAAGATAGAGTTGGCACCGGCCATGAAACACCAGGACTGTTCTTCGGTGCTCATTTCGGCACGGCCTGCGCTTAACCTGACCATAGATTTAGGCATCAGTATTCTTGCGGTGGCAATCATGCGGACCATCTCCCATGAATCTACTTTCGGCAAATCTGCTAACGGGGTGCCTTTAACTCTTGCAAGGGCGTTTACAGGAACGGATTCCGGATGTACTGGTAAAGTTGCCAGTGTATGGAGCATATTCACGCGGTCTTCATGAGTTTCTCCCAACCCGATAATGCCGCCAGAGCACACGGTGATGCCAGCTTTACGCACGTGTTTTAGGGTCGACAAACGGTCATCAAATGTACGGGTGCTGATAATTTCTTTGTAGTGGTCTTTGGAGGTATCGAGGTTATGATTATAGGCGTATAGGCCTGCGTGCTGCAGTCTTTCGGCTTGAGATTCAGTTAACATACCCAGTGTACAGCAGACTTCCAGCCCCAGGTCATTGACACCTGCCACCATTTCCAGGATCTGGTCAAAGTCGCGGTTGTCCCGCACTTCTCTCCATGCCGCGGCCATACAGAAGCGGGACGAGCCCGCATCTTTTGCACGCTGGGCAATGGCTACAACATCCTCTTTAGACATTAATGATTTAACGGTAATACCGGTATGGTAACGCGCAGCTTGTCCGCAATAAGAACAATCTTCGGGGCATCCGCCTGTTTTGATAGACAATAGCGTGCAGACTTGTACTTCATCGGCCTTATGCCAGTTTCTGTGAATGGTAGCGGCTTGATAAACGAGTTCTAATAATGGCTGATGGTAAATGGCTTCAATTTCCTGGATCGTCCAGTCGTTGCGGATAGCTTGATTGTTCATAATGTATGTGTGAATTAATACGGTTCGGGAAACTGGGTGGGGGCTATAGAGACAGTAATTTTGTTAATCGTTCTGAATTCTGGTAAAATGCTCCAGGTAGTATGTTCAGGAAGTTTTTCTAAAAGCAGATCGAGTATATCTTCATCGAAATTCCCATTAAAGACTACATGTTTCAAGGTGATTCTTTTATACAGCAAAGTATGTATGCTCAATAAGGTATGGTTAATGCAGCCGAGGTAATTTCGCACCACTAACACGACTTCAGCATCAAATTGCTGAATCAGATCGATCATCATGAATTCATTGGATAGCGGTACAAATAACCCGCCTGCCCCTTCAATTAATAACTGGTTTTCTGTTTCCGGTAATACAAAATCTTCTGGTTTGATAGTTACATCTTCTGCTTTTGCTGCTTTATGGGGCGAAGCAGGCATTTCAAACCGGAATTTTTCCTGATGAATGATAGTTATTGGATTGCTGATCCACCTCCATACCTTTTCACTATCGGTATCATCCAGATCGCCTGCCTGCACGGGCTTCCAGTAATCAGTTTTTAATTGTTCACATAATACGGCAGATACAACTGTTTTACCTACATAAGTACCGATGCCCGTGATAAATAGCGGTTTTCCTTTCATTTCTTAAGGCTTAATTGGTTAAAGTGTGCACATAGTTCCAGGATTTCTTCGTCGCTGTTGTGGGTATGGATACACACACGGATTCTTTCCTTTCCCTTTGAAACGGTAGGGCTGCGAATGGCACCTACGTCAAATCCCCTTCTGGATAAAAGTTTCTCCATGGATACAACAGCATTGTTGCCTTCGAGGAATACACATTGAATTCCTGACGGGTTTTTTGTACTATGCAATTGATCTTGCGGGGGCATATTGTCTTTGAACAGCGTGGCTTTTTTGTGCAGTATTGATCCAAATTGAGGGTTGTCTAACAGGTGCTGGTAAGCAACCTGGATAGATACCAGGTGGTTGAAGGGTGGGGCAGTGGTGTAAATAAAAGGGCGGGCGAAGTTGATGAGGTATTGTTTCAGGTAATCCGGGCCTAATACAATTGCGCCGTGCAAACCTAATGCCTTGCTGAAAGTGACTACCCGTGCATAAATCACATGGTGGATGTTTAATTCGTCTACTAAGCCCAGTCCCCATACACCAAATGCATGGGCTTCATCTACGATAAGCTGTGCACCATAGCGGTGGCAGATTTTAGCAATTTCGATCAGGTCTGCCATATCGCCGTCCATCGAATAGATACTTTCTACCGCCACAAAACAAACGCCATTGACCCTTTTTATTTTGTATTCCAGATCATCCAGGTCATTGTGTTTAAAATGCCTTCTTGTTGCATAACCGGACTGGATGCCATCGATCACCGAGCCGTGGATAAATTCATCATGAATTACCGTATCACCTTTTTGAGGGACCGCAGAAAAAAGGGAAGAATTGGCAGCATAACCAGATGTAAACATCAACGAATTTTCTGCACTATGATAGCTTGCCAGTTCCTTCTCCAGGTTTTCTGCGAATTTGGAATTTCCGCTTAACAGCCTTGATCCGGTGGAGCCGATCATCGACTGCGGATGTTTTGCGAGTTCTTGCTGGATTTTAGCGTTCAGTTCTGATGAACGGGCAAAACTTAGGTAGTCATTGGAACTAAAATCATACAAATTGTTTCTGAATTGTAAACTGCGTAGCGATCCTTCCTTAGATCTCATTGCAAGTTTTTCTAGCATTCTTTTTTGAGCGTAGTTTTTCATGGTTTGTTGGTCGAGATGTTTTTCAACAAATTTTGAATATTTCCATATGAAAAATAAAATATCTAATGAATATTTCTATTCCCGATCTGCTATTATTTTATTTATCATTTTTATTTAATTATTAATAGCAGAATTCAGTGAAGTCGTCCAGTTTTTGTACAATTTATCTTCTATTTTAATGATGATATCGGCATGCGATTTCCACTGTGGATCAAACTTTTCTAACTGTGTAATCATTTCTTCCAGATGTCCCTGTTCTTCTATAATAATAGAACGAACGCTGACTTTACTGCTTGTTTTATTTAACACATCTTGGTAGATCGGATAGATCAGGTCGGCACGTACCTCTATGGCATAAGTAACTAACAGGTAGGCGGCAAACTTTAGCTGGATCGGATCGAGTTGCATGGTTTCTCTCAGGTACCTGCTGGTGAGCATGTCTAACTTGTGCAGGTAATGTTTACTGCTGATCGGAGCCATCAGGTAGTCCGGCTCATAAGTAGGGCAGTCAACCCCCTGCAGCTTACTGATCTGCTTTTTTAAGTAGAAGGCATGACGGTGTTCTTCTGCCGCATGTTTCAATACCATATAGGTTGAAGTTTCTGGTCTTTCGTTCGCAGAGATCTTCCTAGCCCCGATATTCTCCTGTAAAGACAGTGTATTCAGGAATCGCCCATGTAACTGGTCGTCACTTACAATCCTGGTCAAAAGCTCTTCTAGTTCCATTGTTGTGTTTTGTTTCAGCAAAAGTATTATCTTGCCGGAGAGTTTAATGGTACCAGTTTAGAGTTTATGAGTAGTCCGGTTCAAATCCCCTTTAAAAGTGTTATCAGAATAGACAGGTCGGTAGATCGTCCGGTTTACCTGCAGATCGCCCATCAAATGATCAATGCAATACAGCGGGGCGTATTAGTCGCCGGAATCCAGCTTCCCGGCACCCGTAGTTTGTCAGAAGATCTGGACGTTCACCGGAAGACAATTATTGCAGCGTATGACGAACTGGATGCGCAGGGTTGGACGGAAATCAGGCCCAATAAAGGTACATTTGTACGTCATCACCTCCCTTCGGAGCAAGAACAAACTGACGTTTATGATGAAAAAATACTGACCAGTTATCCTGCAAAAGCAGGGTATAGTTTTAAGCAAAGTATATTGCTAGATTCTCTGTCAGTCAATTCCACCTCCAGATTAGAGTTTAACGACGGTTTGCCTGATATCAGGCTTTTACCATTGGATAGGTTATCAAAGGTATATGGGGGGATTTTGAAAAGTAAAACCAATTACAGGCATTTCGGCTATTCGCACGTGGAGGGAAATGAGTATTTCCGGGAAACACTCGCATCCTACCTGAATAATACGAGAGGGTTGCATATTACCAAAAACAATATCCTGACTACCCGTGGCATTCACATGAGTATTTATATGGCTTCGAGTATGCTGATTGAACCTGGTGATTTGGTGATTGTGGGCGACTTAAGTTATTATCTGGCGAACATGTGTTTCCAGCAATGCGGAGGCAAGATCATTTCTGTGCCAGTTGATGAAAATGGGATCTCTGTAGATGCGATACGGGAGTTATGTAAGCAGAAAAAGATCAGGTTACTGTATTTAACACCACACCATCACTATCCGACCACGGTAACTTTAAGCGCAGAGCGGAGGGTGGAGCTGTTGCAGCTTGCCGCACAATATGGATTTATCATTTTGGAAGATGATTACGATTATGATTTTCATTACAATGGTAACTCCGTTTTGCCTTTAGCAAGTGCGGATACGAATGGCATGGTGGTTTATATCGGTTCTTTCTGTAAGTCGCTCGCCCCGGGTTTCCGCTCGGGTTACCTGATTGCTCCCGAAGACCTGATCCGTGAAATGGCGAAATTCCGCCGGCTGGTAGACAGACAAGGCGATATGCTGATGGAGCAGGCGCTGGCAGAACTCCTCGAAGAAAAGGAGATCCAGCGGCATTTAAAAAAGGCTGTAAAGATCTACCAGGAGCGAAGAGATATGTTTACTTCGCTATTGCAACAAGAACTGGGTGAGGAGCTTAACTTCGTTTCTCCGCCCGGTGGTTTATCGGTATGGACCAAATGGAATCCAAAATTGAACCTGATGCGGATCAGTAAAAATTGTTTAAAACGTAACCTGCATTTGCCACAGGAGTTGTTGTACCAGACGGATAGTTTTACGGCAATGCGATTGGGTTTTGGGAATTTGTCTGTTTCTGAATTGGAAGAAGCGGTAAGTATATTAGGGAAAGCGATGAGGGAAAGTTAATAGAAATCCTGTACAAAAATGATATACTGGCAAAGATTTAGATTTTACAATTCTTCCCAGTTGTGACCTAAGCGATAACCCCACTTTTTTTGATAGTATACATCTTGTTTATCCATCAGTTCGTGCCATCGCCCAGGTTCCTGCTTGTTTAAGGTGGTGTGATCCAGATGATCTACAATTGAAGAAGTGACCAGAACATGAGTTAAACCTAAGACTTTTAATAAATGGGTATAATCATGCGATGCGTGCCTGAAGATAAAATTCTCATCCAATTGGCCAATTACATCAAGCATACTCCGTCTGAAAAAAAGGCACCAGCCCGATACTTCAGTTCTTTCATGATATCCTTCTATTAACCCCATATCTGGCCTTGCACCTAATTTTGTATGATGAATCGTACACATAGGGGAAGCGCTCCAGAGCTGCGGATAAACCTGAAAGGCGCTGGATATTTCTGTTGCCCAATGTGGATAGAAAATCAAATCATTATTACACAAACATAGGTACGGTGCCGATGTCATGGATATCCCTATATTCATATAACGGTTATAGCCAAACGCCTGATCCGGATAGATGGTCTGCCCGTATTCATATTGAAAAGGCTTCATGTCTTTCTGCGATTCAATTATGATGATATTAAATTTAATTAATCCGGGATCTTCAGATGCCATTAAAGAATTGAGACAGTTTATTGTTACCTGTTTTAATTCTTCTGTTTGTGCATAGCTTAAAATAATGATATCAATTTCTGTAATGTCCGAAGCCATAAAATATAAATTATGTTGAGCTGGATGATCAGCGATAAACGCTATTAAATTACAGGAATGGCTAACAATTCTTCAGGTCAATAGTCCCTGATACGAGTTACTTCACAATTTCTAAGGTGACTGGCCCTTTTAAACCTGATGATTGCAGTTTTAAGTTTGGTTTGCTGGACTTAAAATAGATCCAGGTGTGTCGCTGGTTACCAGCTAACTGATAGTCACCGATCAGCCTGTTGTTCCAATTGTTAACTACATTGATTTCCAGTTTGTTTTTGCCTGGTTGCAGCGCCTGGGTGATATCAATTTTATAAGGTGAAGTCCACACACTGCCAACAGGTTTTCCATTAATTTTAACTTTTGCGATGGCTTCGAAATTTCCCATGTCTAAAAATACGCGCTCCCTGGGTTTTACATTTGATAAGGTAAAGGTCTGATGATAGTATGCAGGACCGGAATAATATTTTATTTCATCTTTTTTACTATTGGTCCAATCTTCCAATAGTTTAAAGTTGACAGATTTCGAAGGTCCTCCCATCTTCGAATCGAAATTAACAACCCAGTTATTGTTAAGAGGGACAGTTCTGATGAGTTGCGGATAATTTGCGGTTTTCTTACTTTTAGTGTTCCCGGCCGTTTTTCTAAAGACTATAAAGACACTTTCATAAGGGGCTAATTGCAGCGGGACGGTAGTAGATGTATGAGTTGAAGTGTAATCTGTTAAATCACGTATTTTTCCTGTAGTCGCATCCCAAAGCTCAGGTAGCTGGTTGTTAACTCGAAATTCTGGATTAAGCTTTATGGATTTATTTTGTTGATTAGTGATAAAATAAACTGATTTATGCTGCCACTCCCTGTGTATGAAAAGTGTAGAGTCGGATAAATCTGTTTTAACATCGGGGGTAACTTCCAGTAATTTAAGGGCTTCTTCTAAGTTCATCCCGTCTATAACCATACCTTTACCATAGTAATTGACTTTTACCGTTGATCCGTTGATACTGCCCCAAAGTTCAGACGCAAGCTGTCTAACCTCTGAATCTGCTGATGCTGAATGCTGCAGGCTTGGTGATCTTAAAGGTTTTGGTCCCAGTATCACTGCACCACTATTAACCAGTTCCCTGATTTTTGCCAGTAACTCCGGACGCATGTTGTCTGATTCAGGCAAAACCAGGATTCGGTACTTCATCCCGTCAGGCAAAATCAAATTACCGTCTTTGACCATCAGCCTGTTTTTAATCACTTCTGCATTGATATAGTCACAGGAATATCCAAAGGGAAGGGCAGGTTCTTGTATACCCGCCATTTTTGGTGCATCCTCGCCAATGAAATAAGCAACATCGGCGACATACTTTCCTTGCTGCAGCAGTAAATTACATCTTTTAATATATTGTAAGAAACTATCCATATGATAAAACCACGTGTTATTCCTATTAAATTCAGTCCCGAAATAGGCATTTATTCCCGGCATTTTATCTTTGTAGGGCTGATGGATATAAACGTGCAGCAGGGTATTATTAATTCCCTCGGCAAATGAACGGTCCAGCCGCTTTTTGAGCGTAGATGGATAATTCAAAAAGTAATTATCAGTGGTAGTAAATGATTCTGCTGAAACTTTTGTTTTTCCATAGATATGCGCACATGATGCAGCTGCTTTATTCTCCAGATTACCTTTTGTTCCTTCGTTCCAGAATTCACCGCTAACCTCATCTGATTGCCCGCCATACTGTAGAAATTCTCCAGGAAAACCATAGTGGCCATAGTTTTCCATCCAGGTACTGAGTCCGTATTTAGCACTAATACTTTTAAGTCCGCCTGCATAATCATAAGCAACCTGATCCGCAATAAAACGTCGGAGATCCCATAAAAAACGATTTGAATAATCTGCGCTGCCCACAATCTTCCCTTGCAAGACGGGAATATAGGGAAGCGGGTCGTAGCCATAACTTAATTTAAATTTATCGATAAACTGATCGCTCCAATTTTGACTTCCGGTTTCATAACTGTCAGCAACGACAACTTTCCATGTTTTTCTGTCTTTTGCCGGAATACGCCGGATGATTTCTCCGAGAAAAGAGTCAAAATGACTGGTTATATGTTCTCTGCTCATTTTATCAGTCTCCAATCCTGTCCCTTCAGGAGATGCATGTACATTCTGAACTTTAGTCGGCGTCATTCCGCTCCGCTCAATGATCCATGTTCCTTTTGGTACCTGCCACTGCAGGGTTCCGTCAGCAAGCATATATTTTGATATATCCAAGACCTTATCCGGATCAATTACATAAGCCTGGTCTTCAATAACTGGTTGTGGAAGCCATTGGTAAGCTGACCACTCAACGGGCCCGTCTGTCCACATCTTCGCTAATGTTTTCTCCAGATAGTTTTCTACAAAGGGAACGGGAGAAAAATTGATTTCTGCTATTCCGCTCTTTTCTGTAAAATCAGTAAATACCAACCTGATATCTTTAGCTGTTGTGGCTGGTATTGAAATTACAGCAGGTCCGAAAGGCATGAAACCATTCCTCAGCGCAGGATTTCTTCGGTCTATGATAAAATGTTTGATTGTTTGATAACCGTTTTTGATTTTCACCTGAACATCTCCTTCAAAACGTGCAGAAACTTTCGCCGGATTGATTGTGATGCTTCGTATTGTACGAGACTTTTTAGTCGAAAAATCTATTGTAAATGGCTTCACCAGAGGAAATTCAAAAATTGTACTATCCTGATGATCAGTTAAATTACCGAGCTGATCTATTGATGGGGCAGAGCTGAGCTTAAATTTTATCTCACTGATTATACTGCCATAATCTTTAGGTGCCGGATAGGCAATCACCTTTACATCCTGGAAAAGGTCTGCCGGCCGTTCTAATCTTTTATGGAATAATGTCGGGCCTTGGATCACTACCTCCGAAGAAGTAAGGTATCGCATAGACTGCTCTGGTTTAACCCATGGCCCGCCCGACTGGCTCCAGCCGGGGCAATTAAATATACCTATTTCAATACCCAGTCTGGTAGCTGTTTTTAATGCAGTATGCAGGATATCCCACCAGTCTTCCGTAAACAATTTTATTTTACCTGCGTTTTTCTCCCCCCAGGTGACATTAGCGATAAATGCCCGGTTAATCCCTACCTTTTTCATTGCCTCAAGGTCTTTTATTACGCCAGCTTTTGAGATATTACCAGAGACCCAATACCAGTAAACGCTTGTTTGAATACTGTCTGGAATATTGCGAAATCTAGTTTCCAGCTTAGTGAATCCCGTAGGGATGGGCTGAGATTTATTTTGGGCGTTGCCATTTAAAAAGTTAATAAATACTAAGAGGAAAAACAGGATAGTTTTTGGTATAGCAGGCTGTATTACAGTTTGGTAACGGGTAGAGTACATAACTTTAAATGCCGTCATCTTTAGTGACGGCATTTAAAGTTATGGAAGTACATACTAAAGATTGTACTTCTCTTGATAATTTACATTTAAGAAAGTGCCGGTTTCTTCTGTTACATGATTACAAACTATATAGATTACGAAGATTGTCCTGCTTTTTTAATAAAAAATCCGGATCTGCGGGATCCGGATATGTAGCTATGATCGACAATGATCAACTATGTTATCAATAAGGCTTGGCGATCAGCCTAAACGATCTCAATCCCACGCTCATCCAGCTCATCAAAAATCGCAGCATTAATGGTACTCCTTGTGCTTTCTGCCTGGGAGATATCCTTGCACCAGAAATAAATTTTGACGTTAACACTGGTCCTGCTTTTAGGGCTGATCAATATTTTTGGTTCTTTACCCATGAAGATGTTATCATTAGCTGCGATTGCTTCCTGGATGAGTATCACTACTTCGTCTTTAGGAAATGGTTTTGCCAGGCCAAATTCTATAATCACCCGCATTTGGTTATTTGTCAATGTCCAGTTGATAATATTATTTGATAGGATAGATCCGTTTGGAATGATAATCTCCGCCCCGTCATCGGTCAGCAATGTACTTGCACGGATCCCGATCTCCTTCACTCTTCCTTTTTTATCGCTCAGTTCTACCGTATCACCGATCCTTAAGGTTTTATCAAAAATCAGGATGATCCCGGATACAAAATTGCTGACAATGTTCTGCAGTCCTAATCCGATACCTACACCTAAAGCACCAAGCACGACAGTGATTTTGTCGATAGGTAATCCCGAAGCAGCAACGGCTAATAAAAATCCGCCGATCAGCAATACTAACCTGGTCACGATTAACTTGGACCGCTCTCCTTTATTATCATCCAGTGAATCATCACCCGTATCTCCGAAGAAGTAAGCGATGTATTTCTGCAGGAAGTTGGCAATCCAGATAATGAAAAGAAACAAGACAATCCCGCCTAATGTGAAGGTTAAGGAACCTATAGTTCTTTTTTCTGTCAGTACATCTAATGTGTTTGTGTAGAGTTCGTTAAATATATTCAGGTTGACTAAAAATAATACCAGCCAAATCAGGAACACTAAGACGCCAAGTACACCCTTTAAACTTTTAACCACAGGTTCCCAGTCGAAATGTTCCGGGTAGTGCTTGCGGATCCTCGTACTTTTTATCTGTAATAAAAAAGCTTCGGTAATCATTCCTGCTAATATCATCAATGATACCGCATGGAGGAAAGCACTTACTGCAGTGGTATAAAATATCTGGGTCAGCGTAAAACGCCCGAAAAGATTACAGCCGATTGCCAGTAAATTGAACACAATATAAATGATCCCTACGGTAAGCAGTAAGCGGTGACCTTCGGCGCGTTTCTTTAAACGTGCATACATCACGATTCCGAATCCGGAAGAGGCGATACTGAAGATCAATAGCAGCCAGCGCTGGTATCTTGGAGGCATGCCCAATAAGCGCAACACAATTGGTGCTATAAGGAGTAACACAAAAATGCACCATTTATAAAATACATCCCTTGGCAGTCTCTTAAAGAGTGATGCAGTTAACGCAATAGCGAGTACGACATGGATCATTTCTATATACAATGCCGGCGCAAGCATATCAAAAACCGGTGCCAGCGTTAGTATGAAAATGAAAGTAATCAAATAGGGTTTTGGCCGGATATATAAGAAATTGAACGAGTCGACCGCCTCCAGTTTATCCCGGTTAATCAGGCTTTTATAATTCAGGTAGATCCAAAAGAAGAATACCAGCCCGATAAAAATAAGGAGTGCCCTGCTGCTCCTGGTATAAACAAAATAATATTTAGAAATCTTCTGTTCGCTGTTGATGAACTTGCGGAACCCTACATTCCGTTTTCCGGATTGAGTGGCCGACTCCCATAAATAACGTTTCTCTTTTCCAAATGCTTTAACGCTGATCGACTTTAGCTGTCCATCAGTAAGGTACATCAATTCCTTAATATTGATCAGGTTTGCAGAAGTGCGTGCCTGGTACGAGTTGATATTGTTCGTATTCGCCTTGATCAAACTATCCATCATGCCGCGTTTGCCCCTCAGTTCCGTCAGCTGCGGCTTGAAAATCTTACGTAATGAATCTATTGTGAAAACTTTGATCAGCACACTGTCTTTTCGGAAACTTAATATCTGTGTTTTAACCTCGTTCAGTTCCTGATCATACTTGATTAAATCTTTCAGACAACTCTCGTTATTCGTTTCCAGTTCATCCAGCAGCGTCTGGTACATCTGCAGGTTTTGCAAGTTCAGGGAGCGGTCGCTCTGTGAAAGTCTTTTCTTTAATAATTCTATCGCTTCTTCATCCTGGCTTAGGTGTGCCGCAATAGATGGCAGTTTGGTAAAAGAGGTGGTTACGACTTTAACCTGGTTAATGGCCTCAAATACCTTTTGGATCCGCGCAAAATAATCACCTCTATTGAGTACCGTAGAATCTGCCAGGTAACTCATGTCATCCGCTTTAGCTGAGGTTTTGCTGCGCTGTGCCTGTGCGTAATTGCCGAAAAACAAAAACAAAATGGTAACCAGTAGGAGAGGACGGCCTGCGGAGCGGAATTGATATGTTGTCATTAAGAATGTTTGGGATAAATGTTAAACGTAACATAACTAGTACAATAATACGCATAAGAAAAGCTTTTATTGCATTTAAAGAGATCAGGCTACGATTTAGCTTTAAAACAAACAGGCAGTACCCGTCGGGGTACTGCCTGTTTGTTTATAATCAGCTGATCATAGGAAGAGATCAACTGAATTTCTTTATTTTAATGGTTTTTCGTAAATCCTGTAAGTTTTGTATGGATCGCCCTTAATGGCACGGATTGCATTATTCACAAGGTCATTGTGCTCTAATGTCCATGATGCCTCTGCGTATTTAAATCCTTTAGCTTTGTAAGATTTAATAATATTGCCATATAAACAAGCTTCAATGCCCTGTTTACGGTAACCTTCTACTACGCCTAACAACAAAATCCTGATGCCTGTAACCTTTTTAAGGCCGAATAACAGCTTGAATATTCCTGTAGGTAATAAACGGCCTTTTTTGATCTTTTTCTGGATCTGGTTAATATCCGGAATAGCAGCGCCAAAACCAACGATCTTTCCATCCTGTTCTGCAAGGAAGCAGAAGTCAGGGTCTAAGATCATTTTGAGGTCTTTGGCCTGGTAATCATATTCTTCGTTATTTAACGGAACAAAACCCATGTTTTTATCCCAGGCTTTGTTGTAAACCTCACGAAGTCCGTCGGCCTCTTCCTTGAATTTCTTCATGTTGATCTTACGGATGGTGATCCTGCTGCGGGTCAGTCGCTCTTGCAGTTTATCCAGCAATTGAACTGAACGGTCGTCATAAGCATCACCTTCCCATCGCCAGGCGATTAGGTCGACTTGCTTTTTAAACCCTGCTTTTTCCAGCAGATCAACATAATAAGCCGCATTGTAAGGCATCATCACTACAGGCGGCATATCAAAACCTTTCACTAATAATCCGCTGGATTCGTTCGTAGAAAAGTTTACCGGGCCCACGATCGTTTCCACACCTTTTTCTTTCAGCCATTTCTCTGCGGTTTCAAAAAGTAATTGTGCGCTTTCCTGATCATTGATACAATCAAAAAATCCAAAAAAACCATCGTTTTTTTCATTGATCGTATTGTGGCGGGTGTTTAAGATCGCTGCGATACGTCCGGTAACTTTATCCCCGTCATACAGTAAAAACGTTTGCAGGGAAGAGTGTTTATGGAATGGGTGAGTAGTCAGTAAGTCTTTTTGTGCGATGAATAACTCCGGCACATAACTAGGGTCATTTTTGTATAGCTCATGTGGAAAATCAATGAACGTTGCGAGTTCTTTTTTTGATTTTACCTCAACAATTTTCTTCATATATATAATCGGGCAAAGAGAAGGTGTAATTTGAATTGGTGTGTTCGTTGCTTTTCAGCGCTCAAATATATTCAAATGAACAATAGCTTGTATACGCAGCGGTATTTTTTGATTTATTCTGTGTAAGTGAGTTGCGGGGAACTATTCTCCCCAGGCGGTTAACATCAGATCGCGGGAGCCACCATGGTTGCGGTGTTCGCACAGATAAATTCCCTGCCACATTCCAAGCGCCAGCCTGCCGTTACGAATTGGTATCGTCAGTGAGGTATCAAGTAAAGATGCTTTCAGGTGGGCAGGCATGTCGTCAGATCCTTCGTCATCATGTAAGTAATCCGGATCGTTTTCGGGAACTGCTTTATTGAAAAACATTTCGAAATCGTGTCTAACTGTTGGATCCGCGTTTTCATTGATGCTGAGCGATGCCGAGGTGTGTTGTATAAAGACCTGGCAGATACCTGTTTTGATGTTTGCAATTTCCGGGAAAGCCGCTAAGACATCTGTCGTGATCAGGTGGAAACCGCGGCTTCTTGCACGGAGGCGTAATGATTGCTGGTAAATTTTCATATTGGAGGTAAGGGTGTGGTCTTTTTAATGTGGCTATAGTTTTTCGATTTCTTCTATTGGTAAGCCAGTTGCTTCAGAAATTTGCGAAAATGGAAGGTTAGTTGTTTTTAATTTTATCGCTATATCAATTGCTTTTTTGTTCTCAGCCTTTTCTACTGCCTTTTCAATTGAATAAGCTATCCCACCATCATAACTGGATTTGGCTCTTAAATCCATCTCATACCGCATACGTTCTTCTTTAGTTAGTTTACTCATTTCAGTAACGTTAAATACTTTTTGAAATATTCCTTCATTTAAGAATTCTGGTAATTTATTTAAAAGGTGCATATTTTTAAGTAAGTACACCCACTTATCAAGGTTGGTAATTAATTCTGTTTCGCTCTTATCAAAGTTAGTCAATTCTAAATATTTATAACCGATCCTGTTGTAAAATACTTTGAAAGTATTCGTGTTCATTAATTTGATATCCTGCAGATAGCTTCCAGCTTCACTGTCTTTGAGTCCAAAATCAAGGATAGCAATTAGATAGATTTCCTTTAAAGGTTTTTCCCAATTTGTTTTTCCCTTTGCTATTTGCTGACTGATCAATCTGGACATGTAGTAAATTGTCCGGTCCCGGAAATGTTTCTGGTCGGTACGCTGCATCTCAATGATAAATTGCTCATCATCCTCTCCAGTGCATAACAGGTCGAATATAATTTTCTTCTCCTGCTTTTCTGTTCCGGAATGTTCTGTAGGACTGTATTTAAGATCGGTGATTACTTTCTCTCCTTCGAATAAAGCGTTCAAAAATGCAATAAGAATATCCTTATTGGCCTCTCTGCCGAAAAGGTATTTAAATGAGAAGTCGTTAAGCAGATCTAGATGTTTATGATTTATAGTCATCTTTAATGTTAATTATAACGCAATATTAAGAAAATAAAATCTAATAATTTCTTTGTAAGAATTTTAAATCACATATTTTATCTTAATGGTGTAATTATGATGTGCATATCAATAAAATACTTTCAATCTTTGCTTAGGAAGGTTTTTTATTGATATTTGAAAACATGAATTTTGAAAACATGAATTTTGAAAACACACTAGCCTATGCCCAGTGGATGGATGAACAGGATCCGCTGCACAAACTGCGCGAAGAATTCCTTTTCCCTCAACAAAATGGCAGGCCTTTTATATATCTATGCGGTAATTCACTCGGATTACAGCCCAGATCTGCACGTGAAGTTCTTGGTAAACAACTCGACAACTGGCAAAACTTAGCAGTAGAAGGATGGTTTGAGGGCGATAGTCCCTGGATGTTTTATCATAAAGAACTAAAAAAACTGATGGCTCCGATTGTAGGGGCCAATCCTTCGGAAGTTTGTCCGATGAATACGTTGACAGTTAACCTTCACCTGTTGCTGGTCAGCTTTTACAAACCATCTCAAAAAAGATTTAAGATCATTATGGAGGCAGGCGCTTTCCCATCAGATCAATATGCAATAGAAAGCCAGGTGCGTTTCCATGGTTACGATCCGGCAGATGCCATTCTCGAAGTAAAACCAAGAGAGGGTGAATATACTTTGCGTACAGAAGATATCACTGCTCAGATTGCGGAACATGGGGAAGAGATTGCTTTAGTGCTTTTCGGCGGGATCAACTATTTTACCGGGCAGTGGTTTGACATGGAAGCGATTACTACGGCCGGTCATGCCGCAGGTGCAATGGTTGGCTTTGATCTGGCGCACGCTGCTGGTAACGTGCCAGTCAAATTGCATGACTGGGATATTGACTTTGCGTGCTGGTGTTCGTATAAATATCAGAATAGCGGGCCAGGGGGGATCAGCGGCATTTTTGTGCATGAAAAACATTTTGGTGATCAAACCTTACATCGCTTTGCCGGATGGTGGGGATATCAGGAAGAGACCCGTTTTAAGATGGCCAAAGGGTTTATTCCCGAGCAGGGGGCCGATGGTTGGCAGATCAGTTGTTCGCAGGTGATGCCTATGGCATTGTACCATGCATCATTGCTCTTATTTGAGTCGGCCGGTTTTATGGAGCCTATCCGTAATAAAAGTATCAGTTTAACTAATTATTTGTACTACATTATAGATCAGGTCAATAACCAAATTGGCTACGAGCAATTCAAAATCATTACGCCTGCAGATCATAAGGACCGGGGAGCCCAGGTTTCTATTGTAGCGAGTGGTGATGCCAAAGTAATTTTCAATAAATTGGTAGAAGAAAATGTATTGGGCGACTGGCGCGAGCCTAATGTTATCCGGTTGAGTCCGGTGCCGCTGTATAACTCATACGAAGACGTTTTCCGCACGGGAGAGTTGTTGTTAAAAATCAGTAAAGAAGTAGCGATATGATCAATTATAATCCCAAAGCGTGGTTCACCTTCATCTTCCATATCCATAAAGCGGATACATTCAGAAAGCTGTGGCCGCTGATGTTAAGCGTAGCGGCATTCTCGGCAATTGTCGCATTCCTGGAACTGCATTACTTCAAACTCTCTGAAAACAATTCAGTCAGCAATATCAATGTGATGCACAGCATCCTTGGATTTGTGATTTCGTTGCTGCTGGTATTTCGTACCAATACATCGTACGACCGCTGGTGGGAAGGCCGCAGGTTATTAGGGGAGTTGACGAACGTGAGCCGGAACCTGGCGATCAAAATTAAATCGTTAAAGCTGGACAGGGAGGAGATGGAGTTTTTTAACTATGCGATTCCCAAATATGCATTTGCATTAAAAGAGCATCTTCGGGAGAAGCTATATTTTGGGAAGAACAGTTTCCTGATTGAAGTAGACGGCGGGAAGCATATTCCTAATCAGATTGCAGGAAGGTTATCTTCGCGTGTCTATGATCTGCATGCAGAAGGTAAAATAACTGGCGAACAGCTGATTATTTTAAGTACGGATCTGAACCGTTTTACGGATATCTGCGGAGGCTGTGAAAGGATCAAAAAGACGCCTATCCCTTTTTCTTATAGTGCGTTTATCAAAAAGTTTATGTTTTTATATGTGATCACTTTGCCTTTCGGCTGGGTGTTCAGTCTCGGTTTTTATGTAGTGCTGATTGTTCCTTTTATCCTGTATGTACTAGCCAGTTTGGAGCTGATTGCGGAAGAAATTGAAGATCCCTTTGGTTTTGATGCAAATGATTTGCCGATGGACCAGATTTGTGATAATATCGAAAAACATGTAGGGGAGATTTTGGGCTAAATGGTAAAGATTGCTTATCATCAATTGTATGCCCATCCGCTGCCGGAAGGACACCGTTTTCCCATGCTCAAATATGAATTGATCCCCGCGCAGCTATTGCACGAAGGCGTGATTACGGAAGAAAACTTATTTGCGCCGGAACAGCTTGCGGAAGAGACTATCTTACTATCACATCAATCGGGGTACTGGTCGCAGTTGCGGGATCTGACTTTGCCGGAAAGGGAACAGCGCCGCGTGGGTTTTCCATTGAATGCGCAATTGCTGGAACGCGAACTGCGGATTGCACAGGGGACTATAGACGGCGCATTCTTTGCGGCCGAACATGGTATAGCTTTTAATGTGGCTGGTGGTACGCACCATGCAGGTTCTGATTGGGGCGAGGGTTTTTGTCTATTAAATGATCAGGCGATTGCTGCTAATTATTTGGTAACTAATGGTATAAATGAACGCATTCTGATTATAGATCTGGATGTGCACCAGGGCAATGGTACCGCGGAGATCCTGCAAAATGAACCCCGTGTATTTACGTTTTCTATGCATGGTGAGAAGAATTTTCCGTTCAGAAAGGAAGTGTCTGATTTGGATATCGGACTGGATGTTGGCATTGAGGATGAAGAATATTTGTCTATCCTGTCTGCGACTTTACCGGAATTGTACGAAAAGCACCGTCCGCAATTCATATTTTATTTGTCGGGGGTAGACGTTTTATCCAGTGATAAACTGGGTAAATTGGCGCTCACCAAAGCCGGATGTAAGGAGCGGGACAGGATTGTGTTTCAGTTTTGCAAGGATCACCAGTTGCCTGTACAGGTAAGTATGGGTGGTGGTTATTCTCCTGAAATCAGGGATATTGTAGATGCACATTGTAATACGTTTAAGGTTGGAATTGATATTTTGGGCGACTAGTTTTGCACATTTGTTTTGGTTTCAGATAATTTTGAGGACATTTAACCTCCTTACATTAAAGAGCGCTGAATGAAGATTGTAATTGCAGAGAAACCATCCGTTGCACGGGAACTGGCTAAAGTTTTCGGGGCAACCGGGAAGAAAGACGGGTATATCGAGGGAAAAGGTTATTCTTTTACCTGGGCATTCGGTCATCTTTTACAACTGGCGCCTCCGCAGGAATATGGCTTTATCGGCTGGAGAAGGCAGCATTTGCCCATGTTGCCGGCAAAATTTAAACTGGCCATCCGCAAGATCAAAACTAAAGATGGTTTTGTAGAGGATCCCGGGGTGAGGAAACAGCTGGAGATCATCAGGAAACTTTTTGATGAATCAGAAGAGATCATTGTAGCAACCGATGCCGGGCGGGAGGGTGAACTCATCTTCCGTTATATTTATTACTTCCTGAAGTGTAAAAAGCCTTTTAAAAGATTATGGATCTCTTCGCAAACTGACGAGGCGATTAAGGATGGATTTAGAAACCTGAAACCCGGTACTGATTACGATACGCTGTTTAATTCGGCGCATTGCCGTTCGGAGTCTGACTGGCTTGTGGGTATGAATGCTACACAGGCGTTAAGTATATCTGCAGGTTCGCGATCGGTGCTTTCATTAGGCAGGGTGCAAACACCAACTTTAGCGATGATCTGCTCCAGGTATCTAGAGATGAAAAACTTTGTACCCCAGTTGTATTACCAATTGGGCATTCAACTGGATAAAGACGGACAGTTGTTTAAGGCGGTGTCTGTCGCCAATTTTAATGTGAAGGAAGAAGCGCAGGCTTTATTTGATAAAATTGAAGATGTAGCATCTGGTTTCCCCGCAGGTGGAAAAATCATTGATGTAGAAGCGAAACCGAGAAAAGAACCGCCTCCGCTGTTGCACGACTTAAGCAGTTTGCAGCAGGAAGCGAATAAACGTAAGGGGTACACGGCTGATCAGACGCTGAACATCTTACAGAACTTATATGAGAGCAAGCTGGTTTCTTATCCCCGTACCGGAAGCAGGTATATTGGTGACGATGTTTTCGCAGGCGTGCCGCAATTGATCACCCAGTTAACAACACATCCTGATTTTGGTAAACAGGCGGAGTTCCTGATGACCGTGCCATTGAATAAAAGAAGTGTCAACGCCAAGAAGGTTACGGATCACCATGCGGTATTGCCTACCGGAGTAACACCACAATACCTGAGCGATGATAAACAGGCAGTTTATGATATGGTCGTTGGTCGTATGCTCGAAGCCTTCCACCAGGAATGTGTGAAAGAGGTAACTAAAATCACGATAGAGTCGGGATCGATTTTTATTGCGAACGGAACAGTTATCCGCCATGCGGGCTGGCGTTCTGTATTAAATGACAAGGACGAGGAGAAAAAAGATGAGGACAACCCTTCTTTGCCAAAGGTTAAAAAGGGAGAAGAGTTGCCGATTGTTCAGAAGGCTCTCTTAGAAAAACAGACCAAACCAAAACCTCTATATAATGAAGCATCTTTGTTAAAAGCATTGGAAACTTCAGGTAAAGAGATTGAAGATGAAGAACTGCGTTACGCAATGAAAGACAGTGGCTTGGGTACTCCGGCTACAAGGGCTTCGATTATAGAAACCCTGATCACGCGCGAGTATATTATACGTGAAAAAAGGAACCTGGTGCCGACGCACAAAGGGCTTTCAGTTTACGATGTAGTGAAAGATCAAAAGATCGCACAGGCGGAGTTAACTGGTTCCTGGGAGAAACGGTTGGAGGAGATTCGCTCTGGTGCTTCGGTAAAAGATTTTAAAGCGGAGATCTCAGAATATACCCGTGCGATCACTAATGAGTTGCTGGCAGCAGGAGCTGGATTAGCTGCGAAGTTGGTCGAGAAAAAAGAAGAGACAGCAGTGTAGCTGGTTACCAAACTAACCAGCCATCAGTGTCCACTCCATAGATCTCTCTGCCATCTCTGGCCATACCAACAAACATCCCTACATTGGAGGTAAACGTGCCCACAAATAGATTTGCCTTTATGAGCATGTCAACTTCCGCTAAAAGTTGCATAATATTGTCTCTCTGTTGTTCTTTGGTCATTACACTAAACTTATCCATGTCAAAACCGTTGTTTTCTGGGAAAATAAAGTGGTATACAGGCCTGTGAGGATTGATTTTTTTGACATCTTCAATGACACGCTGATCATCAGTAGCTATAAATACGGGATAGTTTTCCTGTTTCGTGACGTCATCTACAATTTTTAGATAATCTTGCAATGGTTTAAAACGTGCTTCATTGAATTTATCTCCTCTTCTGATATGCAGACCAGCATATGGAGTACTGATGTGTACAGAATTCTGTATGCCATATACATGCTGCCTTGTTCTCCGTTTAAAATGCCAGATGTTTTGGATGACTTGGTAACCGACATTCAAAATATATCCATTAAAAAATGCTGAATTAACATGATAATGCGGATGATATACCTGATGATTTCTAAAAAATGGCCATATGTTTTGTGTTAAACAGATTTCCTGATCTGGAAATTCGACGTCCAGATACCTTTTATAACTCTCATATTCGGGCATTGCAAAATCCGATTTCGTTACGATCTTGAAATCTCTTCCGTTGTAGGTTTTGTGAAATGGGTGGTTAACCTGATCAATGAACTGTTCAAAAAAATCATTCCAAATATCATTACAATACATCGTATCGGTCGAGTAAAGCTTAAATCTGATATCATGTTCCATGCAATAAATCATCGCCATGATCATATTGTTTATTTCAGAAAAGAAACCGGCATGGTTACCGATTCTGTAAACACAGACATCTGTGAAGGAATTATTTATACTTCTGTAAGTTCTCATGTAATTTTATTGGTTTTTGGTAGCACAATTTACTGCTTTAAGGGGAGTGAAAAGCGTGTCAAATTTCCCAATAACGGTCAAAAGGACAGGGGAAATTCTAAGAGATTATTCCCGTATAATTAATAAAGCCTGGGTCAAAAAGATTGACACCAGGCTGAAGAAGTAGTTGCAGTTATTAAATGGTAATCTTATTATTTGTAGTACTACTTTACTTGCTTTCTTACAGTTTCCATCACTTTTAAGGCTTCGTCGCTGATTCGACCATCCTGGTAAATCTGGATATTAACTGTTACCGGACCTTTGCCTTTTTGTTCATTAATGAATTTGGCTAAGTCGTTCGCTGTGATGCTTGGCGTGGTAATGTTCGTATTTAAAGGCTGATGAAGCCAATCATCTTTTTCCATAACGATTAAGCTTTGGGCTTGAAGACCTTTGCCGGGGCCGCTTTCCAATATTTGTTTTGTTGCAGGGTTGCCAATATTGTAAAATTCGCCCGACCAATAGTCTTGCCAGGTTGTATTGATAGGATAAACCCAGCTATTCAAGGTTAAGAGGCGCTTCGGATTTCCGGCTTTACATACGTTGTATAGTTTTTCGAAATCAAATGATGGATGTCTCGCATAACTTTGATACCAGCCATCCAGCCAGTAACCTGCAACTTTGCTTTTATATCTCTGGCCGATTTCAGACAGTAAAGAGAAGTTGAGGCGACTGAATTCTTCGTCATTTACTGTGTCAAATTTTGCGTAGATGTGGGTAGCCATGTATAAGATCAGTTTTATATTATGCTTGTTCAGACCATCCGCAATCTCCGCTACCAGATCCCGCTTTGTAGTATGCCCGGGATATTCAGTTTCCCAATTTTTCAAAGGTGCAGGGAAATAAGGTTCTGCGTGATTGGTGGTAAATATGATATAGGAAGCCCCGGTTTTCTGCACCATTTTAACAAATGCATTTACATCAAATGAGTTTACAGCGTCGTTATAAGGTTTAATCGGACCCTGTTGCGGGGCTGATTGTGATGTCCAGTGAAACATTAACCCATAAGGAGACTGACTGAACCACTCCATATCTGGTTTGGCTTTGGCAGCTTTTAACAGATCTTTGTCAATTAAACCCTTTTTGGCTAGCGGCAGCAATTCGATGGAATAGAGATTGATTTCGTCTGCTTTTAAACAGTTAATAGTAACCCTCACTGTGTTTTTTCCTTTCATCAAATGAATCTTGCCGGGAATCAGCTTTCGCTCACAATTGAAAGCAGACCACTCTGAGCGTTCTGCAGGATAATAACCCTGAGTTACAGCTAATCCTGCAGTAATGGAATCATGACTGGTTACTACTTTCACGGAAGAGCCAAGAGATTTTGCTGCATAATTAATGGCTATCTGATATTCGCCCGTCGTTGGGATATCCTTTTGCCAGCTGAAGTTCCCACTGCCTCTTGTAACCAGGTGTGAGGCCATCTTCTGATTACTGCCTTTTTTATCAGTTACGGAATCGGTATATAATACAATTGCATATTTTGTCGGCAGGGTGCCCTTTGTGGTAAGCTGAACTATTTTATTGTTCTGACTGAAACCGGTAGGTGCTTGATCGTTTGGTTTGATTCTGTGCTGACCAACAGTATTGGTGGTGATGAACAGTAAAAGTATGATGTATAATTTATTTTTGTAATCCATGAGGATATTGGCTATTTAATGATTAGTTCTTTTTTTAACAATTTTTGATCCCGAATAAGCTCCATAGATAAGGTGGAGCCTTTTTTTGCAGCTGTATACAATGCCATAAAGTCCTGAAGACTGGAAATTATTTTACCGTTAACGGTTCGCATCACATCTTTATTCATTAACCCTGATTGTGTGAATACACTGTTCCTCCCGGCATCGATAACCACCACACCTTTTTCGTCGGGCAATCCATATGCTGATCGATCTCCTATCCCTTCAATAGCTTTTAATTGAGCTCCGAGAAAAGATACGACGGCATATTGTTCTTTGGATTGGCCGACCGCTAAAAGAGGATTGATCGTAGGCTGCATAGCTAATTTTTTTAGCGTTGGTTTTTGAACACCAAAACTATTCATCCTGATATTTTTAAAACCTATTTTGAAGGCAGGGGAATTAGAGGATACTGTATAATCCGCCTTATCCGGATTAATAAACAGAGGATCCCCGGAGATACTATTTTTATCTAACCCTATGGCTTGTGCTTCGGTAAGTCCCGCCGGGTCAATAAATAAATTATAATTTATACTCTTTCCCCAGTCGTTCACTCTTATCGGCTGATATGCGGTAGTCACAATATTGTGTTCAAATACATCACCGCTATTTTTAAACCATACATGGGGATGGAAGGTATTGTTGACCATAATGTTATTTTCTACGATCCTGTTAAAGCCTTCACGTAATTTTAGTCCGCCATTTAAGCATACGTTATTATAGATATGGTAGTTGGAGGATCCATCATCCAAATCGATATCCCAGCCATGGTCACAACGGAAACGGTTATCGTGTATTACCGTCTGTTTTTGAGCATCTAATAAGATCAATTCGGGGTGTGCCAGGGTTATACTATCCATATGATCCCGGTTAGGATGCCAGAAGCGGTCCCTGCCCCAGGAATTGAACGCACCATGGTCTCCTGTTTCCATGACGGTATTAAACACATCATTAAAAGCAATATTATGTCCCCCAAAACAGCCGTCGCCAATATTAATTCCTGCCCGTGGCGTGTTATATATAGTATTGTGGCTAACGGTAATATCAGAAGAAACAGTTATCTCTACACCCGTTGCCTGTTTTTCAATCTGCCCCAGATCGTGAAATAAATTATTATCTACAACACATAATTGTGGGTAGTTATTATTAACCGGACCGGGAGTTTTATCAATCTTTGCATAACTCAGTCCCTGATCGTAGTTAAACAGTGGTGAACGAACCGCACTGATACTGCCGACAAAGCAAACGGCACTTGCTCCGATATGTGCAACTTCACATCCTGAAATTACGGCTTTCACATTGTAGTTACTGAGCATAATTGCATTTCCGCCAAGACCTGTAAAGTTACAGTCAGTGATTTTACAGTTTTCTGTGCCATCGAAAAGTACCGCGCCGCCTCTGTAAATTGTCCAGTCGCTACGTAGTAGTGGCTCCTTAGTATCCATAAAAGTCCGCTCATTGTGCTTAAAGTTTAATCCTTTGAATTGCACATTTCGAACTGGTTTGTCAGTTGTTCCTCTAAGTTCGAAGCTGTTTTTTAAATTGGATACTTCTACGATAGCATTATTCAGATCTGTGCCCTGTAGCGGGTAATAGTAAAGGACATGTTCTTTTTTGTTAAGATACCATTCTCCCGCAGCATCAAGTTCTTCCATAATATTCTCTACAAAGCGATTTTTGCTGTGCAGGGGAGAAGGGCGGTTATTTTGCCAGCCTCCGTCCATTGATAATAGTCCATTATCATTTTTACCGGTGATGAGGTAGTCGAAGCTTCCCCATTCGCCAGCGTGTAGTGCGTGTACATAACCTCCTGCCGGATCTTTCCATGTTTTAACTCTGTCCGGCGAAAATGCATCAGCTGCAGAACCGTTAAAAAACTTTGCCTTAGGATCATAATTCGGATATCTTGCCATAGGCTGTGCATCATCATTGATATAAAGACGTTCGAAAATAAGTCCCGCAGGGACTGTCGCTTTATAAATACCATCCCGGTAAGGAAGCCATTTCAATTTCAGCTTTCTTCCGGCACTGATGGTCACCTTTTCATTTGGATAATTTTCGATGGTCAAAGATGCCGCCTTAATATCATTTGGATAAATGCGTATGGTGCGATCGAGATAATGAGTACCGCTCCGCAACTGTATGCTAATATCTTTAGCCTTTAGCGTTTTTGACGCAGCCAGTGCCTTTTCCAGAGATTTAAATGGGCGAGTTAAACTACCATTGTTATTGTCATTTCCGGATGGAGCCACAAATAGTTTTACTCGACGAACTTTGACGGTGTTAAATTGATTTGGTCGATCTTGTGTAATTGATGGTTTGTCAGGCTTCTCCTCTGCATAGGAGGGCAGAGAACTTACTGCACAATAAGAGAGTGCAATAACCGTCAGATACTGACGAATTGGAAATTTAATGTTCATTGGTTGATATTTGGTTTTAATTTTGTTACGCACAAGGTTTCAATCGCTTTAATGCGAAATAAATCTTATGCAGGTTACATCTGTTTGTGTTATTTCTGCACTAATTTATCATCTGACAACAGCAACTGCAACTGGTATTTTTGCTCAATCGTTTTTATAAGCTGGAATCAAAGGATTTATTTTTCGACTGAGTTTCAATTCTTGAATATTATACATTGTGCATCAAGACTGTTTGCCCATGCTACATTAAAATCGAGCTGGACCTGTTAGAATCCGGAATATAAACTTCCAATAAAGAATCTGTTACGTTTTCTGCAACAGACAATTATTATCGTTATTTTTCGTATTTTATGCTTTTTAACCTTGTATGCAACTGTATAAACATTACTCTTTTGATTTGTGGCTCACCTTAATCCGCTCTAATCCAGCATTCAAACTGGAGCGTTCGAGGATTTTTTATGAAAAATATAACTTCTGTAAAAAATCTTTTGAGGAGGTTGCAACAATCTTCCGCCAGGTGGATCTAATGTGCAATAGCATGAACGAAAAAACGGGAAAGAATATTGATGCGGATGAGATGTACCTGATGGTGATTAGTATGATCAATAATTTTGATCCATCGTTTGCTGCTATTGATATTGTGGCTTTGGAAAAGGAAATGGAGGGGTTACTGTTTAATTACCTGCCTCTGGTGTATTGCGGGGAGACTAAGGGGATGCTGGAAAGGCTGAAAGAAGCTGACCGGTCGACGGTTAGCTTGTTGAGTAATACGGGATTTATCCGCGGTGCGACATTAAGAAAAGTATTAAACGAACTGGAACTGGGCCAGTATCTTGATTTCCAGTTATATTCTGACGAAGAAAATATGTCTAAACCCAATCTTGAATTCTTTCAGCTGATGCTGGACAGGATAGACAGAAAAAAACACAGCGCGCTGGAGCTGCATGAAGTGGTTCACATTGGTGATAATCCGATTGCAGATATCCATGGGGCCAATGGGCTCGGGATCCACAGTGTGCTGATCAATTCAAATCATTTAACTATATCATGTCTCTTATGAGTCTACCTAAATCATATGCGCTGCACCAGATCCACAATACGGCTGAATTTGGTTTTGATCCGGATGCGTACAGCCGCTTCAAGTTTGGTGACGATCAGGTTGCAAAACAGTTTGGCCTGGCACTGGCCGATGGATTTATCAATAACTATTTAAAAGATAATTTTATTGATAACCAGATTGTAGTGATTTCCAGTCCGTATTCTTTTATCCCGACCGCAACCTTTGCGATGAAAAACTATTTTGTGCACCAGCTGAACCGCTGGATGGCAGATAATGGCGGATTGGTGGTACAGGAAGCAAAGGTACACCGTACCATCACTTATAAGGAAGATTACGGTGCGCTGAGTGCGGAAGAACGGATGAACCTGATCGGGAACGATTCTTTTCAGATTGATAAACAGTTTGTAGAGCATAAAACGTTATTGTTTCTGGATGATATCAGGATTACGGGTAGCCATGAACGCATGATTTTGAAAATGGTGGATACTTACGAGATGAAAAACGATATCCATATGTTATATTTTGCGGAACTGGCTAATATGGACATCCATCCGAATGTAGAGAACATGCTGAACTATCACCAGGTGAAATCTATATTTGATTTGGAAAGCATTATCAAAAGCGGTGCTTTCTGTTTTAATACCAGGATCGTTAAATATATCCTGAATACGGATGTGAATACTTTTTCTATATTTATAAATAATCAAACAGAAGATTTCATCGATTTGTTATACAATCTGTCTTTGGGAAATGGATACCATACGATTGAGGCTTATGCGCACAATCTGGGTTATATTAAGGAGCAGATTTTTACTAAAAAATATAAATTAATTTAAAAATGGCTATAAACTTGCAAAAGGGGCAGCGCGAAAATATTGATGCTCCAAAATTTACAATCGGTCTGGGTTGGGATACCAACAGTTCTTCTACAGGAAGTGGTTTTGACCTTGATGCTTCGGTTTTCCTGTTAGGCGATAATAAAAAGATAGTTTCTGATGACCACTTCGTATTTTATAATAACCTGGTTTCACCTGACGGTTCTGTGGAACACACTGGTGATAACTTAACGGGAGACGGCGATGGCGATGATGAGCAGATTAAAGTAGACTTAACAAAAGCTGATGCTAAAGTTTCTGAGATCTGTATTGTGGTAACTATCCACGAGGCGGAAGCGAGAAGACAGAATTTCGGGCAGATCCGCAATTCGTTCATCCGTATTTTTGATGCGGTAACCAACCAGGAGATTCTGAAATACGAGTTGGAAGAGGATTTCTCTATCGAAACGGCCGTAGAATTCGGAAGGTTATATAAACGTGAGGGAAAATGGAAATTTGAGGCAGTTGGCGTTGGTATGAAAGGCGGACTGCAGGATTATTTAAATAAATATCAATAACCAATTATGGCAATTAATCTTCAAAAAGGGCAGCGTATCAGCCTTGAAAAAACTAACGGAACGAAGTTACAACAGGTTTGTGTGGGAATTAACTGGGGGGCTATTGTTAAAAAAGGGCTTTTCGGTATTGGTTCTTCGACTGTTGCAGTTGATCTTGATGCAAGTTGTGTAGTTTACGACGAGAATAAAAAGCTGATAGAAGTGGTTTACTTTGGTAACCTGGGTTCTAAGGATGGTTCGATTAAACATAGTGGTGATGACCTTACGGGGGATACCGGTGGTGACGATGGGCTGGATAATGAGGTGATTACGGTTGATTTTTCGCGCCTGTCACCAAATGCGGCTTATGTTGCTTTTGTGCTGAACAGTTTTAAAGGCCAGGATTTCGCTACGATCCCTTTTGCGTCAATCCGTATTTATGAGGGTTCTGCAAAACGTGTAACGGAAGTGTTTGCAAAGTATGATATTGCAAATGGTGAAGGTTTTGCCGGTCATGTGTCGATGGTACTTGGCGTTTTTTATAAAAAGAACGGGGAGTGGAAGTTTAATGCAGTTGGCGAGCCGACAAAAGACCGCAAGCTGGAGCAAACAGTGCAGACGGTTACTCAGCGTTATTTATAATACAAGATTGATCAAATACCAGATTTATTGATAATGACTGTTTTATCACAGAAGTTATCAATACATGATAACGTGTTTGATGTTATTAATAAAATCTATGTGATCCAGGGATCGTTTGCTTGATCGTTACAGCAGTGATCCCTGGATCATAATCAATTACCATATTTTGTTACCTCAATTATCAACTCAACTGTTATGGAAACAAACGCTCAGGACAATCCTTTAAGTAACCTGCCGGTAAAACTGGACAAGGAGGGCAATGCCGACCTTGCCAGGTTAAGCCCGGATGAAGTAAAAAAATATACGGAGATGAATAAGTCTCTGGAACCATCTGATGTGAACTCTATTCTCAATTACGGGGTAGAAGCGCAGTCTTCTATGGAGAAATATAGTAATGATTTCCTGGTATCGGTACGTACGTACAATAGCGGTGAAGTGGGAGGGCTGATCAATGAATTGCTGACCGAGCTGAATTATATCGATGTTTCTGAACTAGAGCAGAGCGGTGTAAAAAGTTTCATTTCTAAAATCCCTTTCCTGAAAAACCTGGTAGTGGATGTGAAAAAGATCTTCCAGAAATATGATGTAGTGGTCAATAATATTGATAAAATCACCAACAAGATCAAAGCAGGAAGGTTAAACTCTTTGAAGGACAATAGTTCTTTGCAGACGATGTTTGAAAGCAATGTGGCTTTTATCCATGAAATGGAAGAACTGATCATTTCCGGTCAGCTGAAATACCAGGAACTCAGTGTAAAACTGGCAGAAATGGAAGGGAGGCCGGCCGACTATGAAGATTACGAGATCGCTGATTTGCGCGACTTTGTGAGTCGCCTCGACAAAAGGCTGGTCGATATGAAGATCGTCAGGTTTATCATGATGCAGTCGCTCGCTCAGATCCGCCTGGTGCAGAACAACAATACTTCGGTAGCGGAAAAGGCACAGTCGATCATTTCTACCACGATCCCGGTATGGAAAAACCAGCTGACAATTGCTGTTGCACTGCAGCGGCAAAAGGCTAACGTGGAGATGCAGAAAAAGATTTCTGACACTACGAACACAATCCTGTTAAAAAATGCAGAGATGCTAAAACAGAACAGTATTGATGTGGCTAAAGAGAATGAAAAAACAGTTGTATCTTTGGATACACTGAAAAGAACGACTACTTCATTAATCGATACCTTAAACGAGGTTAAAAAGATCCACGAAGAAGGGGACAGGACCAGAAGAGTATTGGATACTGAACTTAAAAATCTGGAAACTGAATTGAAGAAGAACGTTACGCAGGTGGGAAATTAAAACACAGGCAAGTAACATAGAAGAATAGAATTGGCGATGGATGATCATGCTGCAGGAATTTTAAGGGAATCAAATAAAGTAATCAGCAGGTTACAGCTGCTTTCGGTGTATTTTCAGGAAGAAGTAGTTTATAAGATTTACCTGAGGAGCCTGGTCATCCACCAGCTATTTGAAAACAACAGCGAGTTATCTATTGATAAGCTCGAATTATTCCATCTCCAGTTTACTTCCAGCGTTATCGAACTGCTGCGGAAGATCAAAAAGAACAACGAGAAAAATGTGACGCTGATAGATGATGAGATCCGCCTGAACCAGGATGTGATCCAGAAGCTGAATGAGACGGTGCACAACGAAGAGAACTTTCTTTCCGGGAAGCAACGGCAGGCGTTGAAGATCAATATTTCTTTACGGAATTTGTATGAGGTGTTGTCGGAGCACACGACCGACTTCCCTTTTGTTAAAAACATCACTCAGTTTAGTGCGCGTTTTGCAAAGGATTTCTATTACAGTATTACTGCTGATCAGTTTGCTCAATTAATTGATTATAAAGGTGATAATGTTTATACAAATAGCTATGCTACGATAGAGAAAAAACTGATGGGCTTGCTGTGTAAGTATGATTTTAAAACAGAATTTATTTATGGACTGAAGTCGGGCACTATGGTTATTGAGGTGTATAAGTTTTTAGAAGAAGACCGTTACTTCCTGTTTTTTCCGGGAAGGAACTTGTTTTTATTCTGTATACCTGCGGAGATATTGGGCGCGGACTGGTCGAGCCATTCTTCTGAAAAAACAAAGATGATCCAGGAGTTAGCATACAAAAATGACAAACTGGAAAGCCAGGCTGCATCTGTAAAAACGTATATCCCCGAGGAAATCATCAAATTACTGGAAGAGAACTACATGAAGATTTCCGATCTGAACTTCCTTAACCATCTGAATAATTTTGATGTACAGGCGAATATCCTGAAGACGATGTTGAATACAGATTTGCTGTAATTAATTATTATAACGTGGCATATTTAAAAGTGTGAACTGCTATCTTCTTGTTGTGAATTACAGTCGATCTGACCTAATACATATTACAATAACTTGTGCCTATATCAAATTATTCTAACGCCTCCAATAATTTATTTGTAAACTGATAATTATTACTTTCTAGTAATGTATTTCTATCAAAGGTTTGACCAGAATGAACATATCCTAGGTGCTTATATAATTCTTTTTCACATAGAATTAGTTCGTTAATGTAGAAATTTTCCTTTTCGATATATTGAGTAGATAGCCGTAGAAAGTTGTGAATAAGTAGAATTGTTGAATTAGATATCAAACGAATATTATCTATTTTTTTTTCCAATTTGTTCAGTAAACTGGCTTCTAAAATATTACTGGTGGAATTATTTGTAATCGCTCTAAAACAATCTATTATTGCCTTATTATTATCAGACAGTTTGTTGATCTGACCTTCAATATCCAAATAAAAGTTACGGTTTTTTGGAATTCCTAAAAATTGAAAATCATTAATATTTCTCTTTGTTGTCAGTTCTTTATATAAATTGGCGAATAAATTAAGGTCAGGAACACTTTGCACAATCTGACTTAAAATATTCAATAGTGTAGCGTATTGCTTGCTTTCTATTTCTTCGTATATAATCCTTACTAAGAATGTAATGCCAATGTGATTAGAGAATGATATCAAAGCATTATATTCATATTTAGAGAGGAAATTGTCGAGAGGTGACTTGTAATCCACATCTGCAGTTGTAAGCATATGCTGAACTGTTTGCTTGATACAATTTATTGATCCTGCACAAACCTCTTTTGGGCCAATTAAATATTCATTCTCATTAGCATAATTATAGATAATATCCCCACTAATTTTATAACTATTCATGCCGATTCCATCCCTGTGATTATTTAGTAGCATATCTAAGCATACGTTAGAAATCCCAAAACTAGCCTTATAAAGCGCTCCAATTATTATTGGAATTTCACCATCTATTATTGGATTGTTTTTTTTAAGCATTAAAAAATAAGGGTAAGAAATTCCGATCACAGATTCCATCCATAAATCGTTTAATTGAATTTGCTCTATATTCAGTCTCTCCATATAATATCTCTTAAAAACTGTAATCTCGTTCATTATCTCTTTCCAATACCTTCCCATAAGTTTAAAGGGCGATACGTTCATATGATTCTTATTTTTATACCTACTGTCCTTGTATGGACATTCTAGTATTTCGAAATTTACATTTTGTTTAACAAAAGATGATGCTCTCGATTCAGCTAATGGCCTGCCACCTGCATCTAAAATGTCTTTAGGTTCTATAAAGATATAATTGAGCAATAGTGATTCATTTTCTAAGTTTATCATAATGTCCTATATTTAATTACATTATAAAGTCAATGTTAGTTTGGCGTGGTAATGTATACAAAATATCATCTTTTTAAAGGGCCAGTCGTCGCAAAGTTTATACAGATTAAGATCAATCTGAGTGCTAATCCGAAAACTCAACGGCAAGCATAGATTGATAGGATGGATGTGAAATATGAACTGTATGAATTATATTGATTATGAAACACTTGTTTGCATTGGATTACAGTTTAGTGTACACGATTTTTCCAAGGATCTTAATTAGCGAAGGCAGGAAATCGCTTCTCCATTTTATAATAGAAATTTCTCAGGAAAAATCAAGTAATCAACTATCCCTGATCCCTTTATATTGAAAATCGAAAGATTTTATCTGGCTAAATTATTTCCTGATAGGAGTTTCTTGCGTTTTTCATACAATATATATGCAGGACATTATATTTTAAAATGTATCAATGTAAGCAGGCTTTACACTGGAATAAAACAATCATTTTGGAATGAATTCATGAATATTATAGAACAAAAGCTTATTGAAGCACAGGAGAAGGCTAAAAATTTATTCAAAATTATTGAGGAAAGAAATCTTATCTGTAGCGGAAAAACAGAAAAAGAAATAAACACTGAGATTTACGAGCTCGCATTTGAACTGTATGGCATAAAAAAATACTGGCATAAAAGGATAGTAAGAGCTGGTAAGAATACATTATTTCCATATAGGGAAAATCCCCCTAATTTATTAATTAAGCAAAATGATATAGTGTTTCTAGATTTTGGTCCAGTTTTCGAAGATTGGGAGGCTGACTTTGGTAGAACATTTGTACTGGGCAATGATCATTTTATGATAAAGCTCCAAGCTGATATAATGCTTGCGTTTGATGAAGGAAAAAAATACTTCAATTCACGATCTAACATAACAGGAGGAGAATTATATTATTTTGTAAAGTCTTTAGCTGCAAAATACAGTTGGGAATTCGGGCATGTCCATTGTGGGCACCTAATTGGAAAGTTTCCTCATGAAAAGGTAGAAGATCATGAGGTCAATTCTTATTTACATCCAGATAACAAATACGACTTAAAATCTGTTAATTCTAATGGACTTAAAAAACATTGGATACTTGAAATACATTTTGTAGATCGTCAAAGAGAAATTGGTGGATTTACTGAAGAACTATTGACTATCTAGATGCAACAACCAGACTATCTAAGGCAGTTGACCCCTCCACATTAATCTTTGTTAGATTGTGCTTTGACCTTCTCTAAGAGTAAATCATACAATCTCTTTGTGACTTCGCCAGATCCTTCCAGTTTGATTTGATCCATCGTTTTCACGGGCAGGATATGTTTAGTGGTACTCGTAATAAATGCTTCGGACGCATGACGAAGTTCATCCAATGAATAATCCCGCTCGGTAATTTTGAAGCCTGAATCTTTTAGGTTTAAGATATTCTTACGAATCACCCCTTTGAGGACTTTATTTTTAGCGGTTACGACCTCCCGGTCTTTGGTGACGATAAAGAAATTTGCACGCGGGCATTCTTTAACGAAACCATCATGCTGGTACAATACATCATCAGCTTTATGTTCTTTGATATAAGGCTGTAACCAGATCGCCATTGAATAATCTAAGGTTTTCATCTCCGAAAGCGGTCGCTGGTAGTCATAAGTCACCAAATTGATCCCTTTGGTATTTATTTCCATAGGAACTACAAAAGGAGTTTGAGTGATGACCAGGTTCTGTACAGCAGGCAGCGTATATCCATCCTCAGAGTATCCGCCGGTAACGATCATTTTAATTCCGGAATCCGGTACATTGTTTTTGTCCTGCAGTGTCTGTAAAATAGCTTTTATTTCTTCAGGTCCCTGTTTGATTTGCAGGTGCATTTTAGCTATTGAGTTGTAAAAGCGTTCCAGGTGATCGTCGAGAAAAACCGATTTACCCTTTACTGTTTTAAAAAAGTCGAAAATACCATATCCACGCTGTATGGCTAAATCCGAAACCAGGAGCGAGGCCTGTTCTTCGGGCAGGAAACTATCATTTACAAAAACGTATCTATCAGCCATATTATGTAATCAGTAAGGGGTCTATTTATCTTAAACTATCGATTGTTTAGTGTAGATGCCACGTTTAACTGTTTAATAATTATGATCAAACAAGCGACATACCTTCTATAATACAATAATAATAAAATTACGCGTGATGATGAACCTTTCAATTGTTATCTTCGTCACCTATAATTAAACAATAGTTTCGTTAGCGGTGTTATAAGATCAGAATCATTATGATGATCAGGGTCCCTAAGGATTATGATAGTTATTAATCAAGAGTGAATAATATCTATTTTATGTTCATGGTTCCATTTAACAGACAAATAACAAAATCTTAAACAGATGAAAACGGATCTTATAGAAATTTTTCAAACCATCAGGGCATCGCTGCAGCCTTATGCGGCACTGGGTTTTAATAACAGGACAAATAGTGAGGAGCAATATGACCTATGGTCTGAGCTGACAGTTGAGGTGGATGGGGAAAAGCGGACAGAGACATTTTTCGTGAATCTCGAAATTAAGGATGACTATGTTCTTGTTGATCTTTTGCCGGAGGGTTTACCAGAGCATGAACGTCCGATGATCATTAAAGAGTTAGACGACATTACGGAAAACCTGATCGAGGACAAAGTAGCGGCCGGGTATAAAATATTTAAAGATAAGGAGTGGGTTTAACAATTGCCAGCTGGCAGCAGCCAGTAATTAATAGATTAGGAGAAGCAGGGTTTGAGGTTACCATTGAATTATCGGATGGTTATTCATTGGTAGACTTTAAAAATTATGGACAATTAGTCCTGAACCTTGTTTCTCTTGATGATACAACGGATGCTGCCGGACTCGTTCAATTACAGCAGCAATATCAATCTGATGATAAACAGTTAGTTCACCTTTGGGAGGATATATGGCTTACTCGTCAGCCCCAGGTGCTCAGCCGGATTTCTTCATTGCTGGGCAGAAATACAAAAGTCCATGGCCGTAAGACTAAAATCCGGACCATTACACAACCAGAAGCAGATGATTTTTTAGATAGGTTCCATTTGCAGGGAAGTGTAAAGGGGAGGTTCCGCTATGCGCTGGAGACGGAAGGGCAAATTGTAGCCGTAGCTTTATTTAGCGGGAAACGGAAAATGACAAGAAAACGTGCCGATTACAGTTCGATGGAACTGATGCGGTTTGCTAATGCTGAGGGGGTTACGGTGCAGGGCGGACTTAGCAAACTAATTAAACATGTAATCACCACGCATTCGCCGGATGATGTTATGACTTATGCCGATATGGATTGGTCTTATGGCAAGGGATATACAAAATTAGGATTTGAACTTGCGGAACAATCTCCACCGGCAGTGATCTGGTTGCAAAGAGAAACTTTAACCCGCTATTTTCCGCACCGTTTACCGGAAGAGGTCCGGTCTGTTCTTTTGACGGCTGATTTTACAGGTAATATCACAGATGTTATAGATAATATTATTGATGTTACAGGTAATAAGACTGATGTTACCTATCATATGACCGATTTTATTGCCAAAATGAGATCTTTGCAGTATACCCAGGTATATAATACCGGGAACCTGAAATATATTTTATACTTGTAAATGGATAATCATCCTCTATTAATTATTCTGGGGCCGACTGCCTCGGGCAAAACACGATTGGCTGTTGGTATGAGCCTGGAATTAAACGGGGAAGTGATCAGTGCCGATAGCAGACAGGTATTTAGGGATATGGATATCGGTACTGGTAAAGACCTCAATGAATATACGGTTAATGGTCGTTCCGTTCCTTATCATTTGATTAATATCAGGGAAGCGGGTGAGCAATATAATGTGAACGCTTTTAAGGAAGATTTTTATCATATCTATGGGGACTTAAGTGCAAAGGGGAAGGTTCCTGTACTTTGCGGTGGCACCGGAATGTATATCCATAGTTTACTACAAAATCAGGAATATACTGCGGTGCCTGTTGACCAGGTTTTAAGGGACAGTTTGCCGCTGCATGATATCCAACTGCTGCGCGAACGATTAACCTTATATCCGAAGGAGGTGACTGCTCATGCAGATCTTTCTTCGGCTAAAAGATTAGTCAGGGCCATAGAGATCGCCGAATATCTGCAGCATCACACTTTACCGGAAGCGATTTATCCGGCACTGAACCCTTTAGTAATCGGGTTGAGCGGTGATGTGGAACAACGTCGTTCACGCATTCTGAAGAGATTGGATGAGCGCTTTGATAGTGGTCTGATCGAAGAGGTAGAGGGACTATTGCAGCGCGGAGTGAGTGCAGACATATTGATTTTTTATGGCCTGGAGTATAAATTCGTGACTTCATACCTGCAAAACGAGATCAGTATACCGGAATTGAAAGAAAAACTATACATAGCCATCTGCCAGTTTGCAAAACGGCAGATGACTTTTTTCAGAAAAATGGAAAAAGACGGTGTGATGATAAACTGGCTGGATTCCTCTCTGGGCTCAGAAGAATTACAATCGGCCGTTGCCAGATTGTTTTTAGAAAAATACCAGCGCTAAATACCTGTATGGTAGCTCAGTATAGTTGTTGTCTGTTGTTTTAAAACAGCCCGGGAATTGCGTTATCATGAGGCCTAAGTTGATAATCGTGAAAATACCTAAGCTAATCCTGTAGTATTGTTCTTTTGTAATTAAAGGTGTTGGTTTTGCTTATGGCATGCAATTTGTAAATGGAGGAATAACAGATTAATTCTGGAGTTTAAACAAATGCTAACCACGAAATCTGCTAACGCAGGTTTCCTTTTAACAACAAAACAAAATGAAACATTCTACTAAATTTCTTGCTTCTGCAGTAGCTGCTGTGGCAATATTCCTTTCATCTAATGCAAGTGCTCAAAAAATTGGTATCGGTGCAAACGTAGGTATTCCTACAAGTGACCTTTACGGTTTTGCAGCTGGTGTTGATGTACGTGTTCAGTTCGATGTAACTAAACAATTGTCAGTTCCTGTAGCTACTGGTTACAATCATTTCTTCGCTAAAGATAACATTGGTTATTTTCCAAACGGATTAGGTGCACCAGCTGAATCTTTACCTGATTACGGATACATCCCGGTTAAAACTGGTTTGAAATATTTCTTCGATCCAAGTGGTTCAGGAATTTATGCAATGGGTGAAGTAGGTGCTGCAATCGGCGTGAGCGATCACTCTAAAACTACTTTATTATATGCGCCGACTTTAGGTTATTCTTGGAGCAACGGTTTAGATTTAGGTCTTAAATATGAAAACACTGGTAAAGGTGTAGACGGATTAGGTAACGAGTCTGGTCAGGTTGCTTTACGTATCGCTTACGGTTTCAAATTGTAAGTAACAAAATGTAGATAGGATTCTGTTAAAAGAATTCGATTTCTGAAGGGGGCTGTTCTGATGAACAGCCCCCTTTATTTTTTTGTAAAATCCGAGAATTGTATTTGTATTAACAAATTGCAATATTTTCAAAAAAACGTCCCATTTATCCTGTTCTGTTTTACTTTATTAAAATTAAAATAGTATTTTGAGCAAAAAAGGAAATTGATGAAGAAATATATAGGTATCGCCATGTTGTCTGCTTTGGTCGCTTGTACGAACAGTGAGAAGAAGTCAGAAACGGCGACCGATAGCGTGGCTAAAACAGATACTGTAGCTTTAAATACTGATATCCAGTTAGCTGATCCTAAAATTGAAAAGATATACTCAGGTTATATCGCGTTGAAAAATTCTTTGGTGATGAGCAATGCTGCTGCGGCACATCAGACAGCGATGGACCTTTCTGTTGCTTTAAAAGGTTTTGAAGGTTGTGAGAACACTGCCCTGATTGCAGACAAGATTGCTGGAACAGAAGATATCAAAGAACAGCGTAAAGAGTTTACGGCTTTAAGTTCTGATGTGATTGCTTTATTTAAGCATGTCGACTTAAAAAAGGGCACAATTTATATCCAGCATTGCCCGATGGCCAACAACGGCGACGGGGGCGATTGGCTTTCTTCGGAACAAAAAATCCGTAATCCTTATTATGGAGATAAAATGCTGGAATGCGGCGGGGTAGTAGAATCAATTACCGCCAAAAAATAAGCACAGTTTTTAGGCAGTGATGACCAGCGGTTAACAGAAATTTAACAGCTTTGTTATGATTGTTTAGGAACTATTAGCTTTATAATAGTTATTTTTGTTATTTATAAATTTAAAAGATATATGTCAGATATTGCAGAAATCAAGATTGATGGTAAAGTATATGAGTTTCCCATTATAACTGGTACCGAGGGGGAGAGAGGAATTGATATTTCAAAACTTAGGGATTTGACAGGTCACATTACACTGGACCTCGGCTACAAGAACACCGGATCTACAAAAAGTGCGATTACTTTTTTGGATGGTGAAAAAGGGATTTTAAAATACAGAGGTTACCCGATTGAGGAGCTTGCCGAAAAATCCAGCTTTCTTGAAGTTGCTTACCTGCTGATTTATGGTGACCTTCCAAAGGGAGAAGAACTGGAAAATTTCCAGTCGCAGATCACCAAACATACGCTGATCCATGAGGACATGAAAAAGTTCCTTGATGGTTACCCGTCTAAATCACATCCTATGGCGCAGTTAGCTTCATTGGTTTGCTCATTGTCGACTTTCTATCCGGAATCACTGGATGCGAATTCTTCTCCGGAAACAATGAACCGCGAAATGGTTAAGCTGCTGGCTAAATTCCCTACGATCGTATCGTTTATCTACAAAAAATCATTAGGTCACCCGCTGATCTATCCTAAGAATAAGTTTGACTATGTAAGTAACTACCTGAACATGACTTTCGGTCAGCGTACAGAGGATATAGAAATTGATCCGGTAGTGGTTAAAGCAATGAATACTTTACTGATCTTACATGCAGACCATGAGCAAAACTGCTCTGCATCTACTGTGAGAATGGTAGGTTCGTCAGATTGTAATATCTATGCGTCCGTTTCTGCAGGTATCGCTGCTTTATGGGGCCCGCTTCATGGTGGTGCTAACCAGGCCGTGATTGAAATGCTGGAGAAAATTAAGGAAGATGGCGGTGATACAGAAAAATGGATCAACAAGGCTAAGGATAAAAATGATCCTTTCCGCATGATGGGCTTCGGACACCGTGTTTACAAAAACTTTGATCCGCGTGCAAAAATCATTAAAAAAGCATGTGATGATATCCTGGAGAAATTAGGTATCAATGATCCTGTTTTAGAGATTGCGAAGAAACTGGAAGAGGCTGCTTTAAGTGATCCTTATTTTGTGGAACGCAAGTTATATCCTAACGTGGATTTCTATTCAGGAATTATCTACAGGGCTTTAGGTTTCCCTACAGATATGTTTACGGTATTGTTCGCTTTAGGACGTTTACCGGGTTGGATTGCACAATGGAAAGAAATGCATGAGAACAAAGAACCAATCGGCCGTCCGCGTCAGATTTACGTTGGTCATACCAACCGTACTTTTGAAGAGGCTGAAAACAGGTAATTGATTTTTCAGGATGTTGATCCTCCTGTCAGAATGTTATTTCTGATGATAGCAGGATTTGATCAGCAGCTGGAATAAGAACATAAAAAATCCCGGTAGCTTTTAGCGCTTACCGGGATTTTTCGTTTATCAGGGATTCATTTTGTGTTGAGTTCTTCAGCGGTTGCCTTCTGCAGGTTTTATATTTTATGAACCTGCCGAAGGCTTAGGATGTATATTTTCCGAATCTGCTGACAGTTTAGCTTTTACATCAGGAATGCTTTTAGCATGGTTTTAAAGTAGGTGCCATACTCTTTCAGTGCAGAGGTCAGTGTAGCCACTAAACCTTTCACATCTGTTGCTTTACCTTTGGTTGGCGGAACAAGAACTTTAGGGTCTACTGCGCGGTCATTTACGATTGTTGCAAACCAGGTTACGTTATCATGCGGCAGTGCCAATCCTAAGATCATACCAGGTAAGCCGTTAAACGATTCTGGTCCGCCCGATACAGGGATCTCATCTGTATAAAATGCCACCACATATACCGAGTCCATGATCACCGCATTTGCCCGTCTGCATTCGTAACCGGCGATCTCCCGGGTTTCGCCAGTGATCTTCCAGTTGATTACCCTTGCCGTATCTTTCACAACAAAAGTCTCTTCATAAACCTTTTTACGGGTAATTTTTTCTTTTGTAGTCAGGTCGGTATAAACCGTATTAATCTGGCTGATCTCCGGAGAGTCACCAAACCAAGGGATAGGAGGAGCGGTATCTTCGAGCGGGGTAAAAAGCGTTTTGTTTTTGGAAAAGCTCAATGTGCTTTTTAAAACTTTAAACTGCGGCTGTTTCTTTTTATAATCATCAATGATTTGCGTGAGGTAGGAACTATTGTTATTGTTCACCTGTTTTTGCAATACCGCGTACATATTGGTGCTCCTGTTAAATTCTATGACACCTTCGGTTGCAAATCTTGCATTCTGTGCGGAAAGGGTAGTGCTGAAGCCTATAACAAGCAGGTAGGCCAGGAGGATGAGTTTTCTGTTCATAATCATTATTTTTTTGGTGCTGCGCCGCCCATTTTGGTAAAGTCCCAGGTAAGTGTTGCCATAAAATATCTTGTAACGGTAGTATAGTTTTCTTGTGTAATCATGTTGCCGTAAGCACTTCTGCTAAAGCCGACATTCTTTTTGAGCAGGTCATTTGCAGAAAGTGAAAACTTTAATGCTTCTGATTTCAGGAACTTCCTGCTTACGCGTGCATTAACAATCATTTTATTGAAATCTTTATTAAACGACTTGGTAGCTCCCCGGAACTCATAGTTTGCGTCACCGCCGATTTCGAATTTTGCAGGCAGGTAAATATTAAAGTATCCGCTTCCGTTAGCGCCCCATCCGTTATCGTTGATAGATTGCTGCAGGGAACTCTCGTTAGTGGTATATGTAGGGCCACCACTCAGTTGTACGGAATATTTTTTTTCTTTGGATTTTGACAGTGACAGGCTACCATTATATGACATAGACTTCGATTCGTTCAGTGCACCGTTGACGTAGTTATATGAAGTGCTTCCACTGATTCCGCCATTCACACCAACATTCATGTCAATGGCATTAATTTTACGGTCTGCTGCTAAATACCCATAGAATGAACTCGACTTTTTACTACTAAGGTTAACGGATTGGAACGTGCTTTTACCTGCTGAATCTGTGGTCGTATTGCTGGCGATCGGATTGCTGGTTAAGCTATATGACATATAACCATAGATATATTGTGAACTCAGCATTTTATAGGAGTTATAATTTACCGAGAAATTATGGTTAAAAGAGGGTTTAAGGTTAGGATTACCCAGGGTAACGTTAAGCGGATCTGTATTTACTAACACGGGCTGGATCTGGTCGATCGTTGGTTGCCTGTTGCTACCATAATAGCGTACACCAAAGCTTTCTTGCTGTGAAACTTTATAACGGTAATTAACCTGAGGGTTCCAGTTAATAAAGGTCCGGTTAAACATGCTCTGATCGATTAAGTTCTCTTGTTTGAACCTCACGTTGGTCACTTTTGTACCAAAGTTCAGCGTCGATTTTTTATCCAGATAGTTGAAAACAGCCTCTCCCTGGTTTGATGTCTGGTTAAGTTTGTAGTTATTACTAAAGGTTCTGTCTAAATCATCGTACTGGTCATTGCCGGTATTATTAAATGATTTTCTATCCGATGTACTGTTGTTCAGGGCAAATCCGTAGCCTAAGATCAGCGAGAGCTTTGAAGTGAGTGGCTCAGTGTAGGACACTTTCGAATTAAATAAATTCGTTTTCACCAGACTGGTTTTGTACTGGTCTACCACGAGTGAGCTGTCTGGTGTGCCAGTTGTACTGTAAAACTCATTATCAGATTTCAGGAAACCTTTGGTTTCTGTATTGGTGATGGATTCGCTCAATGTGAGTGACACCGTACGGCCTTTCTTTTTTAGTTTTTTAGTGAGAAATACCGAACCGTTCCAGGTTTTGTCGCGTAAATTGTTGGTAAGCGTGCGCTCGCTTGTATTCAGCAGCGTTCCGTCGCCACGGCGGCTAACAGTCATGTATTCACTGCTGTTGTCGCTATTCTTTAATGTTCCATCCGACATTAATTTCAGGTTTGCCGTAGTGTCCAATTTAATGTTATACGTTGCATCAAGCTTTTGCCTGAACATATAATTATGAAAGTTTTCATTGGAGTTTGAATTGATTAACCCGTTTGGCTGATTATTTTGGGTCAGCGTATTTTTTGATCCATCCACAGTCAGCGAGCCGATTTTATAATTTGCATTGATGGATTCTTTATCACTGTTCCATTTATTTTCATAGTGCGTACCGCCAGTCCTGGCAATTGGTATACCTTCATTATTATACTGGCCATTGTAAGAATCTAATCCATTATCGCCGCCAGAAATAGAGAAACCTCCATCTACCATTTGCAAGCTCGATGAACCGTACTTTTCACTGTCGCCCCAGCCGAGCCCCGTTTTCCCTGTGTTGGCCAAAGTACCGTAGGCTGCAAATTTCTGTTTCCCTTTAAAGAGGTTGAACATGCCCTGCAGCTGATAAAAATCGTCCGTTCCACCGCCCAGATCAAGTTTACCGAAGTACCCGTTTTTCTTGTCTTCTTTAAGTTTGATATTAATCGTTTTAGCCTTTTCGCCATCGTCAATCCCGGTAAAGGTTGCCTGATCACTCTTTTTATCATATAGTTGAACTTTATCGACCATGTCTGCGCGGATATTTTTAGTCACCAATGTAGGGTCGTCACCAAAAAACTCTTCACCGTCTACCAGCACCTTGTTTACTTTCGAACCTTGTGCGGTGATTTTTCCATCCTTATCTACCTGTACACCCTGCAGCTGTTTCAGCAGGTCTTCCACTTTATCATTTGGCTGGATCTTGTAAGCCGCGGCGTTAAATTCTGTGGTGTCTCCTTTAATTTTAATCGCAAGCGCCTTTCCTTTGATAATTACATCATTCAGGAGATTCGCTTTTAGGATCAGTTTTACACGACCAAAATCTATGCTGGTCTTTGAACTGTCAACAGTAAAATGTTCAACATAATCTGCATAACCTGGATAGGTGAACAGCAGGAACATTTTTCCTTTAGGCAGGTTGGTTAATTGAAAGGTCCCGTTTTCTGCGGTCCGGGTAAATTTAACGAGGATCGAATCCTTCGCTCGGATTACACTTACGGATGCATTGACTAGCTTGGCGCTTGTAGTTGTGTCCACTACTGATCCTTTTACAGAATAGGAATTCTGTGCGTACGACGCGAAGGAAATGAGGGAGAAGAGGAGCAGATTAAGTAAGAGTAATTTCATCTAGTTTGTTTTTGGTTTCTTTGGTCAGATGGAGCCTTTGATGATTCAACTAATTATTGTCTTGTTGCTTAATAATCAGTTGTAATCATGTCGGGTTCATCTTGTTGTTCGTTGGTTTCTTTGGTCAGATGGAGCCTTTGATGATTCAACTAATTATTGCCTTGTTGCTTAATAATTAGATGTATTCATGTCGGGTTCATCTAGTTTGTTCGTTGGTTTCTTTGGTTTGGTGCAATCTTGATGATTCGAATAAGTATATGTAATCATTAAGATTCTCTGGTTTTTGTTTTGGGTTTGAATTAGAGTTAGATGATCAAGAACTGTAATGTTTGCGTTTATTCATAACCTTTTCTTGTTTTAAATTGATATCAGGTTTATTATAAACGCAAATTATAACTAATACTTTAGTAATAAAAGTATTTTCTTCTTTTAATGTGTTAAAAAACGTTAATTAATCAAAATTTAACACTAAGTAGGTAAAAATTACGATAATCATCACTATTAATTTTACAATAGAAGGTAATGTGTTAATAAAGTTTATGATTTTACAATATTCACCGGTAAATATCAGTTATACTCCGATAATCGCCCATTAACAAACAAATTGTTCGATATCGGGCATTTCTCGTCTGACGACATTTCACAAGTATCTGTAAATCATGTATATAGAAATGGCATCTTGCTTGTATATAGGATAGCAAAACCAATTAAATGGATACTATCATTGAAGAAGAGGTAAAAGCGCATAAAAGGAGAAAAATCTGGGTAATAATTTCAGCAGGCCTATTGGTGTTGATTACTGCTGTGCTGCTTATGCGCAATTTAATTACACCATCATTATCAGCCGTCGAGATTAACACTGCGGTTGTCGAAAAAGGGAATATCGAAAACACGATCAATGCGACAGGTGAGGTGCTGCCTGAATTTGAGGAGGTGCTGACCAGCCCCATTAATGCTTCGGTGAGACAAGTACTGATGGATGCAGGAAATAAAATCAAGTCGGGACAGTCGATTTTAACGCTCGACAAATCCGCGGCCGAAACAGATTTTAATAAACTGAAATTCCAGATCGAATCAAAAGATAATGAGATCCGCAAGCTGAAGCTCGACCTCTCTAAAAGTTTTTATGATATCAAATCGAATAACAATATCAAACAATTACGGATTGCGAGCCTGACCGATGCTGTTGCCAATGCCAAAAGATTGTATAAAGCAGGCGGCGGGACCAGAGAAGGGATTGAACAGGCGGAATTAAACCTGAAAGTAGCAGAGCTGGAAAAAAAGCAGCTGGAAAATGAAATCAGCAGTAAACAGCAAACGATGAAGATAGAGATTACTGAGGCTGAAATTGCACTGGCGATTTTACGGAACGACCAGCTGGCATTAAAGCGGAAACTGGACCTGGCTAATGTTATCGCTACACGTGCAGGGGTGATCACCTGGGTCAACAAAAATATCGGCGCAACGATCCGTGAAGGGGAACCTTTGGCAAGAATAGCCGACCTGGGTAGTTTTAAGGTAGCGGGCGGCATATCAGAAAATTCGCTGGATCAGTTGAGTATCCATATGCCGGTAGTGATCCGCTTAAATGAAATATTGCTGAGAGGCCAGGTGGTGAATATCTCTCCGGCAGTGAACAACGGGATTGTATCTTTTGATGTGCAGCTGGACGAAAGGAACAATAAGCTGCTGAGACCCAATATGAAGGTGGATGTATTTCTGGTTACGGCCACGAGGAGCGGGGTAACCCGGGTGGTAAACGGACCGGTTTTTAATGGTTCGGATGATCAGGATGTGTTTGTAATGAGCAATGGTAAAGCAGTGAAACGTAAGGTGAAAACGGGACTGAGCAATTTTGACTTCATCGAGATCCTGAGTGGGTTGAAATCCGGGGAAACGATCATCACCTCTGATCTGAAAGGGTTTAACAACACCAGTGAAATCACAATTACTAAATAAGGGATCCGGTGAGAACAAAACTACATAAAACCAAACTGGCATTGATGAGCTGCTTAAGCCTGCTATGTGCTGTCTATACGCTGGATTCTTATGCGGGGACAACAAATGATACGCTGAAGCTCGGCCTGATGCAGGTGGTAGAAATGGCAAAAACTAATTCGATCGCAGCGAAACAAGCGGTCACGGTCAGGGAAACAAAATACTGGGAATGGCGCACATTTAAATCGGCTTACCAGCCACAGCTGCAATTGGAAGGCATCATTCCTGGCTATAACAAAACTTATACGCAGGTTTTGCAGCCTGATGGCACGATCCAGTTCCAGCCGGTTAACAATGACAACTCATCACTGACTTTGAATTTTAACCAGAGTATTGCTGCAACCGGTGCTACTGTTTATGGGACTACGCAACTGCAGCGCTATGATAACTTTTCGAGTAAAACGGTATTATATAATAGTATTCCGTATGCGATCGGTTTTGACCAGCCCTTGTTCCAGTTCAATCCATTGAAATGGGACAAGAAGATTGAACCCTTAAAGTACAATGAGAGCAGGCAGATTTACATCGAATCGCAGGAACAGATTGCAATAGCGGTGACGGGATACTTTTTTGATCTGCTGCTGGCACAGGTGAACCTGCATGTTGCAGAGACAAACCTCGAAAACACGGGGAAAATACTCGGCATTGCCAACCTGAAGTTCGAACTGGGTAAGGTGGCCAAAAATGAAATCCTGCAGTTGCAGATGGAACAGTTAAATGCACAGAAGGCGGTGGGTACGGCTAAGCGCGACATGGAAATATCTACGCTGGGCCTGCGGAGTTATATCGGGCTGGAAGGAAATGAAAGGATTGTTCTTGATATGCCCTCGGCTATGAGACAAGTAAATGTGATCGCAGAAAAGGTATTAAAGGAAGCTTACGAAAACAGGTCGGATGCCATCGCATTTATGCGGCGGCTCGCTGAAGCCCGCCGTGATGTGGCCAAAGCAAAAGGCGAGAACGGACTGAACGCAACGCTTAGTGCCAACCTCGGTTTCTCCAAATCTGCGAACAGGATTGCAGAAGTTTACCGTTCCCCCCAAAGTCAGCAAACTGTACAGATGACTATTTCTATTCCTGTGCTGGACTGGGGCAGATCGAAGTCTAAACTCAAAACGGCAGAAGCGAACCAGCAATTTACGGTCTATGCGGTAGAGCAGGACAAGCAAACTTTTAAACAGGAGATCATCACACAGGTAACGCTGTTTAATATGATGAAGAACCAGTTGCTCCTGACCGCAAAAGCGGAGCAGATCGCCGCAGAGAAATACCAGATCGCACGTGAAAGATATGTGCTGGGCGATTTAAGCATTACAGAGCTAAGTATAGCTTTCCAGGAGAATGATAGTGCAAAGCGCGACCATGTAGCGTCACTACGGGATTTCTGGGGTGCCTATTATCAGTTAAGATACCTGTCATTATATGATTTCGAAAAAAATCAAAAAATAACTTACCAATAATATTTTAATCACTAACTATACGATATGATACGTTTACAAAACATTCAAAAAGTGTATCGCACTGATACTGTTGAAACGCTGGCAGTTAACGGGATTAGTCTCGACGTGGCCAAGGGTGAATTTTTATCCATCATGGGACCATCCGGCTGTGGCAAAAGTACATTGCTGAACATTATGGGTTTGCTTGACTTACCTTCAACAGGGAACATCAGGATTGATGAGCAGGATACGACAAAAATGAAGGATAAACAGCTGGCGAATTTCAGGAACGAAAAACTGGGCTTTATCTTCCAGAGTTATCATTTGATCAATGACCTGCGGGTGCTTGACAACGTGGAACTGCCGTTGCTGTACCGGTCGGCATCCGAAAAGGAACGCCGTTTTATGGCTACCCAGGCGCTGGAAAAAGTTGGACTGAGCAGCAGGCTGAAACACTTTCCCACACAGCTGAGCGGTGGTCAGCGTCAGCGTGTAGCGATTGCACGTGCGATTGTAGGCAACCCGCAGATTATCCTTGCCGATGAGCCGACGGGCAACCTGGACAGTGCGATGGGTAACGAAATTATGGATATCCTGATCAACCTGAATAAAAATGAGGGGACAACCATTGTGATGGTTACACATGATGAGCACATGGCGAACAAGACCCACCGCCTGGTACGTTTATTTGATGGTTCACAAGTATTATAATCCGGAAAATTATGCTAAAAAATTACTTTAAAATCGCCATAGCCGTATTGAGGAGAAGGAAGTTCTTCACTTTTATCAGTTTGTTCGGTATCAGTTTTACGCTGACGATTCTGATGGTAGCAACTGCATTTCTGGATAAAGCAATTAGTGCTGATTATCCTGATTTGAAGAGGGACAGGTCCTTATATCTTACATCTGTGGAATTGAAAAACACAAAGTTAGGCTGGTTTAACAGGAGCCCCCTTTCACTGTATTTTATCAACACCTACTTGCCTGCACTAAAAAAGCCTGAAAAGATTGCTTTTTCTTCCAGTTCGTCGGCAACCAATACCTATGTTAACAATAAAAAAATTGTGGTTGACTACAAACATACCAATGCTGCTTTTTGGGAGGTGATGGAATTTGATTTCCTGGAAGGCAAACCGTATAATCAAAAGCAGGTCGACCAGGCACAATCGGTAGCTGTAATTTCTGAAGATTTGAAAAAGAAATATTTTGGGGACGTAGCGTCAGTAATCGGAAAATATATTGAAGCAGATAACAGACGATACCAGGTGATTGGTGTGGTGAAAGATGTATCCAAAACACTGGGATATATATATGGTAATATGTATTTGCCCTATACCACCTCAAAATTTGCAGAAAAAAATACGGACCTCATGGGGCCTTATACTGCTGTATTATTGGCGAAATCAGCAGCAGAAATCCCTGCGATGGTGGATGAGTACAACCAAATGCTCAAAAAGGTACCATTTGATAAAAAAGAATTTGATAAACTGAACGTCAGACCGGATACTTATCTGGCGAGTTTAACACGCGGCATAACTGGTAATGATACCAGTACAGGGGTCACAAAGTTCTTCCTGATACTGGGGCTGGTGGCATTTATTTTCCTGCTGCTGCCGACGATTAACCTTGTAAATATCAATATTACCCGGATTATGGAACGCTCTTCAGAAATTGGTGTACGTAAAGCATTCGGTGCGTCGTCAAGGACACTGGTTTACCAGTTTGTGATCGAGAATATCATCCTGACCTTAATTGGCGGATTGATCGGCGTGGTGTTATCTGTGGTGGCAATTTATATCATCAATTCGGCCGACCTGATTGGTAACTTAAACCTGACGCTGAACCTAAAGGTGTTGTTTTACAGTTTCATTGTATGTTTGTTTTTCGGCCTGCTTTCTGGAGTTTATCCAGCCTGGCAAATGTCGAGGTTAAACGTAGTCACTGCCCTGAAGGCCCAATAATTCATTCCTCATCCTCATAAAAATTATTATGTATAAGCATTTATTTAAATTGATCTGGAATAAAAAGAAACAGAACTTTCTATTCCTGTCTGAAATACTGGTATCGTTTTTAGTGATCTTTACTGTATTTTCTTTTGTCATTTTTTATTACCAGAACTATAAAAAGCCCTTGGGTTTTGAGTACGATAAGGTATGGATCGTAGATTACAACAATACACAGGACACTAAAAACGCTGATACGCTGACTCTATTTTACGAGAACCTGCGGGCGACCTTGAAAGCCCTTCCGCAAGTGGTGGATGTAAGTTATTCGAGCAATAACATTCCATTCTCAGAAAGTTATATGTCTACAAATGTGAGTTACAAAGGAAAACAATTGGACCGGGTAAGTAACTTCAGGTCAGATATGAATTACAAAAATGTATGGCAGTTAAAAGTGCTGGACGGACACTGGTATACGAAAAATGATATCAAAGGTAAATATGAGCCGGTTGTTATTGATTCGACCTTAAAAGAAACCTTGTTTGGCAAACAAAGCGCCATTGGCCAGGTAATTGGAGATGGCGATAATAAGAACACCAAAAAAATTATTGGTGTAATAGCAGATATGAAAGTTGAAGGCGATTACCATACCGCAGGCAAATCTATTTATACCAGGATTGATACGGGTGCCTACCGCTCGCTAAGTATACTCGCTATCCGTGTAAATGACCAGGCAGATGCTGCGTTCGAAAGCAAGCTGTATAAACTACTGGCGAACACAATGAAAAAATCCAATATCGGCATTAGCCATTCTACAGAAATGCGCGTAACCAAAAATGAACATACCATTATCCCAATGATCATCTTTATGATCGTTGCCGGCTTCCTGATTATAAATGTTGCTCTCGGTTTGTTTGGTGTACTTTGGTATTCGATTAACAGGCGTAAAGGGGAAATTGGTTTGAGACGGGCGATTGGTGCAACGGGTAATAGTGTATCTTATCAATTGATTACAGAATCGATGATACTGGCCTCTCTGGCATTAGTTGTAGGCTGCTTTTTCGCGGCACAGTTTCCGCTGCTGCATGTGTTTAATATCACGACGAGTGCATACCTGATTGCGATGGTCCTTGCCGTATTATTCATCTACCTGCTGGTTTTCCTGTGTTCGTTATATCCGGGTAAACAGGCTGCTGCAATTCTTCCGGCAATTGCATTACACGAAGAATAATAATATATTAACTTTGACTATGATACTAATTGTGGATGACGATATTGCGGTAAGGACATCTTTAACATTGTTGCTGGAAAGCGCGGATAAGGAAGTGATTACAGCAGAAAGTGCAGCGGGTGCTTTGGAGGTGATCAATAAAAAACTGCCTCAACTGGTAATCCTGGACCTGAACTTTTCTGCAGATACTTCCGGCAAAGAAGGGATGGCGTTGCTAAAGCAAATCAGGCTGCGCAGCAGCACCGTTCCGGTTATGCTGATTACGGGCTGGGCAAGTATCGATCTCGCGGTACAGGGCATGAAATTGGGTGCCAACGATTTTATCAATAAACCATGGAATAACGAACATGTACTGCAATCTGTTACCACGCTGCTGGAATTGACGACACACCCGGCAGAAAACCGCACCCGAAGACAGCTGGACAGGAAATATAAATTTAAACAGATCATCGGGGAAGATCCGAAAATGCTGGATATCCTGGAGACGATCGGAAGGGTAGCAGCAACGGACGCAGCAATCCTGATTATGGGTGAAAGCGGAACGGGTAAGGAGCTGATTGCAGAAGCGATCCACGAAAATAGTTTAAGGCTGAACAAACCATTTGTGAAAGTCAATCTCGGTGGTATTTCTTCCTCTTTGTTTGAAAGTGAGATGTTCGGGCATACCCGCGGAGCATTTACGGATGCGCGTCATGACCGCACCGGACGTTTTGAAATGGCGCATAAGGGGACAATCTTCCTTGATGAGATAGGGGATCTGGAAGCGGGAAGCCAGGTGAAACTTTTGCGTGTGCTGCAAGACCGCACCTACGAAGTTTTAGGGAGCAGCAGGACTAAGGTAGTAGATACCCGTGTGGTATGTGCTACCAATAAAGAGCTGAATGAAATGGTAAGTAAAGGCTTTTTCAGAGAAGATTTGCTATACAGGATCAACCTGATCACTATCCGGCTGCCTGCATTAAGGGAACGCCCGGGTGATATCCCTGCACTGGTAAACTTCTTTATCGATAACCTGAAGGAAATCTATAACCGTCCCTCGCTGGTAGTTGCCGCTGCAGCGATGAAATGGCTGCAGCAGTTGCCCTTGCCAGGCAATATCCGTCAGCTGAAGAATCTGGTAGAAAGATCTATTCTGGTCAGCAAAAGCAACGAACTCGGCATTGACGATTTTAAATCGCAATTACATTCTTCGCCTTCGCGTAAGGAAACTGTTCAGCTGCCGGGCGTTGGTACCATCACTCTGGAAGAAATGGAAGTGCAAATGGTGAAACAGGCGATGAACTTTCATAAAAATAAAATAACCAAGGCTGCTGCATCTCTGGGCATTACACGGAATGCATTATACAGGCGGCTGGATAAATACCATATTCCTTATAATGAAGCTGAAGAGTAAATTTATCCTGGTTATTGTTACGCTGCACCTGGTCTGCCTGTGCCTTTCTTATTTTATTTTTAAGGAACAGCGGATTTTGTTCATCGGCTGTGAAGCCATTATCATTTGTTCTGCGGTGGTGTCCCTGGGTTTATACCGGCAACTGATTGAACCGCTGACTAATCTTAAGGAGGGCATCAACGCAATCAAAGACAGGGATTTCAATGTAAAGTTTATTCCTACCGGCAAAACGGAAATGGATGAACTGATCGATGTATATAACCGGATGATGGATGAATTGCGCATGGAACGTATTAGACAGGAAGAACAGCATTTTTTCTTGGAAAAGCTGATCAATACCTCACCAACGGGCATCGTGATCCTTGATTATGATCACCAGGTTAAGCAGATCAATCCAAAAGCAGCAACAATTTTAGCCGGAGCAGGGGATGAGCTGATGGAGGAAATCAGCCTTTTGCCAATTGGTGGTTCCAAGACCGTTAAAGCTGGAGGGTTTAAAACTTATAAAATTCAAAAATCCCATTTTATAGACAGGGGATTTTCGAGGGAATTTATCCTGATAGAAGAATTGACTACAGAGATTTTTGAAGCAGAAAAAGGGGTGTACGGCAAAGTGATCCGGATGATGGCTCATGAGGTAAATAATACGATTGGTCCGGTTAATTCAATTATCAATTTGGCACTGGGAATGGATGCACTCTGGGTAGAGGAAGAAAAAGCAACTTTAAGACACGCCATGCAGGTGGCGGTAGACCGGAACCAGAACCTCAACTTGTTTATGCGCAATTTCGCAGATCTGGTGAAATTACCTGCTGTTAATAAGCAACGGATAGATCTCCATTTACTTTTCCGCTCCGTTGCCGGATTCATGGAAATTAAAGCCAGGGAAAGTGGGGTTGTCTTTGGATTTGATCTGCCGGATCAGCCTTATTATATTAACGGGGATGCCCAGCAGCTGGAGCAGGCCTTAATCAATATTGTGAAAAATGCAGTAGAAGCTATTGATGGGCAGGGTAAGATTAATTTTATCCTTGATGCTGTATCTCATCAGCTGATTGTTCAGGATAATGGCGCTGGAATAACTGAAGAAGGGAATGAACAATTATTCAATCCCTTCTTTAGCACAAAAAAAGACGGTCAGGGTATAGGATTGACAATGGTTAGAGAGATTTTGCTGAACCATGGTTTTGAATTTTCACTGAAGACCATCACACCCGGCAGGACTGAGTTTCGTATTCAACTGAGGTAATTTGAATACGGTTTGTCAGAGTTGTAAGTGCTGAGCTTGCTGTGATACCAGTTTAATGATGCTGAGCTATTGCTCTCCATTTTTCTCCGGTGGTTTAGTTTTCAGTCTTTTGCTTTGTTTCAAACTGTTGTTCAGCATCCATTCAATCTGACCATTAACACTACGAAATTCATCAGCTGCCCATTTCTCTATTGCCTTCATCGTTTCTGAATCGATCCTTAATGCGAATGATTTCTTTTCTGCCATAACTATTGATTTAAGGTACCCGTATTGATTACAGGTTTGGTCTCACTATCACCGCAAAGTACTACCATCAAATTAGAGACCATTGTTGCTTTCCTGTCGTCGTCAAATTCAATAATGTGTTTATCCGCTAAAAGCTTCAATGCGCTTTCTACCATCCCGACAGCACCTTCCACGATTTTATGGCGTGCGGCAACTACAGCAGAAGCCTGTTGCCTTCTGAGCATAGAGTGTGCAATTTCCGGTGCATAGGCCAGATAGGCAATCCTTGATTCGATTACTTCAATACCTGCGATATCCAGACGTTCGCTGACTTCACCTTCCAAAGCGATGTTTACATCATCAAAGTTTGTACTCAATGTCACTGTAGCACGTTCATCTTCAAAATGGTCGTATGGAAAAGACCCGGCGAGTTTACGTACGGCAGAGTCCGTCTGGATGCGGATAAAGTTTTCGTAACTGTCTACTTCAAAGGTTGCTTTAAAGGTATCCCTGACCCGCCATACCAGGATCACGCTGATCAGGATCGGGTTACCCATTTTATCATTTACTTTAATTTTTTCGCTTTCAAAGTTCCGCGCACGCAGAGAAAGGTTTGATCTGGTGTAGAGCGGGTTGATCCAGAACAGGCCATTCCCTTTGATGCTGCCTGCGTATTTTCCAAACAGAAGCAGGACTTTAGAACTATTGGGGCTGACGATGATCAGGCCTTTGGCTGCAATTAGTGCCAGAGGGATCAGGGGAATGATCAGGACCTGGTTTTCTGTAGTTGCACCATAGGCGATCAGTATACACAGCACCACTGTGATCACAACAGCGAGGTAACCGTTAACAGGCGTAATAATTTTTTCTGCTTTCATTTTATGTAGTATTTAAATGATATTAAATTGATATCATAAATGTAGCGATTATTTGAATATAAATGCAGTAAGAAAAAATAAATATTGAGGGGTATAGAAATGCAAAATCCCTGTTGTTCAACCTCTCGGGCTTGAAAGCAAGCGACAGGTTGAACAACAGGGATAATGGTTATGGGTTTTGTTGCTGTTATGGCATTAAATAGATTATAAATCCTTTAATGATAGCCTCCGAAATTACCAGTGCAATTGAATATAGGACTAACAGACTAATCATCTTTCTGATGGTTTGCCATTTTGAACGGTTATAAAATAACTTTAATCCATAGTACAAGTACCAGACGATCCCGCAGAATACGACAACAGCTATAATATTGCTTATCGCAGAGTCTAATCCAAATACATATTTTTTGAGCGGCTCGGCAACAATGGACACGATAAAGAAAGCTGTCATGCCGTGGACGGTGAAGACAAGATGGTTAATGTAGTAGATCCTGTTTTTCCGGAAATTGATCATGATGAAAAATGCCAGCAATGGCATCAGTAAGAAGTACTGCTTTGGCTGGTACTTTTTGAACTCTTCATTTACATAATTATGGTCTTTTACTTTACCAGAAACACCATAATCAACCCTTTTAATTTTTTGCAAAAACCAATTGTCCTGCGCTGCAGCCGGCAGTTTTTTCTGCCGATCCATATAGGCCGTATAGGTACTGTCGTGCTTAACCGTATTAGCTTCTTTATACTCGTCTATCAAGTCAGTGGAGCTCACAGAGGAGTCTTTGCTATGCAATTTTGCTACTTCAGCCAGGTATTTATTCTGATCCTTATAAGATAAGTCCTCAAAATCATCAAGATCAATTAACGGCCTGGGTGCTAAGCCCTTCGTGGCGGTTTGAACTAAATTCTTACCTATACCATTTAAATGTTTTAATGATGAATCTGTCTGCCGTTTAGCTTTGATCAGGTTTTGATTTTCTTTATCTCTTTTTTTCGTTGCTTCGGCAAGCGTATGTATTTTGTTTTCGGTATGTTCTTGTTCTTCCAGTGCATGGGGCACGATCAGAAAATAAACAATAGATATAAAAATGTATAAACTTACCGGATGGATGTAACGGGCCCTTTTACCTGCTAAATAATCCAGTGTCAGCTGACCGGGTTTAGTGAGCAATGGTACCAGCGTCTGCCAGAACTTGGATTCAAAATGGAAATAATGGGCCACACTGTGACCGATAAAATGCCAGAATGGTTCCCTAAGCTCCAGGTTGGGCTGACCACAGCTGCTGCAGTAATGGAATTCTACATGGTGGCCGCAGTTCAGGCAGTTTTTTTCTTTACGGTAATGTCCCGACATAAAATGATTACATTAAAATTCCAGCAATAGAAGCAGAAAGATAAGAGGCAAGGGTTCCGCACATTAATGCTTTAAGACCTAGTTTGGCTAAATCTGCACGGCGTTCCGGTGCCAGTTCCCCGATCCCGCCAATCTGCATTCCCACACTGCTAAAGTTAGCAAATCCGCAGATAGCAATACTAATAATCAGGATACCTTTTTCTGTAACAATTGGCACAGCTTTAGTTGTCAGGTTTTTGAAAGCAAGGAATTCGTTAACCGTTAACTTCTGACCCAACAGGGTAGCTGCATTGCTGACGTCGGCTTCAGGGATACCCATCGACCAGGCAAAAGGATAAAAGATTTTACCAAAGATCCAGTCAAGCGACAAATTGAAATCCGGACTAAACAAATGCCCGATATGAATAAAGATATAATCTACCAATGCGATCAGCGCGATAAAACCAATCAGCATCGCAATTACGTTCATGGCAATTTTAAAACCTTCACCGGCACCATGTGAAATGGCATCAATCAGGTTGGTATATTCGCTTTTTACTTCGAGTTTTACTTTTCCCATCGTCTGGGAAACTTCTGTTTCAGGAAAAACAATTTTCGCAATAATCAATGCACCCGGAGCGGCCATTAAGCTGGCCATAATCAGTTTTGGTGCTAAGTTCATTCCCGCCTGCGCACCCATATTGGCGTATACAATTAAGATACCGCCGGCAATACAAGCCAAACTTCCGCTCATGGAAGCCAGAAGCTCACTTTTTGTCATCCCTTTAAGATAAGGTTTGATCATTACCTGCGCTTCTACCTGACCCACAAAGGCGCTGGCTACGTTACTTAAAGCTTCTGCACCGCTTACGCGCATGATGAAGTTCATCCCCCTGGCGATTACCGCAACGATGCGCTGCATAATCCCGAAGTGATAGAATATCGCTACCAATACACAAACAAGGATAATGGTTGCGGTTACGTTAAAGGCAAATACGAAACTGGGAGGGGCTGTATAATCGTGGATCTGACCATCAAAACCTACTACCGCTACACCGCCATATACGAAGTCTACACCTTTTTTAGCAAACTGTTCGATTTTCTGCATTCCCTTACCTAAGAATTCAAAAAAGTGCTGAACAGCACTTACTCGTAATATGAGTACAGCAATGAGGACTTGGAGCGTGAGGCCACTGGCAACTAATCTGTAATTTATCTTTTTCTTATTATTTGAAAAAAGAAAAGCAAGGCCCAATATGAAAATGATGCCAATAATCCCGTGAAAACGCTCCATAAAAATTGTTCAGATGATAGTTGTTGAGTTGAAAAAAATAAAGATGTATATAAAGTTGCAAATAATTGCTATTGAGATGAATTTCTTTTGTTTAACTCATCCCTGATTCTTGCCGCTTTTTCATAAGCTTCTTCGGCAATAGCTTCCTGTAGTTTCTGGTTCAGTTCTTCAATGCTGAGGTTACTGAATCCTGTTCCGGGAATGGAAGTATCAATATCTTCCTGTCCTTCTTCTTTGCTGAGGCTGTCCATATTTTCTAAAAACAGCAGGTCGTTGCCTTCGATGACGATACCGGCAGAAGAGAGGATAAATTCATAAGTGTAAATTGCGGAATTAAAACGTACCGCTAAAGCGATCGCATCAGATGTCCTTGCATCAATTTCTTCTGTTCTTTCTCCATCTGTACAGATGAGTTTAGCGAAAAACACCCCGTCTACCAGGTTATAAATCAGGATTTCTTTGATCTCGATCTTGTAAGTCTGTGCGAATGTTTTAAACAGGTCGTGTGTTAACGGCCTGCTCGGGGTCATTTTTTCAATTTCAATGGCGATAGCCTGCGCTTCAAAGGCACCAATGATGATGGGCAAACGTCTTCTGCCGTTTACTTCTCCAAGTACCAGTGCATAGGCTCCGGATTGGGTCTGGCTGTAGGATAAGCCAACAATATCTAGTTTTACTTTTTTCATATATCAAAATACCAGGCGTAAACTTTCATTTACGCCCGGTATTATATTAGGCCTGGTGTGCTTTTAATGCCTCAATTAATTTTGGTACAACATCAAAGGCATCGCCAACGATCCCGTAATCGGCAACCTTAAAGAAAGGCGCTTCAGGATCTTTATTGATGACAACGATAACTTTAGATGAGCTTACGCCAGCCAAATGCTGGATTGCGCCGGAGATTCCGATAGCGATGTAAAGGTTCGGACTAATGGCAATACCAGTCTGTCCCACGTGCTCCGAATGCGGTCTCCAGTCAGCATCAGACACTGGTTTAGAACAAGCAGTAGCTGCACCTAAAAGGTTCGCCAGTTCTTCGATCATTCCCCAATTTTCCGGGCCTTTAAGACCTCTTCCTGCTGAAACCACCAGTTCTGCGTCAGGCAGGGAAACTTTGTCTGTAGCTCTTACGATTTCTTTAACAATTGCTGCAAGGTCAGTTGACTGTACAGCAGGGGAGAAGGATTCAACAACTGCATCTGCAGGTGATTCTTTCACGCCAAAAGCATTCGGGTTTAATGCGATAACCTTAACTGCCGATGTCAGCTCCGTTACAGCAAAAGCTTTCCCTGAAAAAGCTGTTTTTTTAACCAGGAATTTGCCTCCTTCTAACTGTGGAAGCTCCACAGCACCGTCAACTAATCCTGCTTTTAATTTCACCGCTACGCGTGGTGCCAAACCTTTTCCTGAGAAGGAGTTCGACAAAACAATAATATCAGCACTTTCCTTTTGTGCGGCTTCTGCAATTACAGCAGCATAAGCCTGGTTCACAAAATTTTTTAATTCTTCTGTGGCAACGGTCAGCACTTTTGCTGCACCGTACTTTCCTAATTCCTTAAGATCACTTTCAGCGACGTTACCGATAGATACCGCGCTTAGGCTTGTCCCTGTTTTATCCGCGATTGCTTTAGCGTAAGAAACTGCTTCAAATACAGATTTCTTAAACTTGCCGCCGACTTGTTCTACATATACTAAAACTGACATATATTATTTCTTAAAATTGTATAGACTGGTTTATGGTTAGATGACTTTAGCCTCGCTGTGTAATAAGCCGATCAGGCTTGTCGCGTCTTCTGCAGGGATCAGTTTTACTGTTCCGCGTGGAGGAGGAGTTTCAAATTGAACTACTTTAGCTACTTCTTCTATTTCCTTTGCCTCTACCACAACCAAAGGTTTGGTACGGGCAGACATAATACCACGCATATTCGGGATTTTTGGTTCTGCTACACCTTCGGCACAGCTTGCAACAAATTTTCCGGTTACCGTAACTACTTCTTTACCACCTTCGATTTCACGTTCGATAGTAGCAGTAGTACCGTCATAATCTAATTTTTTAATGATAGATATTGATGGGATAGCTAAAAATTCGCCAATCATAGCCGCCACCTGCGCACCATTATAATCGATAGACTCGCGACCGGTTAAAATCATGTCGAACTCGCCTGTTTTAGCATATTCTGCAATCTGGAAAGCAGTGAAATATGCATCACGCGGTGCGGCATTGATCCGTACAGCGTCATCAGCTCCGATTGCCAAAGCTTTCCTGATGGTTGGGTCTGTTGCACTTTCACCGACATTAATTACGGTTACCGTACCTTTACCACCTTCACAAAGTTCTATTGCTTTCGATAACGCAATTTCATCATAGGGATTCACAATAAATTGTACTCCGGCAGTATTGAATTGTGTATTATCGTTAGTAAAAGTTATTTTTGTGGTTGTGTCGGGCACATTACTGATACAAACTAATATTTTCATATGAATAAGTTGTTTTTAAAATTGATGAAGCCTTTACACACTAAATCTGGTTATAATCAGTGCTCAAATCTGACAGGTTCAAACAATTGTCTTTTTGCAAATCTAATTAAAAAAGCAGGGATTTAAAATGCAAAATACCCGATTAAACAAGTTATTAGCGTTTTTAGCCACAGAGCCTAATGATCCTTTTATATTATACGCACTGGCGACAGAATATAATAGCCTGAACGACACTGAACAGGCTTTTTATTATTATCTGAAACTGGTAGATGAACACCCCTCTTATGTCGGTACATATTATCACCTGGGTAAACTTTACCAGAAAGAACAACAGGAAGAGAAAGCAATAGCAATTTATCAGCTGGGCATGCAGCGGGCCAGGGAAAAAGGCGACAGGCATGCTTTTTCTGAATTGCAGGGGGCTTATAACATGGCAGCGGGACTGGATTATGAGGACGATTAACCAGTTGATGAATGGCTAAGCGGCAGTTGTTATTTATAAGGGATGTGTTTCTTTTTACACTTACGGCATTTGGTGGTGCTCAGGCACATATCTCCCTTTTGCTAAAGTATTTTGTTAAGGATACCAAGTACATTACGGAGGAGGAATTACTGGAATTGAATGCTTTGGCGCAGATCCTGCCGGGACCTGCATCAACGCAGACGCTGGTAGGGATAGCGCACAAAGTTGGCGGGCTGAAGCTGGCGCTGATCAGTTTTCTGATCTGGATTATTCCTTCTGCGGCAGTGATGACACTGGCCGGGATCAGTTTTGCGCAGCTGGATCAGAAGCAGCAGTTTATCGTGATCCTGAAGTATATCCAGCCGATTGCGCTGGGGATTGTGGCTTTCGGGGCCTATAATCTTTCCAGAAAGGTATTGGTGTCACAAACGGCGGTATTTCTGGCTGTAGCGGCTGTGGTGGTGACGCTGGTATTGCGTAATGCCTATGTATTTCCGCTGGCCATACTGGTGGGCGGTATGATTTCTTCTGCACTGGAAACCCCTAAGGAAGAAAGTGAGATCAGGATTAAGCTTTTCGCGAATATCAACCCTAAAAAACTCTCGTATTTTCTCGGTGTGTTGTTAGTGATGGCGATGCTCGGCGCGATTATTAACCGGACATCTCCTTTTAGTTTGCCGATCAGGCTGTTTGAGAACTTTTACCGGAACGGGATCCTGATTTTTGGCGGAGGACAGGTATTGGTTCCTTTAATGTTTACCGAGTTTGTGCAGATGAAGCATTACCTGAGCTCCAGTGGCTTCCTGTCGGGATTTGCTTTGCAACAGGTACTGCCGGGGCCGACTTTCTCTTTTACGAGTTACCTGGGTACGTTAAGTATGAAGAATTTTGGTTACGGGATTTACGGGCAGATCCTGGGTGGTGTGATAGGGGTGATCGGTATTAACCTCCCGGGCCTGATCCTCGTGCTTTTTATCGTGCCTTTCTGGGAAGATCTGAAGAAGATTACCCGTATTAAACATTCCCTATCAGGCATTAATGCGGTAAGCGTTGGTTTTATTATCGCTGCGTTTGTGCTGCTGGTAAAACCAATGGGAACCGACTGGTTTTCGTTTTTACTGATTGGTATCACCTTCCTGATCTTAAACTTCACTAAGATCAGTCCCCCGTTTATCGTATTGGCAGGTATACTGTTAGGTTATTTTATCTAACCTAACAGTATACGTTTACAGCCTTATTTTCTTTCAGCAATATTTACCGGGATACGGGGCTATTTTGATCAACAAGCCTGTACTATTTTCCTAGAATGGTGCCTCTTCATCATTGTAATCGTCCATCCGTGATGGTTTGATAATCACATTGCCTGCCGGCCTGTCGAAGTCCGCTGAAGGCATCATGCCGGCACTCGGGCTATCCATAGAGAATGAATTAGGCGGCATAAAATCTTCTTCCAGATCCGTAAATTTCACATATTTACCGATAAAGCGAAGCGGAACAATACCGGTTTCACCATTCCTGTGTTTTGCGATAATTACCTCACCGACACCAGCCTGTGATCTTCCTTGTTCATCTTCTGTAATACCATAGTATTCCGGACGGTACAGGAAGAGCACCATATCCGCATCCTGCTCGATAGATCCCGATTCCCTCAAATCGGACAGGAGCGGACGTTTACCATTAACCCCTGGTCTCGACTCAACGGCACGACTTAACTGCGAGAGTGCCAGTACCGGAATATTCAGCTCCTTGGCTACCGATTTCAAAGCCCTGGAAATACTACCGATTTCCTGCTCACGGTTACCGCCGCCGCTTTGTCCTTCACCCTTACCATGCATCAGCTGCAAGTAATCGATGATGATCATCTGTATATCGTATTGTGACTTTAACCTTCTGCATTTTGCCCTGAACTCGAAAATATTCAGTGCGGGGGTATCATCGATCAGTAACGGCGCTTCGGTCAGCGTTCCTATTTTACTGTGCAATTGCTGCCATTCCCATTCTGCCAGGTTTCCTTTCCTTATTTTCTCCTGTTCAATTTCAGTTTCGCCGGAAATCAAACGGTTAACCAGCTGCACAGATGACATCTCCAGGGAGAATACCACTACCGGACGTTTAAAATCTACTGATGCGTTTCTCGCGCAGGTTAGTACGAAAGCGGTTTTTCCCATTGCGGGACGTGCCGCGATAATCACTAAATCTGAAGGCTGCCAGCCACCGGTAATCCGGTCTAAGGCAGTGAAACCCGAAGGTACACCTGTTAGACCATCAGATTTTGTACGGAGTTCTTCCAGTGTGGCGAGCGATTGTTTAATGATCTCGTCCATCTTCTGTGTATCCCTGCGCAGGTTGTTCTGTGCGATATCAAACAATCCTTTTTCTGCGTTATCCAGCAGGTCGAATATATCGGTAGTGTCCTCGTAAGCATTCTGAATGATCTCTGATGAAATCCTGATCAGTTCGCGCTGAATATATTTCTGTGAAATGATACGTGCATGGTATTCTATATTTGCTGCAGAAGCAACACGGTTAGTGAGGTTGGTTACATAATAAGCACCACCTACCATTTCCAGTGTACCCAGCGTTCTCAGCTCTGAAGTAACCGTTAAAATATCTACCGGTTTAGATTTCTGGAAAAGGAGCGCGATAGCTTCAAAAATCTTTTTATGTGCTTCATCGTAAAAAACATCCGGTTTTAAGATATCAATTACGGTAGACAATGCATCTTTTTCCAGCATCAGTGCCCCTAATACTGCCTGCTCAAGATCCAGTGCCTGTGGTGGAATTTTGCCAACATTACCCATTGGCGTACCCAGTCTGTTTTTTCTTGAAGAAGTGTAATTTTGCCTCTCTTGACCCTGTGATCCGTTGTCCATATTCATAGGACAAAAATATGCAAAAATTATAGTGATCAACAGAATTGTTTATAACATTATTCGTTGTCGTTTGCTGCCTATTTGAAGCACTTATCAAAATGATTACCAGCTTTCTCATTATTTCAGCTATTTTTGCAGCCAAAATAAAATAAATGGAAAACTTTAGAAGGTCTCCCAGACCTAAAGAAAATAATGAATTCGTATTTGGTATCCGCGCCGTAATTGAAGCGATCAAGGCTGGTAAGGATATTGAAAGTATATATATGCAGCGGGGATTGACGGGAGAGATCATTCCGGAGTTAAAAGGTTTGCTGAGGGAAACGGATATCCCGGTTCACAATGTGCCGGTAGAAAAGCTGAACAGGATGACACTGAAAAATCACCAGGGCGTGATTGCTGTAATTTCACAGATCTCCTTTCAGAACATTGAAGATATTATCCCGCTGATCTATGAAAAAGGAGAGGTGCCGTTATTACTGATCCTTGATGGGATTACTGATGTAAGGAATATGGGCGCGATTGCGAGGACAGCGGCTTGTACTGGTGTACATGCGATTATTGTTCCTGCTAAAAACTCTGCTCAGATTAACGCTGACGCCATAAAAACATCAGCTGGTGCTTTATTTACAATACCCGTTTGCCGTCACCAGAATCTGCATAAAACTGCCCTTTATCTGCAGGAATGCGGATTGCAGATTGTTGCCTGTACCGAAAAAACAAATGACCTGATTTATGCGCCGGATTATACCGTGCCTACTGCGATTGTAATGGGAGCGGAGGATGAAGGGATCTCGAACGAGATTATGCGTATGGCAAACCATTTAGCGAAGATCCCAATGTTTGGAGAGATCGGTTCGCTAAATGTTTCTGTATCTACAGGCGTTATCTTGTATGAAGCCATCAGACAACGCGGAAATAACTAAATAAAGCGCTGACCGAAATTCGATTTCACGTCGGCCACAATTTGTTTGACACTCTGTTCTTCTGTTCTGGGACAGATCAATAGGGTGTTATTCGATTCTACTACAATATAATCGTGTAATCCCTGCAGGATCACCAGTTTATCTTCGGGCACGTTGACCATGCAGTTCGAAGAATTGAACATCATCACCTGCTCGGAAGGGATCACCGCATTCCCTACATAATCTTTCTCGGCCATATCATAAATAGAAGCCCAGGTACCTAAATCTGACCAGCCAAAGTCGGTCGGCAGCACATAAACATTATCTGCCTTTTCCATAATCGCGAAATCGATAGAAATATTAGTGCATTGCAGGTACGCATTGCCGATAAAGCTTTTTTCCTCTTTCGTATTATACGCGTAAGAGCCAAGGTGGAAGATATCATACATTTCGGGCAGGTGGATGCTGAAGGCATCGTTGATTGCTTTAGCTGACCATACGAAGATGCCTGCATTCCAAAGAAAATCGCCGCTCTGTATAAATGACTTTGCCAGTTCAAGATTTGGCTTTTCCGTAAAGATTTTCACCTTATGGATTTCCGTATCGTTCGGTAATGTTTGCTCTACGTACTGGATATAACCGTAACCGGTATCGGCACGTTTTGGCTTGATTCCTAAAGTAATCAGGCAATCGTTTTCCCTCGCCGCCGCCAGAGACTGTTCTATCGCAGCAATAAAGCCATCAAGGTCGGATATGGTATGGTCTGAAGGGGCAACCACAATAGTTGCGTTAGGATTGATCTCTGCAATCTTCATAGAGCCATAAGCAATGCAGGGAGCCGTATTTCTCATGATCGGCTCAGCAAGAATCTGGTTTTCATGTAACTGCGGCAGCTGTGCTTTCAGCAGGTCGACATAAATCTCATTGGTAACTATGAATATATTTTCTGGGGGACAGATTTTTAAAAACCTGTCGTATGTACTCTGGATAAGGGTTTTTCCGATTCCGAAAAAATCAATGAACTGTTTTGGGTGTTCTACTCTGCTTACTGGCCAAAAGCGGCTGCCAACACCGCCAGCCATAATTAATGCGTAATTATCTTTGTTCATATTATGGTTAGACATAAATTATATTAAACCTTCCTGTAAAAGGTCGTGCAAATGTACGATACCAAAGTAACCATTTGCATCAGTAACCAATAATTGGGTAATATTTGATTTCCTGATCATCCCGAAAGCAGTAGCGGCTAAGGTATCTTTATCGATTGTACGGGGATTACTGTTCATGATATCATTTGCGGTAAGATCAGTCAATGTCGTATACTTCTCCAGCATTCGCCTGATATCACCGTCGGTAATTATCCCTTTTATCTGATTCCCCTCTACAACAACAACTGCACCCAAACGGTTTTTACTAATTGTAATTATTACATCTTTAACTGATGCGCCTGGTAAAACACTGGGTTTGGGATTCCGTTCTGCGAGTTCGGCAACTTTTAAAAACAATTTTTTCCCTAAAGAGCCGCCCGGGTGGAATTTTGCGAAATCATCTGAATTAAAATCCCGGGCGAAAAGCAGACTTACTGCCAGTGCATCGCCCATGGCCAGCTGGGCCGTGGTGCTTGTAGTAGGTGCCAGGTTATTGGGGCAAGCCTCTTTTTCTACTGTGGTATTCAGGATCAGATCTGCCTGTCTGGCGAGTTCTGATTCCAATTGGCCGACCATGCCGATGAGTAAATTCCCCGCTTGTTTAAGCAGTGGCATCAGCACTTTAATTTCGGGGGTATTTCCGCTCTTGGAAATGCAGATTACGATGTCATTTTCCTGTATCATTCCAAGGTCGCCATGCACTGCATCCGAAGCATGCATAAAACTCGCCGGCGTGCCTGTAGAATTAAATGTAGCAACAATTTTTTGCGCAATTATGGCGCTTTTACCAATTCCGGTAACAATTACACGTCCTTTTCCGGCAACAATACGCTCCACAATGACTGCAAAATCGTCATTTATGTAGTTTATCAGGTCATTTATTGCCTGGGCTTCGGCCTGTAAAGTGTTGATTCCCGCCTCTATAATAGATTTTTTACTTTTCAAACAGAATTTATTAGTATATTGATGCTTTAATTGGTGCAAAATTATGTTATTTTGAATCAAAAATAGCACTGAATATTTTATACACAAAATGGACGTGAAAAAGTCGTTGTTTGACAACTTGCAAACCTTTTTTGGTTTCGACAATTTTAAAGGTGACCAGGAATCAATTATTACCAATGTTCTTGAGCGCAAAAACACCTTTGTAATTATGCCGACCGGTGGCGGAAAATCAATCTGTTACCAATTGCCGGCATTAATGAGCGAGGGTACTGCGATCGTGATCTCACCGCTGATTGCGCTGATGAAAAATCAGGTGGATCAGCTTAGGGCGTTTGGGGGGAGTGACAGTATTGCGCACTTTCTGAATTCGTCGCTTAACAAATCTGAGATAGCACAGGTAAAAAGTGATTTATTAAGCGGTCAGACTAAATTATTGTATGTTGCACCGGAATCATTGTCTAAAGCGGACAATATAGAATTCCTGAAGCTGATTACTATTTCTTTTGTTGCGGTTGATGAAGCCCATTGTATTTCGGAATGGGGCCATGATTTTCGTCCGGAGTACCGGAGGATACGTCAGGTGATTAGTGGTCTGGGGCCAGACATTCCAATTATTGCGCTTACAGCAACAGCAACACCTAAAGTACAGCAGGATATTATCAAGAACTTGCAGATGGCTGATGCCACCCTGTTTAAGTCGTCATTTAACAGGCCGAACTTATTTTATGAGATCCGCCCTAAGAGAGATGTGCTTAAAGAGATTATCAGGTATATCAAGTACAACACCGGGAAATCCGGGATTATCTATTGTCTGAGCAGGAAAAAGGTTGAAGAGGTAGCTGAAGCATTAAACCTGAACGGTATTAAGGCATTGCCATACCATGCCGGTCTGGAACCGAAGGTGAGAGCGGAAACGCAGGACAGGTTCCTGATGGAAGATGCGGAAGTGATTGTTGCGACCATCGCTTTTGGTATGGGAATCGATAAACCTGATGTTCGTTTCGTGATCCACCATGATATCCCTAAAAGTATGGAAGGCTATTACCAGGAGACCGGAAGGGCCGGACGTGATGGCGGTGAAGGTGTTTGTATTGCATTTTACGCACAGAAAGATGTAGACAAACTGGCCAAATTCATGAAGGATAAACCGGTAGCTGAACGCGAAATCGGTACACAGATCTTAAAGGAAGTAATAGACTATGCAGAATCCGGCGTTTGCCGCAGAAAGCAGATCCTGCATTATTTCGGAGAAAACTTCAATGAAACTGGTTGTAACTGTATGTGTGACAACTGTAAAAAGCCTAAAAAGTTATTTGAGGCGGAAGAACAGTTAAAAACCTTACTGATCATGATCAGGGATATTGGTGAGAAGTTTGATGATGCCCATGTACTCAGTGTACTGATGGGATCGGAAACGGCACAGACCATTGCCTACGAACATAGTAAATTGCCGGAATTCGGATTAGGAAAAGTAGAAGGGGAGAACCTGTGGAAATCTCTGGTAAGGCAAGCGGTATTAAATAACTTTTTATCAAAAGATATTGATAACTACGGATTACTGAAATTAACAAATTCGGGGCATGATTTTATTGCCAATCCCTACAGCCTTAAATTTATCCTGAACGAGCCTATTGAAAGCTCTCCGGATGATGATGAAGATGATGTAAAACATGGAAGCGGTACGCTGGATGCACAATTGCTGCAGCTGCTGAAAGACCTGCGGAAAAAAATCGCCAAACAGAAAAACGTGCCTCCTTTTGTAGTTTTCCAGGATCCTTCTTTAGAAGAGATGTGTACGCATTATCCGATTTCTACGGATGAGCTGAAACAGATTTCTGGTGTGGGTAACGGGAAAGCAATGAAGTTCGGTTCACCGTTCCTGGAACTGATCAAAAAATATGTAACGGATAACGATATCGAGAGACCGATTGACCTGATTATTAAAACCCAGGCAAACAAGTCGCAGTTAAAGGTATCTATCATACAAAACGTGGACAGGCAAATTGGCCTCGAGGATATTGCTAAATCGAAAGGAATTACTTATTTCGAGATTTTGAAAGAAATTGAAGCGATCGTTAACTCTGGTACCAAGTTAAACCTGAACTACTTTGTAGATGAGATGATGGACGATGACCGCCAGGATGAAGTGTTTGATTATTTCCGCTCGGCAGAAAATGATTCTATAGATGAGGCCCTTAAAGATTTAGGGGAAACAGATTATACACGTGAAGAGATACAGTTAATGAGAATCAAGTTCATGTCAGAACTTGGAAATTAGATTTAAGAATGATCAATTTTGAATTAGATAAATTAAAACACACTACCTCCGGCAATTTTTTCTTAATGGCTGGCCCGTGTGCAATAGAAGGCGAAGATATCGCAATGAGAATTGCGGAAAAAATTGTTAAGCTGACTGATAAATTAGAGATCCCTTTCATATTTAAAGGCTCTTACCGCAAAGCTAACCGGTCGAAGGGAGATTCCTTTACTGGTATTGGTGATGAAAAAGCATTAAAAATCCTGGAGAAAGTAGGCCTTGAATTTGGTGTGCCTACGGTGACGGATATCCACGAAAGCGATGAGGCTGCTATGGCTGCCGCTTATGTGGATGTATTGCAGATCCCAGCCTTTTTGTGCCGTCAGACCGACCTGCTGATTGCTGCTGCAAAAACCGATAAGGTGGTTAACGTTAAAAAAGGCCAGTTTTTATCTGCTGGTTCGATGAAATTCGCTGTTGAAAAAATCTATGACTCAGGCAACCAAAAGGTGATCCTGACCGACCGTGGAAATACGTTTGGTTACCAGGACCTGATTGTTGATTACCGTGGATTACCTGAGATGCAAAGTTTCGGCGTACCTGTAGTGATGGATGTAACGCATTCCCTGCAACAGCCAAACCAGAGTTCGGGTGTTACCGGCGGTAAGCCACAATTGATTGAAACGATCGCTAAAGCAGCAATCGCGGTAGGTGCCGACGGACTTTTTATTGAGACCCATCCGGATCCCGCAAATGCAAAATCTGACGGAGCAAACATGCTTCAGATAGATCTGCTGGAAGATCTGATGGTTAAGCTGATCAGGGTAAGACAGGCAGTTATCTAATCAACATCAGAGCAGCTATGATCTGTTTACAGTAAGATATACCGTGATGTGATTGCGGGCTGAATCATATATCAAACCGGGAATAAACTTCCCGGTTTTTTTATGTCCGGAATTAAATCTTTGTGATGATAAAAGACGTACGGCGGTTTTGCTGTTTTCCCGCCGCTGTGGTATTTACAGCCAGCGGTTTCGAAGAACCGAAACCTTTGTAAGTCAGCCGTTCCCCATCGATCTGATGATCCGTCAAATACCTGTAAACCGCCTCTGCACGATCCAGCGACAGCTTTTGGTTATCGGCTACATTACCCACATTATCAGTATGTCCCTGAATTTCGATACTGATACTCTTATTTGCCTGCAGCAACTCCAGTAAGCTTGTCAGCTCCGTGACAGAAGCCGGCAATAACTCAAACTTGTTGGTATCAAAAAATATATTCTTTAACACCACATTAACCCCCGGCTGCAGTTTTTGAAGATAGATCTCCAATACATATGGTTTCTCTGAGGCCTTGCTGTTTAACTGGAAATTATCAGAATAAAACAGATACCCATCCGCTACTGCGTTAAAAGCATAAGAACTGCCCAGCGGCATTACAGCTAAAAACTCACCGTTTTCAACTGAGGTATAATCATTAAACTTAACTTCCCGGGTTTTAACATCCACCACCTGCACTTTTGCTTCCAAAAAACCCTTGGTTACCGCATCCCTGACTATCCCCTTTACATAAGTAATCGGCATCGGCTTCGCTGCGACCGGCATCTTAAAACTGTAAATATCCATATCACCCAGTCCGCCCTTCAATACCGAAGAAAACATTCCCTGGCTGCCATCGGGGGTAACCATTAATCCTGTTTCCTCATTAAAGGTATTAATCGGATAACCAATATTTACCGGTTTGCCCCATCTGCCATCCGATTGTGCGCGACTATAAAAAATATCCATATTACCCAGACCCGGCCATCCATCAGAAGAAAAATACAATGTTTTCCCATCTGGATGTACAAATGGAGTATTTTCATCATAAGCCGTATTGATATCTGCACCCAGGTTAACTGGTTTGCTCCATTCACCCGCTTCATTTAACGTAGTTTTCCAGATATCATAACCTCCAAATCCACCGGGGCGGTTACTTACAAAATATAATGTACTGCCATCCGGCGTAACCGCAGGCTGAGAATCCCATGAAGATGAATTAACCACAGACCCAAGATTAAAAGGCTTATTCCAATCTTTTCCATTTTTATGGCTCACATATAAATCACAGCTGCCCAAACCATCTTCCCGGTTACATCCCGTGAAAAACAAATACATACCATCCGGTGAAATTGATTGCGCCCCTTCGTTCAACGGTGTATTAATCGCAGCGCTTAAGGGAACAGCGCTGTTCCATTGCTGATCCACTTGATGTGAAATATAAAAATCCTCATTCCCAGCAACCGTTCGGCTAAAGATCAGGCTGTTTCCATCCGCTGTTAGTGCCGGGAAATATTCCCTGTCCTTTGAGTTGATCGCCTCTCCCAGATTCACTGGAACATACTTTTCAGGTTTTTGCATGGCTGCGATAGAAAAATCACAGTCTAAAATCAGCTTATCGGCTTTTGCCAGGAAAGCCTGATCTTTGCCTTGATAATTCTGCTTAAACAATAAAAAGTGCTTTTTAGCACCAGCATAATCGCCGGTGTTGAGCTGGGCCTGACCTAAAGAATAGTACACCCTCGCATCCAGTTTGCCTCCGAGAGCAACCGCCTTTAAATAGTTGTCCTTCGACTTATCAAAAGCACGCTGCAGCTTATATACATCCCCCAACTGTATATATGCCAGTTGAAAAACAGGATCGGCTGCAACAGCATCCTCCAGCATTTTCGCCGCTGCATTATAATCCCGGTTCTGCAACGATTTTTGTGCATATTCAAAATTCTGCTGAGCCTTACGGTTCGCAGATTCCTGGGCCCGGACATGGGACACTAAAAAAGCAAGGATAATACATATAAGTAATTTTTTCATAAAACCAGTCAAGCCATCAAACATGGAGGAAATCCCCGATGGATAAACTTAACAAAAAAAAAGCAATCCATGATTTCGACATGCATTCCTTTTCTTCAAAGGAATGGCGAGAAATTAAGGATTGCTTTTTTTGTTCGTAAGGAAATCTAAAAAGACACCTAAAGCGCTTTATAACAAATACAGATGTTATGGAATATTCAAATATTTATGCGTCTGCAACGAAATCTCCCATTTTGGATTAGCCATTACATAATCAATAATCATTGGTGTAATCTCTTTTGACTTGGACCACTCTGGCTGCAGATACAACTTACACGTCGGAGAAACTGTTTCCGCATACTTCTCTGCCCATTCAAAATCGCTCTTGTTAAAAACTATCACCTTTAACTCATTGGCGAAAGGAGTGATGTCCGGTCTTGGCGCTTTAAACTTTTTCGGAGACAGACAGATCCAGTCCCATGAACCCGATAAAGGGTACGCCCCGGAAGTCTCGATGAAAGTAAGTATATTTCTTTCCTGCAGCTTTTTAGTCAGGTAATCCATATTGTAGATTAATGGCTCGCCACCAGTAATCACTACAGCCTTACCAGGAAATGTATCCGCTTTAGCAGCAATATCATCCGCTGAAGTTAGCGGGTGAAGTTCAGCATCCCAGCTTTCCTTCACATCACACCAGTGACAACCAACGTCACACCCTCCAAGACGTATAAAATAGGCAGCTTTGCCTGTATTAAAACCTTCACCCTGAATTGTGTAAAACTCTTCCATTAAAGGAAGCATTGTGCCGTCTGCCGGAATATTGTGTGCCATATATTAAGGCGCAAAGGTAAATAAAATATGAACGGGAAAAGGGAATTACTGTATATTGGCTTAGCTTAATGACTAATCTATGAATAACATTAACTATTATGGCAGATTTACACTGGTATAAAATTCAGGAAAGTGTTCCTGATGGTGATTTTGTTAAACAGGTAATTGTTAAAGGGAAGAAGCTTTGCCTGGTCAGGCACCAGCAGGAGATCCATCTTTTGCAAAACAATTGTCCGCATGCCGGTGCGATCCTGAGCAGTGGCTGGTGCGAAAAAGGGCTGCTGATTTGTCCGGTCCATCGTTATGGGTATCATCTCGAAAACGGGAGAGGGGCACAGGGGCAAGGTGATTACATAGAAGTTTATCCTCTAAAGCAAGAGCCGGACGGACTGTATGCAGGCATAAAGCAAGGCTTTTTTAAGCGCTTTTTTGTTTAAGCTTTAGCAGCTTTCCATTATCAGGTAACTTAAGTTCGTAGTGCCTGTTAAAAGCATCCTGCCTGACTTTAAAGTGATCCGCTAATTTTCTGATTACATCTTTAGATAATCCTTTTTTGTAATTCAGGATATCGGAAATATATCCTTTACTAACCTGTAAAAGGGCTGCAAGACCTGTAGCACTGAGCTTGTGATCTGTCATGAACGACTGAAGTAATTGAACGGGATCACGATAAGTGCAAAGGTTTCGGTCATTATCGTATTTTTCAAGCACTAACGTCAGTAAATCAATCTCATCTTGCATTGCAGGTGTCTGCTCTACAGTTTCTAAAATTGCTATGAGCATGTCACAATACAAATTGTACTGTTCTTCGTTTTTGATAACTGTATATTTTAGGACTTCCATTTTAATAGATATTTATCGTGTACTGTTTCTCTTTTTTACATAATTTATCATACGCTGCATGAGTTCCTATCCAGCAGATGTACAAATGAACTAGTTTAAAACCAAAGGAATATTTACATATCATCCTATAATTAATTCCACCCAGATCAAAAACCACTCTGTGACAGCTTTTTCCAAGGAGATCAGCAGAGCCGTATATTTTTTTTATATCACCTGGCTTAGACCAATCAGCAATTTTTATTTTATCTAACCAATCATCTATAGCAGCCAAACTATCGCTATAGCAATAGATGAAATTTTCGAGTGTACTTTGCCTCAACAGATGCACTCTCATATTGATATAACAAATGTAAGTAATAGTTCTCTAATAGTGAACTTTAATTTATTATTTTTATTTTTAACCATAGCCGTTTATTTTGTTGGCTAACGTAATTCCAAATTTATGTTATAAGGTTAAAAATCTTAAAAAACAAAAAGGCCTGCAAATCTGAATTTGCAGGCCCGTTTAATTTGTTGTGTAAACTTTACGCGTAAATCTCTTTTTTGGCAGATGCTAATGTGTTCTTCAATAATCCGACAATCGTCATCAATCCAACTCCGCCGGGTACCGGGGTAATCCATGAAGCTATTGGAGCAACGTTTTCGAAATCTACATCACCATATAACTTATATCCTGATTTTGTAGTTTCAGAAGTTTCCCTGTTAATACCCACATCAATGATGATCGCACCAGGTTTAACCATATCAGCGGTCACAAAATTCTTTTTACCAATTGCAGCGATAATGATATCAGCCTGTAAAGCAAGCTCTTTTAAATTGCTCGTTTTACTGTGGGTCAGTGTAACCGTACAGTTTCCGGGATTTGCGTTACGCGCCATTAAGATACTCATCGGGCTGCCAACGATATTACTGCGGCCAACCACTACGCAATGTTTCCCTACGGTATCAATTCCGTAAGCCTGTAATAAAAGCAGGATCCCGTATGGTGTAGCAGGAATAAAACAAGGCAGGTTACGCATCATTCTGCCTAAGTTAACCGGGTGAAATCCATCAACATCTTTACGGTGATCGATAGCTTCGGTAACTTTTTCAGGATCAATATGTTTGGGCAGAGGGAGCTGAACAATCAGACCGTCGATACCTGCATCGCCATTGATCTCATGGATCTTTTGTAACAACTCTTCTTCAGTCACGTCATTATTATACCTGATCAGCGAAGACTGAAAACCTACTTTTTCGCAGTTTTTCATTTTGCTCGCTACATAAGTTTCGCTGCCGCCGTCATTTCCTACTAATATGGCGAGCAAATGAGGCTTACGTCCACTTGTTGCTAAGAAATCGGCTGCTTCTGCCGCTATTTCTAATTTAATCTTTTCTGATGCGAATTTTCCGTCCAGTAACTGCATATCAAATGCTATATTTTGTATAACTAATTAATCTAATTTCAATACCGCCATAAATGCAGTCTGCGGAATCTCCACATTACCTACCTGGCGCATACGTTTTTTACCTTTTTTCTGTTTCTCCAGTAACTTACGTTTACGGGAAATATCACCACCATAACATTTGGCAGTTACATCCTTACGTAAAGCTTTTACGGTTTCACGGGCGATAATTTTAGCACCGATAGAAGCCTGTATGATAATTTCAAACTGCTGGCGGGGGATCAGCTCCCTTAATTTTTCACAGATCTTTTTACCGAAATCATATGAATTACTGCGGTGAATCAATGAAGATAAGGCATCTACAGGTTCAGCATTTAATAAGATATCCAATCTGACAAGGTCAGATTTGCGGTAACCGATCTGATGGTAATCAAATGAAGCATAACCTTTAGAGATCGTTTTTAAGCGATCGTAGAAATCGAATACAATCTCTCCCATAGGGATTTCAAATACAAGTTCTACACGATCAGACGTTAAATACGACTGGTTAACGATTGTACCCCTTTTCTGGATACAAAGCGACATTACCGGACCAACAAACTCAGATTTAGTGATGATGTTTGCTTTAATGTATGGCTCTTCCACATATTCCATTTTACTCGGATCAGGAAGATCAGTAGGGTTATTTACGATCAGCAATTCACCCTTGGTAGTCATCGCCTGATAGGATACGTTGGGCACAGTAGTGATCACCGTCATATCAAATTCACGCTCCAGACGCTCCTGGATAATCTCCATGTGCAGCATTCCTAAGAATCCGCAACGGAAACCAAAGCCTAAAGCGGCAGATGATTCTGGTTCGAATACGATAGAAGCATCATTTAACTGCAGCTTGTGCATTGCCTCGCGCAGATCCTCAAACTCATCTGTATCTACTGGATAGATCCCTGCGAATACCATTGGTTTTACCTCTTCGAAACCTTTAATCGGCTCAGAACTCGGACGGTCTTTATGTGTGATCGTGTCACCAACTTTAACTTCCCTTGCTTCTTTTATACCGGAAATGATATAACCTACATCACCGGTTTTGATCACATCTTTCGGCGATTGTTTTAATTTTAGCGTACCAACTTCTTCTGCGATATATTCTTTACCGGTAGCTACGAATTTCACTTTGTCTTTTTTACGGATTTCTCCGTTCAGGACTTTAAAATAAGCAACAATACCACGGAACGAATCAAATACAGAGTCGAAAATTAACGCTTGTAATTCTCCGTCAGGATTTCCTACTGGTGCAGGGACACGGTCTACGATTGCACGCAGTATATCATGTACACCTAAACCTGTTTTTCCTGAAGCAGGAATAATATCTTCACGTTTACAGCCGATCAGTTCAATAATCTGGTCTTTAACTTCTTCAGGCATTGCGCCCGGAAGATCCATCTTATTTAAGATAGGGATGATCTCCAGATCATGTTCTAAAGCTAGATAAAGGTTAGAGATAGTTTGGGCCTGGATACCTTGTGAAGCATCAACGATTAATAAAGCACCTTCGCAGGCAGCAATAGAACGGGAAACTTCGTAAGAGAAATCTACGTGTCCCGGTGTGTCGATCAGGTTAAAGATATAAGGCTGGCCATCCTGAACATAGTCCATCTGGATCGCGTGGCTTTTAATGGTAATACCCCGCTCACGCTCCAGGTCCATGTCATCAAGCAACTGGGCTTGCGACTCACGCTGGGTGATCGTATTTGTATATTCTAGTAAACGGTCGGCCAAAGTGCTCTTCCCGTGATCAATATGTGCAATTATGCAAAAATTACGTATGTGCTTCATCAGTGCCGCAAATATAGAATATTCGCTCGATTATTCAGCACTGTTTGCCAGTTCCAGTAATTTTTTGACCATATCAGTGTCCGTCAGGCTGGTATTGTACTCCTCACTCTCTGTACCCATGGTCAGCTGGTGGTTCCTGAAAACCATAACGCTGTCCACTTTTTTCCTGGCAGACGCATGGAATTCTTTTGCTCCTGTAAGCGCAGTCAGCGATGCGATATTATCTATATGTATACCTGCACCTGGCATAATGGTAATCCTTTCGCCGGCCTGGATGATCAGTTTTTCCAATACTGAGGCACCCTCAATGGCTGAAGCCTGTCCGCCTGAAGTCAACACCCTCACAAAGCCCAGCTCAATTAAATCTTCCAGCGCTTCTTCCATATTATCCGTCATATCAAAAGCGCGGTGAAATGCCACAGCCATCGGGCTGGCCAGTTCGATCAGCACCGCGCAACGCTCCTTATCCACCTTTCCCTCAGCAGTCAGGATACCCGTTACAATCCCGTTACAGTTCAATGATTTACAGATTTTTATGTCCTCCTTCATCAGCTCAAACTCGAGGTCGGAATACAAAAAATCACCACCTCTTGGCCTGATGATAGGGAACACTTCGATATCCAGCAGTTTTTTTGCCATGGCAATCTCTGCATAACTGGGTGTAGTGCCACCCTCTGTAAGGCTTGCGCAAAGTTCTACACGAATCGCACCACCTTTTTGAGCTGCTAATGCCGACGTGACAGAATTAGCGCAAACCTCCATATTGATCATAACCTGTGATTAATAGTAACTTTTTCCGGGAATCAGCAAATCTTTGTTTTCTGCATTGCAGACTGCATAACTGAAGCCTTTTTGTATCGCATAGGCACCATACTGTCCTTTTTTATTTAGCGCAAGGAAACCAACCTGTATTTCTTTGGCTGTAGACGGTTTCTTTTTGATAATCCGCATCACTGCTTCTTTACAAGCTTCTTCCGGCGGATAACCCTGGCGCATCAGTTCTACAACAAGGAAGCTGCCTACATTCCGGATCACTTCTTCACCAACACCAGTTGATGTAGCACCGCCAACCTCATTGTCAACAAACAACCCGGCGCCGATAATAGGGCTGTCACCTACACGGCCATGAAGTTTGAAAGCCATTCCGCTGGTGGTACAGGCACCCGACATATTACCATGTGCATCCAGGGCAAGCATGCCTATCGTATCATGGTTATACTGGTTGCCCGGCAAACGGGTAGGTGCAGCTTTATCATATAACTTGTTTTCGATATTCATTACCGGTTTGTATTTAGCAGTCTTCAGCCATTCTTTCCATGCTTTTTCGCTGGAAGGAGTAAGGAGGTTAATTTTTTTGAAGCCGTTTTCTAATGCGAACTGTAAAGCACCATCACCTACAAGCATCACGTGGGGTGTTTTTTCCATCACCATACGGGCGACAGAGATAGGGTGCATAATATGCTCCAATGCTGCAACAGAACCGATATTTCCATTTTCATCCATGATACATGCATCAAGGGTGACTTTACCATCCCGGTCGGGCATCCCGCCGTAACCTACACTTTGGTTTTTTTCATCTGCTTCGGGAACCTGAACGCCTTTTTCTACTGCATCCAGTGATCTGCCGTTTGCAGATAAAACATCCCAGGCAGCATGATTTGCAGCGATTCCAAAATCCCATGTGGAGATTACAATTGGTTTGGCTACCTCATTAGACAGCGGGGCGGGCAATATATTTGCAACGCCACTTTTATCTATTGCCAGCAAAGAAGCAGAAAGGGCGGAGCATTTAATGAATTTTCTACGGTCGAACATAAAAACGGTTTAGTTTTGTGTGTGAAACACAAGAATACGCCAAAAAGTTTATTCTTAAAAGCGCCTGTAAAAGAAAAAATCTGCCATTTGGCAGATTTAACATTTTATTACTGGTTATTGATCGTAAAATCGTCGCCATCTTTAAGAAAAGGGAAGCCACGACGGATTTTAACGAGATCTTCGTAGCCAATTGTAAAGGTATAGAGGTCTTCGTCTTCAGGTTTGTAGTAAACAGTGTTGCCCAGGGCATCTATACACATCGAGTGTCCGCTATGATACACTTCTTTGCCATCATGTCCCACACGGTTAACGGCGATTACATAACTCTGGTTTTCTATCGCACGGGCAGGGATCAGTGCTTTCCAGTGTGCAATGCGCTTATCAGGCCAGCTGGCGATGATCAGTAAGATATCATAACCATCTTCTTTATTTCGTAAAAAGACAGGGAACCTGAGGTCGTAACAGATGGCGAGGCGTATTTTCCAGCCTTTCAGCTCTACAATTACCTGCTCCTTTCCTGCGGTATAAGTTTTATCCTCTTCACCCATTCCAAACAGGTGCCATTTATCATATTTTTGATATTCCCCTGAAGGGAGCATCCAGATCATCCGGTTATAGTACTGTTCTTCTTCTTTGATGATCAGACTTCCCGTGATCACACAATCATATTTAGCAGCCGCCGCAGCCATCCATGTCATGGTTTTTCCATCCATCTCTTCTGCGAGACCGGTAGCATTCATACTAAAACCTGTATTGAACATTTCTGGAAGCACGATCAGATCCGTTTTTTCTTTCACACCCATAGACAGGCGCAGGGATAGGTTCTGCAGGTTTTTATCCACATTCTCCCAAAATAAATAAGCCTGAAAAACGGTGATCTTCAGATGATTGACAGTGAGATAATTTGTACTTTCCATATATAATAATCTGGTAAGGAATACGTGTAAATTATAATTTCATTAATCTTTCAACGGATTTTTCAAGTGTATCTTGCTTTTTTGCAAAACAAAAGCGAAGTACGCGATGATCGGTATTACGGATGTAAAACGCTGAAACAGGGATGGAGGCTACGCCAAAATCTGTAATTAACCGTTTTGCAATCACAGTATCCTCTTCTTCACTGAAATGGCCATAACTGACACACTGAAAATAGGAGCCCTTGCAAGGTAATAATTTAAACCTGGTTTGCGCCAGCAGTGTACGGAATAAGTCGCGCTTCTCCTGGAAAAATGCAGCAAGGCCAAGATATGTGTCTGCGTCTTTCAAATAATTGGCAATTCCTGCTTGCATAGGCGTATTCACACTGAATACATTGAACTGATGGATTTTCCTGAATTCTTTCATCAGGTTTTCTGGTGCGACGCAATAACCCGTCTTCCAACCGGTAGCATGTAACAGTTTGCCGAAAGAAGCTACGATGAAACTGCGTTGGCGAAGTTCAGGATAGGAGGCAAATGAGCGGTGGATTTCTCCGTCGTATACCAGGTGTTCATAAACTTCGTCACTGAGTATCAGGACATCGGTGTCTTTTGTCAATTTAATGAGGGACTGTATGTCATTTTCGCTGAGAACGCTGCCCGTAGGATTTTGGGGAGAGTTCATGATGATCATCCTTGTATTGGCGCTGAAGAGCTTTTTTACCATCTCCCAGTCGATCTCATAATCCGGAGGTACCATTTCGTAAGATTTTACTACACCGCCCAGCATTTTAATGGTCGGCGCATAAGAATCATAGGCAGGTTCAAAAATAATTACCTCGTCTCCCGGTTGTATACATGCTGTTAAAGCTGTAAATATGGCCTGTGTGCCGCCAGCAGTTACTGTAACTTCTGTGTCCGGGTGATAATCTGATCCGTAAGAGCTGTTGACTTTGCTGGCAATCAGTTCGCGCAATGACTGTAATCCGGTCATTGGTGCGTACTGATTGTAACCTTCTTTCATCGCCTGTGATACAAAATCGATCAGTTTAGGGTCGCAGTCATAATCCGGAAAACCCTGTGACAGGTTTAATGCATTATGTTCGGCCGCTAATTGGGACATCACTGAAAAAATGGTAGTGGATGTTCCCGGAAGTTTCGAGTATGTAGTTATCATGTAAAGACGAAAGTATAAAATATTTCAGTTTATCTGATATTCCACATTTATTTAATAATTTCATGGCGTATGACTTTTAAAACAAAAGAGAGCAGATTGTTGCTCGTTTTAGGTGCTTTTTTTGTAGCCAATGCCATTCTCTCTGAGTTTATTGGCGTGAAAATATTCAGTGTGGAAGCCACGCTGGGCATCAGGCATTTTGATATCAACCTGCTGGGGGTTCCGAATTTATCCTTTAACATGTCGGCCGGTGTGGTGACCTGGCCGATTATTTTTATCATGACAGATATAATCAATGAATATTTCGGTGTGAAGCAGGTGCGGTTTCTTTCCATCTTAACGTCAATACTGATCGCTTATGCTTTTTTGGTGATCTGGGGAACGATGCATCTTACTGCTTCCGATTTTTGGGTGAACCAGACCATCAACGGAAAACCGCTCGATATGAACAATGCCTTCAGCGGAATATTCGGTCAGGGGATGTGGATTATCGCCGGTTCTATCCTCGCATTTTTAATCGGTCAGATCGCAGACGTAATCATTTTTCATAAAATTAAAAAGCTGACCGGCGAGAGGGCACTCTGGTTACGGTCTACCGGCTCCACTTTAGTCTCCCAGTTCATTGACAGTTTCGTGGTGATCTTCATTGCCTTTTATCTGAACCCGCAGTACCACTGGAGCTGGCAGATGGTTGCCGCAATAGGATTGGTAAATTATACTTACAAATTCCTGGTCGCTATTGTGATGACACCTGTACTGTATGTTGTTCATGGAGTGATTGACCGTTATTTGGGCAAAGACCTATCTGCTAAACTAGTCAAAATGGCCGGACGGGATTAAGTATACAGCCATCTGTCCATTTTTTAAAACTTTAAACCTTAGTAATTGTTCTCCTGGTGCTGAGGTCCTGCGTTCTGCAGGGAGTAAGCCACTAATTATAACGATTATGGAAACGTTGACTTTTTGTTTTGACCACCCGGTGGCTGTGAAAGTTTTCTTTAACTGTATTTCAGATCCGGAGATTAAGCGTGAAATTAAATTCCTGAGAAGCGACCTGAATGGTTCGCTGGATATCCCTGTGGACGATTTACCTGCTGGTTCCTGGAAAGTTATGCTGGAGTGGAACCACGACGGACGTGATTTTTGCATGGAGCGCAGTTTGGAAAGATTGGGATAAGTGCTAATTGTTAAAGCCATTTAAAAGAATATTCAATTATTTTACTGATTCCTTACAATCTATAGCAAAAAAAAGGTACGGTTTTTGTACCTTTGAGGAAATTTTTAGACATTAATGAAGATATTTATTACAGGCCTTCCGTTAGAAGTAGGGGAAGATGAATTAACAGCCGTATTCGGCGATTTCGGTCAGGTAAAATCACTTAGAATTATCAAAGATCGTGAAACTGGTCAGAGTCGTGGTTTTGGTTTCGTAGAGATGCCAGTAGACGAAGAGGCTAAAGAAGCGATTAAGAGAATGAACGGTGGTGATTACAATGGTAACCGGATCAAAGTTGCTGAGGCGCAAGAGAAACCAGGTACTGGCGGCGGTGGCAATGCTGGTGGCGGTGGTTTTAAACGCAACAACAACAACAGAGAAAGAAGCTATTAATTAGCTTTTTTTATTTAGATTGATTTTCTATCATCACATAGAGAACCAGGTAATATTTTATATAAACCCTGGTTCTTACTTAGATGATTGATATGGCTTTGCCGTAACAAGTGTATGATAAAAAAACACCTGATCTTTAACCTTGTTTATGCACTGATTTTTATACTGGTGCTCTTTTCTGTGTACGCAGAATTGCCAATAGCAGGTTATATCTTAAAGCCATGTATCCACATTTCGCTTTTAATCTTTTTATTCTTTAATACACACCTGAGGGGCCGTTTTCATCAGCGCCTGTTTACTGGTCTGGTTATCGCGCTTACCGGCAGCAGTTTATTCATGCTCAGGAATTACGATCCTTCATATTTTACTTTCGGGCTGGTTTCCTTTGTGATCTGCCACCTCTTTTATATCAGTGCCTTTTATCTCGATTTCCTTTCTGCGAAAGAACTGGATAAAAAGGGCGCGAGGATCACGATTTTTATCAGTGCTGTTTTCTTTATCGGTGCCTATATCTTTTTCAGGCCCCATCTGGCTGAGTACAAATTAGCCGTACTTGGTTATATCCTCGTTTTGGCACTGCTCACCATGATGGCAGCATTCAGGAACCTGCGTGTCAATACCGGTAGTTTCCTCATGATCTTGTCGGGCGTAATCTGCATCATCATTGCAGCTGTCACTTTTGCCTACGCTTATTTTGTACAACCATTTTATGGTTCAGAACTACTGGCCATTGGATTTTACATGGTTGCACAGTACCTGCTGATTGTTGGTGCGGTAGAGAGAAGGCTAATTCATACGCAAACGCCCGTTTAACGTTTTTCTTTGTCCAGTATAGTGAACTGCTGTACAAACCGTTCCCCTTTATCGTCGACCAGCGTCAGGGTATGTTTGCCCGGTGGCGGACTCAAGCTGAGCTGATGCTGATGTACGGTAGTGGCGATGTATTCGTTGTCGATATGCCAGTAGACTTTTGCTTCAGGGTTTTTATGTGTAGCAGTAAAAACAACCTTGCCGCGCTGCCCGCTCAGCTCTATCGGGATATATACTGACGCATAATTTTTCGGGTAGATCATATCCATCACATACTGGTTTGAGGTTTCATTACATCCGGCCATAAATGGGGGCAATGGCTTGTAGTCGCTATGTTTTTCCTTGTAATAGTATTCCATTGCCGGAGGCAGGATAAACCAGGATTGATGTACCATGGTTGCAGGACTTTCACATTGATCGGTGACCCTGAAACTTGCGGTACGGTCCAGGTGTACCATTTTATGATAGGGACAAACCGATGTTTTTTCTCCGGCAAATGGGACGAGCTGATCTGTCGCATCAGGACAGTATTCTCCCGCTTTATAGCCGCTTTCCCTGCAAACCCTCATTTTTTTGAGTTTGCTTGCCGGGGTCGCGAACCATCTGCCACGGGGAAGCAGACGCAGCATGTCAAACAGCACCGGTGCTGCCACATCAATTCCTGTGAGGCCCGGTCTGCCTTCACCGTCTGCGTTTCCTACCCATACACAGATTACGAAATCTGGTGTAAGGCCAACTGCCCAGGCATCCCTGAAGCCAAAACTTGTTCCCGTTTTCCAGGCTACCCGCTGCGCAGAATTGAACTGTTCCCACAAACCCTCTTCACCCGGGCGCATTAACTCTTCCATTGCATTAAAGGTGCTCCATATTGAACCGTTATCCAGCAGGGTATTGCGCTCCAGCTCATTTTCGCCGGTTTTGATCGCGGCTTTCTTCACATAAACAGGAGCGTCATAATCGTGCGGGTTATATAACCCGCGGTATTCGTTGGCATTGTTCAATGTCCTGGCCATTCCCATATAGGTTTTCGCCAAATCCCACATGGTTACCTCACTACCGCCCAGGATGAGCGACAAACCATAATGGTCTGCTGGCTCGTTCAGCGTAGTAAAGCCCAGTTTTTTGAGCTGATCGTAAAACCTCGGGTATTTGTAGCTCTGCAACAACTTGACCGCAGGGATATTTAACGAGCGGCTCAGCGCCCGGTCTGCCGCAATAGCCCCGTCATAACCCAAATCATAATTCTGGGGTGAGTAATTGCCAATCTGTGTAGGCACATCAGGAATCAGCGTTTGCGGTAAGATCAGTCCGTCGTGCAGCATACTCGCATATAAAATGGGTTTCAGCGTACTTCCCGGACTTCTCGGGGCACGGATCATATCCACATGGCTTTCCATCGCAGGGTCTTGCGGCTGGTAGATATTCCCTGTATAGCTAAGTACCGTTCCTTTTTTTACATCCAGCACTAACGCTGCAATATTATTGATGTCATTTGCACGGTACCGGTTCTGATACCTTTTCAGCAATGCATTTACCTTGATCTGCAATTGATAATCGATTGTACTGCGGATCCGGGTGGTGGCCGATTGCAGCATTGTTTTTTCTGTTTTGAACCTGTTCAGCAGATGGGGTGCGTTTTGCGGTAAAGGCAGCGGTTTGCCGGGTACGGGTTCCAGTTTAGACAGGTTGGCTGTCTGCTGGTCAATAATTTTTAACCTGGCCAGTTCATCCAGCAGGTTGTTCCTTTTAGTAATTAACCTGCTGATGTTCCTCCCGGGGTGCACCAAAGCGGGACTATTAGGTAAAACGGCCAGCGTAGCCATTTCTCCCCACGATAGGGACTGGGGGCTTCTGCCGAAATATCGCCAGGCAGCGGCATCAAGGCCGACTACGTTACTGCCGAATGGTGCGTTGGCGGCGTAAAGTTTTAGTATTTCCGTTTTTGAATACCCGGCTTCCAGGCGCAGTGCCAATAACATTTCCAGTAATTTCTGAACTACGGTACGGTTTTTTCTGCGGCTTAACCTGATGGTCTGCATGGTAAGTGTACTGCCACCACTGACTATCCCTTTTGCCTTATAGTTCTGGCGCATTGCCCTGGCCATGGCTAAAATATCCACCCCGGGGTGATTATAAAAGCGTTTATCCTCAAAGGCAATGATGCATTTCGCAAATTTATCGGGCACAGTGCCGTCCCCCGGAAAACGCCACTGCCCATCCCTGGCTATGCTTGCGTTAAGCAATTGTCCGTCGGATGCCTCTATCACAAAAGAAGTGGGCGACAAAAACAGGGGTGAGGGCAGTGCAAAAGCAAACCATATCACTAACAAAAGGATTACCGCATCACCCGCCCACAACTTTATCAAACCACTTACCTTCATTCTATTTAATCACCTGCACCCATTTCCCATTTTGAGTGGCGCTGATCGTATTATTATACATTGCCTGACACTGTACCGCAGAAAGATAATACTTACCAATATAAGAAGCATTCAGCAATACCTTGTAAGTCACCGTTTCATTTTCCCTCAAATTGAAATACGTAAACACCCTGTCATCACGCACATCCCTGTAAATGTAAGGCGACGAAGAAATGATACTTTCATTATCATTTACACGCGTATTGATAATCTCCCAGCCCGAAGGGAAAATCTGCGTTAAGGCCATCTGTTCATAAAAGCCCATTTTGCCGGGATTCCTGACTACTACTTCAGCGTAGAAATCCAATCCCTGTTTCAATAACACAGGATCGATTGGTTTACCATTTAACAATTTATAACTCACTGCTAAATCCAGTATTTCAGGATTGTTTGGCAGGAAATTATTTTGTCCCGCGGCAGGCTGTCCCTCTAAAATCAGGCGGCCAAATAAGACCGAGTTACCAGTATTGGTGACCACGGCAGTTTTTCCTTTAAAGCCTAACGGAATACTGTTGAAATATTGTTTACCACCATAATTCCCTTTTTTGTTATCGACCTGGTAAGTATAGCGCAACCCTGCCGATGCAGTATTCTGACCACAGAATTTCGCAATAGCCAGTAAACTGTATGCTGTAGTTTGTGTGCTGTACCAATCATCCCTGCCTAGTTTTGCCGCTATTGTTTGCAGGAGTTGTGCCGCCCTGCCTTTCTGTCCCATCAGCGTCAGCGTTTCCAGGATCATCGCCTCATCACGGCTGTCCGATCCGTAAGTCCCGCTTAACTGATTATAAGGCTTCACCATAACATTTAAGCCCTGGATCAGTGCATTTGCCGCCGAAGCCTGTCCCGCTAGCTGGTACGCTGCCGCCAAGCGCCATTTGGCTGCCGGCGATATATATTCAAATGCCCTTAACCTGTTCATCGCAGCCATTTCGGGCTTGCGCGCCAGTGCGAGAACATAGAGGCGGTAGGCCTGTGATAAATCTCCGCCATAAAAATTACTGCTGTTTGGTACCCAGTTCACTGATTTTCCTTTCAGGTACCTTAAAACTTCATCCAGCATGCCCACAGGAATGGTGTATCCGGCACTCTGCGCCTCTACCAGGAAGTGACCTGCATAATTACTTCCCCATTCATCCGCGGTTGCCTCTCCAGGCCAGTACGCTAAACCACCTTCGGTAGTCTGGAACCCGCGTAAACGGTTGATACCCGCTTTGATATTTTTTTCCGTTTGTGCTTTCTGCTGTTCATTCAGCGGGCTCAGTTTGCTTAAAAATAATTGCGGAAATACCGACGAAGTAGTCTGTTCCACACATCCGTGCGGATACTGCATCAGGTAGCTTAACCGCTTTTTAAGATTGACGGGAGGGATTGAAGACAGTTCGATCGTGCCTGAATTGGAACCTGCAATACCTATCGGAGCGTAGTTTAGTGACCAGCTTTTTCCCGGTTCAATGATAGCCGAAGAAACATTGGTCACATAAGGATTTGGATTCCTGATATCCAGTTCTACATCGTAAGCCGTTTTCTCCTGTCCGCTTTGTGCGATGATCTTTACCTTGGCAATCCCGGTGATCTGCGGCACAGTGACCTGGAAATAAGCCATCTGCTCACCTGGCTGTTTATAAATAAGCTGTACATTTTTACTGCCAGATACAGCGAGGTTTTGCGCCTGCAATTGTACAGATACATTTTTAAGCGATGGTTCTGTCGCAAATACCGTTACAGGTAAAGTAAAGCTTTCTCCGGGGCCGATCACCCTCGGTACAGTTGCCAGCACCATTAATGGTTTTTTGACTTGTACAGATTTTTCTGCGAAACCATAAGCACCATCCTGGCCGGCTACCACCATCGCCCTTACTGCTCCAATGTATTGCGGCAGCTTAAATTTATGTGTTTGGGAAGCACCTTTGCCAATTGCGAAAGGCCCCATATATTTTACTACTGCAGTGAACCTGTTCGCCTTTGCAGGGTTCAGGTTTCTGTTGACACTGCCATCACCGCCAATGCTCAGGATCCGCTCCAGGTTACCGCCCCAGGCACCTAAAACATAATCGAATAAATCCCATGTTTTTACACCCAATCCCTCACGCGCATAAAATACAGCATGCGGATCGGGCGTTTTAAACCTCGTTAAATCAAGCAGCCCTTCATCCACCAGGGCGATCGTGTAGGTCATTGCTTTTCCGGTCTGTTCAGTTACCGTGATTGTATTCTCTGTTTCCGGTTTAATCTTGGCTGCCATTTTAATTACCGGCTTTAATATGGTCTGCGGATCTTCCACAATCAATGGAATTGCACCATACATCCTTATCGGTAAATCATTAACGGTTTGCGCATGCGGCTGCAGCAAAGTAATATTCGCAAACACATTTGGCGCCATTTCTTTTTCTGCCTTAAACTTAAACTGCGTCTGCCCCTTATCCGTATCCGTCCAGAATGTCTTTAAAACGCGGCTGCCATTTTCTATGGAAATCAGGGCCCTGCCATTTTTCCCAGAAGGGATAGTCAGCACAATATCTTCCCCAACAGTAAACTTGGTTTTATTCGCAGTAAATGATAACATCGAAGCTTCAGTAGGATTAGCCGATTGCTCACGCTGGGCCCATCCCGGCCAGTCAACATAAACAGAGCTGCCTGTTACGTGCCCTCCGTTAAGGTCACGCACCAATACTAAATAACGTCCCCATTCCGGCTCGTCAATTCTTAAATTCCAGTTTGCCTTACCATTGCTCAATGCTACAGTAGTTTTGCTGATCAGTTTATTGAACTCGTTTTGTGTGAAATTGGCAAATGAGGATTGGTCGTCCTGTTCCCACCACCAGCGCCACTGTACTTTATATAATTCTACTACCACTTCTTTAGCACCCGCCACCAATTTCCCATTGCGGTCCACGTTGACGATATCAAAGCGGTGATCTTTGCCCGTAACCAGCATGCCGCTGAGTTTCTCTCCTCCCGGTGCTTTTATCCCGTAGTAATTACTGAATACATGGTAGGGGATAGAGAAGTTATCTATACTGAAATTACCGCCCGCCTCAAAAACTTTAGTAGTGAAATTCGCCTTCAGCATTCCCGGGGCCGTTGTATTTTCGTTCAGGTTGGTATTTACCGATGCCATACCGCTTTCATTGAGCCGCCCTTCGAAAATTGTCTTCACCTGCGAAGTAAAACTCACCGTAGGATTGTCAAAATTAAACCCATCGAAGCCCTTAAAAGTAGTCTTCATCGGATTGAGGTTAACATCTACTTTGGCTTTCAGATTTTTGCCCGGCGAACCAAACAGCCAGTTCGCAGTAAGTGTTGCCGCAGAAACAGAACCGGTACCCAGGTAAGTACGGCCGCCGATATCAAACCCGATCTTTAAACGGTTGGGCATTACCGTTTCAATCTTCAGCATTTTCTGGAACGATGCCCCGCCAGCCTTTACCTTTGCCACCCAGTTACCTGTTGGCGCAGTACTTTCTGTAGCGGTATGGAAACTATAAAATCCATTTAAAGACGCACTGCTAATAGATTTTTTAACCAGTTGCCCCTGAGGGTTATATAGTTCAAAAGTGACCGGGTAAGAAGGAGGGAGTTTCTTTAATTTATCCTCTAGTATAAAAGATAAAAACAACGAATCTCCGGGGCGCCATACACCACGTTCTCCATAAATCAGTCCCTTTAGTCCGTTCTGCACTACGTCGCCACCCACATCGAACCTGCTCAATGGCAGGGAATTGCCATCATCCAATTTCAGGTAACCACGCTCTTCTCCATTTTTAGCGATCAGTAAAAATGGTTTTCTTTTCAGATCAAATCGTACCATTCCATCACCATCTGTCTCGGCCGTTAGTATGACCTGGTTCTGGTAATCCAGCAGTTCGATCGTGGTACCGCTTAGACCTTTGGTCGTCAATAAATCTGTGGCGACCACCAGCATGCTGTTGTCGTTTCCTCTTTTGGCCACCAGGCCGATGTTGGATACCAGTAGGTTCCTGCTTGCCCAGCGGTCTGTCGTGTAAAACGATGAAGTACAAGGATCGTCCCGGTCGCTCCATCTGTAATCGTCGCTATAATTATGATCGTAACTCGCCCAGAAATCATCATCCTCATCGATCTGTTCCCCGTAACTGTTTTCTTCACCATCTTCCATTTCGGAATCGCTGTCTTTTTTACTGGCATCCTCTATATCCGCGCATTTAAGGATATTATAATTCTTTCTGAAGCTGATTGTGACCCGGTACATTGCGCCTGGTTCTGCCTTGATAATTTTGTCCAGATCAAGCACGAACCTGTTTTTCTTATGCAAATTCAATGACTTGTCTTCATCAAGCCTCATTTTTTTCTGCATCAGCGGTTTACCAACCCTTCTGAGATCCCTCGCATCCTTGTAGTTATTCGTTTGAAAAAACTGCGGAAGGTTGTTTTCATATACCTTGATGATGGTAATATCAACAGCCTTCAGATTTATCGCTTCGAAGGGCAGTACCAGTTTACCGGAATTCGGCAGGATCGTTCCGCTGCCCGCAATGGTTACCGAAGGCAGTTTGTTCTCAAACACGAGGTTCGCCGTGACGGCACTATTTAAAGTTTTTTCATTGCTGTTAACAATCCCTTTGTTGACGGTCAGCGTATAATTTCCCAGCAGTGCTTCCGGTGTGTAAATTTTCACCTGGCTGCCATCGATCGTAAACTTCAGATCGCTGAAACTGCCTAAAGTCAGCAATCCCGTTAAATCCTGTCCGATCCCTACGGGTTCAGAAAACTGAACCAACGCATAATCTTCCAGGTCCTGCACCGCTTTGGTAGCCAATACCTTAAATACACCCAATGCCGGTACGGCCAACTCTTCTTCGCCTTTATTTTTGGCATCTATCGGACTGCCCGACCATTTCAGGATCAGTTTTTCTTCGTCATTTGTTTTTTTGATACTGTCTATCAAGAAAGTAGAAGTGTTTTTGCCCGGATTGTGCTGCCACTTAACCTTTAAATCCTGATCAAAACCAAGCTCCAGACATTTTTCGATAGATTTGGGATCTTCCTCATCAGCCGTTGTGATCTCGCCGCTCAGCTTCATATAATTCAGCGAAGTATTATTTTGTGATATCAGTCCGTTTTGTGTTAGCGCCAGGCCCGGATTGATTACTCTGAAATCAAAATCAAACTCTTCCAGACCTTTTTCGGTTTCGGTAACCTTTGCCAAATCAAAAGACACCGCGTAAGTTTCACCGGATTCCAGATTTTCATCCGGCCTGAACTCAACCGTTTGTGCGTCGATCCAGTAAGTTTTGCCTTTCACAGAAGGGGAGAAGCTGAATAGTTTACGTTCATCGGGCTTTGACAGATCGCCCAGTGTTTTTACCTGGCTGGCAAGCTGTACACGGATAAAGCTCTTCTTAGAAACAGTTCCGGAGGTATAAGCCTCTACATATTTTGCATAGGCCAGCTTAGATTCTGAACTGATCTTTTTTCTGCCAAAAACAAAAATTGCAGCTATCCCGATCAGGATAACTGCAATTGTACCAATAACTATTGGTTTACTATATTTTTTAAGAAAGGTAATTTTTTCCGGGTTCATACAATGTCTGATTAAAACGAAATCAGGTAATAATATGAAAAAAATAATGGATTAGAAAAACTATTTAATCATTACTCCCGGTTTGTTAACCAGTGGTATCCTAATCAGGTTTTCGTCTACAATACTCTCCGGCAGGAATATGAACTTTTTATCATAAATAATACCGTTGATGTAATAACTTAACCAGTATTCGTTCGTCAATCCAAAAACTTCAGTATCTATTGCCTCCACACCTTTAAACGAATGTGCAGGAATATCCCCCAGGAAGTGTCGCAATATTGATGTCTTTACCATTCTGCCATCCTTCTCACCATACCCTTTAGAACTGATCAGCACACTGGTGATCTCCACATCTTTAAGATTTACCAGGTAAACCGTCCAGTTTTTAACTTCGGGCGTTTCGCTCATCAGTACCACTGCCATGGCAACGTCTTCTACAATATTTTCAGGCAGGTCTTTCTTCATACACTATTTCTTTTTAGGTGCAGCTTTCTTTTTGGCAGGAGCTTTTATTGCTGTTTTACTGCCCGCAGCTTTTGTAGCAGCGGCTTTTTTCTTAGTTGCCTTTGGTTCGAAAGCGTTAGGTACCTGCTCTACAATTAATTTTTTGACCTCTTCCAGAGAAAGTACAGCCAGTTCCTCAGGTGTATATTTTTCTCCTGTGGCCGGATTCTTGCCCAGTTTAAGCATGTCCTTTCCGAAACGGATAAATGGTCCCCATCTGCCGTTTTCGATTGCAATCTTATCCGCAGTCCAGGTTTGGATGAATCTGTTCGCTTCCTTTTCAATTTTTTTGGCAATCAGCTCCCTGATATCATTATCTGCAAGGAAATCAAAGTTATAAGCTTTAGGTACGTTAATAAATAAATCGTTCCATTTGATAAATGGCCCGAAACGTCCTGTACCTTTAGTCACCGGTAATCCATCAAAATGTGCTACCGGTGCGTCGGCAGTAATTTTTTCTTCAATAATTTCTCCGGCACGCGCCTGGTCTACTGTAAGCGGATCTTCGTTTTTGGGAATAGAAATATAAGTTTCTCCCCATTTCACGTAAGGACCGAAACGGCCTACACCAACAGAAACTTCTTTGTCTTTATAATCTTCTAATTGGAAGGGTAACCTGAATTGCTCCAAAGCATCTTCTAAAGTTACTGTACCAACCGATTGTGATTTCATTAAGCTCGCGTACTTTGGTTTTTCTTCGTCGTCAACCTGGCCAATTTGTACCAGCGGTCCGAATTTACCGACCTTTGCATATACATTTTTACCACTCACAGGATCAACACCCAGTAAACGTTCTCCGTTAGCCCTGTCGGCTGTCTCTGTGGTCACTTCTACCTCTTTATGGAAAGGAGTGTAAAAAGCGTGCAGCATCTTTGTCCAGTCCTGCAAACCCTGTGCAATCTCATCAAATTCTTTTTCTACGTTCGCTGTAAAGTTAAAATCAACGATTCCTTTAAAGTGTTCTACCAGGAAATCATTAACTACTTCACCGATATCGGTGGGGAAAAGCTTAGACTTCTCTGCGCCTGTAATTTCAGTTTTGGTGGATTTGACCACTTTACCATCTTCCAATACAATAGATCCGAAAGAACGGCTACGGCCATCGCGGTCTTCCTTAACTACATACCCGCGGTTTTGTATCGTAGAGATCGTTGGCGCATAAGTAGACGGTCGGCCGATACCCAGCTCTTCCAGTTTTTTTACCAAACTGGCCTCTGTATATCTTGCCGGGGGACGAGAAAAACGTTCCGTCGCATTCATTACGCGTAACGTTAAGTCCTGACCATTTGTTAACGGAGGGAGGATATTTTCATTTTCCTTTTCTTCCATTTCCTCGTCATCACTCGATTCCAGGTAAACTTTAAGGAAGCCATCAAACTTCATCACTTCACCTTCTGCAACCAGGTATTCTTTGCGTGTAGTGATATCTATATGTGCTGTAGTTTTTTCAAACAATGCCTCACTCATCTGCGACGCTATTGCACGTTTCCAGATCAGTTCGTATAAACGTTGCTCAGAACTATCTCCTGTAACTGTATGCTGATCGAAATACGTAGGGCGTATCGCCTCATGCGCTTCCTGAGCACCAGCAGATTTAGTCTTATAAGTTCTTGGCTGGTGATATTTTTGTCCGTATGCCGAGTTAATTTCTGCAGCAGCGGCAGTTAAAGCAGTTTCAGATAAGTTTACCGAATCCGTTCTCATGTAAGTGATCTTTCCGCTTTCATACAAACGCTGTGCAACCTGCATTGTCCTTGACACCGGGAAGCCTAGTTTTCTTGAAGCTTCCTGTTGCAGTGTAGAGGTAGTAAATGGTGCGGCAGGGTTTCTTTTAGCAGGTTTCGTTTCCAGGTTGCTGATTTTAAAACCAGCCTGGATACAGTCCTGTAAAAACTTTTCCGCATCTGCTTCATTCTCGAAGCGCTGAGGCAGTTCTGCTTTTACCTGTTCCTTTGCATTTCCGGTGCTGAACTTTGCCGTGATTTTAAATGCAGCGGCAGCGTTAAACCTGTTCACTTCACGCTCCCTGTCTACTATCAGGCGTACAGCAACTGACTGTACACGACCTGCAGATAAAGATGGCTTGATCTTTTTCCATAATACAGGAGAGAGTTCAAAACCTACCAGACGGTCCAGTACCCGGCGTGCCTGTTGTGCATTTACCAGGTTATAATCAATTGTTCTCGGAGATTCGATTGCCTTTAATATCGCAGGCTTAGTGATCTCATGAAAAACAATACGTTTTGTTTTACTTTCTTTTAATCCGAGGGTCTCGTATAAATGCCAGGAAATTGCTTCCCCTTCACGGTCTTCATCGGAAGCGAGCCAGACCATTTCTGCATCTTTCGCCAATTTCTTTAGTTCTGCTACCACTTGCTTCTTATCAGCAGGCACCTCATAGGTCTGGGCAAAATTATTGGTAGTATCGATCCCCATGTCGCCTTTTACAAGGTCACGAATGTGTCCGTAACTCGATTTCACTAAGAAATCTTTACCCAAATACCCCTCTATTGTTTTCGCTTTTGCAGGTGATTCAACTATTAATAAATTTTTAGCCATTCAGAACGTTTTTCTGCAAATAAAACTATAAATAAGCCTAAAATCAAAATTCTATTGAGAATAAATCTCAAATGGGACGAATGGCACCCCGTAATTTTAGCCGATTTATCAAATCCAACACCTGATATTCAGCGTAAATAGGTCGGCAGAAAAATTAACTTTACCTTATTATTATATATGTATAATTTTTTTGTGCATATCTTAGTAATTATAAAAAAACCAAAACCATGAACACATTATTGATATTATTCAGTCTACTCTTCAATCCGGCTACACCTCCAGCAAGCATTTATGATTTCACTATGAAAACTATTGATGGTAAAGAGGTTAAGCTATCACAATTCAAGGGTAAAAAAATCTTAATTGTAAACACTGCATCAAAATGCGGTTATACACCACAGTATGAAGATCTGGAGAAACTTCACAAGGAATATGGTAATGATGTAGTGCTTATTGGTTTTCCGGCTGGTAATTTCGGGGGACAGGAATTGGCTACGAATTCAGAGATCCAGGACTTTTGTAAAAAGAATTTTGGCGTTACATTTTTATTGAGTGAGAAAGTAAGCGTTAAAGGAAATGACATTAATCCGATCTTTAAATATCTTACTTCAGCTACAAATCCGGATTTTACCGGAGATATCAACTGGAACTTCGAAAAATTCCTGATCAATGAAAAAGGACAGCTGGTACACCGTTTCCGTTCTAAAGTAACGCCAATGAGTGCGGAACTGACTAAGAACTTGTAACAATACACATACAAAGCCTTTCAGAGGCCAGAAACACTACTTAGAGAAATCCCTTAACAGAGATTTCTCTTTTTTTTAACCTTCATCTCCGATCTTTTGATTTAGTTTGCAGCACAATTACAGCAAATGTACAGATCCGGTTATTTACGGGCCATTGGCCTGCTCATCTTTTCTTCCTTATTCTTTGCCTGCAGCACCAACTATCATGTTGTAAAATCTAACCGTACCGAATATCCGATTTCGAACGATGTAAAAGCGGATAGTGCTGTGATCCGTAAATATTTGCCTTATAAGCTGAAAATGGATTCCCAGATGAATGCCGTGCTGGGTTACAGTGCTACTGCGCTGAGCAAGAAATCTGCGGGCGGGGAATCGTTATTAGGTAATTTCTTTGCCGATGCTGCATTGTACGAAGCACGGAAAATAGATCCAGCTATAGATTTTGCCATCCCAAGTACAAACGGGGGCTTGCGCAATGATTTACCTCTGGGAGCCATTAGTCTGGCCAATGTTTTTGAACTGATGCCATTTGAAAATGAAATAATTGTCTTTAACCTGAAAGGTGAAGACGTCCAATCGCTGCTTAACTTTATTGCCGCCAGTGGCGGACAGCCGATATCAGGCATCAGCCTTAAAATAAAAGATAAAAAACCGGCAGATGTATTGATTGGCGGTAAACCATTTGATATTGCCAAAAACTACAACGTTGCCACGTCAGATTATATCGCCGGTGGCGGAGATGGGTTAAACAGTTTCAAAACGCCGTTATCAAGTAAGATTCTGGGATTAAAAGTACGGGATGCGCTGATTCTTTTTATCAAAGAAAAACAGGCAACAGGAGAGAAGATCAGTTCAACATTAGACAGGAGAGTATCCAATGATTAACCGCAGGGATTTTATAAAAGCAGGCAGTATTGCCGCAGCAGCCACGGCATTAAGTATAGATTCACTGGATGTTATGGCCAGCGGAGAAGTTAAACACTTAACCATCCTGCATACAAATGATGTACATAGCCGCATAGAACCGTTTCCGATGGATGGATCAAGAAATCAGGGATTAGGCGGTGTTGCACGAAGATCGGCTTTGATCAAAAAGATCCGTTCGGAAGAGAAAAATGTGTTGTTATTGGATGCAGGTGATATTTTCCAGGGAACGCCATACTTCAACTTATATGGCGGAGAGCTGGAAATTAAGCTGATGAGCGATATGGGCTATGATGCGGCAACCATGGGAAACCACGACTTTGACAACGGGCTGGACGGCTTTTACAAACAGTTGCCGCATGCGAACTTCCCGATATTGGTCAGCAATTACGATTTTTCTGATACAGTACTCCATCAATCTACCAAACCCTACAAGATCTTTAATAAATCGGGTTTAAAAATCGGGGTTTTTGGTGTAGGAATAAAACTGGAAGGGTTAGTTGGCGCTAAAAACTATGGTGCTACTATTTATCAGGATCCTATAGTGAAAGCGAACGAAATAGCCGGCGTATTAAAAAACGAACTGAAATGCGACCTGGTAATCTGCCTGTCACACCTTGGCTACAAATACAGGGATAACACGGTTTCTGATCAGACTCTTGCTCAAAACAATGAATATATCGACCTGATTATCGGCGGGCATACCCATACATTTATGCCGAAACCACAGGATGTGAAAAATAGGGCAGGAAACATCACCACGATCAACCAGGTTGGTTTCGCAGGCATCAACCTTGGGCGTGTGGATTATTATTTTGAATCATACAGAGGGAAGAAATTATTAACTTCTTCGCCCTATATGATTTCAGATCAGCTGGATAGCTAAATATATTAAAGAGTATTGATTAGCAAAGGAAACCGCCGCCCAAAAGGTCGTTTCCTTCATAGAATACTGCCGACTGGCCAGGTGCAATTGCAGAAACGTTGTGATCAAATACCACACGCATCCTGTCTTTTTCCTGAACAATCGTACTCAGCATACCCGCATCTTTATACCGGATTTTAGTGATTACGTTATCCATCGGCTCTGATATACTTTCATATTTGATCAGGTTGAGATTACGTACCATTGCTTCGCTTCTTTCTAATTCTTCTGCTCTGCCTAACATCACCGTATTACTTTCCGGGAGGATCTGCGTAACAAACATGGGTTCGCCAAAAGCGATACCTAAACCTTTACGCTGTCCGATGGTATAAAAAGGATAACCTTTATGCTGACCAACGATCATTCCGTCGCTCGTGATAAAATTACCACCCGCAACGCGGTCTTCCAAATCTTCTACCTTATGTTTTAGGAATGCACGGTAATCATTATCAGGAACGAAACAGATCTCATAACTTTCGCTTTTTTTGGCCAGTTCTTCCTGCCCCATGTCGATAGCCATCTGTCTGATTTCAGATTTAGCAAATGAACCCAGAGGGAACTGCGTACGTGCAAGGTTTTCTTGTGATACACCCCACAATACGTAAGACTGGTCTTTGTTTTCATCCAGTCCTTTAGAGATGACATGACGGCCATTATCCTGTTTTCTGACATTTGCGTAATGTCCAGTTGCAATAAACTCGCAATCCAGTTTGTTGGCGCGTTTTAACAGCGCTTCCCATTTAATGTGTGTATTGCAAAGCACACAAGGATTTGGTGTACGGCCTGCAAGATATTCATCAACAAAGTTGTCGATCACAAAACCGCCAAACTCTTCACGTATATCTAATATATAATGTGGGAAGCCATAGTTTACGGCTAAAGTACGTGCATCATTGATACTATCGAGACTACAGCAACCGGTTTCCTTACTGCTGCTGCCAGAAGTTGCGTAGTCCCAGGTCTTCATTGTAAGCCCGATAACTTCATAACCCTGCTCGTGTAACATCACTGCCGCTACCGAACTATCAACACCGCCACTCATGGCTACCAGAATTCTACCCTTTTTACTCATTGTAATTGATCAAAATATTACCCATTATCGGGCTTAAATCTTTTTAGGTTAACCACCGGATTGAACCGGACGGGCACCAGGTGATTTAAATAAGTTACAAAAATAGCTGATTTTTTGAAACATTCAGTTCCTCTGCCGTCAGATCCTTGTAAAAAGGGCGATTTTATATTGGTTAAACGTTATAGCATCTTCGTTACGGCGAATTTTAAACATAATATGATATATTAGTGGCTTGAATTAATAAATATTAAGAATTGATAAATGAAGAAAAACTTAATCTACAGTTTGTTATTTATTCCGTTTATGGCCAATGCACAGCAAGACCTGGCCAAATACGTAAGACCAATCATTGGTACGCAGAAGATGGGGCACACTTATCCGGGAGCGACAGTGCCATTCGGAGCAGTACAATTAAGTCCTGAAACAGACACCATTTCTTATGAAATGAACGGAAAATATAACGGTGACGTTTATAAATATTGTGCCGGATATAAATACGAGGACAAAACAATCGTTGGTTTTAGTCACACGCACTTTAGCGGTACAGGCCACTCTGACCTTGGTGATTTCCTGGTTATGCCTACACAGGGTAAATTGCAGATGAACCCGGGAACTGCTACAGATCCGAAAAGCGGGTTTCGTTCTACCTTTTCTCATGCTAATGAAGTTGCCGAAGCAGGTTATTATAAAGTGAAATTGGATGAGGATAATATCCTTGCCGAAATGACTGCTACCAAAAGAGTAGGCATGCACCAGTATACATTCCCGAAATCTGACCAGTCGCACATTATCCTGGATCTGATGGCAGGAATCTACAACTATGAAGATAAAAATGTGTGGACTTATGTAAGGGTTGTCAATGATACGCTGATTACCGGTTACCGCCAGACTAACGGTTGGGCGAGGACCAGAACGGTATATTTTGCCATGTCGTTCTCTAAACCTTTTACAGAATACGGACAGAAGAGCTACGACAAAAAACAACCTTACCGCGGCTTCTGGGGTAAATTTAACCAAAATAAAAACTTCCCTGAAATTGCAGGAAAACAGTTGAGAATGTATTTTGACTTCAAAACTGCTGATCAGGAAAAGGTAAAGATAAAACTGGCACTTTCGCCGGTGAGCCAGGATAACGCATTAGAAAACATGCGTGCCGAGATTCCAGGATGGGATTTCGACCAGGTGAAACAGCAAGCCAAAGCAGAGTGGAATAAAGAACTGAATAAGATCACAGTGAACACTTCTGAAGAGAATAAGATCAATTTCTACACTGCGTTATACCATTCCTTCATTAATCCGACAACCTATAATGACGTGAACGGTCAGTATAAAGGTTTGGATCAAAACGTACACGAGGCTAAGGGTTTTACAAACTATACTACATTCTCCCTTTGGGACACGTACCGTGCTTTACATCCGTTTTTCAACATTGTGCAGCCTTCAAGGAACAACGACATGGTGAAGTCGATGATGGCACATTTTGACCAGAGCGCCTACAAAATGCTCCCGGTTTGGTCGCACTATGCAAACGACAACTGGTGTATGAGCGGCTACCATAGTGTTTCTGTTGTGACTGACGCCATCATCAAAGGTGTTTATAACGGTGATCCTGAAGCGGCATTAAAAGCTTGTATCATTACTTCTAACCACAGGGATTACGAAGGAATAGGCAGTTATATTGACAAAGGTTTTATCCCTGCAGAGAAAAGCGGTACGTCAATTTCTAATACTTTGGAATATGCTTATGATGATTGGTGTATCGCGCAGTTAGCTAAAAAGCTGAACAAGCAGGATATCTACGACGAATACATGAAACGTGCCGGAAACTGGGAAAACAACTTTGATAAAACAACTGGTTTCATGAGAGCTAAAATGGCTGATGGAACATTCCAGAAAAAATTTGATGTGATGAGTACACACGGGCAAGGGTTTATTGAAGGTAATTCATGGAACTACAGTTTCTTTGTACCGCAAAACCCAGCTTTATTGATGGAGCGAATGGGTGGTAAAAAGAAATTCGCCAGCAAACTGGATACTTTATTTACGATGCACCTGCCGGATGAATTTTTCGCCGATACTGAAGATATTACCCGTGAAGGTATTATCGGAGGATATGTACATGGTAATGAGCCTGCACACCATGTTGCTTATTTATACAACTGGGCAGATCAGCCATGGAAAACACAATCACGTGTAAGAATGATTCTCAAAATGCAATACGGTACTGCACCTGATGGATTGGGCGGGAATGATGACTGCGGACAAATGAGTGCGTGGTACATGTTCTCTTCTATGGGATTTTATCCGGTAGCGCCTGGGTCTGATGAATACTCTTTAGGAAGTCCTGCAGTTAAATCTGCGGTGATTAAACTGGAGAACGGTAAAACGTTCGAGGTAGAAGTAATCAACCAAAGTGACAAAAATGTTTATGTATCGAAAGTTTTGTTGAACGGAACACCTGTAACAACGCATACAATTAAACATGCTGACATTACAAATGGTGGTAAACTTACTTTTTACATGAGTAGTAAACCTTCAAAATAAGAACTGTAAAGGTTTGTAAGAGGGCAGGAGGATCTATTCTTCCTGCCTTTTTTGTTTCAGAGCTTTTGCAGATCAAAATTAATCAGCTTGTAAAACAGCGTATTGACTGCTCAGGGCTGTTTTATTTGCATAGTGATTTGCATGTACAAATATAATTTCTACCTTTGCAGTCCTTCAAAAAGGGTATCATTTGATTCCGTAGCTCAGCTGGTAGAGCATTACACTTTTAATGTAGTGGTCCTGGGTTCGAATCCCAGCGGGATCACCAGATTTTAAATCAACTTATAAACCTCTGCAAACATGACGTTGCAGAGGTTTATTCTTTTACAAGGGTACAGGGCTTCTAAAGTATATTGAAATGAACGCATTCGCCTTATGTATTAACACCGATGGCAAAGCTGTAATAACAACGGATCAAGCGGAATTCTTGGGGGGAGATAATTTTTAAGCATAAATTTTTGATAGTCTAAATAGAAAGAACTTGATGTCACGGACACCTCTTGAGGTAGCTCTGAATGCTTTGACTTTAGCATTGAAA
>Ga0247736_10000024_pt1 | contig 165719 bp, 139 predicted proteins | sample UWRJL193509B2_FD_180935 | JGI IMG/M metagenome (GOLD analysis project Ga0247736, IMG submission 180935) | Plant litter microbial communities from Arlington Agricultural Research Station in Wisconsin, United States - UWRJ-L193-509B-2 | ecosystem: Environmental > Terrestrial > Plant litter >...
CGATGTTCCTTATGATGCTGAAATTGATATAAAGAATCTAACCTATCGTTATTTAGGATCAGATATTCCGGTTCTGGAAAATTTGAGTTTAGTGATTCCGGCCAACAAAGTAACCGCAATAGTGGGCGTTAGCGGAAGCGGAAAAACTACACTCATGAAATTATTACTTAAATTTTATGAACCCAATACCGGTGAAATTAATATTGGAAATACACAATTAAAAAATATTTCTCAAAAAGCATGGCGATCTAATATTGGAGCCGTTATGCAGGAAGGTTTTATTTTTAGTGACACCATCGCCAATAATATTGCGATTGGCGTTGATAAAGTTGATAAGGAACGTTTGGTTTATGCGGCCGACGTTGCTAACATAAAAGAATATGTAAGTGGTTTGCCGCTCGGATATAATACAAAAATTGGTTCAGAAGGATTAGGAATGAGTACGGGGCAAAAACAACGATTACTGATTGCAAGAGCTGTTTATAAAAACCCTGAAATCTTGTTTTTTGATGAAGCTACTTCGGCTTTGGATGCCAATAATGAAAGAGAAATTATGCGTAAACTGGATCTGTTTTTTAAAGATAAGACCGTAGTTGTTATTGCACATCGATTAAGTACGGTAATGAACGCAGATCAGATTGTCGTTTTGGACAAAGGAAAAATCATCGAAATTGGCTCACATTCGGCTTTAGTAGAACAAAAAGGAAATTATTTTGAACTCGTTCGCAATCAATTACAATTAGGAAATTAATCATGGCAGAAGAGACATTTGAATTAAGAAGTGAAGAAGTTCAGGACATTCTCACCAAAGTACCACACTGGATGATACGCTGGGGAACTGTTTTGATATTTGCGATACTTTTTATGCTTTTTTTCGTATCCTGGTTTATTAAATATCCGGATGTTGTAAATACCGAAATTGTGATTACAACCAATATTCCGCCTGAAAAAATAGTTTCTAAAACATCGGGACGTATTGAAGCAATTTTGGTTAAGGATAAATCGGTAGTAGAAAAAAATACAACTTTGGCAATCATTGAAAATACAGCCAATTATAAAGATGTCTTTGCACTGAAGAGAATAGTTGATAGTTATAACATCAACGACACAAAAAAAGATTTTCCGTTTGCTTTGCTTAAAAACACACAACTGGGAGAAATCGAAAGCGCATATGCTGTTTTTCAAAAAGATTATCAGGCACAGCAGTTAAATGAAAATCTGCACCCATATGAAGTGGAGAGCAGGGCTCAGATTTCAGAAAAGATTCAGTTAAAGGAAAGACTGGATATTCTGCAGCAGCAAAAACTTTTGAATGAAAGTGAGCTGCAATTACAAAAAAATGAAATTGCCCGTTTTGAAACCTTATTCAATAAAGGAATTATTTCGGCTCAGGAAATGGAAGCCAAAAAATTGGGATATCTTCAGGCACAAAAGAGTTATAAAAGCCTTTTGACCTCTATTTCTCAATTAAGATCTTCTTTGATTGATAATACAAAATCAAGCCAGAGTTCCCATATAAACAGTACTAAAGAAGAAGTGAATCTGGAACGCGGTATGGCACAGTCTTTTTATCAGCTTAAAAAAGTGATAAAAGACTGGGAGCTTAATTACACATTAAAATCGTCTGTTAGCGGGGTTGTAACTTTTTTACAGGTTTGGACAGAAAATCAGACAATCAATGCCGGAGATAACGTCTTTTCTATAATTCCCGATACAAAAAATGGTTTTGTTGGAAAAGTAAAGGCACCTGCATTGAACTCAGGAAAAATAAAAGTAGGGCAAAAAGTAAATATCCGATTGGCGAATTTTCCGGATCGGGAATTTGGGGTATTATATGGTAAAATTCAGAATATTTCTTTAGTTCCGGATAAAGACGGAAATTTATTATTGGATGTGGCACTTCCAAACGGATTACAAACGTCGTATAAAAAACAAATTCTTTTCCAACAGGAAATGAAAGGAAGCGCAGAAATTGTAACCGAAGATTTACGTTTACTGGAAAGAATTTTATATCAGTTCAAGAGTATTTTTGAACAGGTTTAAAATTTCAAATAAAAATCTTTAGTAAGCTCAATATATTCTGCCGTATAAACATGTCTGTCAATTTCGATAATTAACTCATCGATTTCAATTTCAGAAATTTCATTCCGGCTAAAAGCCAGTAAACTGCGTTTGATCTCAGATGTTGGAGTTCCTTTCACACGTGTAATTTTGATTGGATACAATTCTGATTCTTTGGCTAAGGCAATAAAGTTTTTTTCTTCTTTAAATGGAAGAATTAATGCGAAGATTCCGTTTTCAGAAAGTAATAAATCAGCGGCTTCTACTAATTCTTCAAAAGGCATTGCGTCCTGAAAACGAGCTAAGTCGCGTTGTTCATTTTCAGTTTTATAATCTTCTGAATAAAAAGGAGGATTTGAAACAATCAAATCATATTCATCTTCGGGTTCTTCGATAAATTCATCTAATCCGGCATGAAAACAAAATAAGCGATCGCCCCAAGGAGAATTTTCAAAATTATCCACAGCTTGTTCGTAGGCATCTTCGTCAATTTCCAGAGCATCAATTTGTTCAGCATGAGTTCGCTGAGCAAGCATCAAAGCAATAATTCCGGTTCCTGCACCAATATCCAATACACTAAACGGATTGTGATTTACAGGAGCCCAAGAACCTAATAGAACGCCGTCAGTGCCAACTTTCATAGCGGTTTTATCTTGTTGGATAGAAAATTGCTTAAAAGTAAATTGAGACATTACTAAATGGTTTAAAATAAATATGCGAATGACTGAAAACTGTAACTGCGAAGTGAATACTTCGTCTACAAATACATTTCAACAAGCCCTTCCGGAAGATTCATGATGACTTTTTTATTTTCGCGATCAATTTTCACAAGGAAATGATCGATCATCGGAATTAATATTTCTACTTCGCCATTTATAACTTCAAAAAGAGGTTGAGCTGTGGTGTCGTTAACGGCAACAATTTTTCCGAAAACACCTAAACGCTGATCTTCGATTTCGAAACCTATAACTTCGTGGAAATAAAATTTGTTACCAGTAAGTTTTGGCAACATATTTAAAGGAAGATAAATAGCATTGCCCATTATGGCATCTGCATCTTCTTCGGTATTCATATCCTCAAAACGAATTCTAAGAAAATCGTTTTTGTGTAAGGAACTTTTTTCAATAAAAAAAGGAACCAAGTGTTTATTGCATTCAATAAACACTGATTCCAGATTTTCGTATAACTCAGGTTCGTCCGTGTCTAAATAAGCCAGAACTTCACCTTTGAAACTAAATTTTTTAGCGATTTTACCTAAATAAAAACATTCTTCTTTACGCATTCTCGCTAGCTAAAATTATGCTTCAGTTGTTTCGTTATTTTCTTCAGCAGCAGGAGCTTCTTCAGTTGCAGCTTCTGCTTCAACTTCAGCAACTTCTTCTTCTTCAACTGCAGGAGTTGCAGCAGCGATAGCATCAGCTTCAGCCTGAGCTGCAGCAGCTAAACGTTTAGCATTAACTTCTTGCTCTGCTTTAAAAGCTTTAGCTTTAGCATCAGCTTGCGCTTTTGTTAAACCGTCTTTTTTAGCATCAACTTTTCCAGCTTTAGCTTCTAACCAAGCAGCTAATTTTGCATCAGCTTGTTCTTGAGTTAAAGCTCCTTTACGAATACCTCCATCAAGGTGGTGTTTCAATAAAGCTCCTTTGTATGAAAGGATTGCTCTGGCAGTATCAGTTGGTTGTGCACCATTGTGTAACCATTTTACAGCGCTATCAAGGTTTAAGTCGATAGTTGCAGGGTTAGTGTTTGGATTGTAAGTACCGATTTTCTCTAAGTATTTACCATCTCTTTTTGAGCGTGCATCTGCAGCTACAACCCAGTAAAAAGGTTTTCCTTTTTTACCGTGTCTTTGTAATCTAATTTTTACTGACATAATCGTATGATTAAATTTTGAGGTACTCGACCTCTGTTAATTAAGGGCGCAAAGATATAATTTTTTTCTGAATTGTGCGTTCGAAACTGTATTAAATATACCAAAGCTCAATTTTTCCTGATTTTTTGTTGTATTTCAAAGTCGTTTTTTAATATTTATGTTAAATACAATACTTTTGCTGTAAAATTCATTCTGCATGAAAAAATACTCTTTTTTATTTTCATTAATTTTTATAATAACATCTTGTACCGAAGATGTAAAATTTAATAACCCTGCATTTCAAACCTTAAAAGACAATGTTTTTTGGAGAGCTCAAAGTTATCAGGCTGAAATCTCTCAGGATGGCAAAGTAGTGATTACCGGATTTTTGGGTTATGAAAAAATTGGACTTCAGCTGCCTTCTACAGAAGCTAAGACATATACTATTGGTAGTGACAATAACACAGGCGCATTTTTTTATAACGAAATTGGCTCAGAACCTTCTATATATAGTGCGGGAACCGATATGGGAAATGGACAAATAACAATTACAGAATACGATATTGAAAACAAAACCATTTCGGGAACATTTAAATTTAATGCTGTAAAAACAGCAGAAAACAATACCGGAAAAACAAATATAAGCTTTACAGAAGGTGTTTTTTACAAAGTTCCGGTTACGCTATCGACTGTTTTTGAAAATTAATTTAGAAATAAATCAATTTAATTTTTGGAAACGGTATTTTTAAATCTAAATAAAAACATAAATAAACTAATATATAGTAGATTAGAGAAAAATAAGACTACATTTGCTACATTATTATAAATAAGTACATATGAACATTTTTGTTGGAAGCCTTCCATTCAGTATTGAGGAAGCAGATTTAAGAGAGTCTTTCGAGGCTTACGGAGCAGTAGATTCAGTTAAGATCATTACTGATAAATTTACAGGAAGAAGCAAAGGTTTTGGTTTCGTAGAGATGCCAAACGATGCGGAAGCTCAAAAAGCAATTGATGAATTGAACGGAGCTACTGTTCAAGGTCGTGCAATTGTGGTTAATAAATCTGAACCGAAACCAGAAGGCGAAAGAAGAAGCTTCAACAATAACAGTCGTGGTGGAGATTCACGCGGTGGTTATGGTGGAGGAAACAGCCGTGGTGGAAATGACCGTGGTGGTAACAGAGGAGGATATTAATATTTTTTTCTAAATATATAAAAGGGATCAACTTTCGTTGATCCCTTTTTTTTGTTTAAAATGTTTCAAGTTTCAGGTTTCACATTCCAAACAACTTGAAACCTGAAACAAAATAAAACTATAAGTTAGCTACAAGCCAATCTCCAACTTCGCTTGTTTTGTAAGCTTTAGAACCTTTTGCGGCTAAATCTTCAGTAACAACACCTTGTTCTAATGATTTGTTTACAACTGCTCTGATAGCTTCGGCTTCGTCTTTTAATCCAAAAGCATCTTCAAACATCATGGCTGCAGATAAAATAGTAGCTAAAGGGTTAGCGATATTTAATCCGGTTGCTTGTGGGTATGATCCGTGGATTGGTTCGTATAATGAAGTATGCTCTCCAACAGAAGCAGAAGGCATTAATCCCATAGAACCCGAAATTACAGAAGCTTCATCTGTTAAAATATCTCCGAATAAATTCTCTGTAATCAATACGTCATAAGAATTTGGCCATTGCACCAAACGCATCGCAACCGCATCAACAAATTCATAAGAAACCGTAACTTCAGGATAATCTTTCTCCATTGCCTGAACTGTTTCTCTCCATAAGCGAGAAGTTTCCAAAACGTTTGCTTTATCAACGCAGCATAATTTTTTGCTTCTCGTCATCGCTAATTCAAAACCTTTTTTAGCCAAACGCTGTACTTCTGCTCTTGTGTAAACACAATTGTCAAAAGCAGTTTCTCCGCCATCTCTTCTTCCTTTTTCTCCAAAGTAAATTCCTCCGGTTAATTCTCTTAAGAAAACCAAATCCGTTCCTTCAATTCTTTCTCTTTTTAAAGGAGAATTATCAATTAAAGAAGGAAAAGTAAAAGTTGGACGAACGTTTGCAAACAATCCAAGTTTTTTGCGCATCAACAACAATCCTTGTTCCGGGCGAACTGGCGCACTTGGATCGTTATCGTATTTTGGGTGACCTATTGCTCCAAACAAAACAGCATCAGCTTTCATACAAACTTCGTGAGTTTCATCTGGGTAAGGAACTCCAACTGCATCAATTGCAGCGGCTCCGGTTAAAGCCGGTGTCCAGCTTATTTCGTGATTGAATTTTTTTGCAATCGCATCAGATACTTTTACTGCTTCATTAATTACCTCAGGACCAATTCCGTCTCCTGCTAAAAGGGCTATATTAAATTTCATTTTTTTAAATATTTATTGTTTTATAAGGTTCAAAGTGGTAAAGTAGCAAAGGTTCAAAGTTAAAAGCTGCAAAGAAACCTTTGTGCCTTTGTCACTCTGAACCTTTGCCTCTATATTAAGCAATTACATTCAGCATTTTTTGAGTTGCGATAATCGCCGCAACGGTTTGATCTGAATCTAATCCTCTTGTTTTAAATTCTTTTCCGTTGTTTACCCAGGTGATAATCGTTTCGCATAAAGCATCAGAACTACTTCCCGGAGGAATTCTCACGGCATAATCAATCAGCTTTGGCAAAGTCATTTTTTTGCTTTTGTAAATTTTGGTCAGCGCATTCATGAAAGCATCAAATTGTCCATCTCCCTGAGCGTGTTCTTCGATAATTTCTCCGTCTAAGTTTAAACTTAATGTCGTTGAAGGACGCATTCCTTTTGAATGCATTAATACATACGATTCGATTGTAATTTTATCCTGATAAGTATGACTGTCCAGAACATCAGAAATAATGTATGGAAGATCTTCCTTGGTTACGGTTTCTTTTTTATCGCCAAGTTCGATAATTCTTTGGGTAACCAATTTCAAATCTTCCGGGTTTAATTTTAACCCTAATTCCTGAAGATTTTTTTCGATGTTGGCTTTTCCCGAAGTTTTTCCTAAAGCGTATTTTCTTTTTCTCCCGAAACGTTCCGGAAGTAAATCATTAAAATATAAGTTGTTTTTATTGTCTCCGTCAGCGTGAATTCCGGCTGTTTGTGTAAAAACGTTATCACCAACAATTGGTTTGTTGGCAGGAATTCTGTAACCTGTAAAAGTTTCTACCAATTTGCTGACTGTATAAAGAGAAGTTTCTTTTATGTTGATGCTAACTTCCGGCAGGTAATCGTTTATAACGGCAACCGTGCTTTCCAGCGGTGCATTTCCGGCCCGTTCTCCCATTCCGTTTACCGTTACGTGAAGTCCGTTTATGCCTGCTTTTACGGCTTCCATGACATTAGCAATGCTTAAATCGTAATCGTTATGTGCGTGAAAATCAAAATGTATTTGGGGATATTTTGCTCTTATTTTTGAAAGGAATTCGAAAGTCAATGACGGAATCAGAACACCTAAAGTATCCGGAAGTAAAATTCTTTTCACAGGTTGAGTAGAAAGAAAATCCAGAAACTGAAAAACATATTCAGGAGAATTTCGCATTCCGTTGCTCCAGTCTTCCAGATATACATTGGTTTCAATATTATTTTTTTTCGCTAAAGCGATGATTTCTGCAATTTCAGAAAAGTGCTGTTCCGGTGTTTTTTTTAATTGATGCGTTAAGTGATTCATGGAACCTTTGGTCAACAAATTCTGCACTTTGGCACCGGCTTCTTTCATCCATTCGATGGAAACTCCTCCGTCTACAAACGAAAGAACTTCAATTCTGTTAATATATCCCTTTTCGGTTGCCCAGGATGTAATGCCTTTTACGGCTTGAAATTCTCCTTCGCTTACGCGGGCTGAAGCAATTTCGATTCTATCAATATTTAATTCTTCCAACAACAATTGCGCAATGGTTAGTTTTTCTGCAGCAGAAAATGATACTCCGGAGGTTTGTTCCCCATCACGAAGTGTCGTATCCATTATTTCAATTTTTCTTTTTTCCATATTGATATTCTAATTTCTAATGGCTGGATTTGATTGATCCATATTTTAATTTTGGCGCTGATTTACTGATTCGCTTTGCGAAGACGCGGATTGCCATTGATTTTACTTTAGCTAAAAATAAAATCTGTTTTTATCCGCATTCTGTGTTTTCTAATTTAATTTAGAAAGACCCGACAAGTTTCGAAAACCTGTCGGGTCTAATAGATCGAACGAGATTTTATTAATACGGAAGTTTATCGGCGAAAGCCACAATATCTTCTTTAATATTTTGCAAATAATCAATGTCATCAAAGCCGTTGATCATGTTGTTCTTTTTGTATCCGTTAATCGCAAAAGATTCTGATTGACCGGTTGCCAATAAAGTAATCGTTTGGTTTGGTAAGTTGATTTCTAACTGCGTATTAGGATCAGCTTCGATTGCTTTGAAAATGGTATCAGCAAATTCAGGGCTTACCTGAACCGGTAAAACACCAATATTCAAACAGTTTCCTTTAAAGATATCTGCAAAGAAACTAGAAACTACAGCTCTGAAACCGTAATCATAAACTGCCCACGCAGCGTGTTCTCTTGAAGATCCTGAACCAAAGTTTTTTCCTCCAACTAATATTTTTCCGCTGTAAGTTGAATCGTTTAAAACGAAATCTGCTTTTGGAGAATCGTCTCCATTATATCTCCAGTCTCTAAAAAGATTATCTCCAAAACCCTCACGTTTTGTAGCCTTTAAGAAACGAGCCGGAATGATTTGATCTGTATCTACGTTCTCAATTGGTAGTGGCACAGCACTACTAGTAAGTATATTAAATTTATCGTATGCCATTTTAATTTTAGATTTTTGGATTTTAGATTTTAGATTTTCTTACTGGGATGAATTTCTAAAGGCTAAAATTTTTGTATTAATAATGTAAATGAATTTTATATGAAGGTTTATATTTTAAAGTGTCATAAGCTATTCGCAAAGTGAAAATTTAAAATCTAAACTCTCCAATCTAAAATAAGTCCCTCGGGTCTGTCAATTTTCCTGTTACAGCAGCAGCAGCAGCCATAATCGGACTTGCAAGAAGCGTTCTTGAACCAGGACCCTGACGACCTTCAAAGTTTCTGTTTGAAGTACTTACTGCATATTTTCCGGCAGGAACTTTATCATCATTCATTGCCAGACATGCTGAACATCCAGGCTGACGTAATACAAAACCAGCTTCGGTCAAAATATCTAAAATACCTTCTTCTTTAATCTGAGCTTCAACAACGTGAGAACCCGGAACTAACCAAGCGGTAACATTATCTGCTTTTTTTCTTCCTTTTACAATTTCGGCGAAAGCCCTAAAATCTTCAATACGACCGTTTGTACAGCTTCCTAAGAAAACATAATCAATTGGTTTTCCAATCATCACATCGTCTTCGTGGAAGCCCATGTAAGCAAGCGATTTTTTATAAGTTTCCTCACCGCCTTCAACTTGGTTGGCGTTCGGAATATGTTTTGAGATACCAATTCCCATTCCAGGGTTAGTACCATAAGTAATCATTGGTTCAATATCTGAAGCATTGATGTTTAATTCAGCATCAAAAACAGCGTCAGCATCCGTTTTTAAAGTTTTCCAATACGCAACCGCTTTATCCCAAGCTTCGCCTTTTGGAGCATATAATCTTCCTTCAAGGAAATCAAAAGTAGTTTGGTCAGGCGCGATCATTCCGCCACGAGCACCCATTTCGATACTTAGGTTACAAACGGTCATACGACCTTCCATAGTCATGTTTTCAAAAACATCTCCCGCGTATTCAACAAAATAGCCTGTTCCTCCAGAAGTTGTTAACTGAGCAATAATATAAAGAGCAACGTCTTTTGGTCCAACACCTTTACTTAATTGACCGTTTACGTTGATACGCATTTTCTTTGGTTTTGGCTGCATAATACATTGTGTAGAAAGCACCATTTCAACCTCAGAAGTTCCGATACCAAAAGCAATCGCTCCAAAAGCACCGTGAGTAGACGTGTGAGAATCTCCACAAACAATAGTAGCACCTGGCAAAGTAATTCCGTTTTCAGGACCAACTACGTGTACAATTCCGTTTTTAATGTGACCTAATCCCCAGTGCGAAATTCCGTATTCGTTGGCATTATCTTCAAGCGCTTTAAGCTGGTTGGCTGATAAAGCATCCTGAACTGGTAAATGTTGGTTTATGGTTGGTGTATTGTGATCTGCAGTTGCAAAAGTACGCTCCGGATATAAAACCTTTACGCCTCTTTCTTTTAATCCTAAAAAAGCAACAGGACTCGTAACTTCGTGAATGAAATGACGGTCAATAAAAAACACATCTGGTCCATCTTCAATTTTACGCACTACATGTGAATCCCATACTTTGTCAAATAATGTCTTACTCATTTTTTATTTTTTTTAATTGTAATTTCTATAATCACAGCAATTCCTGATAATAGCAAAACAAAAGTAAAAAAAGATACAAAGTGGTCAATTTCAATATTTCATTATATACGATACCCAAACTAAAATACAAATTGCGAATAGGGTTTTGTAAATTCAAATTTGAGAGAAAAATGATTTAGAAATTGATTTTCTTTTTCTTTTTTAATTTTAATTTTGTCTGATTGTGTTTTGTTTTAATAGTTTGCAAATTTATCTTAAAATCACTATAAAATATAAGAATTAATTTGAAAAAATGTAACAAAATGAATAAAAATAGTAATAATTGTTAGTTTTGATTTCTTTGTAAAAGAGATGCTTTTTGGGTTTTTTGAAGCTTTTAAAGGAGATTTTTGATCCTTATTTAGATTCTGTAAAAGGTCTAAATACTACGACATCCAAGTGGTGTATTTTTATGAAATTTTATGTATTTTAAGAGAAAAACTAATTAGTTGACAAGAATGATTTTTTAAAATAAATACCATTTTCTTTCTCCAAAAAAAGCGTAAATTTGAACTTCCTCCATTTTCTAAGAGCAAATTTTTATAATCCATATAATCAGAGATTTATATTGGAAAAGTTTTGGAATTTGGAATTGAAATTTAATTTTTGCTATTTAAATTTATGTATTTAATATTCGATACCGAAACAACCGGATTACCAAAACGCTGGGATGCTCCAATAACCGATTCTGATAACTGGCCTCGCTGTATTCAGATCGCGTGGCAGCTTCATGATGAAATGGGAAAGCTTGTGGAACATCAGGATTACCTGGTAAAACCGGACGGATTTAATATTCCGTATGATGCAGAACGTATTCACGGAATTTCGACTGAACTGGCTGAAGCCGATGGAATCACGTTGGCCGAAGTTTTGGAGAAATTCAATATTGCTTTAAGCAAAACCAAATTTATCGTTGGACAGAATTTAGGTTTCGACGTAAATATTATGGGAGCCGAATTTCATAGAATGGGAGTAGATTCTCCAATGAGTTCTATGCCGGTTCTGGATACTTGTACTGAGGTTACGGCTTCATTGCTAAAACTTCCGGGAGGTCGTGGAGGAAGGTTTAAATTGCCAACTTTAACAGAATTACACGAATATCTTTTTAATAAACCTTTTGCAGAAGCGCACAACGCAACTGCCGACGTTGAGGCAACTACACGTTGTTTCCTGGAATTAATCAGAAGAGAAGTTTTTACCAAAGAAGAACTGGATGTTCCGAAAGATTATTTCAAAGAATTTCAGGATAGAAATCCACAGGAATTTCCGTTAATTGGTTTAAAACATATCAACTTAAAAGCAGCATCTGATAAAATCAGAGAGCAGCTAAAAGCTTTAGAATCGGTTGGTCAGGAAACTACCGTTTCACATTCTGACAGAGCAGATTTTAAAGAAGCAAAATATGCGCATTTACACAATCATACACAATTTTCGGTTCTTCAATCCACAATAGGTATTGGTAATATTGTTTCGGCTACAGCCAAAAACGGAATGCCGGCAGTTGCCATGACAGATACCGGAAACATGATGGGAGCTTTTCATTTTGTGAGCGCTGTCATGAACCATAATAAAGCAGCATCGGGAAAAAACAAAGCTTTAGTTGATGCGGGAGAAGAACCAACAGAAACAGAGATAAAACCAATTGTAGGCTGCGAATTTAATATTTGCGACAACCATCTGGATAAAAGCAAAAAAGACAACGGGTATCAAATTGTATTATTGGCCAAAAACAAAAAAGGTTATCACAATTTGGCTAAAATGGCTTCGATTGCTTATACCGAAGGATTTTATTATGTTCCCAGAATTGATAGAAAAATTGTGGAACAATACAAAGAAGATATCATGGTTTTGTCCGGAAATTTATACGGAGAAATTCCGAGTAAAATTCTGAACATCGGTGAAAACCAGGCCGAAGAAGCTTTAGTTTGGTGGAAAGATCAATTTGGTGATGATTTTTATCTGGAAATCATGCGACATAATCAGGAAGATGAGAATCGTGTGAACAAAACCCTGATTGAATTTTCACAAAAGCATGATGTCAAATTAATTGCAACCAATAATACCTATTATTTAAATAAAGAAGATGCCAATGCGCACGATATTTTGTTGTGTGTAAAAGATGGTGAAAAACAAGCTACGCCAATTGGCCGTGGTCGCGGATACCGTTACGGTTTACCCAATCAGGAATACTATTACAAGTCGGCAGATGAGATGAAAAAACTCTTTGCTGATCTACCGGATGCGATTATTAACATTCAGGAAATTGTAGACAAAGTCGAAATATACTCGCTTTACCGTGATGTATTGCTTCCTAAATTTGATATTCCGGAGGAATTTATAGTTCCTGAAGATGAAGCCGATGGCGGAGTTCGTGGAGAAAATAAATACCTGCGTCATCTAACGATGGTTGGTGCCAAAAAACGATATGGAGAGATTACAGAATCTATTCAGGAACGTTTGGATTTTGAGTTATTGACGATTTCAAATTCAGGATATCCGGGTTACTTTTTGATCGTTCAGGATTTCATCGCCGAAGCCCGAAATATGGACGTTTCCGTAGGACCGGGACGTGGATCTGCAGCGGGATCTGCCGTTGCTTATTGTTTGGGAATTACCAATATTGACCCTATTAAGTACGATTTGCTTTTTGAGCGTTTCCTGAATCCGGATCGTGTATCCATGCCCGATATTGATATCGATTTTGATGATGAAGGCCGTGGACGTGTTATGGATTACGTAATCAACAAATACGGAAAAAATCAGGTTGCGCAAATTATTACTTATGGTAAAATGGCAACCAAATCAGCGATTCGTGATACGGCGCGTGTATTGGATTTACCGTTGTTTGAAGCGGATAGAATTGCAAAACTGATTCCGGGAATGATGCCGTCAAAATGGAATTTGGCGCGTTTTATTTCTGAAAGCGAAGAAGAAGTTAAAAAAGCCCTTCGATCTGATGAATTTGATAATGTAAAAGAATTAATCGCCATTGCCAATGAAGGTGATTTGGCAGGAGAAACCATTCAGCAGGCAAAAATTCTGGAGGGATCTATGCGAAATACCGGAATTCACGCCTGTGGTGTAATTATTACGCCATCGGATATTACGAATTTCGTTCCCGTAACCACAGCCAAAGATTCTGATTTATATGTAACACAGTTTGACAACTCGGTTGCAGAAAGTGCAGGATTGCTGAAAATGGACTTCCTGGGTCTGAAGACCCTTACGTTGATAAAAGATACCGTAAAACTGGTAAAATACAGAACCAATATTGATCTGGATCCGGATACTTTCCCAATTGATGATGTAGAAACATATGCGCTTTTCCAGAGAGGGGAAACCGTTGGAATCTTCCAATACGAGTCACCCGGAATGCAGAAATACATGAAAGATCTGAAGCCAACGGTTTTTGGAGATTTAATTGCCATGAACGCCTTGTATCGTCCGGGGCCTTTAGAATATATTCCATCTTTCGTAAGAAGAAAAAACGGCGAAGAGGAAATCAAATACGATTTAGATGCCTGTGAGGAATATTTAGGAGAAACATACGGAATTACAGTTTACCAGGAACAGGTAATGCTTTTGTCGCAATCGCTGGCAGACTTTACAAAAGGTGAAGCCGACGTTTTGCGTAAAGCGATGGGTAAGAAACAAAAAGACGTACTGGATAAAATGAAGCCTAAGTTTGTCGAACAAGCGGCAAAAAAAGGCCATGATGCAAAAATTCTGGAGAAAATCTGGAAAGACTGGGAAGCATTTGCGAGTTACGCCTTCAACAAATCGCACTCGACTTGTTATGCCTGGATTGCTTATCAAACCGCTTATTTAAAAGCACATTATCCTGCAGAATATATGGCAGCGGTTCTTTCGAATAATATGAATGATATTAAACAAGTATCATTTTTTATGGAAGAATGTAAGCGAATGGGACTTGAAGTTTTAGGTCCGGATGTAAATGAGTCGTACTATAAATTTACGGTAAACGATAACTATGCTGTTCGTTTTGGAATGGGCGCTATTAAAGGTGTCGGTTCCGGAGCTGTAAATACCATTGTAGAATGCAGAAAAGACGGAAGATATAAATCCATTTTTGATCTGGCAAAGCGAATTGATTTGCGTGCGGCCAATAAAAAAGCAATCGAAAACCTGGCACTTGCCGGAGGTTTTGACTCGTTTGAAGGAACGACAAGAGCACAATATTTTCATGATGATGGCGACGGAATTACTTTTTACGAAAAAGCGATGCGTTACGGATCGAAGTTTCAGGAAAATGAAAATTCATCGCAGGTAAGTTTGTTTGGAGAAGCCAGCGAAGTGCAAATTGCCGAGCCGGTTGTGCCTCCGTGCGAAGACTGGAGCACAATGGAAAAATTGGCAAAAGAAAAAGAAGTTGTCGGAATTTACCTTTCAGGACATCCGCTGGATGATTTTAGATTTGAGATGAAATACTTCTGCAACGCCCGATTGGAAGCGCTTAAAAGTATGAATGAATATGTGGGGAAAAATCTAACTTTTGCCGGAATCATTAATAACGTTCAGCATCGTGTAGCCAAAAACGGAAAAGGCTGGGCAGTATTTAATTTAGAAGGATATGATGAGAGTTTTGAGTTTAAAATATTTGGAGAAGAATACCTAAAGTTCCGTCACTTCCTGATTCAGAACAATTTTGCTTACCTTAAAATCCTGATAAAAGATGGTTGGGTAAATCACGATACGGGTAAAAAATCAGATCCAAGAATGCAATTTGTTGAGGTGAAACAATTGCAGGATGTTTTGGAAACGTTTGCTAAAAAACTAATTGTTTTACTCAATATTAAAGATTTGCAGGCAGAATTTATCCATAAATTAAGTCATTTATTTAATGATAATAAAGGAGAGAATTCGGTGACTTTTGAAATCATGGAATTGGAAAAAATAAAACGTTTAGTTGAGGTAGAAACAACAAATGAGTTTGAAGAAACCGAAGACGCTGTTTTTGTTGACGAAAATGATGATAACGATAATGATGTGGCTCTTAGTGAAACTAAAATGCAGGAAGTCAAAGAGGTAGAAGAGATAAAGGTTGTAACCAAATTAACGATGCCAAGCCGCAGATTAAAAGTCAAAATTTCAGCGGAGTTATTACAGGAATTGGAAAAAATGCAGGTAAATTTTAAGCTGAACTAAATTTTAACAGTTAAAATTTAGAAGAATATATTTTTTTTAAGTTAAAAATATGCATGCATAATACTTTTTTAGTAATATTGCCCAAAATTACAACGTTTTCGTACCAAGTCTAACAATGCAGATATATAGAACGTGTTAAAAAATTCTAAATTTGTATAAATTAATTAAATCAGAATTATGAAAAAGAACCTATTTTTATTAGGATTATTAGTTTGCTCTATGGCCACAATGGCGCAAACAGAAAAAGCAGATAAACCAGAAAGCTGGTATTTTAAATTAGGAGGATCATATTTTAATCAAACAGCTTCTACAGAATTTCCAACAGTTGGAGGAAATGCTGCATTAGATAGAACTTATGTAGGAGGAAAATTAGTTTCTGAAAAAAGTGTTACAGGTTCTTTCGGACAAGGTTTTAGAACGGGTTTAACTGCAGGATATAGATTTTCAACACGTATAGGAGTAGAACTAGGTGTTAATTATTATACTAGTAATGATAAGAAAATGGCGCAAACTACTTCAGATTTGCCTATTACACCAACTGGTGTTTATAGTTTCAAATCAGTAGGTCAAATTACTGCTTTTGATTTAGCACCTGCAATTGTAATGTTTTTAGGGGAATCTAAAGGTTTTGAACCATATACAAAAGTTGGAATTTTAGTTCCTGTTCACGGGGATTTAGAAATTACTTCTGATGCATACGCTCCAATTGCTTTCAACCCTCAAACAGGAGCTCCGGTTGCTTTTGGAAATGTTCACAGTGTTGACAAAGTAAAACCAAATCCAACTTTAGGATTTACTGCAGCAGTAGGTACAACTTACAGGCTTACTACACATCTTTCAGCATTCGCTGAGTTAGAATACCGTAACTTTACAGTACATGGTGACACAAAAGAAACAACTAAATTTACAGTAAATGGACAAGATGCTTTAGCAACTAGAACTACAGCTCAAATTCATACAAATTATCAAGATCATTTAGATGTTAATTCTAATAATGCTTTGTTTAATCCAAATACAGCTACCGCTGATCAAAGAGATACTACAAGACCTAATGATGCAATGGACGAATTAAGTTCTTACGTTGGAATCTCAGGTTTAGGTTTAACTTTAGGAATTAAATACAGCCTATAATTTTTCTAAAAGAAATTTTTATACTTATAAAAAAAGAGGATATTCAAAATGAATATCCTCTTTTTTTGTGGTTTTCTGTCATTTCGACCGAAGGGAGAAATCACACTCGTAATTCGACAAAGATTGGCGAATTTCTTTGCGGAGTTTCTTGCGAAGATCCTTCGTTCCTCGGAATGACAAGATTTGTGTGATAGTCTTTAAATATTCAATTATAGTTTCGAACTCCTAAACTCCTTCAAAACTTCATCAATAACCCAGCTTGTTCTCGCGGCAGAAGTCCCTTTTGATGGAGAAATTCCTTCATTCCCTAAAATTTCAGCAACAACAGTTTCTATAAAAGGCTGCTGAATATGAAGCGGATTTTCAATTGTAATGCTTTCTTTTTCACCATTTGCGTATTGAATATGTATTGGATCATTTCCGAAAGTCGAGAAAGAGATTTTACCTTTATCACCAACAATTTCGGTGTTATCATAACGTTCAAAACTGGCAAAATTCCACAAACCGGTTCCGTGAATTCCATTTTCGAATAAAAACGACATCGAAACAGAATCTTCGGCAGGATAGGCAAGAAGCTGTGAAGTTGCATGTCCGCGAACCGATTTTATCGGACCTAAAACAAAGTCCAGAAAATCTAAAGTATGACAAGCCAAATCAACAAAAATTCCACCGCCTGAAATATGCGGTAAAACTGTCCACGGCAAATTAATATCGTCATCATAACGCGCTTCAAAAGGATGGTATAAAACACAATTTACATGTCTTATTTTACCTAATTTATTCTGATCTATTATTTCTTTTATTTTTAAGAATCGAGGTAAACTTCTTCTGTAATATGCCACAAATAGCGGAACATTATGTTCTTTGCAAGCACTGATCATTTCGTTGCATTCTTCAAAAGTCAAAGCCATTGGTTTTTCCACATAAACCGGTTTTCCGGCTTTGGCACATAAAATAGTATATTCTTTATGAGAGGATGGAGGAGTGGCAATATAAACCGCATCAACTTCAGGGTCGTTGATTAAATCAACAGCATTCGAATACCATTTAGGCACATTATGGCGTTTTGCATAATCTTCGGCAAGAGCCGCATCTCTGCGCATAACAGCTACTAATGCAGAGTTTGGTGCTTTTTGAAATCCTGGTCCGCTTTTAACTTCGGTTACATTTCCGCAGCCTATAATTCCCCATTTTACAATTTTCATTTTCTGGTTTTTTAGTTATTTCAAATTTAAGAGAAAAAAAGTTAGCCACGACCCGAGCGTTAGCGAATAGGCGAAGCAATTCATGAATTATTTTTTCACGCAGATTTAAATAGATTTAAGCAGATGTATACAGATTTTTTCTTTTTTTAAATCAGCTTAAATCTGCAAGATCTGCGTGAAATAATTAAGCACAATTAAAATAAAAAATTCGTGAATTCGTGGCAAAAAAAACACGAACTCACAAAAAAATTCGTGAATTCGTGGCTATAAAAATTTTAGACTAAAGTTTACTTTTTCGGTAAAGCCTTAAATCCCATATTGTAAAGCGTGAATGCCTGAATGTCTACATTTTCCTGAATGGTTGCCGCAACAGATTTTCCGGCGCCGTGACCTGCTTTTACATCAATACGAATCAAAACCGGATTAGGACCTGTTTGTTTTTCCTGTAATTCAGCAGCAAATTTAAAACTGTGAGCAGGAACCACACGATCGTCATGATCTCCCGTTGTAACCATAGTAGCTGGGTATTGCACGCCGCCTTTTACATTCTGAACCGGAGAATATCCCTTTAGATATTCAAACATTTCTTTATTATCCTGAGCAGTTCCGTAATCATAAGCCCAACCTGCACCGGCTGTAAAAGTATGGTAACGCAACATATCCATAACGCCAACGGCTGGTAGTGCCACTTTCATTAAATCAGGGCGTTGCGTCATTGTTGCTCCTACTAATAGACCTCCGTTTGAACCTCCGCGAATTGCTAAGAAATCAGATGAGGTATATTTTTGCGCAATTAGATATTCCGCAGCAGCGATAAAATCATCAAATACATTTTGTTTTTGCAATTTCGTTCCGGCGTCGTGCCATTTTTTACCGTATTCACCGCCGCCTCTTAAATTGGCAACCGCATAAACGCCTCCGTTTTCCATCCAAACGGCATTTGAAATACTAAAAGCAGGAGTCAAACTAATATTGAATCCGCCGTAACCGTAAAGAATAGTTGGGTTTTTGCCATTCAGTTTTGTTCCTTTTTTATAAGTGATAATCATCGGAATTTTTGTTCCGTCTTTTGACGTATAGAAAACTTGTTTTGACTCGTAATCATCACTTTTAAAATCTACTTTTGGTTTTTGATAAATTTCAGATTTACCGGATTTTGGCTCAAGAGAAAAAATAGATCCCGGAGTGGTATAATTTGCAAAACTGTAATACAATACTTTATCATGTTTTTTTCCGCCAAATCCACTGGCAGTTCCTACGGCAGGAAGTTTGATTTCACGAACCAGTTTTCCGTTGTAATCGTATTGCTGTACAAACGAAACCGCATCTTTAATGTAGTTGGCAAAAAAGAATCCGCCACCGGTTGAAGGTGATAAAATATCTTTAGCTTCCGGAATAAAATCTTTCCAGTTTTCCGGTGTTGGATTGCTAAAATCAGCGGTAACCACACGTCCGTTTGGAGCGTTCAAATCTGTTTCTATAAACAATTTAGTTCCTTCATTGTCAATTACATTATGAGCACTATTAAAATTGTCAACAATAGTCACAATCGGACTATTTGCAACGGTTAAATCTTTAATGTACAATTCATTTCCATAAGTAGAATTTGCAGCAGTAATCACCAGATAATGATTGTCTTCTGTTACGTAACCGCCAACATATCTTCGTTTTTGATCTGCTCCAAAAATAACTTTATCGTCTTTTTGTGAAGTTCCAATTTTATGAAAATACAATTTATGCTGATCTGTTTTTGCAGATAATTCGCTTCCTTTTGGTTTGTCGTAACTCGAGTAATAAAAGCCTTCATTTCCTAACCAGGAAACACCGCTAAATTTAACATCTACTAAAGTATCTTCTACAACTTTTTTAGACAAAGCATCAATAATAATCACTTTTCGCCAGTCGCTTCCGCCTTCAGAAATAGAATAAGCCGCTTTGTTTCCGTCTTTAGAAAAATCTAAAGCGCCAAGTGAAGTCGTTCCGTCTTTAGAAAATGTATTCGGATCCAGAAAAACTTCTTCCTTGCCTTTTTCATCTTTTCTGTAAATAACCGATTGATTTTGAAGTCCGTTGTTTTTAGAAAAATAAGTAAACTTTCCTTCGATATATGGAGCGCCTATTTTTTCATAATTCCAAAGTTTTTCCATTCGTTTTTTTAGTTCTTCACGAAACGGAATTTTATCTAAATACGCATACGTAACTTCATTTTCTGCTTTTACCCAAGCGCCGGTTTCCGCAGATTTATCATCTTCAAGCCAACGATACGGATCGCTTACTTTGGTGTCAAAATAAACATCAACAGTTTCTCCTTTTTTAGTTTCGGGATATTTAATCGTGTTTTGCCCAAATGAAATTCCTGCAGTAGTAATAGCCATTATAAGAATTGTTTTTTTCATAGTTTAAGGTTTGTCAGTTGTAACAAAAATAGCACTTTTTGTTGAATATAAATTTACCTCAAAGCACGCAAAGTTTTTTAATTAAGCAGCCTCTGTAAAACACAAAGTTCGCAAAGCTGTGTGAAATAACTTTGCGAATCTTGCGTAAATCTTAGTGCACTTTGCGGTTAAATTTTATAAGTTGAAATTCACGCCCAAAACAATGTTTCTTCCAATATTTGGAATACCATCTGTTTTTAATCTCGAAAGATGAGCAATGTATTTCGTATCGAATAAATTATTTCCGTTCAGGTTTATGTCAAAAGCAGTTTTACCAAGTTTTACCGTTCCTCCAAAACCTAAATTCACCAAAGTATATCCGTTTGAAGCGGTTTCAAAACCACTCACATTTTTCTGGTCAAAAGTCGATGAAACATTTAAAGAAGCATATCCTTCTTCGAACCAGTTTTTGATTTTAAATTCGGTTCTAAGTGTGTTGTTCCAGTTGTTTGCCGGGATTAAAGGCAAATAATCATTGTTGTCTTTTTTACCTGTTACCGTTTCAAAACTCGTTTCAAAGTGTAACCAGTCTAAAGGATGCGGGTGAAAATGCAGACCCACTTCACCACCATATAATTTTGCATTGTCCTGAACGTAAGCAAAAACGTCATTATCTTCAAGCGTTTCTCCCGTTGGCGACGTATAAATGTAGTTGTTTACATGATTGTAAAACCCGTTGATGAAGAATTCAAAATGCGAATTTTTATATTCTAAATTTAAATCAGTCTGAACGTTTTGTTCTGTTTTCAAATCAGCATTTCCAATTTCGTAACGGTTTGTTCCTTCGTGAACACCATTTGAAGTTAACTCAGCTAAATTTGGCGCTCTAAATCCGGTAGCGACATTTAATCGAAGTGTTAATGGTTCAGCCAATTTTGTTTTATATCCCAAAGAAGCATTAAAACTGTCAAAAGATTTGTCTAAAGGCAGAAAATAACCTTCTTCACCTTCAGTTCCATGCGCTTCAGAAGTTACATTTCTGTTGTCAAAACGCAATCCGGCTTGTAGAACACTGTTATTCCACTCGTAATTTGCAGTTCCAAAAACACCAAAATCATTTGTTGTTGCATCCGGAATCAGATATTCTTCACCGGAATTTTTATTCGTTTGATGCATTCCCTGAACACCCAAAATAGTTTCAATTTTACCCAATTTCGGAAAATGATATTTAGCATTATAATTAAAAGTATTCAGTTTCATGTGAAGAGATGCGTCGTTGCTGTCTTCAAACTCGCTTCGGTCATTGGCAATATAGCCTAAATCAACATCCAGTTTTGAATTTTCGAAAAAGATCACATTGTTTAAACTCAATAAATGATTGAAAATTCCCTGTCTCGGAAATTGTGTGTCTTTGCTTGAAGATTGTTCCGCAATTCCATCTTCCGGAATACCGATGTCCAGTTTATTGTAATTGTATCTTAAAACACTTGAAAAGCTTGAATTGCTGTAGCCAATTCCGGTTTTAAAATCAGTTTCGTTATAACGAGAATTCGTTACGCGATCGCCATCGGCAATTTTATAATCAGAATGTGTGTTGTAACTTCCACGAGCCAGAAATTTCCAGTTATCTGTAGACGTTTTTAATCCAATTGATGAATTACTTCCTTGTGTATTCGTGAAATATTTTTGACTGAAATTAGCTTTGAATGTATTCGCATCAGCAAATTTTTCAGGATTAAAATACAAAACCCCGCCAAGAGCATCAGAACCATATAACAAAGATGCAGGCCCTTTTATAACTTCAACACTTTCGATTCCGGCATCGTTTAAACCTAAACCATGTTCGTCTCCAAACTGTTGATTTTCGATACGAACACCTTGCGAATAAACCAAAACACGGTTTCCGCTTAAACCACGAATTACGGGTTTACCAATAGAAGTTCCGGTTGAAATTTGTGAAACTCCCGGAATCGTTGCCAAACCTTCAATTAAAGTCGAAGTTCCTTTTTGCTGTAATGTTTTGATGCTTTCATGTTCTACTTTCATTACGTTTTGCGATTGCAATTTGTTGAAAGGAGTCGAAACCACAACTTCATCCATTTCAAAAACAGATTCAGTCAGAATTATATCTAAAGTGTTTTCTTTTAATATTTTAGTAATGGTTTTATTTTGAGTTGTATAGCCAACAAGCGTAAAAGCAAGTCTAAAACTTCCGTTTGGAAGATTTTTGAATTCGTATTTTCCGTTTTCGTCCGTTGTTGTGCCTTTGTGCAATTCAGGTGCGTAAACAGAAACGTTTGCTAAAGGCTGGTTTTCAAGATTTGTTACCGTTCCTGAAACAGAATTTTGAGCCGAAAGCAGGCCTGAAAACCCTAAAATAAGGGCTAATATTATTTTTTTCATTTGAAAATGATACTATAGTTAATTGATTTTTTCCTCTAAAACAAAAACTAAAACAAACAGTAAAGCTTGCCGATCCTGATCATTTCAAGATGGGGAAACTCAAAGTTTTTTTTTGAATTGATTAAAAGATTTTTGGGTTTTTTCGAGTACTTCGAAATTTAAGCAACTATAGCAACAGGAGGTCCGCGCAATAAATAAACGCTTCCTGAAAATGAAAAGATATTTTCTGAAAAGGTAAAGAAATAAGGAATTTCTTTGTGAAAAGCGCGAAACTGAAATGAAAAACCTTCCGGAAGAATATAACTTCCAAAGGCAAAATGACAAACATAACACAAGTCATAATCATGATGCTGGTGCGTTATTTCGCCTTGAGGATCATTATAATTATGATGGCATTGTTTTTCTGAAAGCTGTTTTACAATATGCTCATAACTGTGTATCGACTGAAACAATATTGAGAACAATACTGTCAGCGCCAAAGAAACACTTAGTATGAGCTGCTTTTTTTTCATGCAGGACAAAGGTATAAAAGAGCATTGAATAATTGATTTGTTTTTTTGATTCTATTGCCTCTTTATTAAAAAAAGTGCAACAAAAGATTTTATTCGCAGTGAAAAAAAGAATAATTTCGTTGTAATTCATTTCCTGAGCCAGCAATATATTATATTTGTAAGTGAAATAAATCACCTCTAAAAACCGTTTACTTGAGAACTTACTTAAAACCAAACTACGATATGCGATTCCTTTTTAGCTGTTTCTTTTTAATGTCGTTTTTTAGTGTTTTCGCTCAGGAAGAAACAAAACCTAAACTGGAACCCATTGTAAAAATCGATTCGCTGTATCGTGAAGATCAGTTTTATTTTTCGATTACCTATAATTTGTTAACACAGATTCCAAAAGATCTTAAACAAAATAAATTTTCTGCCGGACTTTCTGCCGGATTTCTGCGTGACATGCCCATTAATGAAAAAAGAACTCTTGCAATTGCCGCAGGTTTAGGATTAAGTTATCAGAATTATTTTCAAAACCTGACCATTTCTCAACTGCCGGGCGGAGCTTTGGCTTATGATGTGAGTGATTATAATGATATTAAATCAAATCGATACAGACAGTATTTAGTTGATCTTCCAATAGAATTTCGCTGGAGAAATTCGACTTATGAAAGTTATAGGTTTTGGAGAATTTATGCAGGATTTAAATTGAGTTATGTTTTCTCTAATAAATCGGTTGTAGATACCGGAGAAGAAAAATACACGGTTACCAATAATCCGGATATCAATAAAATCCAATACGGCGTTTATCTGGCTGCCGGTTATAATACCTGGAACGTTTATCTCAATTATGGTTTAAATCCTTTGTTTAAAAATGTAATCACGACTTCCGGACAAAAAATTGATGTAAGAACGCTAAATGCGGGACTGATATTTTACATTTTATAATTTGTTGACCATGCGTGCTTTGCGGTAAAGACATAAAGCTTTTCATTAGTGAAATTTATAACCACAAATAAAAGAATAATAACTGCGGAAATACACCAAGAACTAAACCAATAAGCAGTTCTTTATTAGTATGTGCTTCCATCTCTAATCGCGACGATGCTACAACTCCGGTAAGTAAAACCAACAAAGCAGTCCAATACGGGTTTTGCATGTTTAAATGAATATTTAACCCGATAACAAAAAGTGTAAATCCACTAATAGCCATTATGTGTAAACTTGCTTTTATTTTGAAAAGTGAGGCCACTAATGCCAGAATTGTACTGAATAACGCGCCAAGGAAAAAGAAATGAAGTTCCGGATATCTTGCAATAACAATGCTTCTTTTTACCAATAAAATATACAGAAAACATTGCAGAATAAGCGGAATTTTTCGCTGAGCCGTTTCATGAATCATAACTGATTTTACATGCCCCGTTGACTTTAAAAGCATAAAAAATAATACAGGCACAAGAATAGTAATAATCAGGATTTGAAACAAAACATAATATTTCTCCTGATTTGTAAAAATATCACCTTTACAAAACAAATAAAATAAAGTAGCATACATCGATATAAAAATCGGATGTAATATATAGGAGAAAACGGGAAGGATCTTTTTCAAAACGTGGAAATTTGTGGTCTTCACAAATATAAGGAAATAATTTTTTTTGCCACGAATTTCACGAATTAGCACTAATTTTTTATTTTTAAATATATGCGTAGTATTTATTTCACGCAGATTCTGCAGATTTTGGCAGATTTAATAAATAAAAGATTGGTAGGCATCTGCTAAAATCTTTTAAAATCTGCGTGAAAAATAATTAGCAAAAATTTGTGCAATTCGTGGCAAAAAAACACACAGAATAGAAAAATCATCTTAATCCCGAATCTGTGGCGGATTTTTTAAACACAAAGAATTAGTGAAAATTTGTGAATTTCGTGGCAAACCTTTTTTTAAATTTGACAAAAGAAATTTCCCAAATGAGCATAAATGTAAAAAACCTTGTATCAGTTTTTGAAGCCAAATGGATTGGTGCGGAAACTGATATTTTTATCGATCATATTTCAATCGACAGCCGTTCACTGCAAAACGGATCTCAAACTTTATTTTTTGCCTTAAGCGGCGTAAATAATGATGCTCATTTATATATTTCGGAACTGATAGAAAAGGGAGTTCAAAATTTTGTTGTGCAATATATTCCTGAAAATTGCCAGGGAAAAGCCAACTTTTTGATGGTTCAGAATACATTACATGCTTTACAGAATTTTGCAGCTTATTATAGAAATATTTTTGATTTTCCTATTATCGGCCTGACCGGAAGTAACGGAAAAACGATCGTAAAAGAATGGCTTAATTTTTTACTGAGCCCGGATTACAATATCATCAGAAGTCCTAAAAGTTATAACTCACAAGTTGGTGTGCCGCTTTCTGTGATTGCCATTAATGAGAAACATAATCTGGGTATTTTCGAAGCCGGAATTTCGACGGTTAACGAAATGGACAAACTCGAAAAAATCATTAAGCCAACGATTGGCGTTCTTACGAATATAGGAACCGCTCACGATGAAGGTTTTTTGAATTTGGTACAAAAGATTGACGAAAAATTGCTTTTGTTTAAAGATTGTCCTGTTATTATTTATCAAAAAAATGAAACGGTAGATTCGTGTTTATCCCAATTTGCAGCAGAATATATGATGCATCCGCGAAAACTTTTTTCATGGAGTTTCAGAGACAAATCTGCAGATGTTTTTATTCTGAGTAAAGAAAATAAAGCAGATAAGACGCACATTCAATATCAATATAATAATGAAATTTTTGATTTAGAAATTCCGTTTCAGGATTCTGCATCGATAGAAAACGCTATTTCGTGTTTGTTGGTTTTGTTGTATTTTAAATATGATTCGGCTACGATTCAAAGCCGCATGCAAATGCTGTATCCGGTAGAAATGCGCCTGGAGGTTAAAAACGGAATCAACAATTGCAGCATTATTGATGACAGTTACAGTTCCGATTTTCAATCGCTTAAAATTGCGCTGGATTTTCTGGAAAGCCAAAAAAAGAACCCTTCGAAAACCGTTATTTTATCTGATATTTTTCAAAGCGGATTTTCAAATGAAGAATTATATTCGAAAGTTGCCCAGCTTATTTCAGACAATAAAATAAATCGTGTAATTGGCATTGGAACAACAATTTCCTCTTTTGCAGATAAATTTTCGAACTGTGTAACTTTTCAGAATACAGCAGAATTTATTGCTCATTTTGAAAGCCTTAATTTTGCCAATGAAACGATTTTGATAAAAGGAGCAAGAACGTTTCAGTTTGAAGAAATCGTCACTTTATTAGAAGAGAAAACGCATGAAACGATTCTCGAAATCAATCTGGATTCTATTAGTCACAACCTGAATTTCTTTAAATCAAAACTAGCCAGCGATGTCAAAATCATGGTGATGGTAAAAGCTTTTGGTTATGGAAACGGCGGTTTGGAAATTGCCAAATTATTAGAACATCATAATGTTGATTATTTAGGTGTGGCTTTCGCCGATGAAGGAATCTCACTTAAAAATGGCGGAATCAAATTGCCAATTATGGTTTTGAATCCGGAATCGACGAGTTTTCCATCGATTATTCAATACCAATTAGAACCTGAAATTTATAGTATAAAAGGATTAAATGCCTTTTTGAAAATAGCCCGCGAGAAAAATTTAAAAGATTTCCCCATTCATATAAAACTCGATACGGGAATGCATCGTTTGGGTTTTGAAGAAAATACAATTGACGAATTGATTCAGACTCTAAAAGGAAATTCTACTGTAAAAGTGCAAAGTGTTTTGTCGCATTTGGCAACAAGCGACGATATGAATCATTATGATTTTGTGATGTCTCAAATTAACCTTTTCGAAAAATTATCATCAAAATTAATTTCAGAATTAAATATTGACCCAATTCGTCATATTTTGAATACTTCGGGAATCAGTAATTTTCCTGCGGCACAATATAATATGGTACGTTTGGGAATTGGTTTATATGGCGTTTCCAATGATCCTTTGGAACAAAAATATCTTGAAAATGTTGGGACTTTAAAATCAATCATTTCTCAGGTTCGTACCATTCCTGGGGGAGACAGCGTAGGGTACGGCCGAAGATTTATGGCGCAAAAAGAAACTAAAATAGCGACTATTCCAATTGGTTACGCCGATGGAATTTCGAGATTATGGGGAAATGAAGTGGGATATGTGATGATTAAAAACAGAAAAGCACCCATTGTAGGCAGTATTTGCATGGATATGCTGATGGTAAATGTAAGTGAAATTGATTGCAAAGAAGGTGATTCGGTAATTATTTTCGGCGAAAGCCCAACCGTTACTGAAATTGCTAACGCATTGAAAACTATTCCGTATGAAATTTTAACGAGTATTTCGCAACGCGTAAAAAGGGTATTTTTCAGATAGATTTGAGAGATTTTCAGGAAAATTCCGTATTTTCGGGGTTAAATAAATATAAATTAAAACGAACAATTATGGGAATGCTTTCTGAATTTAAGGAATTTGCAATGAAAGGCAACGTAGTCGATCTGGCTGTCGGTGTTATTATTGGAGCTGCTTTTGGCAAAATTGTAAGCTCGTTAATTGAAAATGTAATCACGCCTTTAATATTGAAACCGGCTTTGGATGCTGCACATTTATCTACAATCGAAGAGCTTACCGCTTTTGGAGGTGTAAAATATGGTTTGTTTCTTTCGGCAGTAATTAACTTTATAATTGTGGCTTTTGTTTTATTTCTAATTATAAAAGGAATCAACAACTTAAAAAAGAAAGATGTTCCGCCGCCAGCTGCACCAGCAGGACCAACACAGGAAGAGCTTTTGATTCAAATAAGAGATTTATTAAAAAATAAACAATAATATATATACCGCTACACTAAGTCTAACTTAACCGTTCCTTAATTGGGGCGGTTTTTTTATTTTTGTTTGTTTTGTAACATTTTGTTATTTTTTGTGAATCGCCTTGTTTTGATTTTTATTATGTATACTTTTGCAGAGTAATTTAGATTAATTCATACTAAAAATATAAAAATGAGAATAGCGGTTGTAGGTGCCACTGGTATGGTTGGCGAAGTAATGCTTAAAGTTTTAGCGGAAAGAAATTTCCCTGTAACAGAATTAATTCCTGTTGCATCTGAAAAATCAATTGGAAAAGAAATTGAATATAAAGGTCAAAAATATAAAGTTGTAGGATTACAAACAGCTGTTGATATGAAAGCTGATATTGCTGTTTTTTCTGCCGGAGGAGATACTTCATTAGAATGGGCTCCAAAATTTGCTGCAGCCGGAACAACCGTTATCGATAATTCATCGGCTTGGAGAATGGATCCGACTAAAAAATTAATCGTTCCTGAAATCAATGCTTCGACCTTAACAAAAGAAGATAAAATTATTGCAAACCCAAACTGTTCTACTATTCAAATGGTTTTGGCTTTGGCGCCTTTGCATAAAAAATACAACATCAAAAGAATCATTGTTTCTACTTACCAATCGATCACCGGAACTGGTGTAAAAGCGGTTAGACAATTAGAAAACGAATACGCAGGAGTTCAGGGAGAAATGGCATATAAATATCCAATTCACAGAAACGCGATTCCACATTGCGATAGTTTTGAAGAAAACGGATACACTAAAGAAGAAATGAAATTAGTTCGCGAAACTCAAAAAATTCTTGGTGATAATACTATCAGAGTTACGGCAACAGCAGTTCGTGTGCCGGTTGTTGGCGGACATAGTGAAGCTGTAAATGTTGAGTTTACAAATGATTTTGATGTAAACGAAGTTCGCGAAATCTTGCATAATACGGATGGAGTAGTGGTGCAGGATAATTTAGACACTTTTACATACCCAATGCCATTGTATGCAGAAGGTAAAAATGATGTTTTTGTAGGCAGAATTCGTCGTGACGAAAGCCAGGAAAACACCTTAAACATGTGGATCGTTGCTGATAACTTGAGAAAAGGAGCTGCAACAAACACGATTCAAATCGCTGAATATTTAATTCAGGCAGGTTTGGTATAAGCCAGAGATTAAAGAAAATTGTTATAAAGAAGAAACCGTAATTGCAGTAATGTGATTACGGTTTTTTTGATGTTTTAATGGTATATTTGGGTAGTAATCCAAAGCCAAAATGAAAGACATAAACCTAAAATACATTGAAGAAAATTATCTGGAATTTGAAGAAGTTATCAAGATAATGAATCTTACTCCAGATAGATTAAACAGGCTTATTCAGGACAAACTTATTCCGGAAGCTTCATATGTTATTGATTCAGAAGTTACGATAAGCTCTTCTTTGGGTGATAGTTTTAAGATTGTAACTTCTAAAAAGTATTTTCCAAAAAATATCCTGAAACTTATTGAACCTACTATTTCAAATAATGGTCTGGATTTTAAAAATGACTTTAAACGAAACCTGTTATCCAATTTAAAAAAGCACAAACACAAAACATTTGCTTACGGAAATGTTTTTAGCGAAAATGGAGAAATTGATCCCGAAAAAGCAGACAAAGCTTTAGAAGAAGAATGGGATTATTTCTGCAAAGGAATTTACGGAATTTGTACTTTACAAAATAACGAAGAAGCCATTATCGAAAAAGAAATCGCCATAAAAAGAATATTAGATTTTATTGAAAATAAAGGTTCAGCGATAACTCAGGAAGAAATAAATCATTTAAAAGAACTGAATGATGCATTTAATAAATACACAAGTGATTTTGCACCCTATCAGCGTGAATTAAGCAGCAGGGGTAAATATCTGGATAAACTGCTGAAGGAATTCCTGTTAGAAGATTTGATTAATAAATACGATTAAAATAAATTCCAAATAAAAAATTCCAAATTCCAATAGACGACTGGCGCTTTGGAATTTGGAATTTTATCCCAATTAGGGATTGGAATTTATTTTTTAATATTCAGGAGCCAGTTCTAATTCCAGTCCTTCTAATTCTGTAGTAATTGGAATCTGACAACCTAAACGGCTATTAGATTTAACATAAAACGCTTCCGAAAGCATGGCTTCTTCTTCATCTCCCATTTCAGGTAATGCAACATCATTTAGAACGTAACACTGGCAAGAAGCACACATGGCCATTCCTCCGCAGGTTCCTTCAACAGGAAGTTCGTATGCCTTGCATAACTCCATTATATTCATTGCCATATCAGTTGGAGCCTGTAACTCGTGTATAACTCCTTCTCGATCTTTAATCTTTATTAATACATCCATTTTTAATGTTGGAATTTTGCTGATTTAGGATTTAATAACGTGAAAAAATCCTCTGTTTTCTTAACTGCTTGGTTTTGTGCTAAAAGCGTACTCTTTTTTATTTCCTTCTTTCTGGCGCATTTTAACACCAAGGATATAACCGTTTTTTTCTAATAAGGTAACAATTGCAATAACTGAATAATAATCTCTATCAGCCTGGAAAACTAACGTTCCTTCGTAAGTCGAGTTTACAACACCCTGTTTGTCTGTACTAACAGAAACTTTTCTTGGATGCGAAAATTGCGCTGAACTGTAAGTTGCCTTGTTGGCAAATTTAGCTTTTCCATCGCAAAAATCATATAAAAAATCGTAATTGCCAATTCTTAAAGTTCCTTCTTCTTCATTTGAATTTGTAGAGAATACAATTTTTCCTGAATAAGTAAAATCGGACCATTCTTCTGCTTCGTTCAGATAAGCTTTGTCAACGACAAGTGTTGTTATGTTTTGTTGCGCATAACTCGCTGAAACAAAAAACATTAAAAAAACTAAGGGGTAAAAATTCTTCATAAATTTGAGTTTAAGTGGTTATGTCGCAAATTTAAGTTAAAAATGTAACAATACCTTACTTGAATATCTTAAATCTTTAGATAGTTTTTTGATAATATCGCAAAAACAAGCATTTTTTTGAATGTTTTTTAAATTTTTCCAAAACAAAATCATTAAAGGTCAAATATTCCTGTTAAATGAGAATTTTCCTAGAGTGCCTTAAAAATGCCTTTTGTTACATAATATTTACCACAGTTTCTATTTGTGGAGCATATTTTTTTATCGTTGTTTCAACTCCTGCTTTTAAAGTCATTTGATTTACACTACAGCTAATGCATGCCCCTTCAAGGCGAACCTTAACATGTTTGTCATCGTCTATAGAAATAAGTGTAATGTCTCCTCCATCAGAATTTAAAAAAGGTCTGATTTCATCAAGAGCCAATAATACGTTACTTGTTAATTCTTCTGTTGTCATAATATTTATGTGTCAATTAGGTAATGTATCAATTAGTAAATGAGATAATTAGAAAATTTAAATTCCCCAATATTCATTATCTAATTATCTCATTATCTAAATTATCTAATTATTTTTTTACTGCTGAACAACCTGCCATAGTTGTAATTTTAATGGCTTCGGTAGCAGGTAAGCTATCATTTCTGTTTACTGTTTCCTGCACCACATTTCGGGTAATTTCTTCAAAAACAGTTTCAATTGTCGATGCTGTTTGTAAGGCTGCGGGACGGCCATAATCTCCGGCTTCGCGAATAGATTGTACAATTGGCACTTCTCCTAAAAACGGAACATTTAAATCTTCTGCAAGGTTTTTAGCTCCTTCCTGACCAAAAATATAATATTTATTGTCAGGTAATTCTTCCGGCGTAAAGTAAGCCATATTTTCTATAATCCCCAAAACAGGTACATTAATGTTATCCTGCATAAACATGGCAACTCCTTTTTTAGCATCGGCAAGAGCCACAGCCTGAGGCGTACTTACTACAACTGCACCTGTAATAGGCAATGATTGCATGATCGAAAGGTGAATATCACCAGTTCCCGGAGGTAAATCGATTAACATAAAATCTAATTCTCCCCAATCTGCATCAAAAATCATTTGGTTTAATGCTTTTGCGGCCATAGGACCTCTCCAGATTACGGCTTGACTTGGCGCTGTAAAAAATCCAATAGAAAGTATTTTAATCTCGTAACTTTCAATTGGTTTCATTTTAGATTTTCCATCCACCATAATCGAAACCGGTTTTTCGTTTTCGACATCAAACATAATTGGCATCGACGGACCGTAAATATCGGCATCAAGAACACCAACTGCGAATCCCATTTTTGCTAATGTTACGGCTAAATTTGCTGTAACAGTAGATTTTCCAACTCCGCCTTTACCAGAAGCAACGGCAATAATATTTTTAATTCCAGGAATCGCACGACCTTTAATTTCGTTTTTCTCCGGAGTTTCTACTTTAATGTTTACTTTAATTTTTGCATCTGCAGACACCAATTCAAGAATCGTTTTTTTGATATCATCTTCTGCTCTTTTTTTAATGTGCATTGCAGGAGTGTGCAGTACTAAATCGACCACAACTTCATCACCAAAAGTCAATACATTGGCAACAGCTCCACTTTCAACCATATTTTTTCCTTCTCCGGCTACTGTAATTGTTTCCAGTGCTTTAAGAATTTCTTTTCTGTCTAATTTCATTTTATTGTCGTGTTTGTATGGAATTGAAATTAATTTAAAAATAGTTTTTATTTAAACTGATTTCAGACTGCAAAGATAAATGATTATGTTCGGATTTTGGCTTTTTTGTATTGGATTTGTTGATATTGAGATTATTCAAACTAATGCAACTCTATTTATTTTTACATTTTAGGTTATAAAAAAAACAACATCACAGCTTAATTTAATTTATGATGAATTATTTATGTTAAAAAATATGAATTTTCGTATATTTTATATTCTTCAATAAAAATGTTCTAAGTATAATTTTGTACCTTTGAATACCCTGAATTTTTGATTTCTACTACTTTAAAAAATAGACGAAAGCTTGTTTTAAGGTATTATATTCAGTTTCGCTATTATTTAAATAAAGATTTATTCTAAAATTTAAAAGATAAAATTATGCGAAATTCCAGCTTTTCAGTTTTGCTTATTACCATCGGTTTTTTCCTTTCCTCTTTTTGTTTTGCAAAAAGCGATAAAATGATAATTGACAGCAAATTAGCTTTAAGTAATATTTTGCTTCCGGAAAAATCAGCTTTAGGGTTTTCTGTAGATAGTGTGTCTTTGATTCAGTTTTTTAAAACGTATCCCAAACTAAAAAAATACCAGAAAGATGTTTTCGATCTTTATAGAAAACGAGAATACAATACCATTTGGTACGACGACAAAAACATCAGCGAATTTGGACATCTATTATATCAAAAAGTAAATGTGCTGAAAGATCAGGGTATCGATAAAAAAATGCCCTATAAAGATGTGATTGACGAAATTTTTAATGAAAGCGTTACTCAAAAACCATCTCAGTCAGATACCGAATTATTACTCAGCAGCATGTATGTTTTTTATGCCAGTAATGTTTATTCTGGCGAAGATGCAGCAACGTTAAAAAAAATTGGCTGGTACCTGCCCACCAAAAACATTTCCTATTCAAGACTTTTAGATTCACTTATTACGAATCCAAACCGACTTAATAAAGACGAACACCTTTTGTTTAGTCAATATTACAAACTTAAGGATGTTTTAAAAAAATACCGAACTATCGAGAAAAATAATTTATGGAAGAAAATTGTGATTGACAGCGTCACTTATCAGGACCTAAAACCAATGGATAGTTCAGCCGTAATAGGGCAAATAAGAGAGCGTTTGTTTGTTGTGGGAGATTTGAAACAGGATTCTAAAAGAAATGTTTATGATGAGGAAATGATGGCCGGCGTATTAAATTATAAAAAAAGATATGGACTAAAATTGAACTATGCGCTGACCAGAGAACACATCAATCAAATGAACGAACCTATTGCCAACAGAATCAAAACGATCATGATCAATATGGAGCGATGCAGATGGATACCGGCAAAATTGGCCAATGCAGACGAATTAGTCATGGTCAATATTCCTTCTTATAGATTATTTTACGTTAAAAATGGAAAGTACGAACTTGTATCAGATGTTTTTGTGGGAACAAGAATGACAGAAACCGTAATTTTTAGCGGAATGATAGACAGAATCGTTTTTAGTCCGTATTGGTATGTGCCGCAAAGTATAATCGATAATGAATTAAAACTCAAAATTGCTGCTGATAAAAATTACCTCGCCGAAAATAATATGGAGTGGAACGGAGGTCGCGTGAGACAAAAACCAGGTCCTAAAAACTCTTTAGGTCTGGTCAAATTCCTGTTTCCAAATCCTAATGATATCTATTTGCACGATACGCCGGCCAAAAGTTTATTCGAATTTGAAAAAAGAACTTTCAGTCATGGCTGTATCAACGTAAAAGAAGCAAAACAATTAGCAATCTCTATTTTAAAAGACAATCCGGACTGGCCTGTCGACAAAATAGAAAATGCAATGAGTGGTGAAAAAGAAACAACCTGTATGCTTAAAAATAAAATCCAGATTTACATCTGTTATTTTACCGCCTGGGTAAACGACGAAACCGGCGAAATTAGTTTTTTTGCCGATGTATACGACAGAGACAAACGTTTGGAAAAATTGCTTTATTCTGATGATGTAGTCATGAATTAAAGATAAATTCCAATTTTCAAACAATAAAAAAATACCCGTTAGACTTATATAGCTAACGGGTATTTAAAAAAATGGTCTACAAGTTCTTATTCGTATTTTAAATATTTTAAAATGTCTATTTTAGTTACCTGATAGGCTTTTGCCGAAACAATTAATAAAGTCAGAATCAATAAAGAAATAAGCGCAACAGTAAACGGAACTACCGAAACCCCAATTCTGAAAGCAAAATTCTCCAGCCATTTTTGCAATAATATGTAAGCCGGAACGACACCAATTGCAAAACCAATTAAGCAAAAAACAATATATTGTTTTGATAATTCTTTCAGTAAAACATCGGTTTCTGCGCCTAATGTTTTTCTAATAGCAATTTCTTTCAATCGTCTTTCCATCGAAAAAGAAGCCAACGCAAATAATCCGAAAATCGCAATAATAATCACAACCAGATTCAGAATGAAAAACAAATCTTTTTGTTTGACCTGTTCCTGATACGTTTTGGCAAAGCCTTTATCTACAAATTCATAATCAAAAGGATAATCAGCATTTATATTTTTCTCCCAATATGTCTTTAATTTTGCCAAAGTTTCACTTAGATTATTCGGTGAGACTTTTACATAAACATTTTGAAAGTTACCCCATTTTAAAGTTTTCATATTGATAAAAACCATTGGTGCCACTTTATTTTGAAGTCCTGTGATATGAAAATCCTTCACAACACCTACGACTCTAAATTTCATACTTTCATCATCACCTTCACTCCAGCCAGATTTTATAATAGTATTAATGGGGTTTTTAAGATTCAGCGTTTTAGCAAGAGTTTCGTTTATTAGCCAATTGTTTATTGTATCTGAGGAAAATTTTGTGGATAGATTTCGTCCCTTAACAATTTTAATTTTCATCATTTCCAGAAAACCAAAATCCATTTCAACATTTCTTGGCTGAACAAAAATACCATTGTGTGTAAAACCCGAACTCGAGTTGGTGCTGTTTCCAAATGTCCCGGCAAAAGTAGAAACCTCAAGCACACCCGCCATTTTACTTATTTCTTGTTTTGTAGTGTAATAGGCTTCAGTTTTTTTATCTGCTTTTTCATAATTAAACGGAATTCTGATGACCTGATTTCCACTAAAACCAAGATCTTTGTTCATCATATAATCAACCTGAGAATTTACAATCAAAGCGCCGATGATAAAAAAGGCAGCAATGCCAAACTGAAAAATAAGCATCGAATTTCGAATCCAGATTCCACTTTTACTTCTCGAAAAATTACCTTTCAAAACCTTCAAAGTTTCAAAATTCGAAATATAAACGGCAGGAAAAATACCAGCAAGAATAATCACTAATCCAAATATAAAAATAAGCTGCAGGTAAAATTCACCACCATTCAGAGTTAAAGTTTTCTTTAAAAAATTGTTGTAAAAAGGCAATGAAAGCTCCACAATTGCTAATGCAAAAAGGATGGCAATAATTACGATTATAGTAGTTTCAAATATAAACTGGGCAATGATTTGTTTTTTTGTAGCACCTACAATTTTACGAACCCCAACTTCCTTCGCACGTTTAATAGCTGAAGCAGTTGCTAGATTGATATAATTTACAAGCGATAAAACCAGGATTAAAATCGACAAACCTACCATGATATAGAGCAGCTGCAAGTTGCCTTTTCCTTCCGGAAAATTGTTTCCGCTTGTTTTTGTTCCGTGCAAACGTGCTGTTTTTAATTGGTCTATAATAACAGTAGTCTGGCCATATTCTTTTATGAAATCTTTTATTGGTTTACCACTTGCTTTCGCTTCTTTTAAAGTTCGGTTGATATAATCTACATTTTGCATTTTCTTTAAAACAGCAACAGGATCAGCCCCTTTTTTTAGTTTAACAAATAAGCCATAACTAAAATTTCCCCAGCTGTTGACATCGTTTGGGCGTCTGATTCCGCTAAAAACAAAGTTGGGTTCAAACGACGAAGGTCTAGAAATACGGTAAACAGATTTTACAACATAATTGTTATTATTATAGTGAATTAGTTTGCCAATTGGATCTGTATTTTTAAAAAGCAAATTGGCTTGTTCTTCCGAAATTGCAACACTATGTTCTTCTTTTAATATATTTTCCTTGGCGCCTTTTAGTATTTCAAAAGGGAAAATATCAAAAAAGCCATTATCAGAAATAGTGATTTTTTTTTCAAACACTTTCTGATTTTGAAATTTAATAACACCTTCATTATACCAAACATTCATAAAAGATATTTGTTCAATTTCAGGTATTGTAGCTTTGCAGGTTTCGCCAAACGGAATAGAATTTGTGGCCCAGATATCGCCCGTCATTCCTATTTGATTTAAAACCTGATAAGCATTTTCTTTTTCAGGATTCCATTGGTCGTATGCATTTTCATTGTTCCAATATAAAATCGCGAAGATTACTCCGGCAATTCCAATGCTGAGTCCAAAAACATTTAAAAACGAAAACAATTTGCTTTGCCTTAAATGATATATAAATATTTTAAACCAGTTAAAAATCATAATTTGTTTTTTTAAAACGGTTAGTTAGATAATTGACAATACTTTACAAACAAATCCTACCAGGATTGTGATTGCGGTTACAATAAATTGAATCATTTTATATTTATTTAGCGTCCATAAAAACATCTACATTTCTCTGATTTATTTTTTCAGAGAATATCACACCATCTTTCATATGAATAGTTTTTTGCGAAAACGAAGCATCATAATCAGAGTGGGTTACCATCAATATTGTGGCACCTTTTGCATGTAAATCTGTTAAAAGTTCCATTACTTCATTACCATTTTTACTGTCCAGATTTCCCGTTGGCTCATCGGCAAGAATAATTTTTGGATCATTTACCAAAGCTCTTGCAACCGCAACCCTTTGCTGCTGACCACCAGAAAGCTGCTGTGGATAATGTTTCAATCGGTGCGAAATATTTAATTTCTCGGCAATGGCTTCAATTTTTTGTTTTCTCTCCGAAGATTTCACATTATTATAAAGCAAAGGCAATTCGATATTATCATAAACCGAAAGTTCATCGATCAGGTTAAAATTCTGGAAAATAAATCCGATATTTTCTTTACGAACAGCGGCTCTTCCTTTTTCCTTTAAACCAATCATTTCCTGGTCTAATAATTTATAACTTCCCCCATCTGCACTGTCTAAAAGCCCAATAATATTCAACAAAGTCGACTTTCCACAGCCAGATGGTCCCATGATCGTTAAGAAATCTCCTTTTTTAATCTCTAAAGAAATCCCGCTTAAAGCAGATGTTTCTACTTCTTCGGTTCTAAAAACTTTGGTCAAATTTTGAATGGTTATCATATTTTTCTAGGTTTTAAATGTTTTGATTGTATTTTTTGATTGATGATTGAAACGTTGTTAATTATGAATTATAAATTATGAATTATAAATTATGAATTGTAAACTGTGACTGTGACTGAAAACTGCGACCGAAAACTGCAAACTGTCACTGAGAACTAATCGACAACTCCTCAATATCCTTATAATCAGAATACGATGAGGTAATCACAGATTCGCCTTCTTTTAATCCTTCCAGAACTTCATAATACGAAGGATTTTCTCTGCCTAATTTTATATTTCTTCTTTCTGCCTTATTTCCTTTTACAACAAAAATCCATTTACCGGCAGTTTCCTGATTAAAGCTTCCTTTTGTTACAACTAAAGTTTTGTTTTTCTCCGATAAAATCAGTTTTACACCAAAACTAAGTCCGTCCTGCAAAGTGATATTTTCTTTAGAAGTAAAAGCTAATTCAACCGTAAAATGTCCGCTTTTCACTTCCGGAATTACTTTTGTAACCAATACTTCAAGTGTTTTGCCTTTAAATTCTACCTGACCTTTTAAGCCTTCGCGTAATTTTTCCAGATAAAATTCATCTACTTCCGCAATCAGTTTATAACCTTGTTTTGAATCTATTTTTCCGATGCTTTCGCCTGCCTGAAATGTTTTTCCTAATACAGGTTCAAACGAAGTCAATCGGCCGGATTCAGGCGCTGTAATCAGGAAATTCTTTTTGTTGTTTCTCAAAATATCCAGACTCATTTCCATAGTCTGAATCGAGCGGTTGATTTGCGAAATCTGAACCTGATTGCTTAGTTTTTCCTTTTGAATGCTTTGCTGAATCGTTTTTTTACGTTCTTCCTGAAAACGTAAACTTTCCTTAAACGTATTCCAGTCATTTTTCGAAATCACATCTTTGGCAAACAATTTCGAGTTCATGTCATACAATCTTTTGGCGTCGTTATAATCGTGTTCGATTAAAACCCAATCCTTTGTTAAGTTCAGTTCCTGATTTCTAATGTTCAGTTTTCCTGTGTTCAAGTTATTGATTTGCTCAATAATAGCCGTTTCCTGAGTCAGGTAATTCAGTTCTGTATTTGGGTTGTACAAACGAGCCAGCGATTGTCCTTTTGTGACCATTGCGCCATTTTCTACAAAAATTTCTTTTACAGAACCGCCTTCTGTAACATTAACAAGCATTACATTCAAAGGTTCGACTTTTGCCTGAAAAACAACAAAGTCTTCAAAAAAATCTCTTTCAACTTTTTGAACCGTAAGCTCTTCTGCTTTTACGTTTAAACTTCTTTTAGAGCTAAAAGATAAAAAGATGATTACAGCCAAAGCTAAAAAAATCGCAATTGCTATTGTCAGATACCTAAATTTTCTATTTTTACGAGGAATTACCTTGTCCATTTTTTAAATAATTTACTGATAATCAATAGGTAAATACTGTGCCATAAAAATTATCATTTGTAAAGCATTGATTTTAAAGAAGCTTTAAAAAACATTAAAAAAAGTAGTGTTCGATAATGAACAGTTGACCGTTCAAAATCGGACAAAAAAAGACAACATGCGAAAAAAACAAGCCCAGATATTAATCGTTGACGATCAGGAAGAAATTCTTTTTTCGGCGAAAATGATTCTCAAAAAACATTTTGAAAACATTTTTACAGCAAATAGTCCTAAAAAAATCATTTCTATTTTAAGTGAAAATGAAATAAATGTGGTTTTGTTAGACATGAATTACCGAATTGGTTTTGAAGACGGACGAGAAGGAATTCATTGGCTGAAAGAAATAAAAGTACTTTCACCGCAAACCGTTGTGATTTTAATGACCGCTTTTGGTAAAATAGATACCGCAGTTGAAGGCATAAAAATGGGCGCTTTTGATTATGTTTTAAAACCCTGGCACAACGAAAAACTGCTTGAAACCATTGATAAGGCTGTCGCCGAAAGCCGAAAGAATACTAAAAAAACGGTTGTTGAAAAAACAGAAAAAAGATATTTTACCGGAACTTCTGCCAAAATAAAACAAGCCTATTCGATTGCTGAAAAGGTAGCCAGAACAGATGCCAACGTTTTGATTTTAGGAGAAAACGGAACCGGAAAATATGTTTTTGCCGAATTTATTCACCAGCATTCAGAACGAAAAAACCAGCCTTTTGTGCATGTTGATTTAGGATCTTTAAGCGATAATTTATTCGAAAGTGAACTTTTTGGTTATGCCAAAGGCGCTTTTACCGATGCAAAAACCGATACAGCCGGAAGATTTGAAACAGCACAAAACGGCACTATTTTTCTCGATGAAATTGGTAATATTCCGTTGCATTTGCAGTCGAAGTTATTACATGTTTTGCAAACCAAAACCCTAACACGTTTGGGTGAAAGCAAAGCCAGACCTTTAAACGTTCGCATAATTGCCGCAACAAATAGTGATATTAAAGCTGAGGTGAAAAACAAAACCTTCCGTGAAGATTTGCTTTATCGCATTAATACGATGGAAATTCATTTGCCCTCACTTCGCGAAAGAAAAGATGATATTGTTCCGATGGCGCATTTTATCTTAGAACAAATAGCAGAAAAATACAATCATGGTCCCGAAACTTCGGGATGGCGCTTTGAAGACAATGTTGCGCCATATTTAGAAAAATATCCGTGGAAAGGAAATATCCGCGAAATGGAAAACAAAATTGAACGTGCTTTAATTTTGGCCGAAAATAATACCATTTCTGTACAGGATTTAGACATTTTAGATTTTGAAGATGTTCCGGAAAATGATGATAATGCATTGTCTGAAATGGAGAAAAATGCCATCGAAAAAGCATTATTCAAACACCATGGAAACATAAGCAAAACCGCCGAAGAATTAGGTTTGTCAAGAGCCGCTTTGTATCGAAGAATTGAAAAATACGATTTAAAAAATATATAAATTGTTTTGCCACAGATTACATGATTAAAATGATCTTTAAATTAATCTCTCGCAAATCTAGCAGATAAAAGATTTTAATTAATCCGCCAAATCTGCAAAATCTGCGAGAGAACAGTAGAAAGTAAAAAATCATTTTAATCCTGTAATCTGTGGCAACAAAAAATAAAATATGAAGAATTGGAAATTCTATAACGCCTTATTTATAAGAGTCATATTTGTTATGACACTCTTTTTCGTTTGTGTTTTTCTAATCTATAAAATGTTTTATCATAACGCGCTTTTGGTTGGTTTTTTTGGCGTTGTCATGTTGTTTGAAATCTATTTTTACATCAAAAATAGAGTGCTGTTTTATGACAGAACATTACTTTCCATGCTTCAAAAAGACTTTTCAACCAATTTTCCGGAAGAGAATAAAAGGGATAGTTTTAAAAATTTATATCTTTTATATGAAAGTTTAAAAGTGCAGCAGCAGGAACAAACCTCAAAAGAAATTGTGTATCAGTCTATTTTGAATAGTATTGAAACCGGCGTTTTAATCTTAGAAAAAGAAAACCAGGAATGGAACATTTTCTTAATGAACGATTGTTTTTCCAGCTTGTTTAATGTTCCGAAAGTAAGCCATTGGAAATACCTTAAAAATTATCTGCCGTCGCTTTGCAATGAAATTGAGAAAACCGAATTTTCCGAATTAAAATCGGCGATTTCGATTAAAATTGAAGAACAGGATTTACAGACTTTTATACTGCAAACGTCGCTTACAAAAACGTATAACAAAGAATATTATATTATTTTATTAGACAGTATTCAGCGTGTAATTGAGAAAAAAGAAAAAGAAGCGTGGATTAATCTGATGAAGATTATCTCTCACGAATTAATGAATTCCTTAACGCCAATACGCGCGCTTTCACAGAATTTACTCCAAATTGTTGATCAGGAGAAACTGGAAGAAGATGATTTTGATGACATTAAAAGCAGTATTTCAACCATCATAAATAGAAGCGATCATTTGCAGGTTTTTGTTGAAAACTACCGAAAACTGGCGATGCTGCCAACACCAACCAAAGTAATGACGCCAATAAACATTCTGTTTGAGGATTGCCTGCGTATTATGAACCCAATTCTAAAAGCAGAAAATATCGAATTGATAAATGAAATTAATAGTTCGCGTTCGATTTTAATTGATAAAAATCAAATGGAACAAGTTATCATCAATTTGATTACCAATAGTATTTATGCATTAAAAGAGAAAGAGGAAAAGAAAATGTTTCTGTCAAGCTACACAGAAAACAACCGCTTTTTTATCACGATTTCAGACAACGGAAAAGGAATCGATTCTGAGATTCGGGACAAAGTATTTCTACCGTTTTTCACCACCAGAAAAGATGGCGCCGGAATTGGTTTAACGCTTTCTAAAAACATCATCGAAGCGCACGGCGGTTATCTAAGCTACCAAACGGATGAAGAGAAAACCAGTTTTGTAATTTGTTTGATTTAGGTTTTTTTTCACCATATAAGTGATGTAAGTTCATTTAAATACTAATGTCCTAGCCTGAAACCTAATATTCGCATTTTTGTCATCCCGAGGAACGAGGGATCTCCGCGAGAAACTCTATAATCAAAATCTACAATCTTTGTCGAGCTACTAACGGAGATCCCTCGTTCCTCGGGATGACAAAACGAACAGAAAAACTTAAATGCACTTATATAACTTATATGGTTAAAAAATAACTTATATGGTGGAAAAATTAAAGTTCAACCTCAGGTTGCCAAAAGTGTTTTTCAAGATCTACAATTTGATGATTGACCACTTTAATACCTTCGTTTTCGAGAAGCTGTTGCATTAAATTCGTTCCTTCAAAATGGTGTTTTCCGGTTAGAAGTCCTTTTCGGTTTACGACGCGATGCGCGGGAACATCATCCATATTATGGCACGCATTCATTGCCCAGCCAACCATTCGGGCAGAACGTGCTGTGCCTAATGCTTTTGCAATTGCGCCATAAGAAGTTACTTTCCCGTATGGAATTTTTCTGGCGACTGCATATACTTTTTCGAAAAAATTATCTTCAGCCATTTTTTAAAATATTTTTACCATTAAGCTATTAAGTTTCATTAAGACAAAGCTTAATATTTCTCAATTTGGTGGTGTGATAAAGTTTCATAAAGTAAAACTTAATTTTTCTTAATCTCTTAATGGTTCAATTTAAAGAAAAATCTTTTTAATCCTGTAATCTGTGGTCTATATTTCTACCCGAAATAGTAATTTAGAATATTAAAAAGTGTCACTATCGCCACTAAACCCGTAATACTTCCAATAATAGTATTCATATTACGCATTAAATAATCGGTTTTCTTTTCGATTCTGCCAAAGAAGGCAACATAGCTGTAAAGTGCTGCAAAAGAACCTACAACAGAACCCATTACAAAAGTAAAAATGATGTTGGCTTCAAATACAAAAAGATGGTAAGACGCCAAAGTAACACTCACCACAACGTAATATGGAATGGGGAAAAAATTCAAACCCGAAAGTAACATTCCTAAAAAGAAACGGCTTTTTTTACTGCTCTTTTTAATCTTCGATTTTTTGGCTTTTGGTTTGGCAATAAATAAAAAGTAGATCGTTAAAATTGAAAAAATAACAAAACCCACTTCTCGCAATAAAGTCACAACATCAGGGCGATTATCAATTACATGAGCAAATAAAACCGCCAGATACACCTGAAAAAAGATAACGACAACTGCGCCAACAACAAACCATAAAGCATTCTTTTTTCCTTCTTTCAGATTTATTTTAGCAGCCGTCATGTTTAATAATCCAGGTGGAATAATTCCAATGAAAGCAGCAATAAAACCTGAAAGTAATGGAGTAAGTAAGGCCATTCAGTTGTTTATGGGTTCGTAAATTTGTTTTTCAAAACTAAATTAATCTTTAATTTTGAAGCGAATATACGTAATTGCCTTATTAATTTCTAAATATTGTTTCTCATAAAAGGTTTGAAAAGCAGTAACTTCTTCCGGACTTCCTTCGTTTTTATATACATTGTGATTGGCATATAAAACCTCATGTCCTTCACCGTGAAGCAATCCAAGAGTGTAGCCGTGCATAAATTCGCTGTCGGTTTTTAGGTTTACGACACCGTCTTTTTTAAGGATTTTTTTATACAATTTCAAAAATTCAGAATTGGTCATTCTGTGTTTTGTTCTCTTGTATTTAATTTGCGGATCCGGAAAAGTAATCCAGATTTCATCCACTTCATTTTCATTAAAAATATGGTCGATCAATTCGATTTGAGTACGAATAAAAGCAACATTATGCAATCCGTTTTCGACGGCAGTTTTTGCGCCTCTCCAGAAACGCGCGCCTTTAATGTCAATTCCGATAAAATTTTTGTCTGGATATCTTTCTGCCAATCCCACAGAATATTCTCCTTTTCCACATCCTAATTCTAAAACTAAAGGATTATCGTTTTTAAAGAAATCAGAATTCCATTTACCTTTTAAAGGCATTAAATCGCCTACAACTTCTTCTCTTGTTGGTTGAAAAACGTTTTGAAATGTTTCGTTCTCTCTGAATCTCTTTAGTTTATTTTTACTTCCCACTTGTACAAAAATTTTCCGCAAAATTAAGGAATATAAACGAATGAAAATAGCTGAATTGGGTTTTAAAGTTTTTTGCCGCGAATTACACGAATTTTCACGAATTTTTTTGCCACAGATTTTACAGATTAAAATGATTTTTTAATATAGATTGTTTAATCCGGTTTAGTCCCTATGGGACATGAATATGGTCTTTTTATATTTTTCTACCAGCATATAATCTCTGTGAGATACTCCTTTAGGAGTTAAATATTGGTAGAAAAACAATTATTAACACGCTAAACATTGTCCCGTATGGACTACATATGTTTTAATTAAAAAAAATCATTTTAATCTGTGCAATTCGTGGCTAATTTTAATATTGCAAATATTTTTTACCCGTAATGCGGTTCTGTTATTGGTTTTAAAGGATCAAGGGTTTCGTCGTGTTGCGATAAATCCAATCCAATGTGTTCGTTTTCTTCAGAAACTCGAAGCGGAATTATAAAGTTGGTTACTTTAAACAGGAAATAAGCACCGAAGAAAGTAAATATCGAAACCAGAACCAACGCTATCATATGATGTGCAAATACGTTCCAGCCACCGTGAAGCAAACTAGCCTTTTCGCCGTGAGCAAAAATCGCAGTTAAGATCATTCCCATGATTCCCCCAACACCGTGGCAGGCAAAAACGTCAAGTGTATCATCGAATCTTTTTGATAAACGGCAATTTACAACGGTGTTTGAAACCAAAGCCGTGATGAATCCAAAAAACATACTTTCAGGAACAGACACATAACCTGCGGCGGGCGTTATGGCAACTAAACCAACAACAGCGCCGATACAAGCGCCAAGCGCCGAAACTTTTCTGCCATTCATTCGATCAAAGAAAACCCAGGTTAACATGGCTGCAGCCGATGAAGTTGTCGTTGTAGCAAATGCCATTGCGGCGGTTCCGTTTGCGGCAAGCGCAGAACCGGCGTTGAAACCAAACCATCCAAACCATAACATTCCGGTTCCTAATAGTACAAACGGAATATTGGTTGGTATATGCTGACTGTTTTTTCTTTTTCCTAAAACAAGAACTCCGGCCAAAGCGGCAAATCCGGAACTCATGTGTACAACGGTTCCTCCGGCGAAATCTTTTACGCCAAAATAACTTCCTAAAACGCCCGTTGGATACCAAACAGAATGGCATAAAGGGGCATAAATGAAAATCGTAAATAAACTGATGAAAAGTAAATACGAGATAAAACGAACGCGCTCTGCAAAAGAACCTGTGATAATAGCCGGCGCAATAATCGCAAATTTCATTTGGAACAAAGCAAACAGCATAAACGGAATCGTACTTGCCAACTGTTTATGAGGCAAAACGCCCACATAATCCATAAAAGCAAAAGTGGTAGGATTACCAAAGAAACTATAAAAATGATCTCCGGAACCAAAACCAACCGGATCTCCAAAAGCCAGACTAAAAGCCACTACAACCCATAAAAGTGTTACAACGCCCAAACAAATGAAACTTTGCAACATGGTAGAAATCACATTTTTTCGGCCTACCATTCCGCCATAAAAGAAAGACAATCCCGGTGTCATGATCAAAACCAGACAGCAGGAAGTTAACATCCAGGCGACATCAGCAGGAACGATATGATCTGTAGTGCCAAATTCTGACAGCACATAATTATTTTCGGTAACCGTTGGCCAAAATGCACCGGTAATACAAACAATACTTATAATAATAAAGGAGATGACCCAGCGTTTTTCTATTTTCATTTTTCAAATACTTTATTGAACCCTATTTTTTTTGGGGTCAAAGTTAAAAAAAAATCAATATTTAGATTTTCAGGGCTCAAAAAATAGAGGCTTGGCTTTTATTTTAGTCGATTTTGTAAAATTCGATCCGTTTTTTTGAGACAATCTTATTTTGAACTTCTAATTTACCGCTAATATTGTCAATTGTATTATAATTAATTTGATATCGGTTTTAGTAAAACGCTCGAAAAGTTAGGATTATAATAACAAACCGTAAAAATGTTTATTTTTTCTTAAGCTTGTCAATTAAAACGTCTTCAACCGGAGATTTTAATTTGGTTACGCTATCAACTTCATCATTCGGAATTGTCATCGATAAAACATAATGCTGAATTTTCCATTCTTTGCCCACTTTTACCAAAACTCCGGATCCGCGGCAGATTTTCATTTGCGTGTTTAGTAATTCATCAAACCAGGCAATTTTTCCGGATTTATCAAAAAAGATATGACGTTCCAAAGCCGTAAAATTCCAAGTTGTTCCCTTGTCGAAAAAAGGTTTCGCCCAAACTGAAAATTCTTTTTTGGTCCAGTTTTCTGTAGCATCGGTTCCAATATAAATTGCATCGTCGGTAAATGCCGAAAAATAGGCATCGAATTTTACATCGGCAGCGGCTTTGTGCCACGTGTCAAGAGTTTGATTGATTTTGTCTTTTTCTGTGTTTTGTGCGTTCGCAAATGTTGCAACGAATAAAAGTAGTAGGATTGATTTTTTCATATGAAGTTTGTTTTGGTTTAAAGTTAGTAAATATTTTTTCAAAGGTGCAAAGGTGCAAAGGTTCAAAGGTGCAAAGTTTTTTGCTGCAAATTATTTCACGCAGATTTTTAAAAGATTTAGGCAGATATATGCAGATGATTTATTCTCATTTTTGTCATTTCGAGGAACGAGAAATCACATCCAGAGAGTTACGAGCTATATGTCTTCACTTTATGCGATTTCTCGTTCCTCGAAATGACAAAACTATACGAAAATATTATTATGAAAAAGAATGCCCTAGCCCCGATAGAAGTGGAAATCCTTTTGTGTCCGCCGCGGCGGACACAAAAGATTGAAACGGATAGCGGGATTAGCTCCTGAAAAAAAAATTGGTTATCATAGAATCGAAATGACAACCAAGACGGTATCATTATTTTAAAATAGACCTTTGCATCTTCGTGGGATTGCGCGAGAATAACAAAAACAACCACATGTTAAATCTTAAATTCCCTTACCTAACTTATATGGTTTAATTACTATATTTGAGAGCTTTTAAAATCTACAATCATGAATTCAAAAATACTTATCAGTTCGTTAGTTCTTTCTTCATTACTTTTTATTTCTTGTAAAAAAGACTTAGAACCTCAGGAAAATACACCAACATCAGAATTGGTAAAATTGGGATTGATGAAAGACACTACAAAAGTAAATTCAGTGGTTCAAAATCCGGTTCAAACAAATTCAAATACAGTTTTGAGTTCTAACGCCGGACTAAATCCTGCACACGGACAACCGGGACACAGATGCGATATTGCGGTTGGTGCGCCGTTGAATTCGGCTCCAACGCAAGGACAAACGGCAACTGCACAGCCAACGCAAACCGTTCAGGTAAATCCAACGCAGCAAAATGTGGTTACAACCACTACGACAACTGCAGCGCCGGTAAAAGTAGGAAAAGGAATGAATCCGTCGCACGGACAACCCGGACACAGATGTGATATTCCGGTTGGAGCGCCTTTAAATTCTCCGGTTGCAGCAAAACAAACAACGACAAATACAGCACAAAGCGGAAGTACTTCGCAAACCTTTACCGTTACGCCTCCGGCAAATAACAATGTTCCGGCTTTATTAAGCACCGAAACGCCAACAGTTGCCGAGGGAATGAATCCCGCTCACGGACAACCCGGACACCGTTGCGATATCGCTGTGGGTGCTCCTCTACCTAAGTCTTAAGAGGAAGGTACAAAGGTACAGAGCAGCAAAGGTACAAAGGTATAGAATGACAAAGGGACAAAGGTGCATAGAAAACTTAGCACCTTTGTCCCTTTGAACCTTTGTCCCTATTTTTAGTGTTCCTTCATTTTTTCGAAAGTAGTAGTCAATGATTTTTTTGCTTTTGCCAAAGCGCCGCTAAAAGCTTTTTCGATCGTATCAGCGTGTTCTGTAACTGTTAGAGGTTGTAGTTTTGCAGTACGAACTTCGATTACGCATTTTTTATCATTTAAGCTGAATTTCTCTCCGTTTTCATCTCCAAAATGCACTTCAACGCGGGTTATTTTTTCTTCAAAACGAGTCAGGCCTTTTTCTAATTCTTCAGAAAAATAGGCTGCTAATCTTTCGTGTCCTTCTATGTTTTTGTCTGTATTGATTTGAATTTTCATATTGGTTTATATTTAATGATTATTCTCAAAGCTATTTTATTTAAGATGAAAAGCCAAGTGAGTTAATAAAACATTATGAAAATAATTTGCGTTTTTTGAGTATTGCATGTCATTTCAGTTCTATGATAAATCCTATATTTTTTTTCAGGAGCTAATCCCGCTATCCGTTCCAATCTTTTGTGGCGAACCCCGCCACAAAAGGATTTCCACTTCTATCGGGGCTAGGGCAATCATTTTCATAACAATATTTTCGTATATTTTTGTCATTTCGATCCCGAGGCTTCGGGAGAGAAATCACACTAGAACGCCGCCTGCTAAAGCATTTCGTAAAGAAGTAATCTCCGCAATATTTTCAGGCTGAGGGAAGTCGATCCCGAAGCTTCGGAACCGCAACAATAAGCAATTCACAAAATGAAGATCTTTTAGATTGATTCATAAATCCTATTAAACAAAGGGTTTATTTGGTATCTTCGCAGTCCTAAAAGTTAAGATTATGAACTCAGAAAAATTTCTTGCCCGTGTGGTATGGTGGCGGTATTGGAAACAACCGTAACGCTCTCTTAACAGCGTAGGACACCTTAGCTACACGGGTTTTATATTTCCTAAAAGTTAAGATTATGAATCTAAACACCCTTTCAAAAGAAACAGAATTGCGGTTAAACGAATTTTTCAATCAGGCAACCGATCCTAAAAGTTTCGCAAAAGCAATTCGAAGAGTAAATTATCTTCTTGCTATGTCTCTAATGCGAGAATGCGAAACCCTTCAAATCGACACAAAAGCAGTTGAAGAAGGTTATTTCTGGCTGAACGAATTAGCCGAAATTTTAAATCCTTATCTGGATATTGAATAAATTAAAAGCCACTGTAAGAAGTGGCTTTTTTTATTTTGTGGTGTTTTACCTTTTCCGCCTGCTTTGTAATGCTCAGAAGGAAAAGTCTCCGCAATATTGTCAGACTGAGCGAAGTCGAAGTCCCGCTCCAATTGTTAAGCTAAGTGTTTCCACCTGCTTTGTCATTCTGAGGAACGAAGAATCTTCGCAAGAAACTACGTTGCAATTGTCTATTTGATAAATGCAATATTCTAAATTTTCATAGATTGTCGAGCTACTCGCGGAGATTCTTCGTTCCTCAGAATGACAATTGAAACGATATTTTATGACAGGAAATTTTTGTCTTACGGAATTGAGTTAATGATGTAGAAGTTCAAATTCTTTTGATTTTTAATTTTATTATGTGATCACAAACATCACATTTTACAAAACTATTATCATCTACAATCATATCTATTTCAATTTCGTAATCACAAACAGGACAATTGTAAATAACGTCAATAAGTTTTATAGGCGAATTAAGTACAGTTGGGATTTCTAAAGTTGAATATTCTGTCATGTTTTTTAATTAACCAAATTGTATATAATCATATATAAAATCATTTATTTCTTCTCCTTCAGAATCAAACTTCAAAATAATTCTAGAGCATAAATTATCTACCCAATTTTCAATTTCTTCTAAAGAATGAATGTTATTTAGAAAAGACAAAAGTTCATTTTGATCTGTAAAATCATCTATGAACATGACAATATCTTCTTTAAAACTATCAGCATAATTTTCACTTGGTTGCGACAAATAATTTTCTAAATGCTGAATTTTTTCATTTAAGCTTAACATAAGAATTTTATTTCAAAGATAACAAAAACCCCGACTATACTCCGTTGTTTTAGAGTCTGCATTTTGCAATTTTTGTTAACATGGATATTAAGCAAAAATTCGGACTTAAAATTAAGGAGCTTAGAAAACTCAAAGGACTATCTCAAGAAAAGCTAGCCAATTTAGCAGAGATAGACCGAACTTATTTGCCAACTATTGAAAAAGGTGAAAGAAATGTTTCTATTGAAGTTGTTGAGCGATTAGCGAATGCTTTAGAAGTTAAAATAAAAGACTTATTCGATGAATAGGGCTTATTATGCCAATTCTATTTGCGATTTCTGTATCGAGGATGGAGACAGTATTTTTGGAAAAATTTCTGGAGGATACGACTTAAACAAATTGACTATTCAGCAATCTAATGCTTGGCAAAGTCAAATTAAAATTCTAAAACAGACGATCTTAAATTTTAATGGAAGAGTTTATTTTGAATTTACGATTCCAAGAATGGGTAAAAGAGTTGATAATATTTTAATTATTGATAATTGCATCTTTGTTTTAGAATTCAAGATTGGTTCAAAAGAATATGATAAATATGCAAAAGATCAAGCTTTTGATTATGGTTTAGATTTGAACAATTTCCATGAAGGAAGTCATGATAAAATTATTATTCCAATTTTAATTGCTGACAAAGCAAGTAATCTTAACAATGTCTACAAAAAGAGTCTCGATAATTTATATGAAACAATTGTAGCGAATGAAAATAACTTATCCGAAGTAATATCTGAAACATTATTAAAATTTAAAGGTTTAGGAATTATAAACGTTGAAAATTGGGAAAATTCAATATACAAACCAACACCAACAATTATAGAAGCAGCTACAGCTTTATATAAAAAACATAATGTTTCTGAAATTTCAAGAAGTGATTCAGGGGCAGAAAATTTATCTGTTACCTCCGAATGTATTTCTGAAATTATTGATTATTCGAAAAATAAAAGTAGAAAATCAATTTGTTTTATAACTGGAGTTCCGGGAGCGGGAAAAACGTTAGCAGGATTAAATATAGCCAATTTACGTTCAAATTATGAAGAGGAAGAACATGCCGTTTTTCTTTCAGGAAATGGACCTTTGGTTGATGTTTTGCGAGAAGCTTTGGCAAGAGATAAAGTTAAAACAGCTAAAGAAGAAAATTTAATTGTTACTAAATCTTCAGCAACATCTCATGTAAAATCTTTTATCCAAAATATTCATCATTTTAGAGATGCTTCAATAAAAGATGAAAAAGCTCCGATTGAAAAGGTAACAATTTTTGATGAAGCCCAAAGAGCATGGACGAAAGAACAAGCTTCAAGTTTTATGAAAAGAAATAAGGGTATTTCAGATTTTGATAAATCAGAGCCAGAATTTCTTATTGAAGTAATGAATAGACATGAAGATTGGTGCACAATAGTTTGCTTGATTGGAGGGGGACAGGAAATAAATACAGGAGAAGCGGGTTTAGAAGAATGGATTAGACCTTTTTCAGATAAATTTCAAGATTGGGATATTTATTATTCTTCTAAAATTGTTGAAGATGAAAACTATATCAAAGACAGAGAAGTTTTAACGATTTTAAATGATAAAAAAGCAATAAAGAAAGATGAATTGCATTTGTCTATTTCTTTAAGATCATTTAGAAGTGCTCAATTATCTAGCTTTATTCAAGCAATAATAAATAATAATATTGAAAGCGCTAAAGAAATATATGAGCTTTTTATTAAAAAAGATTATCCAATAAAAATAACCCGTGATTTGGATAAAGCTAGAAATTGGTTGAGAATTTCTGCTAAAGGATCGGAAAGAATTGGAGTTGTTGCTTCATCTGGAGGAATTCGTTTAAGACCTTTTGGTTTAAATGTAAAAGCTAAAATTGATGCACCAATTTGGTTTCTTAATGATAAAAATGATATTCGTTCATCCTATTTTCTTGAAGAAGTGGCGACAGAATTTGATATACAAGGTTTAGAATTAGATTGGACGTGTGTTGCTTGGGATGGAGATTTATTCTATGATGAAAATCAATGGCATTATAGAAAATTTAAAGGAACTAAATGGCAAAATATTAATAGTTCTGAAATTACAAGTTATTTGATTAACTCATATCGGGTTTTATTAACCAGAGCTCGACAAGGAATGGTAATTTATATTCCATTTGGGAATAATGAAGATGTTACGAGGCCAGAATTTATGTATGATGGAACTTTTAAATTCTTTAAATCATTGGGAATTGAAGAGATTTAAATAATAAAATTATAATTGATTTAAAATGCCTCAAATATTTGAGGCATTTTTTGGGAAGCAGTTTTTTATTAAGAAGTAAGATTTTCAGGATAACTAATATTGAAGTAATTTTCAAATGCCTTACAAAGTAATTCTTTATCTACTTCAAATAATTCGTTCCTAACGTCCCAATCTTTAATATATTCTTCATCGCTTTCGCTAATCTCTTCACCCACAAGTTTTCTAGTTAATATATCGCTTAGAAGAACATTATCACAATGAGAATATTTTGGATAGTATTTCTCAATGAATGCCCAATAATCAAACTTATCGTCATCTTCTTTTTGTGGAGTTATTTTCTCTTCAAATTCTTTAATTATTTCAAATTCAAGCCAACCCATTGCTTCACCAATTCCTTTATAAAATGCGTTTCTTTCTTCTCGAGATTCAAAATTGTATTTTTTTAAGTTGATGATTTTTTCAAAATCATTTAAAGGTTGATTATTATGAAATTTTATTACTTGATCTTTTCCGAAAATTATTTCTGCTAAATATTTCATTTTTTGAGAATTGGATTTTTGTTATTATAAAAACACTACTAATTCAAATGTAGTTTTTCAACTATAATTGACCCGCGTACAATTGGCCTCATTAAATAATATTTTAACTTTTATTCATAAAAAACGCCAATCATTTCTGATCAGCGTTTTTATAATCTTTGACGATTTTGCAAGTGAGATTGCTTCGTTCCTCGCAATGACAATGTTGTATGAAATAACTTTGTTATTATTTCTCCTTATCTTTCTTCCCCCACTTAATTTTCATTTTTCCTTCATCATCCAGCGCAATTAAATGCAGGACAATTCCACGGTCGCGAACGGCGTCGCGTTCGGCTTGGCTGGCGAGTTTGGCGTCGTTTTTAGAGTTTCGGAGCGGGACGGTGAGGGCGAGATTGGTGCCTCGGCCAAAAGAATAAATTCCGTTAATGTCTAAGTTGAGCACACTCGAACTGATAATGAGATTGTTAACATCGATTTGCTCGCCGCGCATGTTGAGGTTTCCGGACAAATCACTGAAGGTAATATTCTGGACATCGCGAAACGGAAAAGCAAATTTGCCCACCTTTACAATAGGTTCAAAATTGAGTAAAGCGCCCTGAGTGACTTTAAAATCGAGTTTTCCATGCATAGAATTGGTCAGTAATTCACCACGGCCGTTGATAAAACCGCTAACATTGGCGTGACTGCTCAATCTTCCTTTTATATTTTTGGGACTAAAAGAGGTGATTCCGAAATTGTTGAACGAAGCCAAAAAACTCGCAATATCAACACTATTTACCTGCGCGTTTGAGACAAAATTATAGTTCTTGCCATTTGGCGAAACGGTGGTATTAAAAGTAATGGTTCCGCCGGAAGTTTGCAGCGAACCGTTTTTAATCACAAGCCTTGAATCTATCATTTGTATCGTGGCTTTTGTGTTGGTTGCCGTTAGTTTATTGTAGTTTATTTTGTCGGCTTTGATGTTGATGTCTACAATGCATTTTTCGATGGCGTTGCGCAATTGGTCAGACATTGAGGCTTTTTTTGCCGTTACCTTCTTTTTTTGCGTATTGGTTAAAACACCCAAAAACTGTTTCAAATCGATATTTGGGCAATAAATATCCCAATTTACGACCATTTTTTCGGGCGCATCATAATACAAATTCAGGAAATTATCGATTTTTCCTTCCAGATAAAAAATATTTTTGTTGTGTTTGTAGGCAATTTTTTTAATCAATAAAGCTTTCTCTGTAAAGTCGAGCTGAACGTTGATTTTTTCGGCATGAAGATTCTTCGGAATAAAATGAAAAGACGCATCCTTGATATTTACATCGCCTATAAAACGAGGTTTTGTAATGTATAAATCGACAATATCAAACTGAAATTTTAAGTTGGCCGCAGCGTGACCTTCGGTAAAATGAATCCATTTTTCGGTGTTTTCTTCGTTGAGGTTTTCAATATCAAAATCAGAATTTACGATTCCGGTCGCCAATGGTTTTTCTAAATTATTAATAACAGCTTGCGGAATTGTAAGCGGAATATTTTTGTATTTACCAGAAAAGCGGGTCAAAATTACGGCCGAATTTGCATCGTTAAAACCGTCTTTTGGTTTAAAATTATTGGTAAAAGTGCCTTTAAAATTACAATCAGTAATTAATCCGTCGGGAATGCTGACTTCGTTGTTTCTTATTTCTGCCTGAACGACAATTTTCGGATCTCCTTCGGCATTAAAATCACCTTTGATGTCGCAATTCACGTCGATTTCTTTTTTTAAATCAAATCGGTTAAGCTTGGAACTAATGTTTGCCGATAATAAATTGGAAGCATTTTGCCATAAAATAGTCGTTGTAATATTGATTCCGAAAAGCGCGTTGCCTTTGGCGAGATTAAAAAAAGCAAGAATGTCAAAAGAATCTGTTCCTATTTTTAGGTTTTTTGTGGCAACATCAATTTGTTCTTTTTCATCAGAATAAGAAACGGCGAAACTGCCTTCGAGTATTTTTTGTTTCGCAAAACTTCCGTGCACGGTATTAAAAGCCAGACTTTTGATGTTGGTTTTCAGAAATACATCGGTATGCCAGTCATCGCCATGAAAATCGACTTTTGATTTTAAACTTTCGATATCAAAATCAAATAATTTGTGTCCAATGTGATTGTCTAAAGTAAAATGAACGTTATTAAGGTCAACCTGATCTATGGAAGTTTCGGTTTGAGATTTATCTTCGGTTGATTTTTTCTTTTTTGGTTTAAAAATATTAGCGTTCGAATAGCCATTTTCGGCTTTATAAACATAAACATTGGCGTCGTTTATGAGCATTTTGTGAATGTTGATTTCATTTTGAATTAAACTCCAAACATTTAAACGCACTTCGATTTCATTGGCTTTCAGTAAAGTATGTTTGTGAATATTCCACTGATTGTCTTTGATTTCGACATCTTTTAAAGCTAAAGTAAAGTTGGGAAAACCGGTTAGAAATTTATATTGAAAATCGCCAACATGAAATTTTCCGTTGATGTTTTCATTAATCTTGGTGTTGATTTTAGCAATGATTTCGGTTTTATTCTGATTAAAATAAAGCGATAATGCGCCGGAAGCAATAAGCACAAACGCAATGCATCCCAAAATAAAAAAGCCAAATCGTTTGGCATATATTTTAAAATGAGAGGATTGCAAAAAGCTTTTTATGTGGTGTAAAAGTGCTTTCATGAATGGCCGTTTCTGGAATATTAAAGGTAAGGTAAAAAAACGACGTTATTTTTAAAATTATGGTGCTTAATATTATATAAGTTTAAGATTACAATTTAAAAACATGGGATTAATATAATAAATGACAATGCATTTATAATGAAAACTAATTTGGGAATGGTGTTTGAATGGTTTTTAATTTTTAAATTTGTACTGTAGTTTGAGATTTAGTTCAAACGATAAATTTAAAATAAGGAAATTATGGCATTAGCAATAACAGATGCTACTTTTGACGAAGTAGTTTTAAAATCAGATAAACCAGTAATGGTTGACTTTTGGGCAGCATGGTGCGGTCCTTGTAGAATGGTTGGTCCAATCATTGACCAAATCAGCGAAGAATATGCAGGTAAAGTTGTGGTTGGTAAAGTAGATGTAGATGCTAACCAGGAATTTGCTGCAAAATATGGTGTGCGTAACATACCTACCGTTTTGGTTTTTCATAACGGTGAAGTAGTAGGTAAACAAGTAGGAGTTGCTCCGAAACAAACTTACGCTGATAGCTTAGACGCTTTGTTGTAATCGTAAGATTATGATTTATATAAAAAAGGTTTGACGAAAGTCAGGCCTTTTTTATTGGGTAAAGTTTTGTTTTTGCCACAGATTACATAGATTAAAAAGATTTTTTTTTGCCACGAATTGCACTAATTTTCACGAATATCAATTTTGTAACACTACAATTTTCACGCAGATTTTAAAAGATTTAAGCAGATGCGCGCAGATTTATTTTCAATTAATATCAAAACTAAATCTGCCTTAATCTGCCAAATCTGCGTGAAAAAATTCTTTTTATTGCGTTGCAAAAAACAGGTTATTTTAATTCGTGAAAATTAGTGAAATTCGTGGCGAACTTTAATTTCAGGCGAACTTTAAAATAAAAGTAGTTCCTGAATCTTGCTGCGATTTTACTTCGATTTTGCAATTTATGGCTGTAGCCAAATCCCGAATTAAATGCAATCCCAAGCCAGATTTGATTCCGATAACTTGTGAGTCGTCATAAAGCGCTTTGAATTGTTCCTGAGTTCCGCCGGAGCCGTTGTCTGTAATCGAAAGATAGGTTTGATTGTTTTCCTGCCAGGCTTTCCAGATTATTTTCCCGTTTGAGGTTTTATCCAGTGCTTTTATGGCATTTCCGGTTAAGTTTCTGATGATGGTTTTCAGGTAATTTTCGTCCGTATCTAGGATAATATTCTGAGGATTTTCGAATGAAATTTCTATGTTTTGTACACTTGAAAAATGTTTTTCTGTTTCTTCAAACAAATCTGAAATCGCTATTTTTTGAGAATGCGGTTTAAAATTTTCCATTTGCCCCTTGCTCCACAATAAAATATCTTCCATCGACGATAATAGATTTTCGGCTCCGGAAATTACTTTTGTCTGCATTCTTAAAGCGGTGGCTTCATCTATCAGTTCGGGATTTTCTTTTTGAAGATGCAGAAAGTGAATTAAATTCGAAACCGGACTTCGCAAATCATGATTTAAAATTCCAAAAAAGCGCGCTTTGATTTTATTGGCTTCGTCCAATTCCTGGTTTAAAAGCTGTAATTTCTGGTTGGTTTTCTTTCTGTTTTGATTCTGCCTGAAAAGTAATAATCCAATAATTCCAACCAAAATAATTCCAGAAATTAAATAGAAACGCTGCTTTTTGGCATCGGCAATCTGAATGTTTTTAATGGTATTTTGAGCCGAAAGATTTTTTATTTCCTGGCCTTTGGTTTGGTTTTGATAACGCGCTTCGGCATTGGCGATATTCTGTTTAGCCGATTCCTGCATTATTTCATCATTATATTTACTGTATATTTCGTTATAATGAAACGCTTCCTGCCAAAGTCCCAAAGCAGCATAACTCTGCGCTAATTTTTTATTGATAATTACATAGGATTCTTTATCATAAGTTAAAGCGTTTTTTGATGCCAGTTTCAGGGTTTCAATGGCTTTTTTATAGTCTTTTTTCTCATACAAAACCCTTCCCATTATGGTATTGGCTTCCATTAGAATTTCTTCATCATTCGATTTTTCTCCCAGTAAAACGGCTTTTTTGGCATATTTATAGGCGCTGTTCAATTGGCTTTGATTCGCATAATATTCTGCTACATTTCTATTAGCAAAACTCAAATTAAGAAACAAAGAATCTTTTGCGGTTGGATAAGTATAAATTAAACGATAATATTTTTGAAGGCTGTCGAGTTTTTTTTGATTTACAAAACACTGCATATAATAATCACATAAAAAAGCACTAACATACGGCGAGTTTTTCACATAGGGTTTTGCCTCGTTTAAGTACTCGATTGCTTTGTTATATTGCTTCATTTTGATGTAAGCACTTGCAATCTGGCTATACGAAACCCCGATATTTTCATCATTAACGGCATCTTTCGGAATCAGTTTTTTATACGTTATCGCTTTTAACTGATAACCAATAAACGTTTCATATTCTGATTGGTCAAGGTAATATTCTCCAAGGCTTCCGTTGAGAACAGCCTGAGTGTAAGTGCTTTTTGTAGTGTCCAGTACTTTTTTGATGTAGCTTATTAACTTTTCTCTTTTTGATGTAGCGTTAAGAGAATAGTAAATATAATTGAGCCGCATTAAGGATGTAGTTTCATTTTTAAGATGCTTAGAACTTTTGGCATATCTCCAGGAAAGTTCATAATTCTCTAATGCTTTTTGATATTGATTGTTGCTAAATTCATAAGCAACTCCCTGATAAAGATAAAACCGGCTCAAATAGGCCAGATGATTCTTAGAAAGTTCAATTCCTTTTTGGGAAACAGCTATAAGTTTGGGATAATCTTCAGCGTCTAAAACTTCATTGGCATATTTTAGCCACATTTTGAGTTTTTCATCCGGGCTTTGATAGCGTGCTAAATTAGGTTCTTGTTGTGCAAAAACCAGAATTGGAAAGCAGTACAAAAACATAATCCAGATTTGTTTCATGCCAGAAGGTTTAGATTGTCCTTATAACTCCTGCCAACGGGAATCGAAATATTATTATTGAGAAGAATTTCAGAAGAATTTATCTTTTGAATAAACTGTTTCTGCACAGCAAAACTTCGATGAATTCTGATAAAAGACTGAAAATGATTTTCCTTCAAAAGATTCCCTATACTCGATAAAACGCAATGTCTTTTTTTATCCGTAATAATTAAGGTATAATCTTTTAAAGCCTCGAGATATAAAATTTCGTGTAATTTGACTTTCGTTTGTTCGTGTCCTTCCTTAATATAAATAGTATCGCCGCCAATGCTGGCTTCAAAAAGCAACGCTTTGAGTTTAATTTCCATAAACTCCTCAATACGACTTACTGTTTGTGTAAAACGATCGAGTTTTAAAGGTTTTACGATAAAATCGAGGGTTTCTATCTGAAAACTTTCAACGGCATGTTCAGGATGTGCGGTTATAAAAATACAAACCGGAATTTCAAGCACTTTTTTTCTAAACTCGATTCCGCTTAAACCCGGCATATCAATATCCAGAAATAAAATATCAATTTTTTCTTTTTCAATAAACGGAAGCGCATCTTCTGCCGATTCAAAAACACCTACGATATCGAGAACAGGAAATTTTTTGGCAAACGAAACCACCGTTAACCTGTCTATTTCATCATCATCAATAATAATACAAGAGTATTTGTTAGTCATTATAAGTTGATTTTACGTCGTCTGTCTATTTAAAATGTCGTCTGTCTATTAGCTGTTTTGAGGCCTGTTTTAATCACGCAAATTTGTCGTGTAATTAATTCATCAGCCAAAAATAAACAAATTTTTTACTTGGATGACTTTTACAAAAATAATGTTATTGAACTAAATACGAACCTTTTAATAAAATTTAAACCAAAATTATTATGAAAAATTTCAAAACCATTTTAACTCTTTTTACGATCGCAATTTTTACCGTTTCATGCAGCAGTGATGATGGCGCTGACGGAACTAATGGAACTAACGGAGTGGATGGGAAACCAGGAACTGCAAATGTAATTTACAGTGCATGGTTAACAGCTCCAACGGCTGTTGCAGAAACGATCGATGGAACTGCCGGAACTTCTACTACGATTAATGCACCTGAATTATCAGAAGATATTCTTTCAAAAGGAACCATATTGGTTTACGTGTCTTTTGGATCAGGAACTTATACTGTGCCCTATACATCAACTGCGGGCGGATTTGCTAACACTATAACGGCTATTTCTACTTTAAAGAAAATTAAATTATTCAGATTTAGACATGATGGCGGTGGAACTGTAAATCTTCCAATAACACTTAGCTGGAGGTATATTTTGATTCCTGGAGGCGTTGCCGCTGCGACTTCAAAAGCGGTAAAATCAGATTATTCTAAAATGAGTTACGAAGAAGTTTGTGCGCATTTTAATATTCAGCAATAACTAAATAATAAGGCATCATTTAACTATTAGACCAAATAAAACCAATTAATAAATTTTTAAAATCAATTATTATGAAAACTTTAAAAACAATTATAGCTCTTTTTACGATCTCCATTTTCGCAATTTCATGCAGCAGTGATGATGACAAACCAGAAGAGGTTAAATATGCAGAAGAAAATCCGCTTGACGCTTATATGGCAGGTTCAGGATTTAGTCAAAAAGCGGTAGATGTAAAAAACTCAGGAATTTATGAGTACGGTTTTAGCTTTAAACCTACTGTAACCGGAAAAATCAACGCTTTGATTGTAAAAATTCCGGATGTAAATACTGCTTTGAGAATTACGTTGTGGGATGCAGCGACAAAAACAGTTATTAAATCTGAAACTGTAAACGTAGCTACAGCAAATGTTACAGTAGAGAAAGCCATCACGCCAATTGCTTTAACAAAAGGTAAAGAATACTTTTTTACGGTAAACAGCGACGACTGGATCAACAGAACAAAAACTGACGGATCTGCAGCAATATATCCTATCGTAGCCGGAAATATTACGATTACAGGTTATGCATATATTTCAAGTACAGCGGCAGAAACTCTTTTCCCTACAAATGCCCGCAACACCTATTATGCAGGAGATATGACATTTAAATTCCAACAAACCGAATAATTTTTTATGTTTGATTTAGTATGTTTGAAAAAAGGTTTTGGCGAAAGTCAGGCCTTTTTTTGTTTTTATTATAAGGATTTTTTTGCCACGAATTGCACGAATTTCCGCGAATTATATATTTTGATGATATTAAAAGTTTGTCACAGATTAATCATTTTAATCTTTTAATCTGTGGCAAAAAAATTAGACTAAGTTCAAACCATTTTTAATTCGCGGAAATTCGCGAAATTCGTGGCAAACTTTTTTTATTTTTACGAATCTTATATTCTCTAAAAATGAAAATCCTCTATAGCCTTCTTTGCCTTTTTACGATCGTAACAATTGGTTTTTCTCAAAAGCAAAAAGAAAGCGTTCTTTTAGAAAATGGCGTTTCAGAACAATTGGCTATTTTTCGCAAACAGCAAATTTCAAATTTAAATTATGAGCTTTTGTTTGAAATTCCGATGCAAAAACAAGAGGAAATCAATTCAAAATTAGTTCTGAACCTTGCGTTATCAGATTTGAGTCAGCCTTTGTATTTAGATTTTAAAGAGAAATCTCAAAACATAAAATCTATTGAATCCAACGGAAAAAATGTTGCGATTGTACACGAAAAAGGACACATTATTATTCCTGCTGAAAACTTAATCTTAGGAAAAAATCAAGTCATTATTTCATTTATTGCCGGCAATTTATCTTTAAACCGAAACGATGATTATTTATACACTTTGCTGGTTCCGGATCGTGCGAGCACGTTGTTTCCGTGTTTTGATCAGCCGGATATAAAAGCAACTTATCAATTAAGTTTAACGGTTCCGAAAGACTGGTCAGTTTTGGCTGGAGCCGAAGTAAAAGATAAAATTGAAAAAGGCGAATTCATAAATTACACATTTGCCGAATCAGACAAAATGAGTACCTATTTGTTTTCGTTTGTTGCCGGAGAATTTAAAACCGTAACTCAAAAACCGGGAAATCGCGAAATGACCATGTTGTATCGTGAAAATAATGCCGAAAAACTTCGAATAAGTACAGATACTATTTTTAATTTACACCAGCAATCTTTAGAATTTTTAGAAAAATACACTAATTATCCATTCCCGTTTCAAAAGCTGGATTTTGCTTCGATTCCAGAGTTTCAATATGGCGGAATGGAGCATGTAGGCGCCATTCAGTACAGAGAATCGGCTGTGTTTCTGGACAATACAGCAACCGATGAATTAAAATTAAGCCGAGCCAAATTAATTGCTCACGAAACGTCACACATGTGGTTTGGCGATTTGGTGACCATGAAATGGTTTGACGACGTTTGGATGAAAGAAGTGTTTGCAAATTTTATGGCAGACAAAATCATGAATCCAATTTTTCCGAAGATCAATCATAATCTGCAGTTTTTTACAACGCATTATTCCGGGGCTTTCGCCGAAGACCGTTCTTTGGGCACACATCCGATAAAGCAGCATTTAGCCAATTTGAAAGATGCCGGTTCGCTTTACGGAAGCATTATTTACAATAAAGCGCCTATTATGATGCGTCAGTTGGAAGCTACAATGGGAAAAGAACCCTTTCAAAAAGGAATTGAAAAATACATTAAAAAATACGCCAACAACAATGCCGACTGGAATAATCTTGTAGAAATTCTGGATGCAGAAACGCCGCTCGACATGAAAAAGTGGAGCGAAGTCTGGGTCAATAAATCCGGAAGAGCCATTTTTACAGACAAAATAGAATACGATTCAAAAAACCGAATTAAGAAGTTTGAAATCGAGCAAAAAGCAGAAGACAAATCAAAGAATATCTGGCCTCAGGTTTTTCAGATTGGTTTGGTTTATAAGGATACTTTCAAAGTAATTGATGTTGCTGTAAAGGATAAAAAGACCGTTTTAAAAGAATTAATCGGGCTTGAAAAACCTTTGAATATCATTTATAATTATAATGGTTTTGGATACGGCGTTTTTCCGCTTGACGGGAATAATTTAAAATACATTGCAACTTTGAAAGATGAGGTTGCAAGAGCTTCTATATATAGTAACCTTTATGAAAATACCTTAACGGGAAATGTTGCGCCGCATAAAGCTTTTGATTGTTTTTTAAACGGAATTCAGCTCGAAGAAAATGAGTTGGTTTTAAAAATACTGACAAATAATGCGAGTGCTGTTTTTTGGAGATTTCTAACCGAAAACCAGCAAAATGCAACTCAGAAACAATTTGAAGATATAGTTTACAATCGCCTGCAAACCAACTTGCCCGGAAATATTAAAAAGACATTATTTAATTTGTTCAGCTCCATTGCCTATTCTAATTCGGCGAAAACCAAATTATATCAGATCTGGAACAAAGAAATTGTGATTCAAAACCTGAAATTAAACGAAGACGATTACACCAATATAGCGATGAATTTGGCTATCTTTAAGCATGAAAAAGCAGATGAAATTTTAGCGAAAGCACAAAAAGCGATCACAAATCCGGACAGACAAAAGCGATTTGAGTTTTTATTGCCTTCATTATCAAAAGAAGAATCGGTTCGCGATGCTTTTATGGAATCTTTAAAAGAAGAGAAAAACAGAGAAAAAGAGTCGTGGGTTTTGTCGGCTCTAGCTAATATTCACCATCCCTTGCGTCAGGAAAGTGCTCAGAAACATTTGAGATTTTGTTTGGATTTAACAGATGAAATTCAGCGCACGGGAGATATATTTTTTCCAAAAGACTGGCTAAGCGGGACAATTGGACGTTATAGTTCGAAATATGCTTTTGATGAAGTGCAGCGATTCTTAAAAGAAAACCCTAATTTTAGTCCGATATTAAAACGAAAATTATTTCAGGCGACAGATGCTTTATATCGCGCACAAAATATTAAAAAAGAAACCGAATGAAAATTGAAACGGAAATAGAGAAAGTCTCGAGTTTTCAGCATCTCGAAATGCTGGCAAATCAGGTTGTAGAAGGTTTTATATCCGGAATGCATAAAAGTCCGTTTCATGGATTTTCTGCAGAATTTGCTGAACATAAAGTATATAACGCGGGAGAAAGCACGAAACATATCGACTGGAAATTGTTTGCCAAAACAGATCGTTTGTACACCAAACGTTTTGAGGAAGAGACCAATTTACGCTGTCATCTTATTGTAGATAATTCGTCGTCGATGCATTATCCGGAACTAAAAGCGAATCAGCCTTTTTATGAAAAAAAGATTGGTTTTGCAGTTTTGGCATCGGCAGTTTTGATGAATATTTTGAAGAAACAACGCGATGCCGTTGGTTTAAGCGTTTTCTCGGACAATTACGAGTATTATGCTCCTGAAAAAGGAAGCGATCGCCATCATAGAATGCTCCTTAATAAGTTAGAGCAGTTGTTAGAACAGCCAAAAGTCAAAAAGAGCACCGATACAATCACTTATTTGCATCAAATTGCAGAGAAAATGCATCGCCGTTCGATGATTATTTTGTTTACGGATATGTTTCAGTCTGAAGATGATGAGAAATTATTTAACGCTTTACAACATTTAAAACACAACAAGCATAAAGTGGTTTTGTTTCATGTTGTGGATAACGAAACAGAACTGAAATTCGACTTTGATAATACGCCAAGAAAGTTTATCGACTTAGAATCTGGTGAAGAAGTATCTATTTTTGCTGATAATGTAAAAGCAGAATATGAAAAAAGGGCAGAGGACTACTTTAAGAAACTGGCTTTAACCTGCGCAAAGAACCAAATTAAGTATGTTCCGGTAAATGTAGGCGACAATTTTGAAAAAATTCTGACTACATATTTAGTTGAAAAACAAAACTTTGGCTAAAGAATTAAAAATATATTTATTTTTTTTTATCAAAACACTTGCAGAAATGAAATTCTGTACTATCTTTGCAACCGCAATAACGCAGAGGTTTGGTAGTTCAGTTGGTTAGAATACATGCCTGTCACGCATGGGGTCGCGGGTTCGAGTCCCGTCCAGACCGCAATATTGGGAAAAGCCTTTCTTTTAAGAAAGGCTTTTTTGCCCAAAAACGGTATCTAAGATTAGTTGTGTTGTTTTGCTACGACTTTGTAACTCGTAGCTGGTTTAGTAGTTAGACCAATGAAAAGCTTTCCACTTTTGTGGATGGCTTTTTTGATTTACGGCACTTTTGGTTTTACCGCAAAGAGCGCTAAGATTTACGCAAAGTCCGCAAAGTTTAATTTTTAAGCTTTGCGGATTTTTTGGTTTTACTTGTGTGGTTAACCGCAAAGAGCGCTAAGATTTACGCAAAGTCCGCAAAGTTTAATTTACAGTTTTTCGAACTTTTGCGGTTTTAACTTTGCGAACTTTGCGTTTAAATAGTCTCTTTTTTGGGTTTTAAACCTGAAATTTTAAATTTTAAAAGATTGGAATTTAGTCCATTAAAAATTTCTCAAATTTTATTCCCAAAAAACCTTGCAAAACCCAGTTTCTATTGTATTTTTGCAGTCACAATAACGCAGTTGGTTTGGTAGTTCAGTTGGTTAGAATACATGCCTGTCACGCATGGGGTCGCGGGTTCGAGTCCCGTCCAGACCGCAATATTGGAAGAAGCCTTTCTTAACGGAAAGGCTTTTTTGTTTTATAGCTTTTCGGCAAATTACAATTCTTTAAAATTCCAAATTCCAATTTTTAAGCTGTTGAATTTTGTTTTTGTACTCATTGTATTTAAAACCTAGCCCGAGGTTTCAACCTTGGGGAACGTATTGCGATGATTTGTATTGAGACAATGAATGGCGTTCCAATGGTTGAAACCATTGGCTATGGTTTTGATAAGCTTTGCGAATTTGGTTTGGTTATATTTAAAACCTAGCCCGAGGTTTCAACCTTGGGGAACGTATTGTAATAATTTGTATTGAGACAATGCATCGGTTTCAATGGTTGAAACCATTTGCTATGGTTTTGAAAACTTTGCGAATTTGGTTTTGGTTATATTTCAAATCTAGCCCGAGGTTTCAACCTTGGGAAACGTATTGCGATGGTCTGCATTGAGACAATGCATTGCGTCCAATAGTTGTTGAAATCATTGACTATGGTTTCAATAAGGTTTGCGAATTTGGTTTGGTTATATTTCAAACCTAGCCCGAGGTTTCAACCTTGGGAAACGTATTGCGATGATTTGCATTGAGACAATGCATGGCGTTCCAATGGTTGAAACCATTGGCTATGGTTGTGATAAGCTAAGAACTTAGCGGTTAAATCTACACGATCCACCTTTAGAATTTGAAATTTTTTAAAATTTAAATTTCCCTACATTTATATATCGAAAGAGATTCAATTACTTCAATGGAACATTCCGGTCAGAAACTAGATAGATATTATATCAAAAAAGTAGATGCTGATAAAAAAAGCATTTACTGCCACCACGATTTGATGGGAGAATTGTTTGTGCCGACACATAAACACGAAAAGGGACAGATGTTGTATGCCGAAGGCGATGTAGTTTTTGTCACAACGGAAACCAAATCTTATTTTTTACCCGCAAGACATTTTATCTGGATTCCGAGTGGGGTGGCGCATAGTATTGAGCCGAAATCTGAAAGTGTGACGATGAGAAATTTGTATTTTCCGGTTGAAAAAGACGAGGATGTTTTTTATCAAATCGAAGGTATTTATCCTGTAAATAACTTATTGTTGCAAATGATGCTTTTTACAAATAGATGGAATGGCGATCTCAAAAAAGGAACTCCCAATTTTACCATTGCAAAAGCGATAAAAGCGATTTTACCTCAAATTTGCACTATAAATTTACCTTTAGAATTACCACAGCCAAAAGACAAACGACTTAGTAAAATTCTGCGTTATATCGAGAATAATCTGGGAGAAACGATTCTATTTGCTGAAGTTGCGCATGAATTTGGATATAGCGAACGCTCTTTGTATCGCTTGTTTCAAAAAGACCTTAATATGTCTTTCATTCAATATTATACTATTCGAAGAATTCTAAAAGCGATCGAATTGCTGCTTGACAGAAAACTTTCGGTTAAAGAAGTCGCTCAGGAAGTTGGTTACAGCAGCGTGCCGACATTTAGTAATACTTTCTTTAAATTCCTAGGGCAAAGACCTTCTGATTACTTAAACGGAGAAAATATTTTGAAAAGCAGATAAAATTATTCTCTCGCAGATTTAGCAGATCAAGCAGATAATTATATTTAAATAAAAAATCTGCCGAATCTGCTAAATCTGCGAGAGAAAAAAATGTCATGCAGATTTCTTTCGAATTAATGCAGAATCTGCAGATAATCAATAGAAATAAATCGGCTTAATCTCCAAAATATGCGAGAAGTTTACTTCATAAAAAAAATAATCTGCGCACTTCCGCTTAAATCCTTTTAAAATCTGCGTGAAAACCTTAGAACCAAATCTATTTTTAACGCGCTATTATTCAGTATTTTTTATATAACGTTTTCGAAAATTAGAATTTTAACATTTGTCCGATATGAATATGTTATTGACTTTTTAGAATTATCAGTCAAGGAAAAAATGCAGGAACTTTGCACTTTAAAAATATTTATATATTCATGTTCCTTAAAACAACAAATTCTACAGAAAATAGTTTTCTCAAAATCGTGTTGATATTTCTAATTATATTGACATTTAATGGCTTACAGGCTCAGGAAATTCATTCGGTTTCTTTGAATGAGGCGCTGAAACTAGCGAAAGAAAACAATAAAAAAATCCTTAGATCTCAATTAGAGACGACGCTTTCTGAGCAAAACATCAAAGAAAGAAAAGAGCTCCGCTTGCCGGATATCGAACTAAACGGCGAGTATTCCAGAATTACCAATATCACGGAATTTAAAGGAAGCGGTTTCCTGAATGGTAAAGAAGTCACAAAGGCAATTCCTGAAATTTATCAGGTGAATTCTACTTTTAAAATGCCAATTTACGCGGGGAATAAGATCAATAATGCGATCAAAATTGCGAATCAGGAAAGTGAAATTGCCAAAATAAAAACAGAAAAAACAGAGAATGATATTGAGCTCGAAGTTGTATCCAATTATCTGTCGATTTATAAAATGATGGAACTTCAGAAAATTTTTGAAGAAAACATCAAAGAAGAAAAAAGCCGATTAAAAGAAGTACAGTCACTTCAAAAACACGGAACCGTAACTAAAAATGAAGTTATCAGAGCCGAATTACAGCTTTCGGACCGTGAATTAAATTCGCTGACAAATTCTAAAAATATAAAGATTGCACTACATGATTTAAAGACTTTGATTCAGATCCCTGAAAACGAAGAAATTGCCATTGACACAACGTCGAATATTGATAAAATGAATGGCTTGGATCCGTATGATTTTTATTTGGAAAAAGCTTTTCAGAACGAAGAAATGCGAATCGCCAGCCAGGAATTAAACATTAAAAAAACCGAACTGCAATTGGTTAAAGGAAATTATCTGCCAACAGTAAACTTCTTTGGGAATTATGGTTTTTACTATCCAAACTATAAATTTTTTCCGCCAAATCCGTATTTGTACACTTTAGGTCAAGTTGGTATCGAAGCGCATTTTGATATTTCGGCTTTATATAAAAACAAAACCAAAGTACAGCAGGCAACGACGGAAATTGAATGGCAGAAAATGCAGTCTGAAATTACAAAAGATGAAATTCAGGATCAACTTTTTAAAGAGCATACACAATATCAGGAAATCCTTGAAAAATTTGTGGTGGTTGATAAGGCTTTGGATTTAGCCAATGAAAATTACCGAATCGTAAAACTAAAATACCTCAATCAACTAGTTTTAATTACCGAAATGGTCGATGCGGATAATGCTTTACTTCAGGCTAAATACAACAAAATTTCTACCCGATTAGACGCCGTTTTAAAACATTACGAATTGCTTCATACAGCGGGAATAATGCCAGATGAGATTTAGAAAGAGCCATAGAGGCAAGAAGTTAGAAGAAAGAGAATAGAGTAAAGAGAATAGAACTAAGAAATAGATATAGAGTTTATGGTTAAGATAAAAAATGAAACTAAGAGAAACAGAACGTTTCATATATTAATAACAATTATTGCCTGCGTATTTGTCGCAAGCGGAATCATTTTAGGGATTTGGTTTTATGTATTCAACAGAAACCACGAAGAAACCAATGACGCTCAGGTGGAACAATACGTAACGCCTATAATGTCGCGAATTACAGGATATGTGCAGGAAGTTCGTTTTGATGAAAATCAGTTTGTGCATAAAGGAGATACTTTGGTTGTAATCGATAATCGCGAATACAAGTCAAAATTGAATGTGGCGCTGGCCGATGTCCAAAGTGCGAAACAAAGCAGCGTTGTTGCGGAGAAAAATGTGGCAACAACAGCAAGTTCTACCGCAATTGGAGAATCGCAATTGGCAGCAGCCAAAACAAATCTTTGGAAAACAAAATTAGAATACGAAAGATATCAGGCTTTGGTAAAAGACGAAGCGGCAACATCGCAACAATTAGAAAAAGTAAAAGCAGATTACGAATCGGCACAAGCGCATTTTCAGGAAATGCGAGACAGAATTCAGTCTTCTAATTTAAGTACTTCTCAGGCGCGGGCCAATGTTCCTGCATCGCAAACCAATATTGCTTCAAAACAAGCGGTGGCAGATAATGCGGCATTGTTTCTTTCGTACACCATAATCACCGCGCCTTATGACGGTTGGGTTGGTAAAAGAATTTTACAGCCGGGACAATTGGTTAAAGAAGGACAATCGCTGCTTTCTATCGTAAGTAAAGAAAAATGGATAACCGCCAATTTTAAAGAAACACAATTGCAATATTTAACTGTTGGTCAGGAAGTTAGAATTCAGGCTGATGCTGTAAGTAACAAAGAATTTAAAGGAATAATCACTTCATTATCGCCTGCGAGCGGTGCAAGATTTTCGCTATTGCCTCCGGATAATGCAACAGGAAATTTCGTGAAAATAGAACAAAGAATTCCGGTTCGTATTCAACTGAAAGATACCGATAAACAAGCTGATTTTTTAAGAGCCGGAATGAACATTACCGTTATCGCTGAGCACAATTAAAATGGAAGATAAAAGCATTTTTAAATCCTGGGTTCCCAAATGGGCAATCATTACTATTTTGTTTGTCTGTTTGCTGCATTCCATGATTTTATTGGGAGTTTATACTTCAAACGTAACCTACGCGGCAAGTTTTCTGGATATAGAGCCCGAAGATTTGCAGTTTGCGATGTGCGTTACGTACGGAACTTTGCTGGCCACGATTTTGATCGAAAGTCGATTTTCGAGTTTTTTCCCGGCAAAAAATTACCTGATGGCAGTATATTCCCTAATCGGAATTACGATTGTTTTATCGGCATATATTACCAATTTTTATCTTTTTTTATTGTTGAGAGTGGCCGAGGGAATCTTAATGGCACTTCCGGTAATCACAATCAGACAGTTATTGATCGAGCAATTTCATTCTAAAAATGCCATTATAATTGGGTTTTCCTTTTATTACGGTTCGCTATTATTGTCAACGCCTTTTATTATGAATATTGCCGTTTGGTTTCTGGATCATTACGATTGGAAATACATGTTGTATGTTTCGGGCGGGCTTCAGGTTTTAAATGTCTTTTTGATTCTGGTGACTTTTCGCGGACACCGAATCACAAAGAAAATTCCGTTGTATCAAATCGACTGGATCAGTTATATTTTGGTTTTAACGGCGATTCTTTGTGGCGCTTACTTTTTTGTTTACGCCGAAAAAAAATACTGGTTCGACTCTTCTCAAATGGTTTTAATGTTAATAATTTCCTTGATAACAGGAGGTTTGTTCATCTTTAAAGAACGTTTGGTAAAAAGACCCACTTTTAATTTTGAAGTTTTTAAATACGCCAATCTTAGAATAGGGTTTTTGTTGTTTTTCCTCTTTTACATAAGCAGAGCAACATTAAGTCTTTGTCATTCGGCAATGTTTTCGATTTGGAATTGGGATCCGTCGCGAGTTGCGGGCGTGCAATACATAAACGGATTAGGAAACGTAATAGGACTTATTTTAGCCGCTTATTTTTTGATGAAATCTGTTTCGACCAAAATCATTTTTATCATTGGTTTTTCGCTAATTGCGTTGTTTCATTTTTGGTTTACATTTCTTTTTGTGCCCGATGTGGCGCTGTCAGATATTATCATTCCCTATGTTTTACAAGGCATTGGGGTTGGGTTTTTATTTGTTCCGTTAATATTATTTACCACATCATCTGTTCCTGCAAAAATGGCGGTTTCTTCGGGAATTGTCGGGGTTTCCGGACGTTTCTGGGGAAGCACAATTGGGTTTTGTGTGATGCAGAACGCTATGGCATTTTTAAATAAAAAACACTTTCTCAAACTCAGCCAATTCGTCACAGGCGATAATCCGCAAGCTCAGGAAACAATCTCTAAAACAGCACAGAGTTTCGCCGCAAAAGGATATTCGCTTGACGAGTCGAATGCGCTAGCTTTAAAAAAACTTTTCGGAACCATTACCAAACAATCGACTTTATTGGCCGATATGGAAATTTATACCATTGTAGGATATGGTTTGGTGATTTTGATTATTCTTATTGCTTGTAATCAGCATTTAAGACAGACTATTACTTTGGTTAAGAGTAAGATTTGGATTGGCTGATGAAATTAATCGCGCAGAGGCGCAAAGTTTTATTTATAGCCACAGATTAGAAAAATTAAAAGGATTTTTTCACGCAGATTCTGCAGATTTAAGCAGATTTATTTTTTGATGAATTATAATAATTATCTGCGCATATCTGCTTAAATCTTTTTAAATCTGCGTGAAAAAAAATCTTTGCGTGATTAAAAACTCAGCGAATCTCTGCGAGAAACCTTCGTGAATCTCTGTGAAATAACCCTTTATTACCTTATCTTGCAACCGTTAAAACAAAATATATAATGAAGCAGCAATGTGTAATTTTTGATATGGATGGCGTGATTTGTCACACAAATCCACATCATGCAAAGGCTTTTGAGGCATTTTTTGATAAATATGAAATTCCGCACTCAGAACAAGAGTTTGAAGAACATATGTACGGAAAACATAATGGTTATATTATGTCGCATTTCTTCAAGCGCCCAATTGCGGGAGAAGAACTTATAAAACTCGAAGACGAAAAAGAAGGAATGTTTCGTGATATTTATAAAGACAAAGTCGAAACGATTCCGCATTATTTGGAATTTTTAAGCGAACTGAAATCTCGTGGTTTTAAAACGGCTGTGGCAACATCGGCTCCGCGTGCCAATCTCGATCTTATTTTAAATGCATTGAAATTTGGAGACAAAATGGAATCGGTTATGTCCAGCGAAGACGTGAAATTTCATAAACCAAATCCCGAAGTTTATTTAAAATCAGCAGAACGTTTGGGGGTTTCTCCGTCTGATTGTATTGTTTTCGAAGATTCTTTTTCGGGCGTTACAGCGGGATTAAATGCCGGAATGAAAGTCGTTGGCGTTTTGAGCACGCATACAAAAGAACAATTGCCGCCTTGTAGTTTTTATATCAATGATTATAGTGAAATAACCGTCGATAAGATTTTGGAATTATTAAATGGGTAAAATTTTTTAAACCATATAAGAGATATAAGTTCATTTAAATACGAGAGACCTTTGTCAAAGTTTAAAACTTTGACAAAGGTTTTTTTGTGAAATTTTGTAATGACAATATTGGAGTTACTTTGCGTGTCAACGGATTTTAATCCATTCTTGGCAATGAAAAACCAATCTTTGTCGAGCTTCTTTGCGTGTCAAGGGATTAAAATCCCTAGCTACAAAATAAATCATTCCTCCGGAATTTTATGAAGAGTTCCGGAGAAACGGAACATATTGTAGGGATGGATTTTAATCCATTTTAGCAAAGTAAATCAATAGCCTCCAGTTTTAACTGGAGGTTTTTTATGTTTGAAAAGGGAAAGGCTTTAGCCGAAATTATCTATTTTTAATCTTCAAAAACACTTCATTTCTAAACCAATTTTCATCTTCCCGAGTTTCAAAAATTCGTTTTGGAAGGAAAAAAGTTTGACCTTTTGAAATATATAAAATGTAAAGATCTTTTAATTCTAAAACTTTTATAAAATTTTTCACATCAATTGTACTCTCAGATATTTCTCCCATTTGGGAAATGATTCTATCTGAGAAAATTTCATGTTGTCTTTCGTTAAAAATGATTTTATTTTCCTTTGAGTTTGTAAATCTCCAAAATTGAAATATTATAGCTAATGGATATGCAAAACCAAAGATGATTATGAAATTATCAGACGAATCTTTATTATCAGTAAAAAGAATTGTTGTAGAAACTAAAAGAATAAATGCAAATAACCACCATCGCTTTTTTAATAGAATTCTAATGAGGAACGAGAAATATTCTTTTTTTGTGAGTTGAAACTTTTTGGTTTTAATCATTGGTGGTTAATGAAATTTAGATTTTGGATTTCTATTTTAAAGGAAAATCAAGCAATTCTTTAGGTTCGATATCTAAAGCATTTGCAATTTTCACAAGCGTTTTTACTGTAGTATTTATTTTTGCTCTTTCTATTCTTGCTATTTGAGATTTAGGAATACCACAGTCATCAGCTAAATCTTGTTGAGATAAGTTTTTCTTTTCACGTAATTGTCGAATGTGAATTCCAAGACTGGCAATAAAGGTTTCTTCTGAAATATCCATATTTCAAAAGTCATAAGATTTATTTTTCACATGTAGGCATACATGCGCACAAATGTATTATATTTGGATCATCTAAAAAATAAGACAATGGCTACAGAAAGTTTTCCTAAAGAGATTGAAATCAGAATAAAAGATTTTTTAATTGATGTTATGGATCCTCAAGATCTGGCAAAGGCAATACGAAAAGTAAATTATGTTCTCACTTTGGCTGTAATGAGAGAATGCGAAACGGTCGAATCTGAAATAAAAAACATTGAAGATAATTTTTATTGGCTTAACAAATTTGCAGAAGTTTTAGATCCTTATTTGGATGTTGATTGAAATGAGTTTTTCTTCTAGTTTGTCATTTCGACCGAAGGGAGAAATCACACTAGAGACTCCTCGTAGAATTTCGTCAATCTTTGTCGAATTACTTGTGTGATTTCTCCCTTCGGTCGAAATGACAATATTGCGGTTACTTTGTGTTTCAAGGGATTGAAATCCCTTGCTACAAAATAAATCATTTCTCCGGAATTTTACAAAGAGCGCTAAAAGCGTATGTTTAGTGCAGATTCCTCTTTCTTAGGAAGTACAATATTAGATCTATATTATTGAATCCAACTAACATAAAACATTTTTCTAGACTTTTTCCATTCAATTTTTAAAGCTTTTTGGCTTAGATCTCTTAACCTATTTAATAATATTGCTGTTTCTCTATAAGTTTGATCTGTGTCTAATTTTGAATTAAAGTTATCTATTTTAAGTGTTATTTTGTCAAGAGTTTTTTTTATTTCTATAAACATGTCCTCGTCAAGATTTAAGTTCATCCTTAAATTTGATTCATGTATGGCTGCTTTATAATGACATTTGATATATTCATCATAATAGCGATAATTCTTAGTATTTGGATCTTCATTTTCGTCACGGTATTTTAGATGCATACCATAATTGTAAATCATTTGTCGCACTGCAGTGCTATGTTCTGAGATGTCATTTTTAAATTCTTCGATCCATTTAATTCGTGAGGAAGAGATTACATTAGATTTGACCTGATGCAAAGCAATAAACGCTGCTAGTAAAGCTAAAAGAACTGTAATTCCCGAGGATGAAGAAAGTACTTTATTTAATCTGTCTAAAAAAGTAATATTGTCAGTTGCTGTTGTGTTTTTGTGAATTAGTTTATTTCTAATTACTTGGTAATTGTTGCCAATCGAATCTTGGTAATTTATTTCATATTTGTTTTTACTTAATTCCCGAAAAGTAGAAGATGGAATTACTTTATTATAATTGAATTGAATTTTTGAGTTTTTTTCTTGAGACAAATAAGCTAAGTTGTACTTATCTGCAAATTTAATTTCAATATTATAATAATTGGAATCACTTAGATTTTCAATTGTAATATACTTACTTGAAAATGTAACTTTAGGCTCGGTAAATTTTGAAGACCTATTCGAACAAGAAGATAAACATATGAATAGAAATATATAAAGAAGTTTTTTCATATCAATGATTATTTTAAGAAGCTCTAAATTTTCTTCTCTTTTCAAAAATAGAAATTGAAATGCTAGCTTTAGCGTCGTAGTAATTTCTTTATCAACAACTTTAACAACAAAAAAAACAAAAGGTACCAAAACAAAAAAGCTTCTGATTTCTCAGAAGCTTTTTTCAGTGCGGATAATAGGACTCGAACCTACACGCCTTGCGGCACCAGATCCTAAGTCTGGCATGTCTACCAATTTCACCATATCCGCTCAATTGTGGGTGCAAAGATAAACATAACTTCTAATTTTCAAAGCATTTTTGTAAAAAAATATTAATTCTCTTTTTTGTATTTTTGAAATTCTATAAAAATAATTCAAATGGAAAATATAAAGTCTTACGTTCAACAACATAAAGATCGGTTTATCAACGAATTGATCGAATTATTAAAAATTCCGTCGGTAAGTGCTGATACTGCATATTCGCAAGATGTCATCGATACTGCCGAGGCAGTTAAGGAAAGTTTGTCAAAAGCAGGCTGTGATTTAGTCGAAATTTGCGATACTCCGGGTTATCCAATTATTTATGGAGAGAAAATAATCGACCCAAATTTACCTACCGTTTTAGTTTACGGACATTATGATGTGCAACCACCAGATCCAATGGAATTATGGACATCGCCACCTTTTGAACCTGTTATCAAAAACACAGAAATTCACCCGGAAGGCGCAATCTTCGCTCGTGGAGCCTGCGATGACAAGGGACAAATGTACATGCACGTAAAAGCGCTTGAATATATGGTGCAAACCAATAATTTGCCTTGCAACGTAAAATTCATGATCGAAGGCGAAGAAGAAGTAGGTTCAGCAAGTTTGGCCTGGTTTGTAGAACGCAATCAGGAAAAATTGAAAAACGACGTAATTCTAATTTCAGATACCGGAATGATTTCTAACCAACAACCGTCGATTACGACGGGTTTACGTGGTTTGAGCTATGTTGAGGTAGAAGTTACAGGTCCAAACCGTGATTTGCATTCAGGATTATACGGTGGAGCAGTGGCGAACCCAATTAATGTTCTGGCAAAAATGATCGCTTCACTTCACGACGAAGACAATCATATCACGATTCCTGGTTTCTACGATAAAGTTCAGGAATTATCTGCTGAAGAAAGAGCCGAAATGGCAAAAGCACCTTTCAGTTTAGAAAAATATAAAAAAGCCTTAGACCTAAACGATGTTTACGGAGAAAAAGGATATGTAACCAACGAACGCAATTCGATTCGTCCAACATTAGACGTAAACGGAATCTGGGGCGGATACCAAGGCGAGGGCGCAAAAACGGTTATTGCGAGCAAAGCTTTTGCTAAAATCTCCATGCGTTTGGTTCCAAATCAGGATTGGCATGAAATCACAGATCTTTTTACAAAACATTTCACCAGTATTGCTCCGGCCGGAGTTACCGTAAAAGTAACACCACACCACGGTGGTCAAGGGTATGTTACGCCAATTGACAGCATTGGATATCAGGCAGCAAACAAAGCGTATACAGAAACGTTTGGAGTTCCGGCAATTCCGGTTCGTTCAGGAGGAAGTATTCCAATTGTGGCTTTGTTCGAAAAAGAACTAAAAAGCAAAACGATTTTAATGGGCTTTGGTTTAGATTCTGATGCGATTCACTCACCAAACGAACATTTCGGAATCTTCAATTACATAAAAGGAATCGAAACTATTCCGTTGTTTTACAAGTATTTTGTGGAATTAAGTAAATAAGGTTTTGCCACTAAGGCGCTAAGGCACAAAGTTTTTTTAAGGTTTAGATCTTTGTCAAAGTTTTAAACTTTGACAAAGATGAATCTCAAATTATATAAAATCCGTTCAGAAATGAGCGGATTTTTTTATGGGCGTTCTCCGCCGCGGCGGACAGGCTTTCGGCTATATCTTTATTCCGTTTCACTTCATAAAAGGATACCCCCTCTATCCCTAACGCTTAGAAAAGGGTCAAAGGTTCAGAGGTTCAAAGGGACAAAGGTTTTCCGTAGAGACGCACAGCAGTGCGTCTAAACTTGCCGAGGCTGAAAGCCGAACTGACGAAGCAAACATGAAACATGAAACAAAAAAACGCTGCCCCCTTTGTAATTTTGAAACTTTTTTCTTGCATATTAAAAATTAATCTCTACATTTGTAGAGCAAAATCTATAAATGTAGAGTAAAAACAAACAAATGCGTCAACTTTTCATAATCTTATTTTTCGGACTGATGCTTTTGGGATGTAAAAGCAAACCCATCAATCAGAAAATCGACAAGAAAAAAGAAGGCGTCTGGATTGATAATTACGAGCAAGATAGTGTCAGATACAAATCATTTGAATATTACAAACACGATCAGCCCGTAAAAAAGTGGAAATCGTACATCAACGGAAAAATCTATAAAACCGAGAAATACAAAAACGGAATCTGCACCGTAAAATATTATTATGAAAACGGAAAATTACAATCGAAAGGAAAAACAAAATTGGAAACCAATTCAGTTGAAACACACTGGTTTTATTTTGGAGATTGGAAATTTTACTCTGATAAAGGAAAATTAAACGAAATCAAAAAATACAATAATGGTGAATTGATATCGGAACAAAAAATAAAATAATCTTAATCCTTACTTTATGAAAAAACTAATTGCTTTCTTCTTTATTTTAGTGAATTGCTTTTCTATGGAATCTCAAACGTATAAAGATTTTATTCAAAAAGGAGATTCGTGTTATAAGGTAAAAGAGTATAAATTATCTGTGGCTTATTTTGAAAAAGCATTTAAAATAGAGCATACAAATTCGTCTCATTTATACAACGGAGCATGCGCCGCAGCATTGTTTAAGGATGATAAAAAGGCATTTAACTGGCTGAATTTGGCAATTGATAATGGATATGAAAATATTACTCATCTTAAAAAAGACAATGATCTTGAAGTTTTGCATGCTAAAAAAGACTGGGATAAGATAATAAACAAACTTCAGAAAAAACTAGATGTGATAGAAGCTAATTATGATAAACCATTGCAAAAAGAACTTTTGGAAATTTATGCAGACGATCAGGATATTCGTAGAGATTTCATGAAAATTTATAAAGAGAAAGGTTCAGGAAACAAACAAGTTGACAGCATTGGAAAAATCATGATTTATAAAGACAGTATAAACCTCATTAAAGTCACTAAAATACTGGATGAAAAAGGCTGGGTAGGAAAAGACGTTATTGGATCGCAAGCCAATCAAACTTTATTCTTGGTCATACAACATTCAGACTTAAAATACCAGCAAAAGTATTTGCCTATGATGAGAGAGGCGGTAAAAAAAGGTGATGCAAAAGCAAGTTCGTTAGCTTTACTTGAAGACAGAGTCGCTTTAAGAGAAGGACGCAAACAAATTTATGGAAGCCAGATTGCAACTAATCCAGCAACGAAAAAACAGTTTATTTCCCCGCTTGAAGATCCTGACGACGTAGACAAAAGACGTGCAGAAGTAGGTTTAGGGCCAATTGCAGATTATGTCAAACAATGGAATATCGTTTGGGACGTCGAAGCCTATAAAAAAGAGCTTCCGGAACTAGAAAAAATTGATCAGCAAAAAAAAATAAAATAATAGTAAAGAATAAAGAATAAAGAATAAAGAATAAAGAATAAAGAATAAAGAATAAAGAATAAAGAATAAAGAATAAAGAATAAAGATTAATTATAAAAAATCTTTAAAATCATTTAATCTGTGGCAAAAAACTCAGCAACTCAGAATCTTAGTCACTTAGAACCTAAAAAAAATGCAATTATCCAACTCAGAAGAACAATTAATGGAACATCTTTGGAAGCTTGAAAAAGCCTTCATGAAAGATTTACTTGAAGCATATCCGGAACCAAAGCCTGCAACTACAACCGTTGCAACGCTTTTGAAACGAATGATAGATAAAAAATTTGTTGCGTACAATGAATTTGGGAATTCAAGGGAATATTATCCACTTGTCAAAAAAACAGTATATTTTTCGAAACATGTAAACGGATTAATTAGCAATTTTTTTAATAATTCGGCGTCACAATTTGCTTCCTTTTTCACGACCGAAACTAATTTATCAACTTCGGAACTGGAAGAACTCAAAAAAATAATCGATTCAGAAATTCAAAAAAAGAAAAAATGATAAACTATCTTTTAAAATCAGGAATACTGCTTTTGGTTTTTTATGCAGTGTATAAATTATGGTTGGAAAACGAAAAAATGTTTCGTTTTAACAGAGCGTATTTGCTTTTGAGTTTGGTTTTCAGTTTTGTGCTTCCATTGCAATTAATTTCTGTTAAACCATTCTTAGGGAATTCTTTAAGTGTAATTCAATTAGACGGAATTGTGATTAGAACCAGCAATGTTATTTTAAGCAAAAACAATTGGGATCAAATCATAACCTTTGTTTTAAGCATGATTTATGTTGCTGTTGCATTACTTTTTTTGGTCCGTTTTATTCTGAATTTGTATTCGTTTTATAAGAAAACCAAAAGGAATGACAGGCAACTGGTAAATGATGTAAAAGTAGTTTTAATGGAAGAACCTGTTTTACCGCATTCATTTTGGAAATCTGTTTTTATCAATAAAAATGAATTTGAAGAAGGCAAAATTCCAGTAGAATTGTTAGCGCACGAAAAAGCGCATTTGCAGCAAAAACATACGCTGGATATTCTTTTTATAGAAGTTCTGCAAATTGTTTTTTGGTTTAATCCGCTTATTGTTTTGTTCAAAAAGGCCATAAAATTAAACCATGAATTTTTAGCTGACGACGCGGTTAATGCCCAATTTGATTCGGTTACAGCATATCAAAAGTTATTGTTGAATTTTGCTTCTCATAAAAGCACCATAGCATTGGCCAGTAACATGAATTATCTAATAACCAAAAAACGTTTTATCATGATGACTAAAAAAGAATCCCGATTAAAAATGATGTTTAAAGTGCTGGTCGTAAGTATTGTTTGCGTCTTGTTGTTATTTGTTTTTAGTACAGAAACTATTGCTCAAAAAGGAAGAGATAAGTCAAATTACGAAAAGGCTGTGGGTAAGGGAATCAAAGATTCAATTGAAAAACAGCCTGAGTTTCCCGGAGGGATTGGGGAATTTTATAAACTTGTAGGAATGAATTTTAAAATACCGAAAGATGTTGCAAAAAACAAGCTGCAAGGAAAAATGGTTATTGAATTTATGGTTGAAAGAGACGGGACTTTATCTGATTTTAAAATCGTAAAAGATTTAGATTATGCACTGGGAGATGAGGCAATTCGTGTCATGAAACTTTCTCCTAAATGGATTCCCGGATCTAAAGATGGAAAGCCGGCTCGTGTCAAATATACAATGCCAATAAAAATCCAGGCAGATTAATTTTTTTTGATAAGGTTGTTCAGAGGCTCAAAAGCTTAAAGGGACAAAGGTTGTGCATCAGATTGAATAGCCACCAGCTTTAGCTGGTGTTTTGTTTTAGAAAAGAATTAGCTTTAGCCGAATTGTTTTAGAAATAATTCGATAACAACATAACTATTTAAAGACATGATTAAAATTTTATTATTTTTATCAGAAAAAAACTAAAATTTTATGATAAAAAGAAGAGGTTTAGATTTCGCCATTAAGATATTCATGTTTGTTACTGTGCTATTTGTTTCTGCAACAAGTTTTGCTCAGTCTTCACTAACAGCGATAATGCCAGAAGGACCACAAAGAAAGAATGTTCTTGAATCGTATTTTGAAAACACAATTTTTAAAATTAAAGATGAAAAAGGCACTATTTCGGCCGAAAAAAGATTTGATGATCTTAGTCTGGCAGAGAAAAAAGCGCTTCCCAACATTTTCTTTGATGGAAGAAGATTATTGTCGAAAGAGGAGATTATCGATAAACTTCAAAAAGGAGGTCCTGAAGTGGTAGAAATTAATCTCTCTGCTGAGAAATACAAAGAAATAAAAGCAGAAAACGGAGTATACAAAACTTCTGATTTGACTACTAAACCTACCTATCCAGGCGGAATGCAGGAGTTTTATAAATTTGTTGGAAGAAACTTTAAAGTACCCAAAACGCCTAAAGATGTACTCTTGAAAGGAAAAATTTATATTAGTTTTATTGTCCAAAAAGACGGATCATTATCTGATTTTAAAGTAGATAAAGACCTTGGTTTTAGCACGGGTGAAGAAGCTTTAAGAGTCCTGAAATTATCTCAAAACTGGATTCCCGGAAAATTAGACGGCAAAGAAGTAGCGGCTCGATATCATTTGCCTATGTCTATTCAATCTGCAGAATAATTGTTTTTTAACCGCAAAAGTTCGCAAAGCTAAATCAACACAAAGCTTTGCGAACTTTATGTTTTTACAAAGCCCCAACAGAAAAAAAATCTTCGCGCACTTTGCGGTTAAATTCCCCCCTAATCCCATAATAATTAAAAAATCCGCTTCTGAATTTTAGAAGCGGATAAATTAAAAACTAAAAAAAAATCTCAAAAAAAAACTAAGCCATCACTAAAATAGGTCAGGATTATAGCCAAAATAAGGCATGGTTTGTTCGTTAAAAATAACGCCATACTCTTCTAATTCTTTTAAAATTGGCAAATACACTTCTTTATTTATAGGAAGCTGTACGCCTGGAGTTGTGATTTTTCTGTTCAAAATCAACAAAGTTGCCATCGCAACGGGCAATCCAACTGTTTTTGCCATTGCTGTGTATGTTTGATCGTCGCCAATGCAAACCATTTTTGAATCGATTTGTTTTTTCTCACCATCCAATTCATATCCGAATTTATGGTACATCACAATCATATCTTTATCATCTGGTTCAAGCGTCCAGCTGTCTGAAAGTATTTTTTCTAATATCTGGGCAGGAGTTGCATTTGGAAGATTTACTTTTTTGTCGGGATTAAATAAATCCAGTTCCAGAAGTTTATCCCACATAATATCATCCTGATCAATTTTTAAAATCAATCTTGTTTTAATTTCAACAGAATCTGTTGGGTGATACGGTAAAAAAGAGTTTGTAAACTGACGGTAACTCATGTTTTCAGAATCTTCCATGATATAACTGTCATCTGTCATGCCCAATTGTACAAACATATTCCAGGCTTTAGAGAAACCGACTCTTCGAATTGTTCCTCTGTACAAAGTCAGAATATCATCTAAACCATAAATAGATCTGTATTTAAGAGAATCACGATTGGAATAGGCTTCAAATTTTCCGTAACCTTCAACTTCCAGAAATTCCGTTCTGCGAAAAACCGTTCCGTATGGAATATATTTATAAGTGCCTTCCTGAACAAATTTGGCAGCGCCGCCTTGTCCCGCCAGAACAACATTTCTTGGCGCCCAGGTAAATTTATAATTCCATAAATTGTTGTCACATTCCGGAGCAACAAGTCCGCCGCAAAACGACTCAAAAAGAAGCATTTTACCACCTTTTGATCTAATTTCGTCAATAACTTTCATGGCACTCATGTGATCGATTCCGGGATCAAGACCAATTTCGTTCATAAAAATCAAATTGTTTTTTCTGGCTTCTTCGTCAAGTTCCTGCATCGCATCACTTATATAAGAAGCAGTGACAAGATGTTTTTTGAATTCTAAACAATCTTTTGCAATTTCTATATGTAAATGGGCCGGCAGCATCGAAATTACGATAGACGCTTTTTCAATGGCCGCTTTTCTTTCTTCGGTTTCAAAAATATTTAAAGCAATCGGAGTGGCATTTGGATGATTTTGCGTCTTTTTTTCGGCTAAAGCCAAAGACAAATCGGCTACAATCAAATGTAGATTTTCACTTTCTGATTTTGATAACAAATACCGTATCAATGAAGAGGCTGATCTTCCGGCTCCAAAAATTAGAATGCTTCTCATATTTTATATTTATAACACAAATATATTAAATTGTTACAAATATAACAGTTGTATTGATTTAAAAAAATGAAATCTTTTTTATTTCAGATAAAATATTAAAGATTTTCTTTTCGTAAAAGATTTTTAAAAAGGGAAATGCTTTTTCGAATAGTTTGAAGTATTTTTGTGTTCAAATTGAAAGTATAGAAAATATGAAAAGAAAAATTATTCTTACCGGTGCTTTTATAGGAATGTTGGCTATTATTTTAGGGGCTTTTGGAGCTCATTTGCTAAAAAAATATTTAACAGTGGAACAATTGGTCACTTTTGAAACCGGAGTTCGCTATCAAATTTACCATGCTTTCTTTTTATTTTTCCTTTCGACCAGAAAAGAACTTTCTCCAAAAGCCTTGAAAACCATATATAATTTGGCGGTTGCAGGTGTTATTTTATTCAGTGGATCTATCTATTTATTAGCTACAAAGAATCTTACGGTTTTTGACTCAAAAATTATCGTATTCGCAACACCTTTGGGTGGATTTCTATTAATTCTTGCTTGGTTGGGATTATTCGTTAGTATTTTGAAGCAAAAATCATAAAATACAGAATAAAAAATTCTATCTAAAAATTAATCTTTAATTTTGTCTCATAAATAACATAAAACATTACTTATGTGAATTTTTATTTGTTTTTATCTGTATTGATAAAAAATATAACAATTCAATAACTTTAAGGTAAATACTTAAGGGTCAAAGTAAAATATGTTTGTGCACTAAAAAAATAATATACACAACTACAAATTTATGGACACTAACACACTTTTCACGCAATCGATTTCGCTTTCAGGATTAGGAATTGAAAATGCCAAGGTTCACTATCAATTATCTGCAGACGAATTGCATGCAATTACAGTGCAATCAGGACAAGGTGTTGAGAACTCTACAGGAGCGCTGGCAATTAATACAGGTGAATTTACAGGGCGTTCTCCTCAGGATCGTTTTATCGTAAAAGATAGTATAACAGAAGATAAAGTTTGGTGGGGAAATGTAAACATCCCGTTTTCATCAGAAGCTTTTGAAAAATTATATAATAAAGTAACTCAGTTTTTATCGAATAAAGAAGTTTTTGTACGTGATGCATATGTTTGTGCTGATGCAAACTACAGACTGAATGTTCGCGTGGTAACAGAAACTGCCTGGTCTAATTTGTTTTGTTACAATATGTTTTTAAGACCGGAAGAAAATGAATTAGCCAATTTTACACCAGAATGGACCGTAATTTGTGCGCCAAATTTTATGGCAGATCCTGCTGTAGACGGAACTCGTCAGTCTAATTTTGCGATTTTAGATTTTACTAAAAAAGTAGCGCTTATTGGCGGAACAGGATATACGGGAGAAATGAAAAAAGGAATTTTCTCTGCATTAAATTTCATTTTACCGGTTTTCGAAAATACATTGCCAATGCACTGCAGCGCCAATGTTGGTGAAGCTGGTGATACTGCGATTTTCTTTGGTTTATCAGGAACCGGAAAAACCACTTTATCTGCAGATCCTGATCGTAAATTAATTGGTGACGACGAACACGGATGGACTGCTGAAAATACTGTTTTTAACTTCGAAGGCGGTTGTTATGCTAAAGTAATCAACTTAACAGAAGAAAACGAACCGGACATTTTCAGAGCAATCAAAAAAGGAGCTTTATTAGAAAATGTGGTTTTTAAAGAAGGAACAAACGAAGTTGATTTTGATGATGTTTCAATCACTCAAAATACCCGTGTAAGTTACCCAATAACACATATCGACAATATTCAACCGGGATCTATCGGACATAATCCTAAAAATATATTTTTCTTAACGGCAGATTCTTTCGGAATTTTGCCTCCAATCTCTAAACTTACTCCCGGACAGGCTGCTTACCATTTTATCTCAGGATATACGGCTAAAGTTGCCGGAACAGAAGCGGGAGTTACAGAACCACAACCTAACTTTTCAGCTTGTTTTGGAGCGCCATTTATGCCTTTGCACCCAACACGTTATGCAGAAATGTTAACTAAAAAAATGAAAGAAGCCGACGTAAAAGTTTGGTTAATCAATACTGGTTGGACAGGTGGTGCATACGGAACAGGAAGCCGTATGAAATTAAAATATACACGCGCCATGATTACGGCTGCATTAAATGGAGAACTGGATAATGTAGAATTTAAAAATCATGCCGTATTTGGAATTGCAAAACCACAATCTTGCCCGAATGTTCCAAGTGAAATTTTAAATCCTAGAAATACTTGGGAAGATCCTGAGTTATACGATAAAAAAGCAATCGAACTGGCTCAGAAATTCAAAGCGAATTTTGCCAAATTTGAAGAGTTTGCCAACGCTGAAATTTTAGCTGGTGCACCTAAAACAGAATAAGGAAGATTACTAATTCAAAATTAAAAAAGCTGTTCAGTTATTGAACAGCTTTTTTGTTTTCTATAAGATTAAGAAGTTTTCTTTTGTCAGGCTGAGCGGAGTCGAAGCCCTCGCAAAGAACTTCGATTTCGTATTTGAAGTATTGAAAATGTTATTTAGTTTGTGGCTTATCGCTGCTGGGCTTCGACTCCGCTCAGCCTGACAATATTGTGTTTATAGTTTGAAACTGAAAACTGAAAACTGAAAACTGCGACTGTAAACTGAAAACTATTTCTTATCAATGCGCGACTGCATCAAATCCCAGGAATAATAATGAAACGTCATTCCGTTGCTCATGGCTACAAAAAGTCCGTTTTTAAATTTTCCTCCTAAATTTATACTTGTTACATCGGCACCGTCACATTCGATGGTTGAGGTTGGAATTTCTGCTAATAAAGGATAATTATTTGGATTTCCTTTTGCGCCTTCTCTCGGATAAACCATAAAAGTATTGGCTTGCTGATTGGAGACTAAAATATATCCTGTCGAATCTGTTTTTTTGTAGATTGCGATTCCTTCATTATCAGCTTTAAAACCTGTTTTTCCAAAAAGTGCCATTTCTTTATTATCATTTAAAGCAGGATCCGCTTTGTATTTTCTGATTCCGAATTGTTCGTCGCAATATAAAATAGTTCCTAACTCATTATCCACTGCAATCGCTTCAATTTCTTTTTTTCCGCTGTATGCGCCAAATTTTCTAACCACTTTTGCAGCAGCAAATTTTCCGTTTCCGGAAAGTTCATATTGCCATAAATAACTTCCGGAAGCTCCGGATTTTCTTCCTACAACGGCAAAAATCTTTTTATCGGTTGGGCGCGTGTATAAAGCAATTCCCATTGGATCTCTTAATTCTTCGCCTTCAAAAACAGGAATTCCGCCATTATCAATTGGGTTTAAATCAGGCAAACTAAAAATTCTTATTTTGTTTGATTCACGCTCTGTTGTTACGGCAATATCTACTTTTTTTCCGTCGATTATTAAACCGTAAGCGATATCAACATTGTTTGGACGTTTTAAAGTAATCGATTTTTTAAGGATTTTTCCATTCAAATCAAAAGCATACAAACCGCCGTCTGTATCTTTATCTGTACCCACAATAATACTTTTTGAAGCATCGGTTGGGTGAATCCAGATTGAAGGATCATCTGTATCGTGAGGCAAAGCCTGCGTTAAAGTTGTTGGTTTAAGGGCATCTGCGGCAACGGGAGCTAATTTATCGTCTTTACAGGCTACTAATAAAGTGCTTAAAAGTAAAAAAGCGAGTATCGATGTATATTTCATTATGATTTTCATTTAATAAAATTAGACAGAACCGTTAAGTGCTGTCTAATTTAGGAATTTTATAAATTGATTATTACAAGTCAAACTTCAAACCGAAATTATATCTCGCCTGGTAGAATTCTGCTTGCTTGGTATGCGCCTCAATTCCTTGATAATAGCGCAATGGTTGGTTGGTTAAATTGTTGGCTTCGGCAAAGATGCGCAGGTGAGACGTAATTTTATAAGAAGCATTTGCATCTAAGAAAAATTGTTTGTCATAATAGCTGTCTTTGTAAGATTCTGAACCTAATTCATCTAAATAATCTGAAGTGAAATTGGTTGAAATTCTGGCAGAAAAACGTTTGTTTTCCCAAGATAATGATCCGTTAAACATATGTGGCGTTGTACCCGGAAGACTAATGTTGTTTCTTTCGTTTCCGTCTTCATCAGCGATTCCTTTTGCTTTAGATTTCGTGTAAGTATAGTTTAGATAAATACCAAAACCTTTAAGGAATTTCCCCGGAAGGAAATCTAACTGACGCTGAAAAGCAACTTCAAAACCGTAAACATCAACAGTATCTCCGTTTCTTGACTGAACAAATGACCAGTTTTCGCCAGCCGGAATTGGATTTGCCTGATTTGGGAAATCAGCAGCAAATTTGGCATCTGTATATTGATTGTCGCTATAATTGTAAATGAAATCGTTTAATCTTTTGTAGAAAACTCCTCCTGAAATTAATCCAACTGATTTGAAATAATTCTCGGCCATGAAATCATAATTGTATGAATACGTTACATCAAGATCTGGATTTCCGGCTGTAATTTCTTTATCTGCAGCAATATTGTTTACATAAGGCGCAAGTGCATAATAGTTTGGTCTTGCAAAAGCTGTAGTGGCAGCCGCTCTTAAAACTAAATCTTTTGTAGCATTATATTGAAATGAAATACTTGGCAATACATTCGTATAAGCATTTGTAGTATTGATTTTACTTTCTAGTTCTTCTTCGTCAAGAACGCGGTTTCCGGTATAATCGATATGCGTATTCTCAACTCTGAAACCTAAAACCATAGAAAGTTTATCGTTAAAATCCTGATCCCATCTTACATACGCAGCATAAATATTTTCTTTTGCGTTGTAGTTTACCGCTAAAAACTCAGCAGGATCTGCTTCTTTATCAAATAACGCTGAATTGTTCAAATCAAGACTTCCTAAGAAACTTGCCGAAGCAAAAGTTCCCGGCACATATTTACTTCCCGGATTAAAGTTTTTTCCATCATAATAACTGGTTGAAACATCAGATAATAAATCCATTCCACCATTAATTGGTTCATAAGAGAAAAAGTTGTTGTTTCTTTCTTTTTCTTTCATTCTCAAACGAAGTCCGGTTCTGATTCTTCCTTTTTCTGAAGCGATAATGGAGAAAGGAAAACGGATGTTTATTTTAGCGCCAAATTCACTTTCGCTGGTTTCATCTGTATTTTCTGTAACCGAATCAAATTCAAATTGATCTACTGCTTCTCCGGTTGTTGTAACCAAAGGAAATCTCAAATCAGATAAATCCTGAGACATTTCTAAACCTTTCTGACGGTATTCGATATAACGTTCTCCCGGACGGTATTCTCTGGCTTTTGCATAATTTGCAGACCAGTCCAAATCTAATTTTGAGTTGATTAAATGCTCTCCGCGAATAGCATAATTCTGAACTCTTTGATCTTCTAATCGTCTGTTTTTATTTCGGCTATTGTCTACACCACCTTTTGTCTGGCGTTTTACACGACCTTCAAAACCTGTAATGTTTTCACCATCATAAATAGCTTCAATATCATCATAAGTGGTTCTGAAACGGTTTTCTCTGTCATCTCTCCAATTGTAAATGGCATTGGCAAAAATGGTATTGTTTTCGTCAAATTTATAATCTAAAGCAACAGATCCACTGCGGCGAATACGCTGTACATCGTATTTTCTAACTTCAGAAGCCTGAACAAATTCATTTCCAAATTCATCTTTTACCCATTCGTTTTCAACATCATCAGAACCGTAATCTACATTATTATAAGATCCGCTAAAAACGGCACCTAACTTATTGTCAAAAAAGCGATTTCCATACACTAAACCTGCGGTGTAAGTCGCATGTTCGCGAATTGGCATAAAACCTCCGGCCATTGTTGCCGAAATTCTTTCACCGTTTGGAGTTGCTCTCGTTACTAAATTTACAGAACCTCCAATCGCATCCGCATCCATATCCGAAGTCAACGTTTTATTTACTTCGATAGTCGAAATCATATCAGAAGGAATCAAGTCCATTTGTACGTTTCTGTTGTCTCCTTCTGCAGATGGAATTCGGTCACCATTTAAAGTCACCGAGTTCAAAGACGGAGCCAAACCTCTGATAATAATATTACGCGCTTCACCCTGATCGTTTTGCATGGTAATACCCGGAACACGTTTTAAAGCGTCTCCAACATTGGCATCCGGAAAACGCCCCACTTGGTCAGATGAAATTACGTTTCCGATATTTTTGTTGTTTTTTTGTTGATTTAAAGCTTTGGCCTGACCTTTTAAAATGTCTCCAACTACAACTTCATTCAACTCAGTTCCTGAAGTTTTAAGGGCAAAATCAAGTACATTATTTTTGCCTTCTTCTACAGTAATTTCATGTGTTATTGCTGTATATCCAATATATTTTACAGTTACTTTGTAAGTTCCAGCGTTTATGTTAAGCAATTCAAAACGACCGTTGTAATCTGAAACGGTGTATTTGTTATCGCCAACAATTTGAATCATGGCTCCCGGTAACGGTAATTTGTCGTCAATGTCTAGTACTTTTCCTGAAATAATGGCTTTTTGCGCATAACCAGAAAAGGCCAAAAGCATAAAAGCGACTAATAAATAAATTTTTTTCATTGTGTTTGGTTTGTTTTGACTGCGAAACTAGAACCTTAGTATTATTAAAACCATTGTAAAAAATTAATATACCGTTATGATTGACGTTGTAAATTCAAATCTTATTAATATTTAAATAACATTTAAGTAGCAAATAATTGATTCACAACTAAAAACAAATCAAGTATTTACATCAGAATTAAATTTTTGGCGCTAAATTTGCCATATCAATCACAATCAAAAATCATCAATCATGTTAAAACAATTTTTTATCCTTTGTTCCGGCGCCGACAGAGATGTTCTGGAAGGCTGTTCAGAAGGCGAACAAACCAAATACGTTGGTATTGGCGCTACCGTTTTTTTTACCGCAGTTATGGCTTTTCTGGCCAGTGCTTATGCGCTTTTTACTGTTTTTGATTCCATTTATCCGGCTTTAATTTTTGGGTTTGTGTGGAGTTTGCTAATCTTTAATTTAGACCGATTTATCGTTTCGACAATTAAGAAAAGAGATCGTTTTATGGATGAATTTCTGCAGGCGACTCCCAGAATTATGCTGGCCATTATTATTGCAATCGTAATTTCTAAACCTTTGGAGATTAAAATTTTTGAAAAAGAAATCAATACTGTTTTATTAAATGAAAAAAACGAAATGGAATTGGCGAATAAAAAACAAGTCGGCAATTATTTCAAATCAGATTTAGATAAAAATAAGGCGGAGATTGCGGCTTTAAAAGCAGATATTCTCACGAAAGAAAAAGAAGTAAACTCGTTATACTCCACTTATATTACAGAAGCAGAAGGAACTGCGGGTACTAAAAAACTCGGTAAAGGTCCTGTTTATAAAGAGAAAAGAGAAAAACATGATGCGTCTTTAAAAGAATTCGAAACTTTAAAAGCAGCTAACGAAGCTAAAATTGCCGAGAAAGAAAAAGCAGGCAAACAACTGCAAGCCGATTTAGATAAAAAAGTATCACAGACACAACCTATTATTGAAGGTTTTGATGGTTTGATGGCGAGAATTAACGCTTTGAATAAACTGCCGTGGCTTCCATCGTTCTTTATAATGTTGTTATTTCTGGCGATTGAAACGTCTCCTATTATTGCAAAATTATTAGCACCAAAAGGAGAATTTGATTTTAAACAAGAAGAAGCCGAAACCGCAATGAAAGCAACTTTGGCACAAAATAAATACCAACGCGATTTATTAGTAAAAACAAGTGCCGAAATGCACGACAAAGTTTATGCAGATATTGCCGAAGATAAAAGCCTATATGATCTGCAACGCAAAAATGCAACCGAATTACTCGAATTACAGTCGCATAAATTTGTAGAAAAACAGAAAGCGACTTTGTAGAGAAAATTTAACCGCAAAGAACGCAAAGGTTTTACGCAAGGTTCGCAAAGTTTTTATAAAAGAAAAAACCATCAGTTAGCTGATGGTTTTTTTATGATTTTCTTGCGCTTTAAAAAACCTACATATAACTCAATATTTCTTTTTTGAACGCGTCATATTCACCTTGCATGATTAATCCGTTGTCCAATAGTTTTTTATAATTCTGTAATTTATCAAAAAGTTCTTCTTTTGATAATTCACTCAATTTACGATCTCCGGTTGGAGTTTGAGGCTGAATTGGTTCAAAAGTTTCCGTATAAGATGGAGTTGTAGCCGGCATAATTTCGGCATAATTGGTTACTTCTTCTGTTTCTACTTCTTCAATTGCATCTTCAATTTCAGGTTCTGCAGCTTGAGCAGTTTCTATAGTTGGAGCAGAAATAACAACAGGATTTTTAAGTAAATCCAATTGTTCTTTTGCGTAAGTATATATTTTTCTGGCCTGAATTTTCGGAATATAATCAATCGAAATTGATAAATCAGTATTGGTGTTAAAAGAGAATTCAGAACCTAAAATGTTTTCTTTTACAAAAGCACCCGCAATATCATCCCAGGTATAATCTGTAAAATCCATTGAAAGACCTAAGTTTTTAGGTTTACAGATAATAATTCGTTTGTTTGTTAATACAATACTATCAGGAAAAACAGTAATCGCCGGCTTTTTTTGAACGGCAATATATCCAACTTCTTCACCTTTCATCAATAAATCATTGAGTTTTGAAGTGATTTTTTCAATCGCTTTTGGATCTTGTTCTTCGTTTAGAAATTTTTTAAATTGTTCTTTCATGGGTGATAAATTGCTAAGTTTTGTTGTCGTAATGATGCAAATGTAATGCCTAATTTTCTAATTCAATAATTTCATTCTGAATTTTCTTTGTCAAACTTTTGAAAACCAATTGATACGAATGATCGATAAGTTCTTTTGCAAAAGCAGTCGATAAACTTCCGTTCAAAGCTACCGTATTCCAATGTACTTTACTCATATGAAAACCCGGTTTTATCTCGTCATATTCGGCTCGTAATTCCTCAGCACGATCCGGATCACATTTTAAATTGACAGATTGCTCGTTATTTTCCCATTGTGATAAGGAAGATAAAGCAAACATTTTTCCGCCTACTTTAAACACCAAAGTGTCTTCATCAAAAGGGAAATGTTCTGTTACGCCCTTTTTAGAAAGGCAATATTCGTAAAATGTTTCTAAGTTCATATCATTTTTTATTTGCCAATTTCACCTAAATGAGTGTATTTAAAACCCTTTTCATATTTCAGTCCATAACCAAAAATTCGATCCATTGCCGAATGCGAAAATAAGATAATTCCAATAAGTTGCATTATTTCAATCTGCAAATAACAGCCAATTAAATAAAGCAAAATCGCAATTCCTTTATGATGAAAAAGATTGTACGACAAAGCGCCGATTTTATTACTGATAGCGTAACCAATCATCGAAAAATCCGGAGCCAGAATTAAAACCAAAAACCACCACCATTGATAATTCAGGAGACTAAACAAATAGATTCCCAGAATAAATAAACCTAATTCTTCTAATTTAATAACTGTTTTCATATTTTCTTTTCCATCATTTTTTCGGGATGTTCTAAGGCTTTAAAACCAAATTTTTCATATAAAAAATGCGCATCCGTCGTGGCCAAACGCCAGATTTTAATGTCTTTTAAAAGTGGTTCATTCATCATATTTTCAATTAAAATTGACGAATATCCTTTTCCACGATGTTCTTCGGTAATAAAAACATCCATTACGTAACCAAAAACGACATAATCTGTAATCACGCGCGCAAAGCCAATTTGATTGTCATCCAAATAAATTCCAAAACAAACAGAAGCATCAATTGTAGTTTGTACTTCTTCGATTGTTCTGCCGGCAGCCCAGTAAATATCTTTTAAAAAGTTTTGGATAAACGGAACATTGAGTTTTGTTTTATCGGTCGAAACGGTAATCTGATTCATGTTTTTTTATAATTATGTAGGCTACATTTTTATTTTTTCGTCGATTTTTTCTATTGGTTTGCTTACAAATTCCGGCGCATCAAAACGGTAGCCAAAATACAATAATCCAAAGACTTTACCATTTGTAATAACAGTAGTTTTATCCTGATTATACGAACTGTCGTCGAAGTTTATACTTGCTCCGCAAAGTATCCTGTCGCTGTTATAACCTATTTTTATTCCGCCTTCAATGTTTCTGGTAAAATATGTTTTCTTCTCTACAGTTTCAACTCCTGCGTCAATACTTTTATCATCTAAAAATTTGACTCCAATCGAAGGCGATAAATGTGGTGCAATATAAAAGTTTTTATGAATAATAAAATTATAATGATACCCTGCCGCAAGTCGAATATCGTATTCTTTTTGCTTTCCGTTGAGATCGTCAATTTTTGAAATAATTCTGTTGTAGCTATAAATCAGTGACGGAATAAAACTTCCGGCACTCTTTTTTTGCCATTCTGTAAAAGAGGTAATGCTTTTAAGAGAGAATTTCGGATTAAAAAGATACGAAGTCGACATTCCGTATTGTACCGTTTTAAAATCCGGAAACTGCAGATACGGATCTCTTCCTTCAACCCAATTCGGATTAAATTCAGACATATTCTCCACATAATATCCTCGCGTTTTGCTAAATTGAGCTGTTTGAAGCCATCTTCCTAAAAAGAAACGGAAATTATAATCGGAGAAAGAGGATTTTCCTTTTAAGTATCCATCTTTATTTCCTCCAAAAAACTTGGGATAAAAACCATAGCTAAAACCGATAAATTTATAATCGATACTTAAAAAAAGTTTGTAACTATTATTAGTTTCCAGATCCAGGTTTGGACCATTTTTATTCGTTAACAAATAAGCATCTGTTTGTGTGCTTACGTTTGCCCGAATCATGATTTTATCCGGATAATAAATAAAATTTACGGTATCTTTTTCTGATTTATTCTGGCCGACTAATTTTGTGAAACTCAAAGTAAAAAGCACAAATACAAATGCAAAAACTGCATTATGATTCATTTGGTTTAAGGTTTGTTTCGTGGCGGCTGTTTTCAATGCAAAATAATTACGCATTAGTAATTATAAAACTACAAATTAAAATTGATAAATTAATTATGAAAGTTTTGAGATAGCGTATAAAACAGGTTTGCTCGGACTTGCGTCGTTTTCAAAAGAAGCAATTTGTAAATTCAGGAGATAATCTCCATCTTGAACTTCATCCGGTACAAAAATCATTTCTGTAATTGTGGCTTCAAAACGGGCATCGCTATTCAGGTTATGTGTGTCTTTTACGTTCCAGAAAGCTTTGTGTGCCAATAACTTTCCTTCGTCATGTTCTTTATCAACACTCGGAAGATCAATTAATAAATGCTGAATTTCGCTTTCGCGGATGAAAATCGCTGCCTCTTCAGACAAATAAGGCGGATTTGTATTCGAGTATTTTCTGGACTTTTTAGTTTTTTCATTTGGAAGCGTTCGAATAATAATTGCTTCCGGTGTTCCATTAAGCGCAGTCGAAATGTTTTCTTTCGTAATCACAAAATCATCTCCAATCTGATCTGGTTCAACCGTGATTAGTTTTGCAAAAAAGAAAAAATGTTTCAAAGATTGGTTGATGCTGTAAAAATCATTCGTAATATGCCCTAAACATTCTGTATGTGTGCCATGCCCGTGCGGATTAAAGAAAATATTATTGAAATTGGTAGATGATTTTCCCTCAGAAACTTTCCCGATCCAATCACCAAAAACAACTGGTTCAATAACCGGTTTTTCGATGTACCACGCAATGGGATTTTCGTCTGTATTTGTTAATGGAATAGAAATATCAATGGGTTTTGACAAGTCGATTTCGAAGTTGTTGATTGTTGCTAACACAAATTAGGGTTTTATGCCGCAAAGTCGCTAAGTCACAAAGTTTAAATAATTTGCGTCTTTGTGCCTTTGTGGCTAATTTTATTCTTCCAAATTTAGATAAAATAAATCTGAAGCTATTCCATCCGTTAAAAATTTTCCTTTTGCGGTTGGTTTTAGAATGTTGTTTTCAATAGAAAGCAAATCATCGTTCAGGAATTTCTGAGATTGTTTTTGTAAATAATTCAAATAATCCAAACCAAATTCTTTTTCGATTCGCTCTAAAGAAACGCCCCAAATTGTTCTCAATCCCGTCATAATATATTCGTTGTAAAGATCAGATATTGTCAGGATTTCAGTTTCAATGGGTAAAATGTTTTCCTGAATTGATTTTAGATAAAGTGAATTATTAGCAATATTCCATCCTCTTTTTTCGCCATCATAACTATGTGCCGAAGGACCAATTCCGATATATTTTTTTCCTAACCAATAGGCCGAATTGTTTTTTGAGAAATAGTTTTCTTTCCCGAAATTGGATAATTCGTAATGAATAAAACCATTTTTTTGAAGCGTTTCAACCAAAATCATAAAATGATTTGAAGCTACTTCGTCTTGCGGTTCAGCAATTTTTCCGGTTTGAATTAATTTGCTGAGTGCCGTTTTCGGTTCAACTGTCAAAGCATAACTCGAAATATGCGGAATTCCAAAACTCAAAGCCGTTTCGATATTTTGTTTCCACATTTCGTCAGTCAATCCCGGAATCCCGTAAATTAAATCAAGCGAAATATTGTCGAAATACTTCGTCGCTTCCTGTAAACATTTTATGGCTTCCGCCGAATTATGAGCGCGATTCATCATCTTTAAATCTTCTTCATAAAAAGACTGAATTCCAATGCTCAAACGGTTTATCGGACTTTTGGCTAATTCTAAAATTCGTTCTGAAGACAAATCATCCGGATTCGCTTCTAGCGTAATTTCAGGATTTTCTACAACTTTATAATTTTTATAAACTTCTGATATTAAAAAATTTATTTCTTCATTACTCAAAACAGAAGGTGTTCCTCCACCAAAATATATGGTTTCTATAACTTCGGCTTTAGCCTCATTTTTGCGCATGTTTATTTCTTTAGCTAATGCCAAAACCATATCGTCTTTCTTTTTCATAGAAGTCGAAAAATGAAAGTCGCAGTAGTGGCAAGCCTGTTTGCAAAAAGGAATATGAATGTAGATACCTGACATAATAAAAAAAGAGCAAGATAAATCTTGCTCTTGAATAATCAATGTAAATTATTGATAATATTTTTTAGATTGATGATGCTTTTTCTTTGAATGTACCGCCAGAAATTACAATTTTTGCTTTTGTTTCAGGATGTGTTGCTGTTAAACTAAATGTACCGGCAACTACAAAATCAGTCAAAGTCGTGTAAGTTATAGTTCCTGACACTTCGTAAGTTACATATTCATGTGTTGTAACATCATATTTTTGGAAAGATATTTTGTTAGCACTATTGTTTGTAAAAGCAAAAGTTCCTGTTTTTGGTTGATAATCAGGATAAACAATTCCAATTGTATATTCACCGCCATTTTCGGCATAAAGTACTACAGACTCTTGATTTTCAAGACTAGTGCTCATCACCAGACCATGCCAATCTTTTCCATCTATTTTTGCAAAAGTTCCTTGCCCTTCGATTTCCGGTGTTATTTCTTTGTATGAAATCTTAAAAGATCCGCTAACAGTTACAAAATCTGATTCATAATCGTATTCATCCTCATATACTTTTCCGGTAAATTTCACCTGAAGTGTTTTATCTGTGGTATTTAGCTTTTCTAATGTAAAAGTAAAAGAATTAGAAGTGAAATTTTTTGAAGCTACTAAGTAAGGTATTGCACTTGTAGCTGTTGTACCATGAGTTAGTACCTCGTATATATTTCCATATGTATTGAATTTAAAGTCAATTGCAACACCTTCTTCAGATGTTCCAAAAACCTCTACAAAATCACCTTGTTTATTAGCTTCCCAGGTTTTAACTTTTTGAACTTTATTATTATAAGTAAAATTAAAATAAGCTTCAGTTGATGGATCATCGTTAGAATCTTCAGTACTATTATCGTCTGAAGAACACGAAGAAATTAAAGCTGCAAATAGAAGAAAGGCAATGAATTTAATTTTTGTCATTTGTTAAATATTAAGTTAATTTTAACAAATATAATTATTTTCTGATTTTATCTTCATTTTGTTTCACAAAAGAATCCCAACCCGAATAACTTTTTCCTGCAACAATTTTTCCTGAATTAAAAAAGTGACAAACGGCAGCCGCCAAACCATCTGTTGAATCCAGATTTTTTGGTAATTCTTTCAATCCTAAAAGTTGTTGCAACATTTTGGCAACCTGTTCTTTACTTGCATTTCCGTTTCCGGTAATGGCCATTTTTATCTTTTTTGGTTCGTATTCTGTAATCGGAATATCTCTTGAAAGTCCCGCCGCCATTGCAACACCTTGAGCACGACCTAATTTTAACATTGATTGCACATTTTTACCAAAGAAAGGAGCTTCAATCGCAATTTCGTCCGGATGATGCGTTTCGATTAACTCAATCGTTCGCTCAAAAATGATTTTTAGTTTTTGATAATGATTATCGTATTTGGACAATTGCAACTCATTAAGCTGCAAAAATTCCATTTTTTTATTGATGACCTTAATTAATCCAAAACCCATAATGGTTGTTCCGGGGTCAATACCTAATATGATGCGTTCTTTTGTCATTTGTATTTTGTTACACAAAGTACACTAAGTTGACACAGAGATTCACAAAGTTTTTACTCTCTTTGTGTGTCTTTGCGGCTACTTAGCGAATCTTTGTGAAATAGCTTTTTCGCAATAGTTTTCTTTACTTTGCGGCATGATTTCAATTCCTCACAAAGCTAAGCAATTCCTTGTTCTTCTAGTCAAACTTTTGATTGTAGGTGGTGCATTTTACTTTATTTATAATCAGTTGGCGAATAATGACAAACTAGATTGGCAAAAATTCATCACACTGTTTCGTAAAAATCAGTCGGTTTTAGGGATTGGATTTATTCTGCTCCTGAGTGTTTTAAATCGATATTTTGAGATTTTAAAATGGCAGAATCTGGCCAAAGTTATTCATGAAATTTCTTTGGGCGAAGCAACAAAACAAGTTTTGGCAGCATTGACAGCCGGAATTTTCACGCCAAACGGAGTAGGAGAGTACGCCGGAAAAGCATTGTATTATCCAAAATCTGAAGCTAAAAAAGTAGTTTTCCTGAACTTAATCTGCAACGGAATCCAGATGATTTTAACGGTTGTTTTTGGTATTTTTGGTTTGTTATATTTCAATGCTAAATTCAATATCATTACAACCAAAACAGTTACAATTTTATTTGGTGGATTTGTATTCCTTTTTATTATTTTGTTTTCACTGAAAAAAATCAAAATCAAAGGATATTCAATTGAAAAATTGATTCATAAAATTAATGAAATTCCAAAACCAGTTCATCAGCGAAATATCTTTTTAGGAACATTACGTTATATCGTTTTTTCGCATCAATACTATTTTTTGTTTCTGGCTTTTGATGTTGATTTACCTTATTTTACGCTGATTTCAACAATTGCAGTAGTGTACTTTTTGGCTTCTTCATTGCCTACATTTCAGTTTTTAGACTTTGCCGTAAAAGGAAGTGTCGCTATTTATTTCTTCGGGATTCTCGGGGTAAACGAATGGATTGTCGTTTTTATAAGTACGCTTATGTGGTTTCTTAATGTGGTTTTACCTGTGATTATAGGCAGTTATTTTGTGTTGAATTTTAAAAGTTCTCTTAAGGTATAAGTATCGATTCTTTATGATTAAGTAAGATTATATAGTCCCTACGGGACAAATATTCTGGGAGAAGCAATTTTGTTACCAATATGTAATCTCTACGAGATATACTCCGTTAAGAGTTAAATGTTGTAGAAAATAATTTTACTGCATAATCTATAATCTTTACGAGAAGGTACTCCGTTAGGAGTTAGATCTTGGTAGAAAAAATGAAGAGATATCGATAAAAATGTCCCGTAGGGACTACACAGATAAAATGTTAGGACAAGAAGATTTTAAATTCCTACTGAACAATAAATTTTAAACCAAAGCTATGATTGTGATTATTCTTAGTGTCATTTTAGTTACTTACTTATCTAGCATTGGCTTACTTATTTATGGTTTTGAAAGAATAAAAAAATATCAAAAAACAGATCTAAAACCTCAAACCAGTTTTACTATTATAATTCCTTTTCGAAATGAAGAAGAAAATCTGCCGAACCTTTTAGAAAGTTTCTCTAAACTTAATTATCCGAGAGATTTGTTTGAAGTGATTTTGGTGGATGATAATTCTTCTGAAAAATTCCAAATTTTAAATTGCTTCGCCAGTTCGCTAAGGCTCGGGTCCAAATTCCAAGTTTCTATAATTGAAAATATTCGGGTTTCAAATTCACCCAAAAAAGACGCTATTTCAACAGCAATGAAGCATGTAAAAACCAATTGGGTAATTACAACTGATGCTGATTGCATCGTTCCGGAAAATTGGCTTTTAACGTTTGATAATTACATTCAGGAAAATAATGTGTCGATGTTGGCCGGAGCAGTTTCTTATCAATGTGAAAACTCTTTTTTAGATCATTTTCAACAATTAGATTTAACAAGTTTGCAAGGCGCCACAATTGGCAGTTTTGGCATTCAAAAAGCCTTTATGTGCAACGGAGCTAATTTTGCCTACACGAAATCATTGTTCGAAAAACTAAACGGATTTGACGGTAACAATAAAATTGCCAGTGGCGATGATGTTTTTTTACTTCAAAAAGCAGCAAATTTATTTCCAAATGAAGTTCATTATTTAAAAGCCAAAGATGCAATTGTCATTACAAAACCAACTGAAAACTGGAAATCCTTATTTCACCAAAGAGTACGTTGGGCAGCGAAAACAAGCTCGTATCAAAGTAATTTCGGGAAATGTTTAGGAATAATTGTTTTCCTCGGAAACCTGAGTTTTGTAATGGGATTTATGTGTTGGATTTTTAGAATTTGGGATTGGCAATTTTTAGTATTGTATGTTGTTTTCAAGTTTTTTATCGACTTTGTTTTACTTTATAAAACAAATCAATTTTTAACAAAAACAAGATTGCGTTACGTGGTTTTAAGCAACTTGTTTTATCCATTTTTCAGTACAACAGTAGCTTTCTATAGTCTGTTTGGCTCTTATGAATGGAAGGGAAGGAAGTTTGGAAAATAGATTTTCTGGGGTAATTTGAAGCAATATGCTTATGAAAACGAGAGCCCTAGCCCTGATAGAAGCGGTATCCTTTTTCATGCTCCTTTAGCAAGGAAAAGATACAAGCGGATAGCAGGAAATAGCTCCTCAAAATTCTAAAGTTAATGACTAAAACTAAATGAAATTATACCATTTAAATGGTGAAAAAGATTATTTCTTTTCTTCCTTGGTTTTGATAATTACAGGCAGAATAAATTGTGTTTTTACCGGAACGCCGCGTTTTATAGCCGGATTTACTTTTGGGAAATCAACCAGACGAGCGTGCAAAATACTGTCAATTTTAATGGTGTCATAAGCCACAGAATCTTTTGGGAATTGTGGTTCAAATTTCATGGTTGCATTGGGGAAAATAGTGACTTTTACCTCAATAGTATCCAGTTCAGGATATAAAATTGAAAGCGTATCGATGTCTAATTTTTCCTGAATTAACTGTGCCATTACTTCAAAAAAACATTGTTGGCGCTGTTTTTTATCACTCACTTTTTCGCAATCTACAACCGATGGAAACTCATCCACTTCTTTCCAGTTAATAGATTTTAGTTCTTTTTGAAGTAATTCTTTTTCAGACGGAATCTGCTTCTCAAAATATTGACAAGAACTGATAAAAAGTAAAACTAAGAAAAGGGATAACTGCTTCAAGACTGTGATATTGTATTGGATGATATTGTATGGTATAAAAATACGATTATTTTTTTTGGCTTGCTTTATAATTTAGATATTCTTCATAGCTTTCAGAGAGCCATTTTTCCTTGTTTTGTTCGGCAACTTCTTTTTGATCCGGATATAATTTGGCCAGTCGGTCAGAAAAAGTAGCGATTTGAACCGTATAGTTATAGAACTCGGTTTTGCTTAAAATAGTATCAGGATTATTTTTACGCGAAAAATATTCAAAAAAAAGAGTATCAAAATCCTTCATAGAGAAATTTAAAACTTTTTTCTTAGTACTTTTATAGATACTGTCCTGAAGTAATTGATCGTCAACAGACAGTTTTTTATTTTGAGCATACAAGTTAGTATTGATCGTAAAGATCAAAGAACAAATAAAAAATAATTTAAAAACGCTGTGCATTGTCTAATTTTTCTGACGGTTTAACAAGCAAATTTACAAAAAAATATATGGATTCACTATTGTTGGTACTTGGTTTTATATGCATGATTGTTGGGGTTTTCGGAAGTTTTCTGCCTTTTTTACCAGGCTTAACAAGTTGTTGGGTTGGTTTGCTATTATTGTATCTCACAAAAGCGGTAGAAAATAATTATTGGGTTTTGGGAATCACGCTCTTAATTACCATAATAATTACAGTTTTAGATTATGTTATTCCAGCAAAGGGCACTAAAAAGTTTGGCGGAAGTTCATACGGAGTTTGGGGAACCAACATTGGTTTAATTGTTGGAATTATTGCTCCAATACCTTTTGGAGTTATAATTGGTCCATTCGTAGGTGCTTTTATAGGAGAAATGATTTATGACTCTAAAAATCATACCCGTGCAATAAAAGCGGCAACAGGTTCGTTACTGGGTTTTTTGGCCTCCAGCTTCATAAATTTCCTTTTTTGTGTTATTTTTCTTGGTTTATTTTTAAATATAGTTTGGCAAAACAGATCTTTATTGTTTTAATCGCAAGATTTAGGTTAATATTTTTCTTATATTTTTTATTTTTTTGAAAAAATAACATTTTTCTAAATAATTTTTTTTATTTCTTTTTGATAACGAAAGGGTTATGTTCATTGAGACTTTTAGATTTTAATAAAAAATAGTCTAAAAATTTTACGCTAAGTTTTTAACTTAATTTTTGGAAATGTTAAAATATTTTATATTTTTATCACGATAAACGACAAAAAGCCCCACTTAGTCGATTATTTTGAATGGATTTAAATAATTTTAAAACTAAACATATGACTCCTAACCTACAAATTGAACTTAGACGTTTTATTTCTTCTAATGTTGTTTCTAAATTAAATAAGTTTTATTTCGAAAACGATGCACTCTTAATAAAGGGAATTGATGTTTCAATCGGAACCGTTCTGATGGGATTGTACAATAAAGCCGAGGAGTCGGGTTTTTACAAAAATGTTGTTTCCCTGATAGCTGATGATTCTACTTTTTACGGAGAAGTTGATTTTACTTCCGGAAGAATTTTATCAGTAGATGATTGCTACAGAATTGAAGGAAACGAGTTATTGAAAGAAATTTTCAGCAATAAAAAAGGAAGAATTTCTGAAATGATTTCAAACGAAGTTGGTATTAAAAGCGAAACAGCACGCGAAATTCTAAATTTCTCAGCGCTTCTGGTTGTTTCTTATCTTAAAAATAATACACAATTACTAAAAAGCTTAAAGATGTTATTGGAAGATCAAAAGCGTGATATTTTAAACAGCATTCAGCCTGGAATAAAAATCATACTTGGATTCTCTTGTCACGAAACGGTTGAAGAAAAAAACCAAGCCATGGGAAGATCTGTTTTTACACTTTTTGGACATAATTTTTTCTAGAATCTCAAATTGCACTTAAATAAAAAATCCCATTTTACAAATGTAAAACAGGATTATATTGCCTAATTTGAAGCGTTTCTTAAACGTTCTTCAAATTGATAATTTCTTGTTCGGTTAAAAAACGCCAGTTACCTCTTGGTAAATTCTTTTTGGTTAAACCGGCAAAAGATACACGATCGATACGTAAAACATCATAACTAAAGTGTTCAAAAATAGCACGAACCACTTTTACATTTGATGACCGAAGTTTTAAACCAATTTCGCTTTTAGGTTCATTATCAATATAACTAACCTCTTCAACAAACACACGGTGACCGTCAAGAACTAAACCTTTGCTGATTTTTTCTAAATCTTCAAATTTTAAGTTTTTATCTAACGAAACCTGATAAATTTTAGATGATTTTTGACTCGGTAAAGTAAATTTACGAATCATATCTGTATCATTCGTAAACAATAATAAACCAGTTGTATTCTTGTCCATTCTTCCAATCGGAGCAATTTTTGCTGTCGTAGAACCACGTACAAGTTCCAGAACGTTACGATATTCCTGACCTTCATCAAGGGCAGTTGTAAAGTTTTTAGGTTTATTCAATAAAATATATTCTTTCTTTTCAGGAGTCAGAGTAACGCCGTCAAAATTAACAACATCGTTTAATTTTACTAAATAACCCATTTCAGTAACCGGAACGCCATTTACTTTAACGTTTCCAGACTGAATGTATATATCGGCATCACGACGAGAACAAACACCTGAATTTGAGATGTATTTGTTCAAACGAATCTCGTCTGCAGCTTTTTGTCTTTTCGGAGCCTGATTCTGTTTTTTAATTTTTTCTGCCTTTTCTTCTTCCGCAGCCTTAACAGCAGGTTTCACTTTTTTTGGCCCTTGCGCGCGCTTCGCCATAGGAGGTTTTGGCTTGCTAGAGTTTGATCTTGAACTATTTGGTCTTGATCCGCCCCCTTTATTATTGCCTTCCTTTTTGTTCATAAATTCTGTAATTTGTGCAAAGATAGTTTATTCTTGCTAAATAATCCTAAGTTCATTGTTCTTAGATTGATAGCTATTGTTTTTTGAAGTTTCAGGAGCATCACAATTGGCTTTTTTTCAGGCATGGTTTCCCGCTTTTCGTTACAATCTTTTATTTTTTTAAAGGAAAAAAATAAAAGGATTTCCACTGCAATCGGGGCTAGTTTCAAACAATTGGCTTCTTTTAAATATTTTGAAGTTTTCTACCGCAGAGATTCGCAAAAGTTATCGCGGAGTTACACAAAGCTTTAAATAAAACTCAGTGAATCTCTGTGTAAAAGCTTCGTGTATCTCTGTGGTATAACTAATTTTAAAAACGCGAAATCAAATTCTTCCCATGCCACAAAACACTCGGATTAATCAGTACAATGCAAAAAACACCGGAAACAATCAAAAATTTCAAAACATTATGAAGCAGTAAATATTGTGTCTTAGAATTCGATTTCCACAAATAAAGCAGAAAAAATAACAAGGCAACAAAACAGATATAAAAGTAAATATCCATATAACCCACATCATAAATATTGATCAAAACATAAACGGGAATTACGGTCATAAAAGTCAAAACCGTGATAATTTGTTTCGAAACCGTTTCGCTATATAATATTGGAATCGTTTTATAATCGTTTGCCAAATCACCTTTTAAATTCTCAAGATCTTTAATCATTTCCCGAATCAGCAATAGTAAAAACAAAAACATCGCATGAGCCGAAATGACTGCAAAATGACTCATATGATTTTCTATTTCTTCAAATAAAATCTTGTTGTAGAAATACAATAAAATCGCAAAAAATGGAACAACGGCCAATAATGCAGATGTTAGATTTCCGATAATAGCGTACTTTTTTACTTTATGCGAGTAAAACCAAATCAGGAAAATATAAACTGAAAAGAATAAAAAGGCGCGCCACGAAACAATAAGCGCCATTAAAACAGCCAGGAAATTTAAACTAAAATAAACGGATAGTTTTGTTTTCTGACTTACCAATCTGTCCAGCATCGATTTATTGGGTCTGTTGATTAAATCTTTCTGACTATCGTAAAAATTATTGATTATATATCCCGAAGCAATCGTAACTGCCGAAGCAAAAACAATTAGAAATAAATTAAAATCAAGTAAAATATCAAGCGCTCTTTTTTCCGGAGCTAATATGAAAATGGCAGAAAGATACTGTGCTAAAACAATAATCGGAATGTTGTAACCTCTTACCACAGAGAACAGACTGACAATTTTCATGACTAAAAGTTTGTGCTGTCTGCTTAACATTTTTTGTTTTAAGTTTTTGAATTTTGGTCTAATTTAAGATTTTTTACCGAAGGAAACAGAATGATTAAAGTTTATTTTTCAATAATTCTTTTGCACCAAAGCCTAATTTTCGGATGCAGGCCAAGGCTTCTTTTTGAGTAATTTCAACTTCTTTAATGTCTTTTTTGTCTACAAAACATAAAGAACCGCTCCACGGATTTGGCGCATCAGGAATAAAAATGCTAAAATTGTTTTCGTCTATTTGCTCAATCAAAAATGCAAATTGCCAGCCAGCATCCGTAGGAACAAGAACAACTTTTAAATCTTCATTAGATTCAAATCCCATTACATTTTCATTCATTTTCTTCATGAACGAATAACCGGGAATAAAACTTAATATTCCGTCTTCCAATCTTTGAATCAATCTTTGGGCATACGAGGTTTTAGCAATTAAACCTGCGGCAAAACAAATAATTACGATGATTAATATCGCTACAATTTCCTCTATTGCAAGTCCTAAGACTTCTACTTTGGGGAAATGATGTACAATTGGATTTGTAATTTTTTGAATAATGCCAAATCCTTTTTCTAAAAGAACCAGCAATAAAATCAACGGTGCTAAAAATAGAATTCCTCCTAAAAAAGTTGCTTTAATAATTTTCAAAATACTTTTCATATTAAATAACTTTTAAAGTGATAAATTAGAAAAGGATATTCAGAGAAGCATGATTTTTAAAGTGATCTATACTTTAGAATTGATAAACAACTTCTAATTTGTAATCTTTTAAAGAAGCTTTAGCACGTTCCAAATCTTCGGTAAAACCAAGGATATAACCACCGCCGCCAGAACCACAAAGTTTTAAATAATAATCATTTGTGTCAATTCCGTTTTGCCAGATTCCGTGAAATTGCTCCGGAATCATTGGTTTGAAATTATTCAAAACGACTTTAGAAAGTTTTTTGGTATTGGTAAACAACGATTTCATGTCGCCATGTAAAAAGTTTTCTACACAAGCATCCGTGTATTTTACGAATTGGTTTTTAAGCATCGTACGGAAACCTTTGTCTTTTAAGTTTTCCATAAAAATGTTCACCATTGGAGCTGTTTCGCCTACAATTCCGGAATCTAATAAAAACACTGCGCCTTTTCCGTCAAAACTTTGAGTGGGAATACCGGTTGCTTCAATATTGTCTTTAGAATTAATTAAAATCGGAATACTCAAATAACTGTTTAAAGGATCTAAACCAGAACTTTTTCCGTGGAAAAAACTCTCCATTTGAGCAAAAATATTTTTTAACTGTAACAGTTTCTCGCGAGTTAAATTCTCTAAAACTGTTATTTTGTGTGTAGCATATTTGTCGTAAATAGCCGCTACAAGAGCACCGCTGCTGCCAACTCCGTATCCTTGCGGAATACTTGAATCGAAATACATTCCGGTTTCGACATCATTTTTTAGCGTTAACAAATCAAAATTAACCAGTTCAGGCTGCTCATTTTGTAAAGCTTCAAGATATGTACTGTAACGTCTTAAACTTGCATTTGATACGATTGCTTCAGCCGAAGGTTCTTCGGATTTCTTCAATGCGCCATTATAAAAATTGTAAGGAATAGAAAGTCCTTTAGAGTCGCGGATGATTCCGTATTCTCCAAAGAGTAATATTTTTGAGTAAAATAATGGTCCTTTCATGTTTATTTTATGTCTTTCTTAATTTTATTTGGGTCTTGTCGTGTGTCGAAAAATGTAATTATTTCTACTCTTTTTGTGTTGAATTTATAGTATATTGTTGTTTGTTTTGACAAGACACATTTGCGATAGTTTTTATTTAGTTCCGATTTAGGAAAAATTTCAGGTTCTATTTGTATTAGATAAATCACTTTGTCCAGATTAGATATAAATTTATCTTTTACTTTTTTTGACCATTTAATTTCTAAGTGCTCAAATAATTCAAATAAACTTTTTTCTGCATTTTTTGAAAAGATTATCGTTCTTTTCATTAACGATGCTTTTTCATCATATCTTCATACAAAACAAATTCACCTCTTTCAATTTGTCTTTCCCCTTCTTTAATTTCCTCTTTCTGCGCCTCAGTTAAATCATCCCACCAATCTTTTTTCTTTTTGGTTAACAATTTTTTGACTGCCAAAATGATTGAAAGGTCATCTGTACCTTCCAGAATATCTATCACTTCACGTTTTTCTAATTGAATGTCCATAATCAAAATTTTAATTAAAGATACGCAAAATTATAATGCAATTGCACCGTCTCCAATTTGATCACAAATGTACTGACCATTCTGACAAAATACAACTAATTCGTCCTGAATAAATTGAAGTACTTTTTCGCTAACGTTTTCGGGATATAAAACGTGAACATTTGCCCCTGCATCCAGTGTAAAACATACTGGAATCTGGGTTTCATTCCTGAATTTCCAAATCGCATTTATGATCTGTAAAGTATTTGGTTTCATCAAAATAAAATACGGCATTGAAGTCATCATCATTGCGTGTAAGGTCAAGGCTTCACTTTCGACAACTTTGATGAATTCTTCTATATTTCCACTTTCAAAAATGGCAATTAACTGATCCAGATTTTCATGCGCCTGAGCAAAACGTCTTTCGGCATAAGGATGATTATGCATTAAATCATGTCCAACTGTACTCGAAACCTGTTTTTCTCCTTTATCAACCAACAAAATTGTATCCAGATAATTCTTGAAATTTTCATGAATGGTGTACGGAAATTCAACTCCAAATAAATCTGAACTTCCTTCAATGTTTGCCTGATTTCCCCAAACGACAACATTTCCTTTTACGCTTCGGCAAGCACTTCCAGAACCTAAACGGGCTAAAAAAGATGCTTTTTGATAAAAATAATCATCCGTCATTTCTGTATTCAGCGCTTTTTCTAAACTCATGAAATTCATCGCCAAAGCAGCCATTCCTGAAGCCGAAGAAGCGATTCCGGAACTATGCGGAAAAGTATTTTGTGTGTCAATCGTAAAGTGATACTCTTTCAAAAAAGGCAAATAAACTTCAATTCGTTCTAAAAACTTCTGAATCTTCGGTTTGAAATCTTCTTTTGGTTTTCCTTCAAAAAGTAAATCAAAAGAAAAACCACCATTTGTCTCACTAAGCGGAGCCGCAGTATATCGCTTTGAAAAACCCAATTTGGTAATCGTTTTGCAATTATTCAAAGTAAAACTTACTGATGGATTTGCCGGAATTTGATTGTCTTTTTTGCCCCAATATTTCACTAATGCAATATTGCTGGGAGCGCTCCATTCAAAATTTCCGTCTTCGATTGTAGAAGTATATTTTTTAGGAATAAAATCAGTTGCTGTAAACATGAATTATAAAATTTTGGCAAAGATAGTTTTTTATCCATAATAGATATTTTTTTATCCCTTCTAGAATTTTTTTTCACCATATAAGTTATATAAGAAATTATAAGTTTGACTTTAACTAAAATGAACTTATCTCACTTATATGGTTAAACCTTTCTTTTTAACTATTTTTGGATAAAAATTGAATAGAATGAATAAGACAGTTAAAATCGTAATAGCTTTAATAGTTTGTTTAATGGTAGGATATTCTGCAAGTGTCGTGACAAGACCAAGTGTAGAAACCTGGTATCCAACTATAATAAAACCAAGTTTTAACCCGCCCAATTGGATATTTATGCCAATGTGGACATTCTTATATATTTTGATGGCAGTTACCGCAGGATTAGTGTGGGATAAAATAAAAGAACAAAACGAAGAAGTAAAAAAGGCGCTGGGTTTCTTTTTGATTCAGTTGGCTTTGAACGCAATTTGGTCCTATTTATTCTTCGGATTAAAAAACCCGATGCTGGCTTTAATTGAAATCGCACTTTTGTTTCTGATGATTTACGAAACGTATCTAAAGTTTATAAAAATCAATAAAATTGCCGGTTATTTACTGATTCCATATATGGCATGGGTTGCCTTTGCAGGGATTTTGAACGCGAGTATTTGGTGGTTGAATAGGTAATGTTTTGTTTCAGATTTTTTTAGTTTCAGGTTTCAAGGTTTAATCAATACTTACCTTTATTTATTGACTGAAAACTGTGACTGTATACTTTTTACAATATCTCCGGTAATTCTAAAGGATTATTTATTACCAATTTCGCTCCACTCGCTTTTAATTCCTCTTCAGTTCGATAACCCCAGGAAACTCCAACTGGAAACATATTAGCGTTAATGGCAGTTTGCATGTCAATATCTGAATCTCCTACGAAAAGAATTTCCTCCGGTTTCAAATTCCATTTTTTGCTTATTTCAATTGCTTCAAACGGATTTGGTTTTTTAAGTAATTCGGTACTTAGACCAACGGCTGAATCAAAATAATTAGGAAATATTTCTGTTGCTATTTTTTTGGTAAGTTCATCAGCTTTATTGGAGAAAACAGCTAGTTTGATGTTTTTTGAAGACAAATTCTCTAGCAATTCGATAATTCCTTCGTAAGGTTTCGTTTTGAAAGTGCAAATTTTTCGATATTCATTAACCATGCATTCAAAACACGTTTCAATTTGTTCTTCGGTATTGTTGGATGCCGGCAACGCTTTGCTGACCAAATTTCGCAAACCGCTTCCAATAAAATATTGATAAGTATCGTAAGTATGAGTTGGGTATTCTAAACCTGTAAGAACGATGTTCATGGCATCTGAAATATCTTCTAATGAGTTTACTAATGTTCCGTCTAAATCAAAAATAATTCCTTTAAATTTCATTCTATTAAATATTATTAGCCAAAATAAACCCGCTTGTCCATGCATTTTGGAAATTGAAACCTCCTGTAATTGCGTCAATATTCACAATTTCGCCTGCAAAATAAAGATTTTGATTCAGTTTGCTTTCCATGGTTTTAAAGTTGATTTCTTTTAAATCAATTCCGCCTGCAGTTACAAATTCTTCTTTAAAAGTACTTTTCCCATTTACCTGAAATGTTGCTTTTGTGAGTTGAGAAGCTAAGTTTTGCAATTGAATTTTAGATAAATCTGCCCATTTAGTTTCGGTTTCAATTCCTGAAGCTAAAACCAGACTTTCCCATAAACGATTCGGGAAATCAAAAGGAGATTTTTTAGAAACTGCTTTTTTAGCGTGTTCTTGTTTTAAGTCTTTCAGGATTTTTTCGGCATCTTCGGTATCAACATCATTCAACCAATTCACAAAAATGGTAAACTGATAATTTTTGTCGAATAAAGTACGCGCTCCCCAAGCCGAAAGCTTCAAAATTGCCGGACCGCTCATTCCCCAATGTGTGATCAATAAAGGTCCGGTCGATTCGAGCTTGGTATCTTTTACGTTTACAGTAACTTGTGCCGCAACGCCGGGTAATTCTTTGATACGGGAATCTTTTATATTGAAAGTAAAAAGGGAAGGAACAGGGCTCACAATGGCGTGTCCTTGTGTTTGCAGCATTTCCCAGATTTTAGGATTACTTCCTGTGGCCAAGACTAATTTTTCGGTAGCGTAATTTTCATCCTGAGTATCAATTTTCCAATGACTTTCGGCTTTGAAAATAGATTGAACGCTTTGGCCGGTTACAACTTTAATCCCCAATTTTCCGGTTGCTTCTAAGAAACAATCAATAATGGTTTGAGACGAATTCGAAACGGGAAACATTCTTCCGTCGTCTTCAATTTTTAATTCGACACCATGTTTTTCGAACCATTCAATAGTGTCGCCGGAACAAAACTGATGAAACGGACCGCGAAGTTCTTTCTCGCCACGGGGATAAAATTTAACCAGTTCATTTGGTTCAAAACAAGCGTGTGTTACGTTGCATCTTCCACCGCCGGAAACACGAACTTTAGAAAGTACTTCTTTTCCTCTTTCTAAAATGGCAATTTTTAGTTTCGGATTTTTCTCTGCAATATTAATCGCTGTAAAAAAACCGGCAGCGCCTCCGCCAACAATAATTATGTCGAAATTTTTAATCATATTTTTTGTTTGTCACAAGAGTTTTAGCCACGAATTCACGAATTATTTTTTGACAATCTTTGAGAATAAAAATTCGTGAATTCGTGGCTATTAAACTTTATATTTTGTCTGGAAAATCAGAAATAATTCCGTCTACGTTATAGCTTTTTATTTTTTTAATGTCCTCTTCTTCGTCTACTGTCCAAGGCAAAACTAGAAAACCTTTTTCCTGTATCTGTTTTACGTTTTCAGCATTCAATAACTGATAATCGGGATTAATGGCTTTTGCTTTTATTAATTCGGCGAAAGCCAAAGCTTTATGCAAATCTTCTTCTGTTAAAACTCCAATAGGGATATTTGAATTTAAATTATAAACTTCCTGCAGCATATCCCATTCAAAACTTGAAACAATAAAATCATTGTAATTCCAGTTTTTGTCAGCGATATATTCTTCAATTAAGTCAACAACCTTACTTGCAGTTCCCAAACCTTTTAGTTCAATATTGATCAGGCATTTTTTATCAACCAAATCAAAAACCTCTTTTAAAGTTGGAATTTCATATTGACCGTCAATCAAAAATGATTTTAATTCAGATAAGGAAAAAGTATTTACAGAACCTTTTGCGTTCGTTGTTCTGTCGATTGTTTCGTCGTGAATTACCATAATATGCCCGTCAGAACTAAGGTGTACATCCAATTCTATTCCGTCAGCATTTAAGTCTAATGCTTTTTGGAAAGATTTCAGCGTATTCTCACGTTCGTATCCTTTTGCACCGCGATGCGCTATTTTTAGCATGTCTTGAGAGTTTAACCGCAAAGGTCGCAAAGTTTTACGCAACGCCACAAGGATTTATGAAAAAGTTGCCACGAATTTGCACTAATCAAATTCGTGATAATTTGTGAAATTCGTGGCAAAAACTTATGCTTAAATTCGTTCCAATAAAACAAGTCCAAATTCAGAATCAATGATTGCTTTTCCGTTTTGAACTTCTGTCTCTTTTCCTGAAAAAGCGTCTTTTAACTTTGTTCCATCTGTGAAAATAGAATCGACGGGAAGTTCTTTAGAGCCAATTCCTAAATCTAAGCCAATGACTACTTCATCTTTATAAATTCCATTGGTATAACTTCTGGAGAAAATATAAGGTTCTGCCGAAATAAGTTTGTGAATTCCTGCCCCAACTGCCGGATGATTTTTTCGAAATTGCCCTAACTTTTGCCAATGCCAGAGTATGCGCTGTATTTCGGGATTGTTTTCGATATCATCCCAATTCATAAAAGATCGCAAAGTGGCATCGCCTTCAGTACCTTCAATTACTAAAGATCGACCACTTTCATCGCCATAATAAACCTGAGACATTCCGGGAGAAAGCAATAATTTTGTTGCAGATTCGTAAGTTCTGTTTCGATTGGCATCAAAAGGATCAGGATCGTCGTGCGATGAGACGTAATTAAGGACGCTGTAACCTTTTAATTCATTTTGAAGTTTTTCCGAATATTTCGAAAATATAAATTCATAATCATTTTGAGCATCCAGTTTAAACTCAAAATTAATCATCGAATTAAAACCGTGCTGGAAATAATTTACTTTTCTGTCTCCAAAGTCATACTCTAATCCGCCATTTATTTCGTAACCATAAACTTCAGCAATCGTGTAAAACGGATTTTGATCGAGAACTTGCAGCGGATGGTGTTTTTTCCAGGTTTCAAAAGCATATTCACATTCTTTTTTAAAATCTAGCCAAACAATTTCTTCTGTATGTTTTACGGTATCGGCCCGGTAACCGTCAATTCCGAATTCGAGAATATAGTCGGTAAGCCATTTTATGATGTAATATTTTGGTGTTCTTGGGTAATTTGTTCTTTTGAAAAATTCATCCAAGGAATTAATTTCTTTGTCATAACGTCCTTCGTTTTTCCATTTTTCGATTAAGAAAGAAGGCAATTCAACTTCCTGATTACTTTCGGTTCTTACGTCCGGAAGATTATCTACCAAAGTGCACATTGTTGTATTTTCGAATGATTTATAATCGCAGACAATACCGGTTCTTACCCAGTCTTCCGGCCACATTGGATCTTCAGGAGTTACGGGACCGGTATGATTGATAACGCCGTCAAGTAGAATTCGGATGCCTTTTTCGTGGGCTTTTTTAACCAGATTAGCCAAATCTTCTTTAGTTCCGAAATTTGGATCTAAAGCCGTCCAGTCTTTTGCCCAATAGCCGTGAAATCCATAACTGAGTCCGGTTCCTTCATCAACGCCGTCGTGAATTTGTTCTACAATCGGCGTAAGCCAAATGGCATTTATCCCTAATTGATCAAAATATCCTTCATCCATTTTTTTAATGATTCCGATAATATCTCCGCCTTCAAAACCACGAAGTTTGCCCGGAGTTTTGGTTCGGTTGAAGTTTAAATCGTTCGAAGGATTTCCATTATAAAAACGATCGGTAAGTAAAAAATAAACATTTGCTCCTTCCCAGACGAAAGGTGTTTTCGAAATATGGTCGTTATTCATTGAAATTAATATGAATCTTAAAGATAAAGAAAGAAAAGCGTATAATAAAAAAATCCGCCACGAATTCACGAATTTTATAAAACAATAATTCGTGAATTCGTGGCGGAAAATCTTGTGTTTAAATATTTATTCCAATTCTAAAACAACTGCCGATTTAGGTTCTAAAGAAATTTCAGCCGCTAAATCAAATGTTTTTCCGGTAAGGATATCTTTTCCTGATTTAAAGTTTTTGATGTTTTCTTTAAAACGATTTGTCTTAACAGTTTGTGCTGTAGCATTGTTGTTAAAAACCACCATTACCGTTTTTGAATCAGTATACCTGAAGTAAACATAAATGTTGTTTTCCGGAATATAATGTGTCATTTTTCCGAAATGAACCGCTTCGTTTGTTTTTCTCCAGTTGAATAATTTTGATGTAAAATCGAAGAATTTTGCCTGTTCAGCTGTTCTTCCTGCTGCGCTTAAAGCATTGTTTTTATCTCCAGCCCATCCGCCTGGAAAATCCTGACGAATATCTGCGTCTCCACCTTTGCCTTTGTCACCGCCCATTCCAATTTCTGAACCGTAATACAATTGCGGAATTCCGCGAACGGTTGCGATTAAAGTCATAACCATTTTGTATTTCGTAAAATCATATTTGTACTTATCGTTGATGCGATCGGTATCATGATTTTCAGCAAAAACCAAAATGCTGTTTGGATTTGGATATAAAAAATCCATTGCAAAATTGTTGTAGAATTTAATCATTCCGTTGTCCCAGGTTGCATTATCGTCGTTGAAAGCAGAACTAATCTGATCTTGCAAAGTAAAGTCCATTACACTTGGCAAATTCGAATTGTAGTTTTCGATTGCTCCAATTTTACTGTCTTTTTGCCAATACGCTAAATTCGCCTGATTGTGCATCCAGATTTCACCCACAATATTAAAGTTTGGATATTCATTCGTGATCGATTTTGCCCAATTTGACATTGCAGCAGCATCAGAATAGTTGTAAGTATCGACTCTGAATCCGTCAAGATTAGCAAATTCAATCCACCAGATTGCATTTTGAGTTAAGTATTTTGCTACTAGAGGATTTCTTAAATTCAAATCTGGCATAGAAGGTACAAACCAGCCGTCAACACAAACTTCCTGATCTAATTTTGAAGCATGAATATCTGTAATAACTTCGCGTCTGTGGTGCGTTTGTGTGAAAGTCTCGAATTGATTGAACCATGTTTTAGTTGGAATATCTTTCATCATCCAATGGGTAATTCCCCAGTGATTTGTAACATAATCCATCACCAGTTTCATGTTCTTTTTGTGCATTTCTGCAGATAAACGAGCGTAATCATCGTTTGTTCCATAACGCGGATCGATCTTGTAAACATCAGATTGTCCGTAAGTATGATACGAATGTTTTGTATCGTTGTCTTCGCATAAAGGCGTGCTCCAGATTGTCGTTGCGCCAAGAGACGAAATGTAATCTAAGTTTTTGATGATTCCTTCGATATCTCCGCCATGACGTCCGCTTGGATCTTTGCGGTTTCCTTTTTCTGTTAAAACAGGATCGCTGTCATTTTTCGGATTTCCATTAGCAAAACGATCCGGCATGATTAAATAAATCATGTCTGATGCATCATAACTTTTTCTCTCTGAAGAATTGGCTCTTCTTTCTTTAAGCGAATATTTCTGCGTAAAAGCTACTTTGTTTTTAGTTTTGAAAGAGAAAACCAATTCAGATGCTTTTAAGTTTTGCGTGTCAATTGTAACGAAAAGATAGTTTGGATTTTCTGTTTTTTCTACGTTTTTAATCACCACATTGTTTGAAACAGAAGCTTCATATTGTGCAATATTTTTTCCGTAGAACATAATCTGTAGTTCCGGATTTTTCATTCCTGCGTACCAAAATGGCGGTTCTACTTTCTGGATTTGCGCTTTCGCGGAAGCGGAAAACAACAAGACCATTAAAACTAATTTATATAGATTGTGGTTTATTTTTAGGTTGTTCATAGTTTTTCTTTTTAGTTCGATTTCCTGCAAGGTTTTCAAAACCTTGTAGGTATAATTGAAGAAGCTTTAGAAACCTAAAAGGTTTTGGAAACCTTGCAGGATCAAAAGGAGGAGATTAAATCTTATATATCAGATTAAAAAAAAGACAAGCAATCTCGGGGAGGATTACTTGCCTTTTTTAAAATTATTTGGTTTCAATAATACTTATTGCATATCCTCCGCCCGGAGCAGAAAGCTGCGATAATTTTGATTTGTTTGTCACGGCAATTTTCTTGATTGTGTAAGCCTGCGGATTTGTTTTGTAATGCGCGTCTTTTGCATCAGCATAAATTGTTGCTGTGTATTTTTTTCCTTTTTCAAGGAAACTGAAATCAATGTTTGAGGTACGAGGAGTTTCTCCGTTTACGTTTCCTACGAACCAGTTGTTTGTTCCTTTTGCTTTACGGGCAACGGTAATAAAATCACCTGGCTCAGCTTCAATATATTTACTTTCTGACCAATCTACAGCCACATCTTTAATGAACTGGAATGCATCTGGGAAACGGTTGTAGTTTTCCGGTGTATCAGCTGCCATTTGCAACGGGCTGTACATCGTAACATATAAAGCCAATTGGTTTGCAATGGTACTGTTTACATGAGATGTATTTTCAGGATTCATTTTGCTGATATCCATTTCGAAGATTCCAGGCGTGTAATCCATTGGGCCACCAATTAAACGTGTAAATGGTAAAACTGTAACATGATTTGGTTTAGAACCTCCAAAAGCCTGATATTCTGTTCCTCTTGCCGCTTCGTTTCCAATTAAGTTTGGATACGTTCTTGCAATTCCGGTTGGGCGAACTGCTTCGTGAGCATTTACCATAATTTTGTATTCAGCTGCTTTTTCAATTGCATATTGATAGTGATTTACAATCCATTGATCGTAATGGTTTTCACCGCGAGGTAAAATATCTCCAACATATCCGCTTTTTACAGCATCATATCCGTTGTCTTTCATGAATTGGTATGCTTTGTCCATGTGACGCTCGTAGTTACGAACAGAACCTGAAGTTTCATGGTGCATGATGATTTTTACACCTTTAGATTTTGCATAAGCGTGCAAACCTTTTACATCAAAATCAGGATAAGGCGTTACGAAATCAAAAACATAATCTTTTGAGTGACCAAACCAGTCTTCCCAACCTTCATTCCAGCCTTCCACTAAAACAGCGTCGAAACCATTTGCAGCAGCAAAATCAATGTATTTTTTTACGTTAGCATTGTTTGCACCATGCGTTCCGCTTGGTTTTGCTTTAGAGAAATCAGAAACACCCAATTGTACTGTTGGAAAATCGTTTGTGTAAGACCAGGAACTTTTTCCTGTAATCATTTCCCACCAAACCCCAATGTATTTTACGGGTTTAATCCACGATGTATCATCAATTTTTGATGGATCATTTAGGTTTAATGTCATTTTTGAAGCTAAGATTTCTCTTGCGTCGTCGCTTACCATAATCGTTCTCCAAGGCGAATGACTTGGCGCTTGCATATATCCTTTGTCACCTTTTGCATCCGGCGTTAACCAAGAGGTAAAAGTCATGTTTTTATCATCAAGATTCAAGTGCATACAAGAATAATTGATCAAAGCTGCTTCGTGTAAATTGATGTATAAACCATCATTTGTTTTTAGCATCAAAGAAGTCTGAACTCCTGTTGGTGAAAAGTTTTTTTGCGAAACGTTTGCTGTATATGCTTTTTCAGATAAACCTCTGATTTCAGATAATTTAGATTTTGTATAATCATATTCCTGAGTATCGTAATCTCCCGGAATCCAGAAAGCAGTATGATCTCCGGTCATGGCAAACTGAGATCTTTCTTCTTTGATTACGAAATAAGTAAGATTTTTTTGTGCCGGAAATTCATATCTAAATCCAAGACCGTCATCAAACAAACGGAAACGAATTATGATTTGTCTGTCAGTTCCTTTTTGATTTAAAGTAACAGCTAGTTCATTATAATGATTTCTGATATTGTCTACTTCTCCCCAAACTGGTTTCCAGGTTTCATCAAAAGTCGAAGTTTTTGTATCTGTAACTGTAAAATCATTCAATAACGATTTTTTATCATTTTTAAGTTCAAGACCTAATTTACTGGTTTTTACAACTTCTTTATTTTTATACTTTAGATTATAAGTTGGAGTTCCGTCGTTTTGAAGCGAAAATTCCATTACGAACTTTCCTTCGGGAGATTTTAATTGTTGCGCTTTTGCAATCGAGCTAAAGGCAAACAAGATTAAACTTGCGAAAAATAAGTTTTTCATGTTTTAAGTTTTAAGGGTATTTTATTTTAATTAATTTGTACAAATTTACTTGCAATTATAGAATTTCCGTTAACCACAATTGTTAAATCTTGATCGCCATCGACAGTAAAATTTGTTTCATTATGATTTACAGACACTTTCAGAATTTGATTTCTGAAATTAATTTTAAAAGAGTACCCTTTCCATTCTTTTGGAATTTTTGGAGAAAAATGCAATTGATCATTTTTAACTCTCATTCCCCCAAAACCTTCTACAATACTCATCCATGTTCCGGCCATTGAGGTGATGTGACAGCCTTCTTCGACTTCTTTATTATAATCGTCCAAATCCAGACGAGAAGTTCTTAGATAGAACGTATACGCCATATCCATTTTGTCTAAAACAGCAGCCTGAATCGAGTGTACACAAGGCGAAAGCGAACTTTCGTGGACCGTAAATGACTCATAAAATTCGAAATTGCGTTTTAATTCTTCTTTAGAAAAATGATCTTCGAAGAAATAAAAACACTGTAAAACGTCGGCTTGTTTAATGTAAGGCGAACGTAAAACGCGATCCCAAGACCATTTTTGGTTAATAGGACGCTGTGATTTATCTAAATCTTTTACAGGAACTAAATCTTTGTCTAAGAAACCATCTTGTTGCAAATAGATACCTAACTCTTCTGAAATTGGGAAATACATATCATCGGCCACTTTTTTCCATTCCTGAATTTCATTCGCCGAAAGGCTTACTTTTTCAAGAATTCGTTTGTGATCTGAAGGATATTCTACAGCGACTTTTTTAATTTGTTCCGATGCGTAATCAATACACCATTTTGCTATATAATTGGTATAGAAATTATTGTTGATGTTATTTTCGTATTCGTTTGGACCTGTAACTCCAAGAATTACATATTGATTTTTCTCTTTAGAAAAAGAAGCTCTTTGGTGCCAGAAACGCGCAATTCCGATTAAAACTTCTAAACCTTTTTCAGGAATATAAGAGTAATCTCCCGTAAAGCGGTGATAATTGTAAATCGCAAAAGCAATCGCACCATTTCTGTGGATTTCTTCGTGCGTGATTTCCCATTCGTTGTGGCATTCTTCACCATTCATGGTTACCATTGGGTACAACGCAGCGCCGTTTTTGAAACCTAAATTATCTTTGGCATTTTCAATCGCTTTATCTAATTGGTTAAAACGATAGGTCAATAAATTTCTTGCAACTTGCTGATCTTTAGTTGCCATGTAAAACGGAATACAATAAGCTTCCGTATCCCAATAGGTAGATCCGCCGTATTTTTCTCCGGTAAAACCTTTTGGTCCAATATTCAAACGAGAATCTTTTCCTAAATACGTTTGATTTAATTGAAAGATGTTGAAACGAATTCCTTGTTGCGCTTTTACATCGCCTTCAATGGTAATGTCAGACATTTCCCATATTTTTGACCAGGCATCAATTTGATTTTGAAGCAAAGTATCGTATCCTAAATTTACTGCAGATTTTATTACTTTTTCGGCTGCAGCCAAAGTATTATCGTGGTTTAAAGAAACCGTATATCCACCAATTTTCTGAATAGATGAGGTTTGTCCCTTTGCAATAATAGTTCCGTATGTAAACTGAACTTTATCAGCAGTTGAATCGATTGTGGAAGGAGAAATGTTTACATTTTCGCCATTTGCCAAAATCGTATTGTGCATGAAAGTCGTAACTTTAAAATGCGTTTTAAAAGTCTGCGCGGTTACAAAAGCTTCGTTTGTGCCTTTTTTCACTTCAAGCGGTTCCCAGAATTTTTCTTCCCAGTTGGCATCTTCATTCGTTACTCCGGCATCAACATAAGGTTTGTAAACAATTTTCGCATCTTTGTTTAAAGGGGTGATTTCAAATTTGATGATTCCCACTTCATCCAAATCAAGAGAAAGAAAACGACGAATGTTTACAGCAATTTCGGTTCCGTTTTTCAAAGTCGCTTCAAAAGAACGATTGTACCATCCTTCTTTCATATTTAATTCTCTGCGGAAATTTCTAACCTCTGTACACGTGTTTAAATCCAGATTCTCTTCGTTGATTTCAACGTCAATCCCAATCCAGTTTGGCGCATTTAATACTTTTGCGAAATATTTTGGATAACCATTTTTCCACCAGCCCACTTTTGTTTTATCCGGATAATAAATTCCGGCAATATAACTTCCCTGGAAAGTTTCTCCAGAATAGGTTTCTTCAAAATTGGCACGTTGTCCCATAGCACCGTTTCCGATACTGAAAAGACTTTCAGACGATTTTACTCTTTCTACATCAAATCCTTCTTCTATGATCGACCAGTTGTCTGGTTTTATATAATCTTGATTCATTTTCTTTAATTAGATAATTGGGCAATTCTGATAATTAGATAAATGTGCCAATTTGATAATTAGATAATTATTGTTTTGGGTTATTTCTAATTTGATTTATTCTTTAATTGCTCGTTGTTTTACTATTTTACTGTTTAGTTTAGATGATTTCTATTTTTAAAGTATAGTTGATGTTTCTATTTGATAATTAAATAAATTCAGGTTTATGCGAATTATCTAATTATCAAATTGGCACATTCTCTAATTGATAAGTTTCTCAATAAACGCGGTGTTTATTTCTGTGAAATCTTTAAAAATATAATCAGCTTCATGTAAAATTGTTTCCTCACCAATTCCCACACTTACCATTTCTCCTATGTTTGCTGCCTGAATTCCGGCAACTGAATCTTCAAATACGATTGAATCTTTTGGATCAATATGTAATAATTGAGCCGCTTTTAAGAAAACTTCCGGATCCGGTTTTGCATTGGTAACGTCGTTTCCGTCAACAATAACATCGAAATACGAAAGAATTCCGGTTTTTTCAAGAATTGGTCGGGCATTTTTACTCGCAGATCCCAACGCAATTCCCTGATTTTTTTCTTTTAATAGCTGTAGAATTTTAAAAACTCCCGGAAGAATCTCACTTTCGTCCATGTCAACTAAATAAGATAAGTAATCTTCATTTTTTTGAATCAGCCATTTGTCTTTGTCTTCCTGAGAAGCCTGAACATTTCCTAATTCAAGAATTATATCTAACGAACGTACACGACTTACACCTTTAAGTAATTCGTTATTTTCGTGTGTAAAATTTATGTTTAATGATTGGGCAATTTTCTGCCAGGCCAAAAAGTGGTATTTAGCGGTATCGACAATTACGCCGTCAAGGTCGAATATGAATGCTTTTTTGCTCATTATAGTAGAAATTGTTCTTTATTATTTTTGAATAGTGTCGTCTACATCTTTTACTTTGTAAACTAAAAGAGCAGCGATTAAAAAGCTGACTCCACTTGTAATTAAGGCATAAATTGCATCGCCATTGTAAAGATATTTTACAATTGGACCTCCAATAAGTGCGTTTACAATTTGCGGAATAACTACGAAAAAGTTGAAGATTCCCATATAAACTCCCATCTTTTTAGGGGCAATCGATCCTGCAAGAATGGCGTAAGGCATAGCCAGAATACTAGCCCAGGCAACTCCAATTAAAATCATTGGCAATACAACCCAGTCTTCATTTGGCATAAAGTAAATCGAAATTAATCCGATTCCCCCAATGATTAATGAAAGTGCGTGAGTTGATTTTCTTCCGATTTTTTTAGCGATATACGGCAGGAAAAACAAAGCGATAATAGCAGAAACTAAGTTGTAGACACCAAATAGAATTCCAACCCAATCTCCGGCATCCTGATATTGCTGACTTGAAGTGTCACTTAAAGGCAATCCGTAAATGTGATGCGCAATGGCAGGAGTTGTAAAAACCCACATACCAAATAATCCAAACCAGGAGAAAAATTGCACCCAACTTAGCTGACGCATAGTTGTTGGCATTTTTGCAAAGTCTGTAAAAATGTCTGTAAGTTTTGATTTTTCTTCAGAAGGAACATCCACTTCACTTTGTGGATCTTCAAAATTGGCTAATTCTTCTGGTGTATATTCTTTTGTTGTAAAAAGCGTTACTAAGATTGAACCAATTAAAACGGCTGCTCCAATAATAAATGATAATTTCAGATTTAAGGGAATACTTCCGGGAACTGCATTGTTTGAAATCTGAAAATAATTGGTTAAAACATAAGGCAATGCCGAACCAATTACGGCTCCAAAACCAATTAAAGAAGTTTGAATACTAAAACCTGCAGTACGCTGATCTGTTCTTAAATTGTCGCCAACCAAAGCGCGAAATGGCTCCATAGCGATGTTGAAAGAAGCATCCATGATCATTAACATTCCGGCTCCAACCCATAAAGCAGGTAAAACAGAAATGAAAATATTAGCCTGAGGCATTAAAATTAATCCTACCGAAGCTAAAATTGCGCCAACAAGAAAAAAGGGCTTTCGTCTTCCGAATCTTCCCCAGGTTTTATCGCTGTAATGACCAATAATGGGCTGTACTATTAATCCCATAAGGGGAGCAATAATCCAGAACCACGATAGTTCATGTACATCGGCACCAAAAATTTGAAGAATTCTGCTGGCATTTGCATTCTGAAGTGCAAACCCCATTTGTATTCCCAAGAAACCGAAACTCATGTTCCAAATTTCCCAGAAACTTAATTTACGCTTTTCCATTATCGTAATTAAAAAATTAATTAGACGATAAGCGCTTTGCTTATCAAAACTTACTGTTTTTTTCGAAGTAAAAGTAAAAGCTTTGACGGCCGTAAAAGTATAAATTATTTTTAAATATATGCTAACAAAAAAGCCATAAATATGATTTATGGCTTTAGAATATGTTGATTTTAAGAAAATTAGTCCGTAGATTCTCTTTTTATAAGATGTGTTTCTATAACTTCTGTGGTGTAATTTTCGTTTTCTTCTTCGTCATCGTCGTGTTCAGCTTCGAGTCTTTCGATCAGCATTTTAGCCGCTTTATTTCCCATTTTTTCACCGCTCTGGCTTACGGTTGTAATACTTGGTGTTGAATATTTTGAGATGATTCCGTCCGTGAAAGCAATTACGGCTAAATCCTCTGGAACTTTAAGTCCCATTTTTGATGCAGTTTTGATAATTGTTACGGCAAAAAGCTCATTTACAGCAAAAACAGCATCAAAAGCCCGGTCATGCAAAAGTTGGCTAATTGTGATTTCGCAAGTATCTACGTCTTCAATTTTGATGATTAAATCTTCGTTGAATGGTAAGCCGTTGTCTAGAAGTGCTTTTTCGTAACCATCGGTTCGCAGTTTTCCAACACTTACATAATCTACAGTTGTGACAAGTGCAATCTTTTTTCGGCCATTATCAATCAAACTCTGAACAGCTTCATAAGCCGCAGCTTTATCATCAATAATAACTTTATCGCATAAAATATCATTGGTAACGCGATCAAACATTACAACAGGCATTCCCTGATTGATAACTTCGGTAATGTGGTGAAAATCACCTTTGTATTGGGTTTCTTTAGAAAGAGACATGATAAAACCATCGATACTTCCATTGGCTAACATCTCCATATTTAAGACTTCTTTATCAAATGAATCATCAGATAAACAAATCACAACACTATACCCATTTTCGTTCGCCACCTGTTCAATTCCGTTGATTACCGTAGAGAAAAAATAATGTACAATTTCCGGAATGATAATACCAATACTTTTGGTTTTTCGGTTTTTTAGACTAAGGGCAATATTGTTGGGTTTATAGTTGTAAAACTTTGCAAAAGCCTGCACTTTTAAGCGCGTTTCTTCTCCTATTTCAAGACTGTTTCTAAGTGATTTTGAGACAGTTGAAATAGACACATCCAGTTCCTTTGCAATCTGTTTTAAGGTGATTTTACGTTTCATGCTGATATTTGAAAAAAATCTAATTTATAATAAAGGTATATGAAATTTTGATAATTGATAATTTTTGACTGAAAAGATTACAAAATATAGAAAGTTTTCAACACTATCACGTTTTCGTAAACTATTAAAAATTACAAAACGTTGGTCATGTTAATAAATTCATAATTTTGAAATTCGAAGTAAAATTAAAAACTTAAACTAACACTCAAAAACTCAAACTAATTTAAACAAAAAGTATGAAAACAATTTACAAAAAGTTGTTATTTTTATTCCTGTTGTTACCGTTTACTGTACTAGCTCAAAGTACTTTAAGCGGAACAGTTGTTGATAAAGCAACTGGACAGCCAATACCGGGAGTAAACGTAAATGTACAAGGTGTTCCAACTGGAGCATCAACTGGATTTGATGGTAATTACCAACTGTCAAATGTTAAAAGTGGAAACAAAATTGTAGTCTCTTTTATTGGATACAAAACGCAAACGATTGATTTCACCGGACAAAAAACACTAAACGTTTCTTTAGAAGAAGATACGAATCAACTTAAGGAAGTTGTTGTACAAGTAGGTTACGGTACTGTTAAGAAAAAAGATGCTACCGGATCTGTATCACAAATTTCTGCAAAAGAATTTAATAAAGGAATTAACGTAACTCCAGAAAGTTTAATTAGCGGCCGTATTTCGGGTGTTAATGTAACGGGTGGAGGAGCTCCTGGAGCAAAAGCAGACATTAGAATTCGTGGAGGATCTTCCTTAAACGCTTCAAACGAGCCGTTAATTGTATTAGACGGACTTCCGTTAAGTAACACTAAGCCAGAAGGATCTACAAGTATTTTGTCTACAATTGACCCTAATGATATTGAATCTTTTACGGTTCTTAAAGATGCATCTGCTGCTGCAATTTACGGTTCTCGTGCTGCAAATGGTGTAATCGTTATTACAACTAAAAAAGGGGCAAAAGGTGGTGTAAAAGTGAATTTCAGCTCTCAGGTTGGTATTAATACAGTAGCGAATACGGTTGATGTAATGAGTGCAGATCAATTTCGCGAATTGGTAAATACAAAAGGTACTCCGGCTCAACAAGCTTTGTTGGGTAATGCAAATACAAACTGGCAAGATGAAATTTTTCATACTGCATTAACAACAAACAATAATATCTCTGTAAGTGGTTCATTATTTAACAAACTTCCGGTAAGATTATCTGTTGGAAATGTTGATAATCCAGGAATCCTAAGAAACACTTCTTTTGAAAGAACTACGACATCGATATCGTTAAATCCGGTTTTATTTGATAATCATTTAAAAATTGATATTAGCGGAAACTTATCTTTTGGTAAAAACCAATTTCAGGACGAAGGTGCTATTATCGGAAGTGCTATCGGATTTGATCCAACACAATCTGTTTATCAAGCAGGTTCTCGTTACGGAGGTTATTTTGAATGGTTAGAGCCAACTGGAAACTTACCTTTATTACCGGCAAGAAACCCTGTGGCAAGATTAAACCAGGATAACAGAAGATCTACTTCTACAAGAAAATGGGGGAACGTTAGATTAGATTATAAACTTCATTTCTTTGAAGACTTAAGAGCGGTAGTTGAAGCAGGTATTGATACATTTGACAGCAGCGGATATACTGAAGTAAGTACAGAAAGTGCTTTAGGATATCAGCCAAAACCTTTTAATGGACCGGATTATGTGAATTTAGGAAACTATAATCACTATACTGATGCACTTCAGAACAAAAACTTAAATGCTTATTTTAATTATACAAAAGATTTAGGAAAAATTAAGATTGATGCAACAGCCGGTTACAACTACCAATTGTTTCAAAGAGAAAAATACCAATCAGGAGAAGTTAGACAACCAAATCCTAACGCAGATGTAACTACTGAACCAGATGTTAATTTACAATCGTTTTTTGGACGTTTGAATTTAGGTTATGACAGTAGATATTTAGTGACTTTAAACTACAGAAGAGACGGAACTTCTCGTTTTTCTGAAGATAACAGATGGGGTAATTTTGGTGGAGCTGCGTTTGCATGGAATTTGTCAGAAGAAGCTTTCTTAAAAGACAATGCTACTTTTTCAACTTTAAAATTAAGAGTAGGTTACGGTACTACAGGTCAGCAGGATATTTCTGCTCAATATGATTATTTACGCAGGGTAACTTTAGGAACAATTAATTCTCAGTATGTTTTTGGTAATACAGTTTATTCTACAGCAAGACCAGAAGGATACAATGAAAATATCAAATGGGAAGAATTGGCTGAAACTAACGTTGGTATCGATTATGGATTTTTCAACGATAGAATTACAGGAACAATTAACTATTTTGATAAAAAATCAACAGATTTGTTAGCAGATATTGCAGTTCCTGATGGTGCAAATATTAGAAATCAGGGTTTCTTTAATATTGGTAGTGTAAGAACAAAAGGAGTTGAGTTTAGTATTGCTTCTGATATTGTTAAAAATGATAATTTGACTTGGAATGTAGCTTTTAATACTACTTATATCGATCAAAATATTTCTGAATTAGGAATCACGGTTCCAGGTTTTCAGGGTTATTTAACTGGAGATAATATAGCGGGTGGTAACGGAAATAAAATCCTTATTAACTCAGTAGGATATGCGCCAAATTCATTTTTTGTTTATGAGCAATTATACGATGCTAACAAAAGACCAATCGCCGGAGCTTATGCTGATAGAAACGGAGATGGAAAAATTGATGCAGGTGACCGTTACAGAGCAGGTAAAGCAGCACCGGATTATACTTTTGGTTTGTTTTCTACTTTGAACTACAAAAAGTTTGATTTTACAATGAACTGGAGAGCAAGTGTAGGAAATCATATTTTCGACAACGTAAGTTCTAATTTAGGTTATTCTGATGCTGGATTAAGAAGACAAACAGATTTGTCTAACGTAAGCTCAGATTACTATAATACAGGTTTTACTTTTGAAGATAACGGAACATCTCGTTACTTGTCTGACTATTTTATTAAGGATGCTTCTTTTATAAAATTAGATAATGTTACACTTGGATATACTTTTGATAAAACAATTATTAAAGCTGCTTCTTTAAGATTTACGGCTGGAGTTCAGAATGTTTTCATTCTAACTAAATACAATGGTTTAGATCCTGAGAAATTCAATGGAATTGATAATAATGTTTACCCAAGAGCGAGAACATTCTTGTTTGGAGTAAATGCGAATTTCTAATAGTAGTCTGAAAATCAAAAATTTAAAAAAATAAACAAAATGAAAATATCATTTAAATATATATCTTATTTTTTCCTATTCGTTTTAGGATTAAGTATGACGCTTACCTCGTGTACGGACGATTTAAACGTGACACCAAAGGACGATGATGAGTTTTTATCTGAGACCTTTTTTCAAGATCCGGCATCGTACAAACAAGTATTGGCAAAACTATACGCAGGTTTGTATGTTGGAGGTAATGATGGAGACGGAATTGTTGGAGATCCTTTAAAAGGACCAGATATTGCCGGACTTAGTGGCGACTTTAGCAGTTACTTAAGATTGCTTTTTGTAACTCAGGAATTTTCTACAGATGAAGCTATTATTGCCTGGGCAGATGGTACGTTACCAACTTTAAATGCTCAAACTTGGGCTCCTGCTAATGAATTTTTAGAAGGAACATTCTCAAGAGCATTTTATCACATTAGTGTGGCGAATGAGTTTTTAAGACAAACTACTGATGAAAAATTAACAGCAAGAGGAGTAGATGCAGGATTAAAAGCGGATATCGCTGAATTTAGAGCTGAGGCTCGTTTCTTAAGAGCTTTTTCATACTATAATTTAATGGATTTGTTCGGAAATGTGCCAATCACAACAGAAAATGATCCTGTTGGATTCTTTTATCCGGTACAAAAATCAAGAGCAGAAGTTTTTGCTTTTGTTGAGTCAGAATTGAAAGACTTAGACAATAGTTTAGTGGCTTCAAAGCAAAATGAATACGGTAGAGTTGATAAAACAGCAGCTAAATTTTTACTAGCACAGATTTATTTAAACGCTAAAGTATATACAGGGACAGACAGAAATAATGAAGCGGCTACATTATGTAGCGAAATCATTACCAGTTCAGGATATACTTTTGCAAACGTTCCTTACCGTTATTTGTTCTCTGCAGATAATAATACAAATGGTGCTCAAACTGAAGTGATTTTTCCAATTGTTGGAGATGGGAATGCGATTAGAGCTACTGGTGGAGGTATGAGCTTTATCATGCACGCTTCAATTGGAGGCAGCATGGATGCTGCGTCTAGAGGAATGGACGGTGGATGGCAAGGAATTAGAACTCGTAGAGAGTTTGTAAATCTTTTCCCTGATGAAACTGCAACAGCAGATAACAGAGGTACATTTTATACAGCAGGTCAATCAAAAGATATCACGAATGTGTCGACTTTTACAGACGGTTATGCGGTAACAAAATACATCAATAAAAAAGCAGATGGTTCTGCAGCACAAAGAAACGATATTCCGGATATCGATTTCCCAATGTTCAGATTAACGGATGCTTATTTAATGTATGCTGAGGCAACTCTTAGAGGAGCAACTTCTGGAGACATTAATACCGCTTTGGGTTATATCAACCAGATTAGAGGCAGAGCAAATGCACAAGCAATAACACTTCCTCAGTTAACACTTGATTTTATCTTAGATGAAAGAGGAAGAGAATTATTTTGGGAATGCCACAGAAGAACAGATTTAATTCGTTTTGGGAAATTCTCAGGCGGTTCTAAAATCTGGCAATGGAAAGGCGGTTCAGTAAATGGTAACGCTACAGAGTCATTCAGAGACTTAATGCCTATTCCTGCAAGAAACATTCAGGCAAATCCAACATTGAAGCAAAATCCAGGATACTAACATTTTATAAAACATTAAAATGAAAAATATATATAAAATTTTAATCGCATTTATTGGTGTATTAGCGGTTTCATGTAATGCTGATGATGTAGACAACAGACCTGTTATTGAGGCTGGAACTGCTCCTGTATTATTAACACCACAATCTAATTTTAGTATTGTGCTTTCAAAAGAAACAGAGAAAGACATTGCCACAACCGTAACATGGAACAAAGCAAGTTATACCGGAATTCAAACAATTGTAAATTATACTATTGAGATTGCAAAGGCAGGAACAAATTTTGCCAATCCGGCGACAGTATCTAATACAACAGCAATTTCAAAAGAATTAACCGTTGCCGAATTAAATTCTGCAGTACTTAATGGAGGCTTTACTCCATATCAGGAAAATGATGTTGATGTTCGTGTTAAATCTGTTGTAGGAGCTACAGGACTTCCTCAATATTCTAATTCATTTACTATTAAAGTAACTCCTTATGCCGCTTGGGATAATTGGGGTATGATTGGTTCTGCAACTCCAAATGGATGGAATGATCCTGATACCGATTTAAATTATGATTTGGCTACTAAAAAATATTCATATGTTGGGCCATTATTAGTGGGAGAAATTAAGTTTAGATTAGATGATGGTTGGGCTATTAACTATGGAGATGACGGAAATAACTTGTCGTTAGAAGCTGGAGGTGCTAATATTCCTGTGCCAGTTGCAGGAAATTATACTGTTATAGTTGATATCGCTAATAAAAAATACACGATTACTAAAAACTAATGTTTTTAGATAATTTAAAAAGGGCTATCTAAATAAGGTAGCCCTTTTTTTATAATACTAACTAAACCAAACCACATTATGAAAAAAATTATACTATTGATCACATTTTTGTGGTCTATGGTCAATTTTGCGCAACAGCAAACTGCCATTTATGCTGTGAGTCCTTCGCCTTTTGAAGAAACTACTTCTATTACCATTACCATTAACGGAAGCAGCATTAATGAAACAACCTGGGGAATTACAGACAATTCACTTTACTTATGGGCATGGGCGTTTGATACAAATGATACCACACAAAAAGGAAGTCCAAACAATGGAGCCTGGGATGACTCAAGTGAAGCCAGTAAATTTACTTACAATGCAGTTTCAGATACTTATACAAAAACCATTACGCCAACAACTTACTACAATACAACAGGAATTGGAAAAATAGGATTTTTAGTTAAAGCAAAAAATGGAAACGGCGATAAAAAATCGCAGGATATTTTGGTTGAAGTAGGTTCTTTTCAGGCAACTTTAACTGCGCCAACAGAGAATAGCACAACAATTATAACTTCGGGTTCAAATTTTAATATTACGGCAACAAACACGAATGGAGCTGCCAGTTATACATTAAAAGCAAATGGAACTACGATTAATACAAATGCCAGTACATCTTCTTATTTATTTAATCATACCAATATATCAGCTAATCAGAGTTACGAATTAACCATAACTCAGGGTGCGACGACAATCGTAAAGAAGTTTTCGGTTGTAATAAACCCCAATACAGTTTCAGCAGCAATGCAGGCTGGTTTGGTTGACGGAATTAATTATAATGCGGCAGATGTTTCAAAAGCAACTTTGGTTCTTGATGCGCCATTAAAAGATTTTGTTTATGTTGCCGGAAGTTTTAACAACTGGAATCCAACTTCGGCGTATGCCATGAAAAAAGATCCGGTTTCAGGTAAATTTTGGTTAGAGTTAACAGGATTAGTTTCCGGAGTAAATAATACCTATCAATATTGGGTGGTTGATGCGACACCGCTTGCCAATTCTCCTGCATTGGTGAAAACCGCCGATCCTTATTCAACTTTAGTTTTATCACCTTATGATGATGGTTCAATTCCCACCACTTCATATCCAAATATCCCTGTTTATCCGGCAGGACAAAATTTTGAAGTGACCGTTTTAAAAACAGGACAAACGCCATACAATTGGCAGGTTACCAATTTTGAAAAACCCGAAAAAGAAAAATTGGTAGTGTATGAAGTTTTGGTTCGCGATTTTGATGCCGCCAGAAACTATCAAAGTATAATTGACAGAATCGATTATTTTAAAAACCTTAAAATAAATGCTATCGAATTAATGCCGGTAATGGAATTTGAAGGCAATGAAAGCTGGGGATACAATACGTCATTCCATATGGCTTTAGATAAATTTTACGGGACTTCGGATAAATTAAAAGAACTTATCGATTTATGCCATCAAAACGGAATTGCGGTTATCCTAGACGTAGCTTTAAATCACGCTTTTGGAAGAAATCCAATGGCTAGAATGTGGATGGATGATCCTGACGGAGATGGTTTTGGTTCGCCAACTGCCGAAAATCCTTATTTTAATACCGTTGCAAAACATGCTTATAATGTTGGCCAGGATTTTAATCATCAGTCAGCAAAAACACAATATTATGTAGAGCGTGTCGTAAAACATTGGATTGAAGAATATAAAATTGATGGTTTCCGCTGGGATTTAACCAAAGGATTTACTCAAAATTGTACCGATGGTGATGGAGGGTGTACAGATAGTTACCAGCAGGACAGAGTAGATGTACTAAAAAAATATGCTGATTATTCATGGAGTTTAGATCCTACGCATTATACCATATTTGAACATTTAGGAAGTGATTTAGAAGAAAAAGAATGGGCAAATTATAAAATAACCGAAACGCCAAGCAAAGGAGTTATGATGTGGGGAAAAATGACAAATGCGTATAATCAATTGTCTATGGGATATGCATCAGACAGTGATATCTCCAGAATGATAAGTTCTAATCACGGTTTTACAGCAAATCGATTAATGGGTTATGCCGAAAGTCATGATGAAGAACGTTTAATGTTTAAAAATGTACAATACGGAGCTTCAAACGGAACTTATAATGTAAAAGATTTAAATACGGCTTTGTCAAGAATGTCTGCAATTGGCGCTGTTTCATTGTTGGTTCCAGGACCAAAAATGATTTGGCATTTTGGAGAATTAGGCTGGGAAAATTCCATTTTTACCTGTAATGATAATTCTGTAAATAATGATTTTGATGCCATTTCCGGAGATTGTAAATTAGATACAAAACCACAGCCTCAATGGGTAAATAACTGGTTAGGAAATTCCAACAGAAATAAAATTTACAACGATTGGGCTAAAATGATTACACTTAAAACGACAGAACCGGTATTTTTAGGGACGCCAACAATAGCAAGCGTTAATTCATTAGCAGTAAATATAAAAATCACCAATAGCAGTTTATCTTCCACACAATTGAAAGATGTTTTAATCGTAGCCAATTTTGATATTACGGCTCAAAACGCTGCAACAGGTTTTCCATATACCGGAACCTGGTATAATTTGATGGATAATACGACTATAACTGTTACCGACGTAAATGCAACTATAAATTTACCACCCGGAGAATATAGAATTTATGGCAACAAACAAGCGAATCTGGCCATTGCTGATTTCGAAAAAGGAAATGCTTTGAGTTTGCATCCAAATCCCGTTTCGAATTATTTTACCTTAAATACAGCAGTAACAAAAGTTCAGATCTATGCAATATCCGGACAATTGGTAAAAAGTTTTACTTCTAATGGAAATACCGATTTTCAATTTGGCGTAAGCGATTTAAAAGCAGGATTATATATCGTAAAAGCTTTTGATCAGGAAGATAAAATTCAGGTTATGAAATTGATTAAGAAATAAGTTTCACAAGAAGATTTTGGTTTTGTTAGTAATGCAAAAGGGTTGTCTGGAAACAGATAACCCTTTTATTTTTTGCAAAAAGAATAGCTATTATTTCTTTTCGTTATATTCTCCAATTACGGCAAAATAACCAAAAGTGCCCAAGCCTAAAACGATGAGCGGGGTAAGTATAAAAAGAATTATAATACCAAATACCAAATCGTCCTGTTGATCTGAAAGCAGTTTTGGCAAGCCAAATTCAAAAACACAAAAGTAAGCTGCAGCCACAGCTAAAATAACCCATAAAACACCTAAAATCTGTTTAACCGTATTCATATTTATTATTATTAAAGGTGATTTGTTTTGTTTTTATTATCAATATAGATCATTCCAATTACAAAGCATACCGAAGCGATAATGATTGGATACCAAAGGCCTTCCAGATAAAAATCAGCTTTGCCGCTTGCTTTTGCATGCGTAACAAAATAGGTCGAAATTGCCGGAAGCAAACCTCCAAAAATTCCGTTTCCTACATGATAAGGCAATGACATTGATGTGTATCTTATTTTTGTTGGAAACATTTCGACTAAAAAAGCAGCAATTGGGCCATACACCATTGTAACAAATAAAACCTGAATGAAAACCAGAAGAACCAGCGTCCATTCGTCATTTGAATTGATACTAATTGAAGTAGTAACCAAAGCTTCTTTCTTGTTTACTACGTACGTTCTTTTCTCTAATACGGTTGTTCCGTCCGTGTATTTTTTTTCAGTTGTTACGATAGAATCCCTGCTTTTACTGATGTCAAAGGCTTGTTTCCGATCTTCGGTAATTTCAGTTTTATAATTTACATCAGTAGTTTCATACATCATTTTGTAAATAGGTCTGTAAAACAAAATAGCAAGCAGCATTCCACTCATCATAATGTATTTTCTTCCAACTTTGTCGCTAAGCCATCCAAAAACAATAAAAAACGGCGTTCCTAATAATAAGGCAATTCCAAGTAATTGATCTACCTGAGAGGACTCGACATTCATTACCGTTTTCATAAAACTCATGGCATAAAATTGTCCTGTATACCAGACAACTCCTTGTCCCATGGTTGCGCCAAATAAGGCCAGTAGAACAAACTTTAAATTATAGCGGTTTCCAAAACTTTCTTTTAAAGGATTTGTGCTCGTTGTTCCTTCTTTTTTAGCTTTTGCAAAAACAGGCGATTCATCCATGTTTTTACGAATTAAATATGAAACGCCAACCATTACAATCGAAACCCAAAACGGAACACGCCATCCCCAGAAATCAAAATCTTCTGCCGAAAGCACATTTTTAGTGGCAAGAATTACCATTAAAGAAATAAATAAACCAACAGTTGCCGTTGTTTGGATCCAGGAAGTCCAATATCCTTTTTGACCTACCGGAGCATGTTCTGCAACGTAAGTCGCAGCTCCGCCATATTCTCCGCCAAGAGCGAGACCTTGAAGCAAACGCAGAATTAAAACCAATAAAGGAGCTAAAAAACCGATAGTTTCATAACTGGGAATACAGCCTATTAAAAAAGTAGAACCACCCATTAATAATAAGGTAGCCATAAAAGTATATTTCCGACCAATGATATCGCCAAGTCTTCCAAAAAATAAAGCACCAAACGGGCGAACGACAAATCCTGCCGCAAACGTAGCCAAAGTCGATAAAAAAGCCGCCGTTGGATTATCACTCGGAAAGAATTTTGTTGAAATTACCACGGCCAAACTTCCAAAAATATAGAAATCATACCATTCAATCATGGTGCCCATCGATGAAGCCGAAATTACTTTCCAAATGCCTTTTGTAGAAGTTTTACTCATAAAATCCTATGTGTTTTTAATAATAAATAAAAACTTAATGTATGATTTTACGAATATATGAGATATTTTTTTATTTAGTTGATACTTTTTTAACAAAAACTATATAATTATCAACTTTGGTTTTTTTGGTAATTAAAAGTTTACAAAACTTGAAGACTGGGATGAATTAACCACAAAGAGCACAGAGTAAAAGCACAGAGTTCGCAAAGTTTTTTAGTAATTAAAGGCATAGCCAATGGTTTCAACCATTGGGGCAATAAATATCACCATAAAGAGCATCATCCCAAAACACCATCATCCCAAAACAGCATCATTCCAAAACAGCATCATTCCAATTATGCGTTTCCCAAGGTTGAAACCTTGGGCTATGGTTGAAATATGAGGTTCAACGAAATTCTTAATATTCCAAATTCTTACCAAGGATCTCGCAATAGGACATAGCCAATGGTTTCAACCATTGGGGCGCAATATATTTCACGATTGGTATTTTCAGACTGAAACCATACGCTGTAGTTGAAGTGCAAAGTTTAAAAAAAGCTTTGCGAACTTTGCGTAAATCTTAGCGTTCTTTGCGGTTAAATTTTTATGCGATAAATTTCACGAAAGTATAAAAAACAAAAAACCCGAATATTTCTATTCGGGTTTCGTGGTACCTCCAGGGATCGAACCAGGGACACATGGATTTTCAGTCCATTGCTCTACCATCTGAGCTAAGGTACCGTTGTGCGGTTAATGCGGGTGCAAAGATAGAATCATTTTTCGTTTATCCAAAACATTTTTTTAAAAAAATCAATTCGTACCTTCGCATTGGTAAATAAAGAAATATGGTTTTAACGGTTGATGTTGGAAATACTCGAATTAAAGCAGCTGTCTTTGAGGGAAGTAAAGTTCTTGAAAATTTCGTTTTTGAGAAAAATGAACTCGAAAAAAAAATTGAAAAAATTTTAAAAAAGTTTCCAAATTGTTCTGATTTGGTTGTGGCATCAGTTGGAAATGTCGAAAAACAATCTTTTTTGGCTTTCGAAAAACAAATTAATATTCATTTTTTGACACATGAAGATGTTTTTCCTTTCATAAATCTATATGCTACGCCAAAAACATTAGGTATTGACAGAATGGTTTTGGCTTCGGGAGCAACTTTGCAATTCCCAAAACAAAACAGATTAGTAATTGATGCCGGAACTTGCATTACCTACGATTTTATCGACGAAAATGATAATTATTTGGGCGGAGCCATTTCGCCCGGCTTGCGGTTGCGATATGAAGCTTTGCACAATTACACGGCCAGACTGCCGTTATTAACTTTAGAATCTCCGGATTCTTACATAGGAAACTCTACCAAACAGGCGATTCATTCAGGGATTGTCAATGGGTTCGTCTATGAAATTGATGGTTTTATCGATGAATATCGGGGAAACTTTTCAAATTTTATAATAATTTTAACGGGTGGTGATGCAGATTTTTTGGCTAAACGATTAAAAAATACCATATTTGCCAATTCAAATTTCCTTCTGGAAAGTTTGAACCAAACATTTCAATATAAAATCGACAATGATTAAAAAATTTATAATAAGTGCTTGTTTACTTATCTCGTTCGTTTCATTTGCTCAGCAAGGTACATCTTCACCATATTCCTTTTACGGAATTGGGGAATCAAGATTTAAAGGAACTCTTGAAAACAGATCTATGGGTGGGGTTGCAGTAGAGCAGGATAGTATTCACTTGAATATTGAAAATCCGGCAAGTTATGCCAGTCTTGGACAAACGACTTTTACAGTTGGAGGAACTTTTGGAACTAATAATATAAAAAGCAGTTCTGAATCATCAAAAGCGCAAAGATCAACTTTTGACTATTTAGCATTAGGAATTCCAATGGGAAAATTCGGAGCAGGTTTTGGTTTAGTACCATTATCTTCTGTAGGATATAAAATTTCAGATCTAAATCCAACTCAGGGAGGAATCAACAGCCAGCTTGAAGGAAAAGGCGGAGTTAACAAGGTATTTTTAGGTTTAGGATATAAAATTACTCCAAAATGGAATATTGGAGCTGATATTCAATATAACTTTGGTAAAATCTCAACAACCACTATAGAAGCGGTTACAGGCGTTCAGAGTGCAACAAGAGAAACTAATGCTTCTGAATTATCAGGTGTGAATTTCAATATTGGTACTATGTATCAAACTAAAATTGATAAAAAATTAAACCTATATACAAGTTTAAATTATACATTTGAAAGTACATTAAGATCAAACAGTACAAGAGTTATTGAAGTAGATGGTGATCCTGACGCGATATCGGGAGATCCTGTTGAAAACACTTTAAAATTACCAAATAAAATAACTTTTGGTGCAGGTGTTGGAGAAGCCAGAAAATGGTTAGTAGGCACAACTATTGCTTTTCAGGGAGACGGAAAACTGAATAACTACTATAATACAACGGATAATGTTCGTTACGAAAAGTATTCTAAATATGCCATTGGAGGATATTATGTTCCTAATTATACCTCTTTCTCAAGCTATTTTAGCAGAATCACATACAGAGCAGGTCTTAAATTCGAAAAATCAGGACTAATTGTAAACGATCAGTCTATTAATGATGTTGGAATGACTTTAGGTGCCGGTTTCCCAATTACAGGAACATTTTCAAATGTAAACTTTGGAATTGAAGTTGGTAAAAAAGGAACAAAAACAGCAGGTTTAGTTCAGGAAAATTATGTAAACTTTAGTTTAAGTTTCTCTTTCAACGACAAATGGTTCGTGAAGAGTAAATTCAATTAAGCATAATTTTATGTCTTTTTAACCTCATTACAATTTACTACATTTGGCAAATGAATTTACCAAAGAGATATATAATAAACGCTGTCACAGTTTTTGCTGTGACACTGTTTTTTGGATGCGAAAGTAATTTTAAAGAAGTTCAGAAAATTAACTTTTCAGAATTCGTTCCGGGAAGTGATGCTGATACTGTTGATATAAAATATACAGATTCAGGGCGCATTACCGGAGTTCTAAAAAGCCGAAAAATGCTGGATTATTCTAATCTTGATTTTCCGTTTACAGAATTTCCTCTGGGAATTGATGTTACTTTGTATGATAAAAAGCAAAAGCGTACTTTTATAAGATCAAATTATGCTGTTTCCTATAAACAAACCGGAATTATCGATTTGCAGGGAAAAGTAAAAATTACTTCAGAAACCGGTCAGATGCTGGAAACGGAGCAATTGTATTTTGATCAGAAAAACGAATGGTTTTATACCGAAAGAAAATTCAAGCTAACAGACGCCAAAGGCGTTTCGCATGGACAGGGAATTGACTTTAGTAAAGATTTTAAAGTGATAAATTCACAAAGAATAACCGGCGAACTGGAAGCCGAAGAATAAAAACACCATCATGAATTATTTAAAATACACACAATACGTTTACATTTTATTCGCCGTTTTTTTTATTTACGACGGAATCACGAAATTAAATGAAGGAAATGACAATTCGACTTTAAGTTTTATAATTGCAGGATTGGCCATTTTTATGTTTTTCTTCAGAAGAAAGTTTGCAAGGAAATTTGACGATCGTAACAAAAAACAATAAAAAATGGAAATTAGTATTATAATACTATGTTTAATACTATCAGCCTTTTTTTCAGGAATGGAAATAGCTTTTATTTCCTCCAATAAAATTTATCTTGAAATAGAGAAAAAACAAGATAATTTTATTTCTCAAATCCTTACCAAACTTACCCAAAATCCTTCAAAATTTATTGCAGCAATGCTTATTGGTAATAATGTTGCTTTGGTTGTTTATGGGTTTTTTATGGGGGATGTAGTCCTGCAATGTGTTATTGGTTTAGGGTATCACTTTTCAGATATTACCAGTTTATTGCTTCAGACCTTAATTTCTACTTTTGTGGTTTTGATAACCGCTGAATTTTTTCCGAAAGTCTTTTTTCAGATTTATGCCAATTCCTTAATTAAAATTTTTGCCATTCCGGCTTATTTGTTTTACAGATTGTTCTATTATATTTCGACCTTTTTTATCTGGATTTCTGATTTTATTTTAAGAAAGTTTTTTAAAACAGAAGGAGATCAGGTGCAGTTGTATTTTAGCAAAATAGAATTAGGAAATTATATAACAGAGCAAATGAGTTCTGTAGAAGATAATGAAGAGGTCGATTCAGAGATTCAGATCTTTCAAAACGCCCTGGAATTTTCAGGCGTAAAAGCGCGCGATATCATGACGCCGCGTACAGAAATTGTCGATATTGATTTGTTTTCAACTGTTTCAGAGTTAAAAGAATTATTTATCGAAACAGGGTATTCTAAAATTGTAGTAAGTCAGAATTCACTCGATGATATTGTGGGTTACGTGCATTCTTTTGATTTGTTTAAAAAGCCTAAAACGATTAAATCAGTTTTGATGACCGTTGAATTTGTTCCGGAAACAATTTCGATAAAAGACGCTTTAAATTTGCTGATTAAAAAACGAAAAAATGTCGCCGTGGTTTTAGATGAACACGGAGGAACTTCCGGAATTGTTACAATAGAAGATATTGTAGAAGAGCTTTTTGGTGAAATTGAAGATGAACATGATTTAGATGAAGAACTAATAGAGCAGGAGTTAGAAGAAGGCAAATATTTATTCTCGGCACGTTTGGATGTTGAGTATTTAAATGAAACCTACAAATTGAATATTCCTGAAGAAGATTCTTACGGAACTTTGGGTGGTTTTATTGTAAATTCAACCAAAGAAATACCTCAAAAAGGAGAAAAAATAGTCATTGACAGCTTTCATTTTGTGATTGAAGAAGCATCAAACAAGAAAATTGAATTGGTAAAAATGACGGTAAAAGAGTGATTTTTTCATAAATTAAAAAAAAATGTCGAAAATAAAACACTAGTTGTATTGTTATTAACTAGATAATTGTATTTTCGCAAACTGAATATAAAATTAACGATAATAAAAATGGCAGTTTTAGCAAAAATTAGACAGCGTTCCGCTTTATTGATAGGAGTTATTGCACTTGCATTATTTGCATTTATAATACAAGATCTTTTCACAAGAGGAAGCTTCGGTCAGAGTTCAAAAGATGTAGGAAGCATCGATGGAAAAGATATTTCATTTGAAGACTTTAGAGTTAAAGTTAGTAATGTTGAAAAAAGTGGGCAAGGAATTACTTCAACTGAAGCTGCAAACAGAGTTTGGGATCAAGAGGTTTCAATCGCTTTATTGTCATCTCAGTTTGACAAATTAGGATTGAGAGTTGGTGAAAAACACCTTTTGGAAGTTTTAAAAACAGATCCTAATATTGGTAAAAATCCAATGTTCTTAAATGCTGCAGGTGCTTTTGACGTTGCAAAATTTAAAGAATACTTCAAAACAAATCCTGAAGCAGCACAATATATTTCTGCAAAAGAAAAAGATGCTGAAATAAACGCAAAATTTCAAATCTACAATACATTAGTAAAAGCAGGTCTTTATACAACTGCTAGTGAAGGAAAATTGAAATATGAAATGGAAGCTAACAAAGTAAACTTTGCTTATGCTGCTGCATTATATTCTTCTATTAAAGATAGTGATGTGAAAATTTCTGATTCTGATATTGTTGATTATATGAAGAAAAACGAGAAAAAATTCAAAGCGGATGAAACTCGTGAAATTCAATATGTTTTAGTTGAAGACAAAGCTTCTAAAGAAGATGAGGCTGAGATTAAAGCAAAAATTACTGCTTTATTAAACGGAAGAGTAGAGTATAACGCAAAAACAGGTAAAAACGATACTTTGCCAGGTTTTAGAAACGCTACAAACATTGCTGAATTTGTAAACGCAAATTCTGATGTTCCTTACGATTCTACTTATGTGGCTAAAAATGCTTTACCGGCTGTTGATGCTGATAAATTATTTAGCTTACCTGCAGGTGCAATTTATGGTCCTTATATTTACGGAAGATATTATGCTATCTCTAAATCTTTAGGATTTAAATCAGGAGTTAATGCAAAAGCAAGTCATATTTTAATTGGATACGAAGGATCTCAAACTCCTAATCCAAAAGAAAAAAGAACTAAAGAAGAAGCAAAAGCAAAAGCGGAAGAAATTTTAGCTCAGGTTCAGGCAAATCCTGATAGCTTCATGATGTTGGCTTTTACAAGTTCTGATGATTCATCTGCTCAGCAAGGTGGTGATTTAGGATATTTTGGTCCAAACCAAATGGTAAAACCATTCAATGATTTTGTATTCAATAACGGAATTGGAAAAGTTGGTTTAGTTGAAACTCAATTTGGATTTCACATTATCAAAATTACAGACAAACAAGACGGAATTCGTTTAGCTACAATCGCTCAAAAAATTGAGCCTTCTGAAGCTACTTCTGATAAAGTATTTACATTGGCAACTAAATTCGAAATGGATGCTGCCGATAAAGATTTCAATGCAACTGCAAAAGCTTTAGGTTTAAAAGTAGCTGCTCCGGTTACTGCAAAAGCTATGGATGAGCAATTTGGTCCATTAGGAAACCAACGTAACATCATCAGATGGGCATATGACAAAGAAACAAGCAAAGGCGATGTAAAACGTTTTGAAATTGCAAATGTTGGTCACGTAATTGCACAATACAAAAGCGAAAACAAATCTGGTTTAGTTTCAGTTACTGTTGCAAGACCTTATGTTGAGCCAATCTTAAAAAACAAGAAAAAAGCAGAAATGCTTAAAGCTAAAATGACTGGTTCAAGCCTTGAAGCTATTGCTAAAAGCGCAGGAGTTGCAGTTCAACAAGCTGCTAATGTAACATTAGACAATCCTGTTTTACCTGGTGGAGTTGGACAAGAGCCTATTGTTGTTGGAAACGCATTTGCATTAACAGCAAATAAACTTTCTGCTCCAATTGAAGGAAATACTGGAGTTTATGTGGTAAAAAACATCAGCACAGTAAAAGCTCCGGCAATTGCTAATCATGCAGAATATGTTGCAAAAATAAAATCTCAAAGTGCATCTGATGCAAGCAGAATTTTACCAGCGTTGAAAAACAATGCTAAAATTGAAGATAACAGATTACAATTTAACTACTAGTTTTTAGTAAGTAAAACATATAAACCCGAAACGTTCATTTGAATGTTTCGGGTTTTTTTTATGGGTTTAAATTTCCAGGTAATTTTTCATCAAAGTTTAAAACTATAATGAGTTATTACTCGTATATGAGTCTAAACAAAACTGTGTTCCAAATTTTCTTTAAGTAGGAGTAGAATGTTTATATTTTTCGATTTATTTAAACCAACTTAAAATAGTTTCGTAATAAAAATCTTTCTCTTTTTCTGAAGTTATATAGGAATAATAGAAATATAATCTAAAATATTTGGGATATTCAAATTATTACAGTTTATTTGCTGAGTTTTTTGAAAACAAATTTAATCAATATTGCAACAGAACAATGATCGAGAACTTTAATAATCAGGCATTTAATATTTTTTATGTTTAAGTTTTTGTTTAGAAGAAAAGCGAAAGTATATACCAAAATTGAAAATCACATTTTTGGGATAATTACAGAACTTTTAAAAGTAAGCAGTACTGACATCAACGTTGATGAATTGGGAGGCAAATATTATTTAAGTAATGAAGAACAACATTTCAAGGTTACTATTTTAAGTAACGATTATGTTATCAGACTTACAAATACCAGAGATTCTGTTGCTGAAAAATACGATAAATTTTTTGTGGAAGATGTTTTGAGAGCCGTTAAGGAAGAAAAACACCGCAGAATGGAACTTGTGTATGATTCTATTACCAATAGTATAGAAAAGATGGCTGAGCGTTTGCACAATACTCTTATTGAATCAAATGAGCAGGAAACACAAAAGGTCCGCAGACTTGAAACCAACAAACAAGTTAAGAATAATAATAAAAAAGCTAATTAAGTTTTTGTCTTAATGATTGTAAGCGAGATTTATACTTGTAGAATCATTTCGTTATAAGTCAAAATAGTTTCATATCCTTTTGAAATAAAATAATCTTTTGGACTTTCTTTACAAGCTACCATTACAAAATCGCCGCCCCAGGCTCCAAGACTTTTTACTACACCATTAAAATCGGGAAAAGCAATTTCTTTAATTGTTCTTGTTTCAAGAATATTACTTAAATGAATTTCATGTTTTTCGACAGCTCTCACAAATTCGGAGATCGTTTTTGCATTTATGATAGCTTCAGTAAGTTTATTGTTTTTTGTAATGTTTTCTGCTAAATGTACGTTTCTGTTGTTGTAGTATGCATTTATTGCAGCTTTACTATTTTGCTTTCTATTCAGATAAACAAAATAGATGTTTTCTTTAAAATCCGGATTAAAGATAACCGGTTCTACAATGTTGTTTTCGATTTGATATATAATAGGAGTATCATTTTGAGCGCAGGCAATATCATAACCGCTTCCGCCAAAACTATTATTCAGTAAGGTAAAAGCATTTATTTTTGCCCACTGTGCAACATTATTGATTAAAGTAGAAGATGTTCCCAATCCCCATTTTCTTGGAAACGTAAGATGTGTGCTTACTTTATATCCTTGCGCCAGGTTTATATAATCAGGATTTAATAAATAAGCTTCGTGTAAAATATTGATTAAAGTCGTTTTGACAGTTTCTGATTCGGGATTTGTTTTGTTTATAATTTCAGAAAACAAAATAACATCTTCAAACCAAAGATGATTGTCATAATCATAACTTTTCCATTCTATTGTTTGATCTGATCCTTCTTCAACCACTAAATCCTGCCCGAATTTTGTTGGCAAAGCAAAAGCATTGGCGCCGTCTAAAACAAGATATTCTCCGGAAATTAAAAGTTTTCCGTTACTGTAAAAGGTCTTTTTCATTCTGTATTTTTTAGCCCCGATAGTAGTGGAAATCCTTTTTTGTTGTTCTTTAAAACAAAAAAGATTGTAACGGATAGCGGGAATAGCTTCTAATTATTTTCTTAGGTTTTCAATAAACTCAACAACCGCACTATGTGAAACGGTGTTCTTTTTGAAATGAGCTTTAATCAGGCGACGTTCTTCTTCATTAGCCTCAAACTGGTTAATGATATTGTTTAAATGCATTTTCATGTGGCCTTCCTGAATTCCGGTTGTAGTTAAAGAACGTAAAGCGGCAAAATTTTGTGCCAAACCAGCTACGGCAACAATTTGCATTAATTCTTCTGCTGAAGGTTTTTCGAGTATATCAAAACACAGTTTTACCAATGGGTGCAAAGATGTTAATCCGCCAACGGTTCCTAAAGCAAGTGGAATTTCAAGCCAGAAAGTAAAGATTCCGTTTTCGATTTTAGCGTGCGATAAACTTGCATATTGACCATTGCGTGACGCATAAGCATGTACTCCGGCTTCTACAGCCCTAAAATCGTTTCCTGTTGCCAAAATTACGGCATCGACACCATTCATGATGCCTTTGTTGTGTGTTACGGCTCTAAAAGGTTCTACTTCGGCAATTTGAACGGCCTGAACAAAACGCTCTGCGAAATCCTGTGGATTTGTGATATGTTTTTCGGCTAAATCTTCAATAGGACAGGAAACCTCCGCACGAACCAAACAATTAGGAACATAATTCGATAAAATGCTCATAATTACCTTGATTTCTTCCTCTTCAGAAAATAAATCAGCATTTTGAAATTCTTCTTTTAAAGTCGTTGCAAATTGCTCTAAACAAGAATTGATAAAATTAGCTCCCATACTGTCTTTGGTTTCAAAGGTGGCATGAAGCTGATAGTAATTTTCGAGTAAACTTCTTTTGTCTTTTAATTTAATATCTAAAATTCCACCGCCACGCTGTTGCATATTTTTGGTGATACTTTGAGTGTCTTCAAAAAATTTAGGTTTTATCTGGTCAAAGAAAGATTGTAGTTTTTCTGCATCTCCATTGAATGTAAAATGCACCTGACCAATTTTTTCGGTATTAATAACGGTTGCTTTAAAACCGCCGCGGGATGCCCAATATTTGGCTGATTTTGAAGCCGCAGCGACAACTGAACTTTCTTCAATTGCCATTGGAATGGTTTTGTATTTTCCGTTGATTAAAAAATTGGGAGCAACTCCAAGTGGAATATAAAAGTTCGTAATGGTGTTTTCTATGAATTCATCATGCAGTTGTTGAAGCTTTTCGTCTGAATTCCAGTAATTTCTTATTATATTAAGTGCTTCTTCAGGGGTTGAAAAATATTCATTGGCGATCCAGTTTATTTTTTCTTTTTTGGATAATTTCGAAAATCCGGCAACAGCATTGTTCATTTTCAGTATTTTAAATAATAATGTTGCGACAAAGATACCAATTTAAGAGATTTGTTTACAATCTATTTAAAATTGAAAAATACGCAATCGTTATTTTTTTTAACATTTAACACTTAAAATGTGTATTATGTTTATTTTTTTCACTAAAATTGGGCTCTTTTTTATATTTAAATTAATTCAAATGAATACAAGTAAAATTACTGTTATACTTTTGTTTTTAGTTGCCAGTGTTTTTGGGCAACAAAAAATTACTGTTGAGAATATTTATGGTGGAGCTTTTCGTGCCAAAGGAATGGATGAATTGCAATCGTTGAAAAATACAGACCAATATACTGTATTGAATGTGGATAATGCCAACAGAAGTATGCAAATTGATTTATACGATTTTGCAACGCTAAAAAAAGTATCTAATTTAATTGATACAAAAAATCATAAAGCATTAGCAGACGGAATTGACAGCTATACTTTTGATGCTTCAGAGAAAAAGATTTTAATTGCTTGTAATTCAAATCAAATTTTCCGTCACTCGTTTACAGCAGATTATTTTTTATATGATATTGCTTCTAAATCATTAACGAAGCTTTTTGATTTTCAGATTCAGGAACCAACTTTTTCTCCTGACGGAACGAAAATCGCTTACGCTAAAGAAAACAATCTTTATGTTTATGACGTAGCTTCAAAAAAATCTATAGCAGTTACTACAGACGGAAAGAAAAATGCTGTGATCAACGGTATCACGGATTGGGTTTATGAAGAAGAATTTGCTTTTGTTCGTGCTTTTGACTGGAGTAAAGACAGTAAAAAACTAGCTTATATTCGTTTTGACGAAAGTGCAGTTCCTGAATTTTCAATGTCAATCTTCAAAAAAGATTTGTATCCAACAATTGAGACATTCAAATATCCAAAAGCGGGAGAAAAAAATTCAGTAGTTTCATTACATATATATGATGCGGCTGCAAATGCAACTAAAAAAGTTGATTTAGGAAATTATAATGATTTTTATATTGCAAGAATGCAATGGACAAACGATAATAACACATTATCAGCTCAGGTTTTAAACCGCCACCAGGATAATCTTGATTTACTTTTTGTAGACGGAACTACTGCTGCTGCAAAAGTGGTTTTAAACGAAAAAGACAAAGCTTATGTTGATGTTACAGACAACTTAACTTTCTTAAAAGACAATAGTTTTATCTGGACAAGCGAAAAAGACGGTTTTAATCATATTTATGTATATGATAAAACAGGAAAACTTAAAAATCAGGTTACAAAAGGAAACTGGGAAGTAGTATCTTACTATGGTTTCGACGAAAAAAACAAAACGATTTTCTATCAGTCTACAGAAAATGGTTCAATCAACAGAGATATTTACAGAATTGGTTTAGACGGAAAAAACAAAGTACGTTTAACTTCAAAAGTTGGAACAAGTGCTGCGACTTTCAGTCCAAATTTCCAGTATTTTATCACTACTTTCTCTAGTAATTTAGTGCCTACGACTTATACTTTAAACGAGGCTAAAACAGGAAAAGAAATTCAGGTTATCGAAAACAATCAGGCACTTGCTGATAAATTAAAAGCATATAACCTTCCTGCAAAAGAATTCTTTGTTTTAAAAACAGCTAAAGGAAACGAATTGAATGCCTGGATTTTAAAACCAAAAGATTTTGATCCTTCAAAAAAATATCCTGTTTTCATGTACCAATATTCTGGACCGGGATCTCAGCAGGTAAACAACGACTGGAATAACACAGATGATTATTGGTTTCTTTCGCTTACACAACAAGGTTACATTGTAGCTTGTGTTGATGGTAGAGGAACTGGTTTTAAAGGTGCTGATTTCAAAAAAGTAACACAAAAAGAATTAGGTAAATACGAAGTAGAAGACCAAATTGATGCTGCAAAAGTAATTGGAACTTATCCATATGTTGATGCTTCAAGAATTGGAATCTTCGGATGGAGTTACGGTGGTTTTATGGCTTCAAACTGTATTTTTCAAGGAAACGATGTATTTAAAATGGCAATCGCTGTTGCTCCTGTTACAAACTGGAGATTTTATGACAGTGTTTATACAGAGAGATACATGCAGACTCCACAGGAAAATGCGAGCGGTTACGACCAAAACTCTCCAATAAATCACGTAGATAAATTAAAAGGTAAATTTTTATTGATTCACGGTTCTGGTGATGATAACGTACATGTGCAAAATTCTATGCAAATGATGGAAGCATTAATTCAGGCTAATAAACAATTTGATTCTCAAATATATCCAGATAAAAACCACGGTATTTACGGAGGTAAAACGAGAATTCAGCTTTATAACAAAATGACTAATTTTATCAAAGAAAATTTATAGTATAACTTTATCAACCTTAAATAAATAGTGAATAATATGGAAGAAACTCAAGTAAAAACGGCGCATCCAAAGGGACTGTGGGTTTTGTTCGGGACGGAGATGTGGGAGCGGTTCAATTTTTATGGAATGCGGGCTTTATTGACTTTATTTCTTGTAAACTCATTATTAATGAAAGAAGAAGAAGCCTCATTGATTTACGGAGGTTTTCTTGGACTTTGTTATCTGACTCCGATGTTAGGAGGATTTATTGCCGATCGTTTTTTAGGTAATAGAAATTGTATTTTACTGGGCGGTTTATTAATGGCAGTAGGACAAATGTTATTATTTACCAGTGGAAGTATTTTTGAATCTAATCTGGCTTTAGCGAAAGCTATTATGTATTGCGGATTAGGAGTTATTGTTTTTGGTAACGGATTCTTCAAACCAAATATCTCAAGTATGGTGGGAAGTTTGTATCCAAAACAGGAAAAAACAAAACTGGATACCGCCTTTACTATTTTCTACATGGGAATCAATATTGGTGCTTTCTTAGGGCAGTCTATTTGTCCTTTGTTAGGTGATGTTAAAGATACCGGAGGAATTAGAGATATTCATGCTTTTAGATGGGGTTTCATGGCGGCTTCCGGCGCAATGCTTGTGGGAACCGTTCTGTTTTACTTCCTGAAAAATAAATATGTGGTTTCTCCGGAAGGAAGACCATTAGGTGGTTTGCCATCTAAAAATGTTGCAGCAGATTTTGAAGAAGGAGAATCGCAAAAAGCTAATTTTTCTAATAAAGCCCTGACTATAGCAGGAATTGCATTTATTGCTTTAGGTTTATTCTTTCACTATGTTGTAGGTCAGAATTTAATTTATACTTTAATTTATTCCAGTGGATTGGCTTTAGCGGGATTAATTATTTCTGATACTTCTTTAACTAAAATCGAAAGAGATAGAATTATTGTAATTTATATCGTTTCATTCTTTATTATTTTCTTCTGGGCCGCATTTGAGCAAGCGGGTTCTTCATTAACTTTTATTGCTGATAATCAAACAGACCGACATTTCTTTGGCTGGCTAATGCCGCCTTCTATGGTGCAGATTTTTAATGGATTATTTGTTGTTGTGATGGCTGTTCCTTTTAGTATACTTTGGGATACTTTACGAGCAAAAGACAAAGAACCTATATCTCCGGTAAAATTAGCCGTTGGTTTGGTAGTGATTTCTGTGAGTTTCTTTATGATTGCAACTCAGGTTTCTTATATCGGAACTTCCGGATTGTTATTGGTAAAATGGCTTATCTTATTATATTTCTTAAATACTTGTGCTGAGTTGTGTTTGTCTCCAATTGGATTGTCATTAGTAGGTAAATTATCTCCAAAGCGTTTTGCATCATTATTATACGGAGTTTTCTTTTTATCAAATGCATCTGGGTACGCTTTAGGTGGAACTTTGGGTTCTATCTTGCCGGCAACTGGTGATAAATTCGTAAAAGCAAAAGAATTAGGAATTGATCTTCAGGCAGTTTTAGATAATAAAATTGTTCCAACTGCAGAGCAATTATCTCTTTTGGAAAAACACCAGATTAGTGCTCATAATCACTTTTTTGCAGGATTCGAAATTCATAATTTATACGAGTTTTTCATGGTATTTGTTGTTCTTACCGGACTTGCAGCTTTATTGCTGTTCGCTTTGACTCCGTTATTGAAAAAAATGATGCATGGAGTTAGATAAGATGGAAAATACTGCAGTTACCTTAGAACAAATACAAGATTTTAAAGGCAAATACCCAAAACAATTGTGGTATTTGTTTTTAGTTGAAATGTGGGAGCGTTTTTGCTTCTACGGAATGAGAGGAGTTTTAGCTTTTTTTATGGTAGACCAATTAGGTTTATTGGAAGGGAAAGCAAATCTTCAATACGGAGCAATTCAGGCTTTTGTTTATGCTTTTACTTTTATTGGAGGAATTTTTGCCGATAAGATTTTAGGTTTTAAAAAGTCATTGCTTTTTGGAGGAATCGTAATGATTTTAGGGAATCTGCTAATTGCAGCTTCTCCGCATGATTTCTTTTATTACGGAATTACTTTATCGATTATTGGAACTGGTTTCTTTAAACCAAATGTATCGTCAATGGTTGGTGAATTATACCATGAAAATGACGGGCGTAGAGATGCCGGTTACGGAATGTTTTATGCCGGTATTAATATCGGTGGAATGTTGGGTGGTGCTATTCCTATTTATTTAGGAAAAAACTATTCCTGGAGTTTGTGTTTTCTTTCTGCGGCAATTGTGATGATTATTGGGGTTATTACTTTTCTTTTAACGAAGAAACACTTAGCACCAATTGGAAATTCGCCTCTTGAAAATCATACACCAAAAAAACGTAATCTATACGAAATAGCAGTTTATGCGGGTTCTATTATTGTAATACCATTGGTGTATATAATGGTAATCAATTCTGATTTTACAGAGTATTTTATGTATACGATTGGGGTTGCAGCGCTTTTGTACTTTTTGTATGAATTGTTTCAGATAAAGGATAGAAAACAACAATATAAATTATTAGCAGCTTTCATTTTCATCTTCGGATATTTTATGTTTATGGCTATTTCTGAGCAATCAGGAGGCTCACTTTCGCTGTTTGCAAAAGATAATTTGTCTAGTAAATTGTTGTTCTTTAATATTGATCCAAACGTTGTAAATAACAGTATTAACTCGATGTATGTTATTATTTTTAGTCCGCTTGTTGGGTTATTGTGGATCTTTTTGTACAAAAGAAAAATTGAACCAAACACCGTTATTAAATTTGGACTTTCGTTTATATTACTAGCTGTAGGTTTCTTTATATTTTACAGTGCCCGATTTTTTGTCGATGCAAATGGCCTGAGTTCATTAGATTTGTTCGCATTAGGATATTTGGTTTACACGCTTGGAGAGCTTTGTATTGGACCAATCGGAATGTCTGTAATTACTAAATTATCACCAAAACGATTATTTGGTATGATGATGGGATTATGGTTTTTATCCAGCGCCTTCGGACAATTTGCAGCAGGAAAATTAGGTTCAGAAATGTCAAATGCGAATACTGGAACTACTTTGATGTCTAAGCTTATTGCTTATACAGACGGGTACTATCAATTGGCAATTTATGCACTTGTTGCGGGTATTGTTTTGATCGTAACAACGCCTTTGATTAAAAAATTAATGCAAGAAGTTAAATAGTCGACATTTACGGATTCTTTTTTTGTTTAAATTTGTCAAAAAATAAAACAACCATGAAAAAAATATTTTTAGTTGCCTTGTTTATAGTAGGAGCTTTTACTTCTCAAGCACAAGAATTAAAATGGTATACTGATGTTAGAGAAGCTATTACTGTAAGTAATAAAGAAAATAAGCCAATGCTGATGTTTTTTACGGGAAGCGACTGGTGTGGGTGGTGTATTCGTTTGCAGAATGAGGTTTTAAAAACAAATGAATTTCAAAAATGGGCAAAAGATAATGTTATTTTAGTCGAGTTGGATTATCCGAGAAGAACGGAACAAACTCCTGAAATAAAAAGTCAGAATAACGAATTGCAGCAGGCTTTTGGTATACAAGGTTTTCCAACGATTTATTTTACCAGCGCAGAAGCCAAAGATGGTAAAGTAAATTTTAAAGGACTTGGTCAGACCGGATATGTTGCGGGAGGTCCATCTGCCTGGTTAGCAGTTGCAGAAGGAATCGTACATCCGAAAAAATCGTAGTAAAAGTTTAGTTTAAAATATTTAAGAAACTCCCTATAGCAATATAGGGAGTTTTTTTTGTTTCGTAGGAAAAGTTCTTGATTGCATTTTTGTAAATTATTATTTTGATATTTTATTAGTGTTAAAAAAACACATAGTGCATTTTTTGTATTAATAAAACTTGGAAAATTAAAATATTATGTTAATTTCGTCATGCTAATCTAACCAAACCTATTAATATGAATAAAAAACTACTTATCCTACTCGTTTTTTTTGGTTCATTTATGTTACATTCTCAAAATTTAGTGTGGAGAACCAACATGACTGATGCTATAGCCATAAGTAATGAACAAAGAAAACCAATGTTGATTTTATTTACTGGTGCAGGTGCACCGGAAAATCTTCAAAATGAAATTTTTAAAACACCGGATTTCGCTGTTTGGTCGCGTGATAATGTGATTCTTGTAAAATTGGATTTATCAGATGTTAATGCTTCTGACGGTGATAAAGAACAAAATGTGAGACTAAAAGATGCTTTTGGTGTTGTAGAATTACCGGAAGTTTGTTTTGCAAGTGCTTCTGTTAGAAAAAACAAAACCACTTTTAGCGCCTTAGGAAAACTTGCATATAAACCAGGCGGAGCTAAATCCTGGATTAACGAATCGAATGCGATTCTGCATCCTGTTGAAAGTGAATAAAGTAAAAATTTAAATTAAGTTGCTTAATTTAATTTGTAGAAATCCCTTTTTATCATTGGATAAAAAGGGATATTTTTTTTCTTTGGCTTTGTAATCGATTGCATGATTTTGTTATTTATTGATATTATTTTTTTTCAATTTGATATTTTTTTATCGATTTATTGGCAATTCCTTTTTTCTTAAAAAATTCTTAAATTTTTAACTCGCATTGCCTTGTTTTTTAGTGTAATAATGTTAAATTGGTTCAATTATTATAACCAAACCTTATTTTTTATGACCCAAAAACTACTTATCCTACTGTTTTTTTTAGGTTCATTTTTAGTGCAATCGCAAGGACTGGTCTGGAATACAGATCTTACAAACGCCATTGCAGTAAGTAATGAAGAAAGAAAACCACTGCTGATTTTTTTCACCGCCTCAAACACGCCTGAGAAACTTCAAACTGAAATTTTTAATACGCCGGATTTTTTAAATTGGTCTAATAAGAATGTTGTTCTGGTAAAACTTGATTTATCAGACGCGTCTGCATCTTCGAGCGTAAGAGAACAAAATGTATCCCTAAAAAATGCTTTTGGTATAGATGAATTGCCTCAGGCATGTTTTGCGACAGCTGTTACTAGAAAAGGAAAAACTAATTTTAATTCCCTGGGAAAAATAGCGTACAAGTCTTCAGGTGTAAAAGCATGGATTGCTGAATCCAATGCGATTTTGAATCCGGAAGAATAACTAAGATTTAATTCAATTTGTAATATCCCTTTTCGCGAGTTGCGTGAAAAGGGATATTTTTTTTCAAACAAGTAGATTTCCAGCTTTTTTGAATCGCATATGAATTTGAAGCATCTGCAATTATGATTTTTGGTTTGAGCTGTTGCGATAAACGATCTAAGTTTATCTTTGGAGATTGTGTGAGAATAATGATATCCGGAATGATTTTACTTTCATAAATACCTGTGCTGTCTATCACAAGAATTTTGCTTCCACTACAAAATAAAGTATTCTGAATGGGTTTAACTTCTTTTAAGTTGGCAAAATTCCCCATTAGATATGCATCTGTAATAGTATTTTTTGCCCCTGTTTTTAAACCGCTGTCGTTTGTAAAAAGGGAAACATTTTTGCCATTTCTCCCGGCGATTATTGTTTTTTTCTTCACATTAAAAACTACTAATTCCTGTGTGCTGTCAGTTTCTTTTTTAGTATAAATAAATGAAATTTGTAATAAAACGACTGTAATCAGAAAGGCAAATAATTTATTAAACCCCGGCTTTTTAAACCATATAATTAGTGTGATGGTGAATAAGTAAAATGTTAGTAAATAATAGGTGTTAAAGCTAATATCTCGAATTACAAAGGATTCAAACGAAGCCACATAATGAATAATAAGGTTTAAGAGATAGACACTTTTCTCAAAAATCTGAATGATAAATAAAGGACAGCTTTGAAAAACGGAAATCACCATAACGATAATTCCGGCAATCATTATAAACGATAAAACAGGCAAAATCAAAATATTGGTTACAAAGAAAAGTCCAGGAAATTGATGAAAATAGTACAAACAAATAGGAAATGTGCCAATTTGTGCGGCGAATGAAACAGTAAGTGCTTCCCAAAGATACTTTACGATTTTATTTTTTGGCGACCAGATGTTTTTTAATAACGGCTGAAGCCAAACAATCGAAAACAAAGCAATATAACTTAATTGAAATCCAACATCAAATAAGAAATAAGGTTCGAAAAGTAAGATCAACAATATGGAAACCAGTAAAGTATGATAAGTATTTGTGCTTCTGCGTAAATGATTTCCAATTGCTATAAAAGAAAACATAACAACTGATCGTAATACCGGAGGTGATAGCCCGGATACAACAGCGAAAAGGGCTAGAGAAATTATAATGCAAACGAGTTTTATAAAAGATCCCTTTTGTGTATTGGGAACAGGTTTTAAAACAAAAAGAATAAACAACATGATAAACCCAACATGAAGTCCCGAAACAGATAAAACATGCGTAGCACCTGAATATTGATAGTCCTGAATAATATCGGCTGAAATTTCCTGTTGCTGACCTAAAATCAACGCCATTGCAACATTCATTTCGGCTTTATTAAAATTGGCTTTTTCGAGATTATGGATTATTCTGGTGTTCAGGCGGGAAGCATAAAACCAAATGTCTTTTTTTATTTTTTTGTTGACATTAATTTCTGATTTTGAAACATAAAGCTGCCCATATATTTGTTTATTAACCAGGTATTTGCCGTAATCAAACTGATGTGGATTTTTAGCAAAACTATTATGTTGCAGGATTGTTTTGACTCTAATTGTATGGCCAATTACAAGAGAATTTGGTAAACTGTCCTTGTTTATATTTACGATAATCTTACCGGAATAAATTTTTCCTTCAATATTCTTTATAAGAGCAATATAACGATCATTATAATCGTTGCTTTTGATTTTTTCGCGGAGTGTAAAAGTTATATAATGAGGTTTTTGAAATGCCTGGTCATAATGTATGTAATTTGATTTTTGAAGAGAATCTGTATTGATTAACAAAGCCGTCATGCCAATACAAAAAGAAAGGTAATAAACGCCAATGCCAAAAAAGATGTTTTGTTTCTTGTTTTTAGAATGGAAATACAAAACAGCAATAAAAATTAAACCAACAATTAGACTAATTGCAGTGGCTAAAATTGATGCTTGCCAAAAGTAGCAAACCAAAATACCAAGAATGAAGCCGATGGTAATTTTAACCAATGGGAAATCGAATACTTTCATGATTTAAAAGTATTGAAAATTTGTAAGAAAAATAATATTTTATGAAATAAAATTAATCAACAATTCTGTTGACCTGTTCAAAAGAGTCTTTATAATAAACTTCGTTGGTTGACGAAATTATAACACCTTTTGAAGTTGAAGAATGAATGAATTTTACTTCATCAAAAGTAACCTGAGTAATTAAACCTACGTGATTTATTTGATTGCTCTTATTGGTTTTAAAGAAGATTAAATCTCCTTTTTTGGCATCATTCAATTTAATTATTTTTCCAATTTTAGCTTGCTCATAAGAACTTCTGGGCAATTTTATATTTTGAGATCCAAAAGTGGTAAAAACTAAACCGGAGCAGTCAAATCCATTTTTGGTTGTTCCTCCGGCTTTGTAGCGTACGCCAAGATTTTCTGTGGCAGTGTCAACTAAATTGTTTACGATGTATTTGTTTTCTCGTTTTGATTCAGTTGTGCTTACTGCAGTTGAAGTCGATTTGCACGAAACAACCAACAGAGACAGAAATAATAAAACGAGTATTTTTTTCAAAATAAAAAGATTAAGATTTTAAATCGGCAACAATAAGTTTTGCTGTTTTTTTACTGGCTCCAACACCACCTAGTTTTTGTTCCAGAATGTCATAATTTTTGAGCAGATTTTCACGGTAATTCGGTTCCAGTAATTTTTGTAACTCTTCTTTGATGCGTTTTGTATTGCATTCATTTTGAATTAATTCGGTTACCACTTCCTGATCCATAATTAAATTGACAAGCGAAATGTATTTTAAAGTAATAATGCGTTTTGCAATTTGGTACGAAGCCCAGCTTCCTTTGTAGCAAACGACTTCAGGAACTTTAAATAATGCCGTTTCTAAAGTTGCAGTTCCGGATGTGACTAATGACGCGGTTGAAGAACGCAATAAATCATAAGTTTTATTCGAAATGAATTTGATGTTTTTATTGGTAATAAATTGCTGGTAAAATTCATAATCCTGACTTGGAGCGCCGGCAATTACAAATTGATATTCCTGAAAATCATCAACAACGCTTAGCATCAAACTTAGCATTTTGGTAATTTCCTGTTTACGGCTTCCCGGTAAAACAGCAATAATAGGTTTTTCGCTCAGCTGATTTTCTTTTCTAAAAACAGCTTCATCAAACGAAGGCTGGTTCTGAATGGCATCTATTAAAGGATGACCAACAAAATCTACAGGAAAATGGTGTTTGTCTTCGTAAAAACTTTTTTCGAAAGGTAAAATTACAAACATCTTGTCGACATCTTCTTTGATGGCTTTGATCCTATTTTCTTTCCAGGCCCAAATTTGAGGAGAAATATAATAATGTGTTTTGTAGTTTAACTCTTTTGCCCATTTTGCAATACGCATATTAAAGCCAGGATAATCTATAAAAATAATTACATCCGGCTGGAAATAAGTAATGTCTTTTTTGCAAAAATTAATATTGCTTAAAATGGTTTTCAGGTTGAAAATAACTTCAACAAAACCCATAAATGCCAGTTCGCGATAATGCTTTACCAGAGTTCCTCCGGCTTTTTGCATTAAATCCCCGCCCCAAAATCTAATCTCGGCCTGAGGATCTTCCTCGTATAAGGCTTTCATTAAATTTGAACCGTGTAAATCTCCAGAAGCTTCGCCAGCTATTATATAGTATTTCATAAAAGTATTTTTGAGATTGTGTTTCTGTTTAAAAACACAAACAAAATTTTGCTATGCAAAGATAGAATTTAAATAAACAATGTCGAAATGGCTAAAATAATTACAGCAAAAATGACTCCTCTGGCCATGAATTCTTTATTTATTTTCAAAAAAATGGTAAAAACAATTAAATCTAAAGTGGTGCCCAAAGCAATTACTTTGCCTAAATAACCATATTGTTTAATGATTTTAATTCCAGAAAGATCAAAGTCGGTAAAGAGTTTTATAAACAAATAGCTTCCTAATAAAGCAACAAGAATTCCGATTATAAAACCAATTAAAATATCTTTTTTATTCATTTAATTTCCAGGTATTAAGTTGTTGCATCGTATGATGTGCCGTTAAATCAAATTGTACGGGAACGACAGAAATATAGCCATTTTCCAAAGCCCATTCATCTGTATCTTCGCCTTGATCTTCGTTTGTAAATTTGCCCGTAAGCCAATAATAATCTTTACCGAAAGGAGTTTGTCGCTTGTCAAATTTCTGCGCATAATACGCTTTCGCCTGACGGCAAATTTTTATTCCTTTAATTTCGTCTTCCTTTAATTTCGGAAAGTTGACATTTAGAACCACGCCTTTTGGTAATCCGTTTTCAAGAGTTTCAAGCGTAATTCTTCTGATAAAAGATTTTATGGGTTCAAAATCGGCATTCCAGTTAAAATCCAATAATGAAAAACCAATGGCAGGAATTCCTTCGATTCCGGCTTCAACAGCAGCACTCATTGTTCCGGAATAAATCACGTTTATCGAAGAATTTGATCCGTGATTAACTCCTGAAACACAAAGGTCTGGTTTTCTTTTTAAGATCTCATTTACAGCCAGTTTAACGCAGTCAACCGGTGTTCCGGAGCAGCTGTATTCTGCAATAAGATCTTCTTCTTTGGATATTTTGTCCAGAAACAAGGTGTTGTTAATTGTTATGGCGTGTCCCATGGCGCTTTGAGGCTTGTCCGGAGCAACAACCAATACTTCTCCAATGGTTTCCATTACACTGATCAAAGCTCTGATTCCGGGTGCCAAAATACCATCATCGTTGGTCACTAATATTAAAGGTTTTTCTTTTTCCATACTATAGCATATACGCTGTTAAGGCAGTATACAAGGCAAATGTAGTGACAGATTTTGGTAGAATAGTAACAAATAAAATAAAATTTGTCAACTAAATTTAAGATGGCTTTGGTAGTTCAAACATTTTTATATCTTTAACAAAAAATTATAGTGAGCTTGGCTTTGTTGGCACAGTTTTTACCGTAACTTAGATTAAAAAATTTGATGAATGCTATTATTAAGTTTATGAAAAGAAATTATAAAATACTTATAGCCGTATTATGCTTGTCTCTGACCTTATTTGCTTTTAAAATTAATGCAGATAAACAAGATGATCCGGATCCTAACAGAGATAAAACACTTTTAGAATTACTTGCTTTCGTTATTGAAAAAGGGCACTATAGTCCGGCAGAAATAAACGATGAGTTTTCTAAGGGAATTTTTAAAGATTATATTGATGCACTTGATCCTTCAAAAAGATTCTTTTTGCAATCTGATATTGATGAGTTCAAGCAGTATGAATTACAGCTTGATGATCAATTCTTAAATAAGGATCTTACGTTTTTTAATCTTACTTATACAAGATTAATGAAGCGTATGGAAGAAAGCAAAAAACGCTATAAGACTATTTTAGCCCAACCTTTCAATTATAATGTGGATGAGACTTTTAATGCAGATTATGAGAAGCTTCCGTATGCAAAAAATGCAACAGAAATTAATGAAAGATGGAGAAAACAAATCAAGTTATCCACACTTTCTTCACTTGTTACAAAACAAAAATTAGAAGAAGATAAGAAAAAAACGGATGCTGCTTATAAAGTAAAATCTTTTGAAACTTTAGAAAAAGAGACAAGAGAAAGTTCGTTGAAATCTTTAGATGATAATTTTAGTCTTATCAAAGATCTAAATAAAGAAGATTGGTTTTCTGTGTACGTAAATTCTATTATGACACGTTTTGATCCGCATACAAGTTATTTTGCACCTGAAGAAAAAGATCGTTTTGATGTAAATATCAGTGGAAAATTAGAAGGAATTGGAGCAAGATTAACCAAGAAAAATGATTTTACTCAAATTGATGAGTTAATTTCTGGTGGTCCGGCATGGAAAGGAAAACAGCTTGAAGCCGGAGATTTAATTTTGAAAGTAGCACAAGGAAACGAAGAGCCTGTAGATGTTGTAGGAATGCGTTTGGATGATGTTGTGAAAAAAATTAAAGGTCATAAAGGAACTGAGGTAAAACTTACGGTTAAAAAAGTAGACGGAAGTATCAAGGTAATTTCTATTATAAGAGATGTTGTTGAGATCGAAGAAACATATGCAAAATCAAGTATTGTAGAGAAAAACGGATTGAAATATGGTGTAATTTATTTGCCTAAATTTTATATCGATTTTGAAAACAAAGACGGTCGTGATGCCGGAAAAGATATTGCTCTTGAAGTAGAAAGACTGAAAAAAGAAGATATCAACGGAATCGTTCTTGATGTTCGTGATGACGGTGGTGGATCTTTATCTACAGTGGTGGATATCGCAGGTTTATTTATCGAAGAAGGACCAATTGTTCAGGTAAAATCTGCCGGAAAAAAGAAAGAAGTTTTATACGATAAAGATAAAAAAATAGAGTGGGACGGACCATTAGTAATTATGGTGAACAGTTTCTCAGCTTCGGCTTCAGAAATTTTGGCTGCTGCTATTCAGGATTACAAACGTGGTATCATCATTGGAAGTAAACAAACTTACGGTAAAGGTACTGTGCAAAATGTTCTTGATCTGAACCAGTTTGTTCGTAATGCAAGTTATGGCGATTTAGGAGCTTTAAAAATTACAGGACAAAAATTCTACAGAATCAACGGAGGTTCAACTCAGTTAGAAGGTGTTCATAGTGATGTTGTTATGCCGGATCGTTATGCTTACTTAAAAATGGGAGAACGCGATATTGATAATGCAATGCCATGGGATAAAATTGATCAGGCAGATTATAATACCTGGACAGGAAATCAAAAATTTAACCAGGCAATTGCAAATAGTACAGGTAGAATTGCTCAAAATCCTCAATTTAAATTAATTGAAGATAATGCAAAATGGATTGATATTAAGAACAAAGAGAATACATACAGTTTAAATATCAATAGTTTTAAAGCGACGCAGGAACAGGTTGAAAATGAAGGTAAAAAATACAAACCAATCTCAGAATACAAAAACAATTTGGTTTTTAAATCTTTACCATATGAAGAACTTGAAATTAAAAACGATGCAACTTTAAAAGAAAAAAGAGAAGCCTGGCACCAGGCATTATCAAAAGATGTTTATGTAGAAGAAGCATTAAATATTTTAGATGATTTACAAACCAAAGGCGGTATTGCTAAAGGTGGTAGCTCAGGTAAAATCAAGAAAGATAAATTAGTAAAATCTTAATTTTTCAGAAAATTAATTTGTTATAAAAACGCTCCGAAAGTTTATATTTACGGAGCGTTTTTTTTATGAATTTTAATTAAAATAATATGATAAAAAGTCTTGTAGTTAGTTTGATTGGTTTGGCTTTGTTTTCTTGTAAAAGTGACATTAAAGAAAAAGAAGATATTGTAAAAGAGGAGTCTGGAAAAGACGAATCATCATCTTTTGTTTCAGATCAGAATAATATTAATTCAGGATATGATGTTACTTATTTGCCAACATCAACAACAAATCAAATTGTAAAACACCAGTATTACACGCTGTCTTATAATGAGAAATTTGAACAGGCCGAATGGGTTGCTTATGAATTGAAAAAAGAATATTTGAAAAATAATGATTTTAAAAGACCTTATTTTATTGAAGATCCAAAAGTGACGACAGGTTCTGCAGATTGGAGAAATTATAGAAACTCAGGTTATGATAAAGGCCATCTTTGTCCGGCCGGAGATATGGAGTTCAATAAAGAGGCTTATAATGACACTTTTTACACCTCAAATATTTCACCTCAAAAGCACGATTTTAACAGCGGAATCTGGAATCGAATCGAGCAAAAAACGCGCTATTGGGCAAGTAAGTACAATGATGTCTATGTTGTCACGGGAGGAATTTTGAAAGATTCAGATAAAAAAATAGGAACAGAAAACGTAGCTGTCCCTAAATATTTTTATAAAATTGTTTTAGCTAAGTCAGGAAATGAACATAAAGCAATTGCTTTTTTAGTTCCAAATGAAGATAGTGATAAGTCAATTTACGATTTCGTAGTTCCTGTTGAAACTCTCGAAAAAATGACTGGTATTGATTTCTTTCCGAATTTAAAAAACTTAAAAAGCAGTAAGGACTTTTAGATCTGGAATTCTTTTTCATGCAGATCCAGATAAGAACAGATTTAATTTATATAAAAAAAACCGAAGAGAAATCTTCGGCTTGTGTATTTTATATTTCTTTAAACTAAAAAGTAGTCAAAGCTTTTAAATCGGCAATTGTTTGCGTTGGGTTTTCGGCTTTAAATACAAAGCTTCCTGCAACTAAAACATCTGCACCGGCTTCTACTAATTGTTTTGCATTTTTGTTAGTTACACCACCGTCAATTTCAATAATAGTTGATGCGCCTTTTCTTGTAATTAAATCTTTTAGTTTTTTAACTTTAGCGTACGTGTTTTCAATAAACGATTGTCCTCCAAAACCAGGATTGACACTCATAATACAAACTAAATCAATATCGTTAATTACGTCTTCTAAGAGATCAATATTAGTATGTGGATTAATGGCAACTCCAGCTTTCATTCCTTCCGCTTTGATGGCCTGTAATGTTCTGTGAAGATGAGTACAAGCTTCGTAATGAACACTTAAAATATTTGCTCCCAAATCGGCAAAAGTTTTGATGTATCTGTCCGGATCAATAATCATTAAATGAACATCGATTGTTTTTTTTGCATGTTTTGAAATTGCTTCCAAAACCGGCATTCCAAAAGAAATATTCGGAACAAAAACTCCATCCATAATATCAATATGAAACCAGTCAGCCTTACTGTTATTAATCATTTCGATATCACGTTGTAAATTAGCAAAATCGGCTGCAAGAACAGAAGGAGCAATAAGTGTATTCTTCATTGTGTAGTTGTATGTTGTGTTATTTTTTTTGCAAAGATAAATTTTTTAAACGCAAAATCCGTAAAGATTTATACAGAGTTGGCATTTGTTTGTGGTAAAATTAAAAGAAGACAAAATAGCGTAAATCAAAAAAAGGAAATAAATAATTGGTATTGGTTTTTTTGTAAATTGCGGCAAATAATTTTTTTGATGAAAATACTTATAATTTCAATTCTTTCCTTTTTTTTATCTGCAAATATGCTCTTCGGGCAAAAAGCATTAGATCCCACAGTAGAAGATATTCAATTGGCAAAATCTCTTAGGGAAAAATATACCAAAGATGATGTCACAATTTTGGAAAGTAAAGAAATGATCACGTTTGAGCTGAATAAAAGCGATTCTAAAGTTGTCGTTAAAAATTCTGCTAAGGAAGTTTTAATGAACATTAATCACAGGGCTGATATTAATAAATATGAGTTTTATGACAGCGAATCATCAATTGAAAATTTCACTTTAAAATACAGAAATCAAAAAGGTACCGATTTTGAAGTAAAAGATCAGTTTTACAAAGACAAAGATTTATTCTATAATGATGCCCGTGTAAAATATATGGATATAGATTTTCCTGTTCAGGGTTATTCCTATAATTATGAGCTTGAAAAAAAATATAATGATGTTAAGTATTTTACCTCGTTGTATTTTAATGATGAGTTTCCGGTTATCAAAAAAGAGATTACAGTTGTAGTTCCGGATTGGTTAAATTTAGAATTAAAGGAATTTAATTTTGAAGGGAATACGATTTCTAAAACTAAAACCCACAATGATAGAAATTCTACGACAATTTATACCTATGTAATGGAAAATGTCGATGCTTTTTATAAAGAAAAAAAAGCACCGGGAAGAAGTTATATCTATCCGCATATTCTGGTCATTGCTAAATCATTTAAAAATAAAGATAAAGAAACATTGCTTTTTAATTCGACAGCAGATCTCTATAAGTGGTATAAATCGTTGGTAGATTCTATGAAAGATGATACAAGTCTGCTTGTAGATAAGGTCACGGAATTGACGGCTTCTGCAAAAACAGATGAAGAAAAAATCAAGAATATCTATTATTGGGTTCAGGATAATATCAGATATATAGCATTTGAAGACGGAATTGCCGGTTTTAAACCAGACGAAGCCAATCATGTTTTTGAAAAAAGATATGGAGATTGTAAAGGAATGGCAAATCTTAGTAAACAGATGCTGAAATTGGCAGGATTTGATGCCAGACTTACCTGGATTGGTACCAAACATATTTTATATGATTATACAACTCCTTCTTTGGCAGTTAATAATCATATGATTTGTACACTGTTTTACAAAGGCAAAACCTATTTTATAGATGGTACGGAGAAGTATAATTCTTTTGGCGAAGATGCAGAAAGAATTCAAAATAAAGAAGTAATGATTGAAGACGGAGATCAATTTATCATTAAAAAAGTTCCCGCTTCCGGAAGTGAATTAAATAAAGAAACTTATAATGCCAAGTTACTTGTTGATAATGATAAATTGAAAGGAAGCTGTTCTAAAGTATATTCGGGAGAAAGTAAAACAGAATTTTTGAATATTTTTAATTCGTTTGAAAACAATAAAAAAGGCGAAACTTTAGAAAAATACCTTTCGGGAAGTGATAAGAATATTTCGGCTACTAATATTAAAACTTCAGATTTAAAAAACAGAGATTTAAAACTTTCTTTAAATTATGATGTAGACGTTCAAAATAAAGTTTCAAAATTTGATAATGATATTTTTATAGACTTAGCCTATATGGATGAGTTTAAAAATTTTGAGTTTAAAGACAGAAAAACAGATTATGAACTAAATTATAAAACAAATTATGAATCGAATGTAGTTCTGGCGATTCCTGACGGTTATAAACTAAGTAAATTACCCGAAAATATAAATGTAAGTGAGGAGGATTTTAATGTCCTGATTTCGTTTAAACAAGTTGGTAAAGAAATTGTTTACAAAAAACAATTTGTGTTTAAAAATGCTGTGCTTAAAACAACCGACATGGCAAAATGGAATGCCTTCAATAAAAATCTTAAGACAATTTACAACCAACAAATAATTTTTACCAAATCATAATAACATGAATAAAACAGTACTCATTTTTTTTGTTACAATTTGTTTTTCTTCTTATTCCCAGGATAAAACCGAAGTAAAAGATTTCTTCTGGGGAAAATCAGATACTTTTAAAACTGCAGCCAAAACACCAGACAAATGGAAGAACGAATCGGCAGTAATTATTTATAAATATGAATATTATGATTATCATAATTCCGGCAGTAAAGTTGTATATACAAGTGCTTACAGACAAAGAATAAAGCTTCAGGACGAGACTTCTGTCAAAGAATTTTCTGAATTCTCATTCAAAGACAAGTTTCATACTACAAGAGGATATAAGTACAAAGAAGGAACAACATTTTTAGGTGTCAAAATTATTAAACCAAACGGAAATGAAATTGAAGTTGACGTAGATAAGGATGCAAAGAAGGTTGATGATCAGAAAAAAATAGCAATAAACAGTCTTGAAATAGGAGATGTTATTGACTACTATTATTATTCGTATGAGCCATTTGTTAGTGAAATTCAGAATTTTGATCCGGTAGAAAATACATTGGGAGATGTTTATCCTATTATGAGTAGAAAAATGAAATTTAAGGTTGAGGATGATTTTTATGTTAGTTTCAATACTTATCATGGCGCACCTGAATTAAAGGAAGTTGCATCTGCAAAAAAGCATACTAAAGAATATGAATTAGAAGCTTATAATATTGAGAAAAATGAATTTCCAAGATGGTTTTATCCTTTAGCAGAAATGCCATGTTATAAATTTCAAGTTTTTTTTGCCAGAAAATCTAATTATGCCAGCCCTACTTATTCTAAAATGTTCATTCCAAGAGGTCTTGTTGGTTTTAGAAAAACAGTAAATAAAGATGATATTTACGATTATTATGAAAATAAATTTCATGCTATTTTTGATTTAGGCGCAACATTAAAGTTTTTGAAAGGAAAAACATTTGAGAGTGAGGAAGAAAAAATAAAAGCAGTTTACCTGTTCGCGAGACATCAGTATTACACACAGTATATTGAATCGGCAGTAATTAAAGAGGCTGATATTTTTAATTCGTATGCGATGTATAAAAATCCTGATTTCTTTGCTAACGAAATGTCTTTTATATACTATTTCATGGCGTTTATGAAAGAGTTTAAAATTGATTACAATATCATAGTCGCAACAGATAGAAATAATGGTCCTTTGGATGAATTGCTGATTCAGGAAAACCTAACGACATTATTACGAATCAATACGCCAAATCCATTATATCTTCAGTATTGTAATCCTTATACAATGCCTGGAACAATTGATTATAATCTGGAAAACACAAAAGGTTACATAATGGATTTTGTCCATAACAAGACTATTGCAAATGTAGAAGAAGTAAATTTGCCATCGACTACAGCAAAAGATAATGTCACTACAGTAGTTACGAATGTTTCAATTGATTCTGATTTGTCTAATTTGAATATTAAAAGAAAGTCAGCTTTTTTTGGGCATTTCAAGAAAGATGAACAAAATAGTAAATTGAAGTTCTATGATTATATAGATGAAGATTATCAAAAGTATGGAACCGAAAAAGTTATAGATAAAGTAGGAAGTAAAAGTAAGCGCGAACAATACAATAAGGAGTTTGATGCTTTGAAAAACAAACTAAAAGACATCCAAAAAGAAGATGAGAAAAAATCTCTTTCAAGAGAATTTGATTTTGAGATTGAAAATCCAGTAATTAAAATTACAAATACAGGCAGATATGGCGATAACGTACCATTTTCGTATGAAGAAGAATTTGTTATAAAAAACAATTTTATTAAAAAAGCAGGTGAAAATTATATAGTTGAAATTGGGAAAATGCTGACCAATCAGGTTGAAATTGACAAAAAGGAAACAGACCGAAAAAACAATATCTATATGCCATTTCCAAGAGCTTTTGAAAATGAAATTATTTTTGAAATTCCTTCCGGATATAAAGTTTCCGGAATTGAAAAATTAAATAAAAATGTTCAGAATATAACAGGAGAGTTTATTAGTACTTGTGTTTTAAAAGATAATAAACTAATAATTAAGACCACAAAAAAGTACAATAATTACTATGAGGCTAATGCAAATTGGAATAAGACAATAGCATTCCTGGAAGCGGCCTATCAATTTACTCAGGAAAAGGTATTGCTTAAAAAGCAGTAGGATTAATTTCCGGAATCATGAAAGATTTGTTTTTTGATGTTTTGAATATTTGCTAAATAGATATAAATAAAAAACTCCGGTAATCAGCCGGAGTTTCAATCATCAATCAAAAAACGAACAGTCAATCAAACTGTTGTTTGCGTTAAAATAGTTTCAAGTTTAAGGTTTCAAGTTGTTTTGAGGAACCTGAAACTTTAAACCTGAAACAAATATTGTTTATCCTAAATAAGTTTTAAGGATTTTACTTCTTGAAGTGTGTTTTAATCTGCGGATTGCTTTTTCCTTAATCTGACGAACACGCTCACGAGTAAGGTCGAAAGTTTCTCCAATTTCCTCTAAAGTCATTGGGTGTTGGTCTCCAAGACCGAAGTATAAACGAACAACATCTGCCTCTCTTGGAGTTAATGTTTCTAATGAACGCTCAATTTCAGTACGCAATGATTCGTGAATTAACTCTCTGTCCGGGTTTGGAGATTCTCCAGAACGTAAAACGTCATAAAGGTTAGAATCTTCACCTTCAACAAGAGGCGCATCCATTGATAAGTGACGACCAGAGTTTTTCATAGACTCTTTTACGTCATTTACCGTCATGTCAAGTTCTTTTGCAATTTCTTCAGCAGAAGGCGGGCGCTCGTTAGATTGCTCTAGTAACGCATACATTTTGTTGATTTTATTGATAGAACCAATTTTGTTTAATGGTAAACGAACGATACGTGATTGTTCTGCCAAAGCCTGAAGGATCGATTGACGAATCCACCATACAGCGTAAGAGATAAATTTGAAACCACGAGTTTCATCAAAACGCTGAGCCGCTTTAATTAAACCTAAGTTTCCTTCGTTAATTAAATCAGGAAGTGTTAAACCTTGATTTTGATATTGTTTAGCAACCGATACTACGAAACGTAGGTTGGCTTTTGTAAGTTTTTCTAAAGCTCTTTGATCACCAGCCTTTATTCTTTGTGCCAATTCTACCTCTTCATCAGCGGTAATTAGGTCAACTTTTCCGATTTCTTGTAGATATTTATCTAACGATGCAGTTTCACGATTGGTTACCTGCTTGGTGATTTTAAGTTGTCTCATTGTATTGTCTCCTTATTTTTAAAGTGTACAATTAGTTATACGTAATAAGTTACGAAAAAGTTACAACTATTTTGAAAAAAAAAAAAAATACCATTTCAAT